>Ga0255336_101123_pt1 | contig 23570 bp, 22 predicted proteins | sample MeOH1_35cm_T3_17_FD_189102 | JGI IMG/M metagenome (GOLD analysis project Ga0255336, IMG submission 189102) | Sandy soil microbial communities from University of British Columbia, Vancouver, Canada - MeOH1_35cm_T3_179 | ecosystem: Engineered > Artificial ecosystem > Sand microcosm > Unclassified ...
CAGCGAGTGATGTTTCCAGAGTCTTGGTCCTCAAACTTAACTCTGGTGGCAATCCAGGCGGCGCTTGCGCACCGCTCAGGAAAATCTCGCCTTGACAACGCCTTCGTTCTTATCGATGGGGCACCCGGCGCCCACGTAGGCTTCGGATGTTGCGATATGGGCGCACTCAGGCACGGAATCTCGTCGCGCTGCGGGCTTTTGCTTTGGCGGCTTCTTCTTCCCGGTTCTTTGGAGTTGCGTTGGTTTCGAGGGTGCGGAGAAGGCGCACGGAGGTGGCGGCTACTTCGTCGATGGCGGCGAGGAAAGCGGGCTCGTTGACCTTCGATGGTTTGCTGAAGCCGCTGATTTTGCGCACGTATTGCAACGACGCGGCTCGAATCTCTTCGTTGGTAGCGGGAGGGTCGAAGTTGAAAAGCTCGCGGATGTTGCGGCACATTTTCTGATACCTCCACTGCACGGGATTTGCAGGTATTGCGCCAACTTGTCGTGTCAGAGCTTTGATGCGTGGGCGAAGATAGAGGCAAAGTCAACTACCCCACGTCAGCCCGGAAAAGCACCGGGCGGGACGTGATGGGACACCCGGGGATTACCTGGGGATTTGTGAGTTAGACATATCCAATACATCATCTACATCATCGCAATAGAGCTTCGATGCGGCGGGCGTGGACCATTTGTTCGCAGGGGGACCAGGCGAAGATGGTGAAGCGTCCGTCTTGCGAGGCGACGAGGGCCATGGAGTCGGGCTGGTCTTGCGCGAACTGTGCGGCGGACAGGTGACGCGTGCCGCCGAGTTGCGTGGGATGCACGATTTCAGGTGCCGATCCGGCTACGGGCTCGGTGATGACTACCTGTTCGACGCGGGTGCCTTCGGGATGGCGGCCGATCTTCGCGCCGAAGGCAATCAGCTGATAGGAGTCGCTCATCACGGTGGCGCCGTCGACGGCAGTGAGTCCGGCGATGGAATCAACGGTGCGGCGCAGAGCGTTTTTCCAGGCAGAGTCTTTCACGGCGGAGCCTTTGTGGAGCAGGTCGGGAAGTCCCAGGAATGGCGGCGACACCGCATACTGAACGGGCGGAACGATAGAGTCTCGCCAGCGTTCTCCGGCGCAGGGAACGACGAGCAGAGAGCCTCCACGGCCATGTAGGCGCATGGAGATGGCGAGTTGCAGAAGGACGTTCTGGTCGTCGCTTGGAATTTCTTCACCGAAGCCGAGCATGGTGCGGACCATCGGCAGACAGTCGGGCAGGTTCATGGCGTCTTCGCTGAGGACCTTGATGAGGTCGCCTTCGAGCACTGCGACGTTGGCGAATTTTCCGGTTTCCTTGCCCCGGCTCTCCTTGATGACCAGCAAGCCGGGCGATGTAACTTCGAGAACAAAGCAGTGCTTGGGAATGCGGGTGACCGTGCCCCAGACCTGCAACTCGCCTTCGCGACGCCAGACGCCGAGGTGTACGCCGGGGCGCTCGACGGCGGGAGCGAGTTTGGCGAGCGCGTCGGGAGCAAAAGGTATGGGTTGCGCAAAGCGCAGGGGATGGAGGGCTCCGTCGGGATCGAGGAAGGCCGCGGAGATGGTGGGGACGTAGCCCTCCTCACGGCGCAGGCTGGCCCAGAAGGCGGCGTCGATCATGCCTTCGATGTCGGCGATCTCGGGACGGTGTGGCGATTCAGGCAGCCCATCGTTTTCGGCGAGCCCGCGCATAAAGCGGGGGTAGATGAGCTCGGAAACCTTTCGGGCAACCGGGTATGCTGGCCAGTCTCTCACTTTCATCTCTCAATTCTCTCTCGTATTGCAGGGGAGGCGCTGAAGTTTCGATTGCGCCATCACCGTCCACAATCCTATAACGTCGGGGTGCTTCTACACTGATTGCGGGAAAGCGTCCGGGGACTCAACTTTGGTCTGAGTTGTGGGATGGGACTCAATCCCGCCGGGGCCAGGAGAAAAGAACGGGGCGGGGATTCTTCGCTGCGCTCAGAAAGGCCCTCGATCTTTCTATTACCTATTTTACTTATTCCTTTACTCTTTCACTTTGCGCCTACTCTGCACGGCGACTATCCGGGGAGCACTGCGGGTAACAGGATTTGACTTTCGGAGTTGCTCGCACCGAATGGCTATGAGCTGGTAGAGATCGTCGACGCGTTCGACATCGCGGAATACAGGAACATCTTCTTCGATGCTCATACCATCCCAGGCTCCCCAGCCGGTGCCACGGCCGGACCACGCAGAAGCCATTGGGGCAAAATGAAGTGTTCCGATGGTATCGGATACGCCATCTTTCACCAGTGAAGGTAAATCATCGAGCTTGGCGGACGAAATTTTTCTGTTCCAGCCATTCTGGACAACCAGCGCTCTATAGTCCGTCAGGGCATAGAAGGTTCGCTGCTTCTTCCAGGCGGTCACGAGAAACCGTCCCCAAACGATGTATTGGCCGATGACGACGAAGGGTATGCCCCAGAGTACGAAGAACCAGGGAGCAAGATGCGCAACCCGGCTGTGCATGCCAATGGCCATCGTCTCCCAGAAGATAGCGAAGCCTCCCCAGAGCAGGCTGAACGGAACAAGAAGAATATCTTCTCGGTGAAAGAGGACGGAGGCATCGGGGCGACCAGCCCAAAGTACCGTCTCGTCGGGCACTAGCTCCGATTGCACGGCATCGAAGGCTGCCTGCTCGATTTCGGGCATTTGTGGAATGTAGGGCAAACAGCAAAGCAAGTCCACACAATTTACCTACCGATCGAAGTTTCTCGGCAGCCCGGGTGATTCCCAAAGACAACTCTGCATCTAATCGGCGTCGGGCCTCGTGGGGAGGCCTGCAACGAGAAATATGAACAAGGTTTTTGCGAACGCCGAAGAAGCGATAAGGATTGAGCGCGGCTACCCCAGGATTTGGGTGAGAAGGAAGCGGACGATCAGGAATCCGGCTCCGACGAGCCCGAGAGTGACGCCGATGAGTAGCGTGGTGTAGAAGACCTCTTTGCCCGGCGCGGGCGGAGTAACGCCGAGGTACATGGCAAAGAAGTTGTACACCCAGGTCTGAAAGAGGTTACGTTGGGGTTCGGCCGTAGTCATGTTCGCGCCCTCTCGATCATCATAGCCGCGCGGAGTACTGGAGGCGAGGATTTCCGCGCGGAGTCCCCACATATGCCAACAACGGGCATATGTGGGCCACCTGGGAGATTTCCGCGCGGCGATAAATCTCAGATGGCGACTTTGCGCGCGAGGCGTTTGAGGAGCCATCCGCAGGCCATACCCATGAGCACGTAGCCGATGAGTTCGGTGACGATGGCGGCGCCGGTGTAGTTGGCGGGAAGCCATACCAGTTCCAGTAGGAAACGTTGGTGGCAGTGGCAGCACAGATTCCGACGGCGAAGCCGACATAGGCTCCGGAGGCGACGGTGTGGGAGGCGAGCAGGGCGAGGATCATGGCCAGTGCAAGACCTTGAAGGATGTTGTTCAGTAACTCGGCGGTCAGTTGGCCGCCTGTCATCATGGCTCCGCCGACGGGGCGATAAACGAGGATTCCGACGGGGCCGGCTGCGTATTTGCTGAGGTAAGCAGGCATGGCTGCCTGGCGCTGGGCGCGAGGCGCATCAAAGGGAACTCCCATGCCGGGAAAGAAATAGAAGCCTGCGTCGGGGATGTTGGCCTTGAGGGTATCGGTAACGGCTTTTTCGGAGTTCAGTTGGCCGATGCCCGCATACCCAAGCGGTGTCGCCATATGCGCGATGGTGAGCCACAGAAATAAGACGATGCCGCCGAGCACTCCCGCAAGTACCACACGTAGCTTGATCATTTGAACCCCTTTCGAGGGCCAAGCGTAGCTGAAAATTATGAGGAGCGCCAGCAGATTTGATTTGAGGCGACACGCGAAAAACAGAATTTAATTTCAATGAATGTTGATGATTTCGCGTATTGAGCGAGCGGCGGTTCATGATACTTGCTACCATGCGAGGTTGCGTTTTTTGGTGTAGTTTTCGTGTTCGGAGAACGTAATACCGTCATGGACGGGAGATAGCTGGTGCCTCACAGAATTGTTTGCTCGGGAGAGATGGCGGATCGTACTCGGAAGCATGCGTGGGAAGCCACGCCTCTGGGCTCCATCGAGGGCTGGCCCTACGAGCTGGTATCGACGGTCAATCTGCTGCTGGCGTCAAAGTTTCCGATGTTTCTGTGGTGGGGACCGGAGCTGATTCAGTTCTACAACGATGCGTATCGGCCCAGTATGGGAGAGGACAAGCATCCTCGCGCCCTGGGGCAGCGGGGCAAGGAATGCTGGGAGGAGATCTGGCCGATCATTGGTCCTGAAATCGACCGCGTGAGGCGCTTGGGCGAAGCGATCTGGAATGTGAATAAGCTGGTGCCGATCTTCCGCAATGGATCGATCGAGGAAGTTTTCTGGACGTACTCCTACAGTCCGGTGCGCGATGGCGATGGGCTGGTTAACGGTGTGCTGGTCACCTGCCATGAGACGACGGAGCAAGTGGTGAACGAGAGACGCCTGCGGACTCTGCTCGCAATCGAAAGAGAAGTCGGAGCGGCGGAATCATTGGACCAGCTTGCGAACCAGATTGTGCAGACACTGGCGAGCAATCGGGCGGACATTCCGTTTGCGGCGCTTTATTGCGTGGACGATGGCAAGACACGGTTAGTGGGCCAGACAGGTCTGGAGCGCGATGCCCTGGAAATGGCTGAACAGTTGCCGATCATGGAAGTAGCACGAAGCAAGCAGCCGAAGCTGGTAGATGACATGCGGGAGCGCGCGGGAGGATTGATTTGCGAGCCCTGGCCGGAAGAGATCAAAGCAGCCTTCATCCAACCGTCGGGATCGATTCTTCAATTGCAATATGTGCTGGTGCTTGGCACGAGCCCGCGACTTACATTTGACAGCAATTATGCGAGCTTCTTTCAGTTGGCCGGAAACAGAATTTGCGGATTGATTGAGAGCGAAGGGCACCAGGAGGAGCGCAGATTGGTCGAATCGCAACGCAAGCAGCTATTTGAGACGGTGGATGAACAACATGAACTACTGGCGAATATCGTTAATAACGCTCCGGCCGGAATTATCGTGCTGGATAGTGAACTGCGAGTGAAGTGGTGTAACCCGTATTTTGTCACTCTCCTGGATGCGCAGTGGAACATCGAAAACCTGATTGGAGAGAAACTTTTTGACGCGGTGCCGCGCGCGGAAGAGATCATCCGAATTCTGGAGCGTGTGCGGGGTACGCATGAGCCCTTTGTCAGCACGGAGTACGAGCACGTGGGGTTCGCGCGGGGTGTTACTTACTGGCGCTGGTCCGTCATACAACTGGCGACTGGCGATATCCTGGTCGTATCCTCCGAGGTTACCGAGCAGGTGGTGGCGCGACGGAAGCTGGAGAGGGTTGGCGAACGGTTACACCTGGCGCAGCGAGCCGCGCGGCTTGGCATGTATCACTGGCACCCGCCAAGCGGAAATGTCGAGTGGTCCCCGGAGTTTTGTGAGGTGGCGGGGTTTAGTGTCGATCAAAGGGCGGATTGGGGTTTCTATCTCTCGCAAGTTCATTCCAATGATCGGGAGCGATTGCGGCGGGAACTGCTGGATACGATGGAGGCGCAAAACGAACTGCTGCAGATTCATGATCACCGGCTGGTCGATGCGCAGGGGCGCGAGCGTTGGGTCGCGCTGACCGGGCACATTCATCGTGACGCCTCTGGAGCGGTGGAGCGAATTGTCGGCAGCGGGGCCGACATCACTCAGCGGAAGAACGCGGAAAAAGAGCTGAAAGAGAGCAGGAAGGAAGTTCAGCAACAGTGGGCCGAGTTGGAGGCGCTCTATCGCACTGCGCCTATCGGACTGGCACTGTTTGATCCGGTAGAGTTTCGTTATCTGCGCCTAAACAGGCGGCAGGCGGAAATGACGGGACTTCCGCCGGAAAAGATTCTCGGTAAGACTCTGACTGAGGTTGCGCCGATTAAAGGACTGCGAGAGATGCTGGAGAGGGTCGCGCAGGGCATGCCGGTCATTAACGAGTTGCTGGAAGGCGAGTTGCCGATGAATCCCGGAGAGCATCGCTATTGGACGGTGAATTATCTTCCGGTGTATGACGCAGACGGTTCGATCCAGGCAATTTCAGCGGCTTCGCTTGAGATTACCGCGCAGAAGCGGGCGGAGCTGGCGCTGATCCAGAGCGAAAAAATCGCCGCCGTGGGACGGCTGGCGAGTTCGATTTCGCACGAGATCAATAATCCATTGGAAGCGGTCACGAATTTGCTCTACCTGCTAAGGCACGAGAATCTATCGCGGGCAGGCCGGGAATATCTTGAGTCAGCCGAGCAGGAACTGGCACGCGTTTCACAGATCGCCACGCATACGCTGCGTTTTCATCGGCAATCGACGAAGGCGATGGAAACCGGAGCGGCAGAGATGCTTGAGCCAATTGTGATGCTGCACATGAGCCGTATGAACAGTTCGGGGATCAAGGTGGAAAAGGAGTACCGGACCGATTCGAAAGTTGTCTGCTTCGATGGAGAGATTCGGCAGGTGCTGAATAACCTGGTCGGAAACGCAGTGGATGCAATGTGGCGCGGCGGACGGCTGCGATTGCGAAGCCAGATTGCGACCGATTGGCTGGATGAGCGGAAGACTCTTCGCATCACGATTGCCGATACGGGCGAGGGCATGAATGAGATGACAAAGCGGCGGCTGTTCGAGGCCTTTTTTACCACGAAGGGGATCAAGGGGACGGGGCTCGGTCTCTGGATATCGTCGGAGATTGCATGCAAGCACGGCGGCCGCCTGCGTTTCCGCAGCAGCCGGAAAGAAGGCGGCAGCGGCACGGTATTTCAACTGTTTCTGCCGCTGCAATCTGCTACCTTGGAGCAGACGGTCAGGAACAATCAAATCGATGGACGTTCTCAAAAAGCTGTTTGAGCGACATTTTCATTCCGCTGCCTCCGAGATAGAACCCGTGCAGGGAGAACTCGGCGGATCGGGCCGTAGAATTATCCGCCTTGCCAACGCCCGCCACAAAGCGATTGGCATTGTGCACGATGTGCGTGAAGAGAATGTCGCCTTCCTTGAATTCTCGCGACACTTTCACCGGTATGGCCTTCCGGTTCCGCAGATCTATGCGGAGGACCTCGCCGAGGGCGCGTATCTGGAGGAAGACCTGGGAGACACGACGCTTTTTCAGTTTCTCTCCGAACACCGATCGGGTGCGGAAATAGGGCCTGGAGTGGTGGAGGCATATCGCAAGGTGGTCGAGGTGTTGCCGCGTTTTCAGGTGGAAGCCGGTCAGGATTTGAATTACAGAGTTTGCTATCCACGCGCGAACTTCGACCGGCAATCGATTGCGTGGGATCTGAATTATTTCAAGTACTACTTCCTTCGTCTTGCGGGAATTCCATTCAACGAACAGGCGTTGGAAGGAGATTTCAGCCGGTTGACAAAGCTGCTGTTGAGCGCCGATCACGGCTATTTTCTCTATCGCGATTTTCAGTCGCGCAACATCATGCTTCGCGATGGGATTCCGTATTTTTTGGACTACCAGGGCGGACGCAAGGGCGCGCTGCAGTACGACATTGCTTCGCTGCTGTTTGATGGCAAGGCGGATTTGCCGCCAGAGTTGCGCGGGCAACTGCTCGACCATTATCTCGACTCGCTGGGCCGGTTCATCAAGGTGGATCGCGAGGCGTTCCTGCATCACTACTATGCGTATGTGTACGTTCGAATCATGCAGGCGCTGGGCGCGTACGGATTCCGCGGCTTCTATGAACGCAAGGCGCACTTTCTCCAATCGGTGCCGTATGCGCTCAGGAATTTGCGATGGCTGCTGCACAATGTCACGTTGCCGGTCGCGTTGCCGACGTTGATGGAAGCATTCACCAGAATGGTGGGCTCTGAGAAATTGCAGAGCATTGCGGCGGAGACGCCAGGGCTGGCGGTGGTGGTTTCAAGCTTTTCATTCCATCGCGGTCCGGTAACGGATGACAGCGGAAACGGTGGAGGATACGTTTTCGATGCGCGAAGCCTGCCGAATCCGGGACGCGAGGAGCGATTCAAAACACTGTCAGGTAAAGACGCGGAGGTGATTGAGTATCTCAATCAGCAGGAGAGCGTGCATCAGTATTTGGCGAGCGTGATGTCGCTGGTGGATGCGAGCGTGAGCAATTATCAGCAGCGCGGATTCAGGCACCTGATGGTTTCTTTTGGATGTACGGGTGGGCAGCATCGCTCGGTCTTCTTGGCGGAGCAGGTGGCGAAACGACTGAGCGCGCGCGGAGTGAACGTCGTGGTGCGGCATCGTGAGCAGGAGAAGTGGGTTCGATGAAAGCGATGATCCTGGCTGCCGGACTCGGCACTCGTCTGCGTCCTTTGACGGATGATCGGCCTAAGGCTTTGGTGGAAATTGCGGGGCGCACGATGCTGGAGATTGCGCTCGGCCGATTGCGCGGTTTTGGAATTCGTGAAGTGATTGTGAACGTGCATCACTTTGCTGATCTGGTCGTGGAGTGTCTGAAGGCGAATGACAACTTCGGGATGAAGATTGAGATTTCGCGTGAAGAAGAACTGCTGGACACCGGTGGCGGACTGCAAAAGGCGGCACACTTTTTCCTGAAAGATGGCGGGGACGAGCCTTTCATCCTGCACAACGTCGATGTGCTCAGCACAATTGATTTCGGAGCGATGGTGCAATTTCATCGCGAGCACGAGGCGCTGGCGACCCTGGCGGTTCAAAAGCGCGAAAGCTCTCGTCAGTTGCTCTTCGACAGGGAGGGCCTGCTCTGCGGGCGGTTGGTGGATGGCGAGACGCACATGGCGAGGCTCTCCGAAAATGCGCGGCCGCGCGCATTTGCCGGTATTCACGTGATTTCTCCACGGCTGTTTACGCGAATGAGTGGCGGACACATGAAGGAGGAGCACAGTTTCCCGATCATTCCTGTTTACTTGAGGCTGGCCGGCGAAGGCGATAGGATTGTCGCGTTTCCGGCTGACGAATATTACTGGCGCGACCTGGGGACTGAGGCCAGTCTGCTGCAGGCGTCACGGGACGTGCGGCAGGGAGCGCTGAGTCAGTAACGCCAGCCCCGGAGAAGGAGTTTCCCGCAGCCCGGTAAACCGCGTAGACTGTGAATATGTCACGACAAACCGAAGATCGCAATCGCGAGAAGTTCGCCGAGAAGATGCGCCAGAAAAGCCTGGCCGCAAAGAACGCAAAGCTGGCACAAAAGGCACCGAAGAGCTCAACCCCAGCAACCGACACGAAAAATTCATAGCTGTAGAGCGCTTGGCCCTGAATGGAGCGGCGATGTGCGGGAGGGCTGGCGAAAGCCGCTCTTTCACGGCCACTACTTTGGAATGCCAAACGCGAAGACCAGCTCTCGGTTTTTAGCTTCCCGATATCGTCCCGCTGTACAATTCCCCGGTGCGAGCCGCCGCGATCATTCACGCATACCTGAAACCGCAAATTGTGGAGCCTTTCCATGATGCGCGGGTGAACGTTTTTCGCGGGAATGCGCTGGAACCCGATGACCTGCCCGACGTGGCGATGGTCTTTGGGGGCGATGGCTCGGTGCATCGCGTGTTGCCGACACTGGCTTACACGCAGACTCCGATGCTGGTGGTGCCTATCGGAACGGCCAACGATTTCGCGCGGTGCATCGGCGTCACGAGTCCGGCCGAGGCGTTGCGGGCATGGCGGCGCTATCTGGATCGCGGAGATAACGTGCGTACGATCGACCTCGGTTCGGTGCGTCCGATGGCCGATCCGTGGCCGACGGATGTCGAACAACTCGATTCCATGACCTTTGCCGACGCGGAAGGGCGCATTCCTCGTCCCGAACAGCCGATTGGTCCGGTCATTATGCGTCACCATCTGCGGCGGGCGGAGGAGGGCGTGGACTATCAGCGCGTGATCTACTTCAGTGGCATCGCGGGGCTGGGACTCGATGCAGATACGAATCAGCGGGCCAACCAGATGCCGGTATGGCTACGGCGGCATGGCGGATATGCAATCGCCGCGCTGCAGGCGCTTATAAAGTATTCTCCACCGACGGTTCGCCTGCATAGCTATGACGCCTGTGGCCGGGAAACCTGCCTGGATGGGCCTGTGCTGTCTGTGGCTGTCGGGAACTCTCCCGTGTATGGGAGCGGCATCAGGATGCTGCCGCAGGCGCGACTCGACGACGGGCAACTCGATCTGTGCTTCGTTCCGGCAATGTCGAAGAGCGCGGTGCTGCGGAACTTCCATCGCATCTACTCGGGCACCCATTTGAAGGTGCCAAGGGTTCGCTACTTCCGAACCCGGCAGGTTTTCATTGAGAGCGATGCGCCAATTCCTATTTATGCGGATGGGGAGTATCTCTGCCAGGCACCCGCGGAAATATCGGCCTCGCCGAGAGCGCTGCGGGTGATTGTTCCGATGTGACGCTGCGATATTGTAAGCAGCTTGGCGATTTACGTTCGGGAATGCGACCCATGCCTAAAAAAGAAGGGCCTGCCGGGAACCGCGTGGCACGCGGAGCCGTATCAATGTTCGGGCGATAGGTTCCGTGAGGACTGTCGCCACTTCCGGAGGAACTCTGCTGGAGGGAAAGGACTCGTCATGTATTACCGGCCGCATATCCTGCCGCACTTCCTGCCCTTTTTCTTCTTGATGTTCCTCGTCATCACTGGCTTCTACATTGCCTACATCCTTACGCTGCAACGCGCGATCTCGCGTTGCGCTCCGCAAAACCGCGCAACTTCGCCGGAATCGGCATGGCTGCTGCTGATCCCACTGTTCAATATGTTCTGGCAGTTCATTCTCTATCCGAGGATTTCAGAAACGCTGGAACGGGAGTTCCGCGCGCGCAATCTTTCCATTGAGCCCCAGCCTCTCAGGAATCTCGGACTCACCGTAGCTGTGCTGCACGTCTGCTGGATTATCCCGGTCGTTCATTTCTTCACTGGGGTCGCGGGGTTCATCTGCCTGATTCTTTATTGGGTCAAAATATCGGAGTACTCCAACCAACTGCTCAGTCACCCGGTACTGGCGTATGCGGGGTTCCCGCAGCAACCGCAGCGTGGGGCACCGGCGTATGAAGCTCGGTTCTGCGCAAAATGTGGAAACCAAATGCGAAGCGAAGAGGTGTTTTGTCAGCGGTGCGGAACGCGGGCCTAACGGGTGCGGGTGGCCTATTCAGGCTGATGAGGTTGGTGGCGCTTCTCGCTTGTTGGATACTTGGCGATATTTCAACAGCGATTCGCGAGGAGCATATTTTTTCGCACCTTTAGATCTCGACTAGCCGCTTTCATCCTTCTTCTTGCGAGTACGAAGAAAGCGTTCGCTTTCCTTAGTGTAATCGTATTCACCCTTGTGGTCCCGCCAGTCGTCGTAGTCATCTACATCGCCAATGGTTAGAACCTCTCTGAACCGAACGTTCTGGCATGGCAACACTGCGTCTTTCTCAAGAGTTTCTTTCCAGCGTTCTAATATCATGTTTTCGTAGTCTGATGGGGCGAATGGGGCCGCCTGTGGGAAAGAGGCTTCCAATACGATTCTGAACCGAGGCGTTCTTGGCTGTTCCATGTCGGCTAATTATATCCAGTTACGTTCCCGCACTCGATCAACGAATACCTGTTGCAAACAGGCCAAGTAACTCACTAACGGGTGTAGCCCTTGTTGTCCCCACATTCGCCCAAAAACGGGCGGATGTCGGCCACCCGCCGCGAGAAGGCCTGAATGCTCTCCGTCCAGGTTCCAAATCCCAAAGCCCGGTATGTGCATTAGTGCCAATCCCAAATTGCCTAATTCGCGGTGTGGCCGGGATTAGACCGAATCGGAGTGCCCGGTCAGGTGTTTTTCTCAAGGCAGTTCACAGGCCGGGGATTTATACTTGGACATACTCATGTCCACTCCCGAAGTCCAAAAGCCGGAAGTACGAGTGCCCCTCAGTGAGCAGAAACATGATGTAATGCCGACACTGTTTGGGGATGGAACCGGGCTTTACGAGGTCCGCAAGGGCTCGTTCGTCGTCTCGTTCCTGCTGAATTCCGCGATTCTGGCGTTGCTGATCTGGGCGGGAAGTTGGACGGCGAGTCATGCACCGGAGATCAAGCAGGTGGTGGGGCTTTCGGTGGACGTCAGTCCCTACATCATGCCATCCAGCAAGACTGTTTCCGGTGGCGGCGGTGGTGGCGGTTCGCACGATGTAAATGCGGCGTCAAAAGGCGCGCTTCCCAAGTTTTCCAAGACTCAGATTGCTCCCCCAACCGTGCTGCCAATGGAGCAGCCGAAGTTGCCGGTGATGCCCACGGTGGTAGTTCCTCCTGAGATTAAAATGCCGCAGGTCGGACCGATGGGCGATCCCTTGGCCAAGGTCATGGGGCCGGCGTCAAATGGTACCGGAACAGGCGGCGGAATTGGCAGTGGCACCGGCGGCGGTGTGGGATCGGGACGTGGTCCGGGCGTGGGACCGGGCTGGGGCGGCGGAATTGGCGGCGGCGCATACCACGTAGGCGGCGGAGTCAGCGCTCCCAAGGTAATTTACAAGGTGGATCCTGAGTTCAGCGATGAGGCCCGCAAGAATAAATGGCAGGGCATTGTCGTGCTTCGCGTGGTGATTGGCACGGACGGCAGAACCCACGAGATCAGCGTGGCGCGATCCTTGGGGATGGGACTGGATGAAAAGGCTGTCGAAGCGGCCCGACTGTGGCGCTTTGAGCCCGGTTTGAAAGACGGCAAACCCGTGCCGGTGGAAGTCAACATGGAAGTCAACTTCCACCTTTACTAACTGCACGGATTCCCAAGAACCGGGTGGCCCATATATGCGCCCGCTTTTGGCGCATATGTGGGGAACAGGTAAGCTTTCAACCCAGAGCTGTTGCCGTTGCTGTTGAGCGCTCCCAGCGCTTTGTTGTATCCGGTTTGAGCTTTCTTTCTTCTAATTTCTCAGCGCTTTCAAGAGCTTTCAGACGTTAACCGCGACGGAAGCGGCGGGCCACTGGTTCCGCTTTTTCGCGAGCGGCCTCGGCCCATTCATCCCTCTTATCCCACATGTCGGAGGCGCGATCGGTCCAGTTGCCGACGACGTCGCGGGCATCCTCGTAACGGCGGCGAACTTCTTTTCGAACCTGCCTGCCAGTCTTGGGCGTGACGAGAAGGGTGGCTAAAGCTCCCAGGCCCAAGCCGATCATAAGAAAGCCGATTGCCGACGTAAAATTCCTCTGACGACGCGAAAACTGATAATCACCAATACGAAAGTCTGTCATGTTGGACGATTCCTCTCTCGTGTTTAGTGATTAGAGGTATCTTTTGCCCGGCCTGTTGCCCCAATCGTTAGTACCCGACGTCCCTCAATGCAGTAGTTTCCTGCGGCCACAAGGGCAATCGCCTCGCTGTAGGCAAGATGCTCCTGGACGAGGATCCGCTCGGAGAGCGTGTGCTCATCGTCGTCCGGGAGGACGGGAACCACCTTTTGCAGAAGAATTGTTCCATGATCCAGATGCTCATCCACCAAGTGAACGGTGCAGCCGCTGAACTGAACTCCGTAGTCGAGCGCCTGCTTTTGCGCGTCGAGGCCGGGGAAGGATGGGAGCAGGGAAGGATGGATGTTCAGAATCTTTCCAGGGTATTGCCGCACGAACCACGGGGAGAGCAAGCGCAGGTATCCAGCCAAAATTACGAGTTCGACTCCGGCGTCGCGCAGAGCTTCGGCAACAGCGCGGTCGTGGTCCTCGCGCTTTCGGCCACGGCTGGGGAGGATGAGGGTTTTCAACCCGCGGCTACGGGCGGCCTCGATTCCGGCGGCATCCTCGCGGTTGCTGATAACGATGGCGATCTCCGCGTGGAGTTTGCCGCTTGAGATGTTGTCGGCGATGGCCAGAAAGTTGGAGCCGCGCCCCGAAATAAGTATGCCCAGTTTTATCATTGGCTTTCAGGATATAGCCCGGCGAGGCCAATGCTCAAGGAGGCCGGTGGCGAATTGCGCAGATCGCCGGGATTGCAAAGCTCTCGATTCGGCGGAGTGTCAGTGCATCGAAAGTTCTCGCGAATCAATCTAGGTATTCAGGAGGCTTGGCAAGATGGCGACGGATACGGAGGGCGGGCTGCGTAAGGAACTGATTGCAGCGCTGAAGGGCGGGAATGCGCACGCTACTTTTGACGATGTGATAGCGAATTTTCCGGAGCGGCTACGTGGCGTGAAAGAGGGAACAGGAAAGAGCGGGCTGCCGTACTCGGCATGGCAACTGCTGGAGCATATTCGGTTGGCACAGGATGACATTCTGCGCTTCAGTCTCAACCATGACGGGAGCTACAAGGAGATGAGGTGGCCGGATGACTATTGGCCGAAAGATCCCGTTCCTCCGAGCGCCGCGGCTTGGGATAAGTCAGTTGCGGCGGTGGTGGCGGATCGCGATGCGATGGCGAAACTCGTGGGAGACAAGAAGCAGGACCTGGTCGCGGCGTTTCCGTGGGGAGATGGGCAGAATCTGCTGCGCGAGGTAATTCTGATCATCGATCACAATTCTTATCATGTGGGAGAGCTGCTGGCGCTGCGGAGAATGCTGGGAATTTGGCCGGTGAAGTAGGTAGGGTAAAAGCACAACAGCGGCAACGTCAAAAACCCCACGTCAGCCCGATGAAGCCGGGCGGGACGTGGGGCACCTGCTGCTCGTTGTCGATACGAAACTGATTTGCTTATGTGTACTGGACTTTGCGCTCGCCTTTGACGATGCGTCCGATGACGTAGCCTTTTTCTCCGGCGCGGTCGAGGATCGTCTGTACCTTCTTGAACTTCTTGGCCGGGACGACAAGGATCATGCCGATGCCCATGTTGAAGGTGCGCATCATTTCGGCCTGCTCGATGTTTCCGATTTTCTGCATGTGCTCGAAGATCGGTAGTACCGGCCAGCTTCCCATTTCGACCAGCGCGCCTACGCCCTTGGGCAGAACGCGGGGCAGGTTTTCCGTGATGCCACCGCCGGTGATGTGCGCCATGGCAGAGACGGCTTCACCATCGACAACGCGACGCACGATGGGCCAATAGCTCTTGTGCTGCTTCATCAGTTCCGAGCCGACCTTGCCCTTCATCTCGTTGACGTAGGTGTCGGGCGTGTAGCCTGCGACGGAGAACATCAGCTTGCGGGCCAGCGAGTAGCCGTTGGTGTGCAGGCCGGTCGAAGGCAGGCCGACGAGCACGTCCCCGATCTGCACGTCCTTGCCTGTGAGAATCTTGTCGCGTTCGACTGCGCCCACGATGAATCCCGCGAGATCGTATTCGCCATCGGGATAGAAGCCCGGCATTTCAGCGGTTTCGCCGCCGATCAGCGCGCAGCCATTGTGTTTGCAGGCTTCGGCTAGTCCGCTGACTACTTTTTCAGCGATCTCCAGCTCGAGTTTGCCCACGGCGAGGTAATCCATGAAAAACAGAGGCGTGGCGCCCTGCACGGCGATATCGTTGACGCAGTGGTTCACCAGATCGCCGCCAACGGTGTGATGCACGCCCATCTCGAAGGCGAGCTTCAGCTTTGTGCCAACGCCATCGACGCTTGAGACCATCACCGGATCGGTAAACTTCTTTTTATCAACCTGGAAAAGTCCGCCAAAGCCGCCAATCTCGCTGAGGACACACTTGTTGAACGTACGGTGCGCCAGGTACTTGATGCGCTGCTTTGTGCGATTTGCCTGTTCAATATCCACGCCTGCATCTGCGTAAGTCAGGCTTTTTTGTTCAATCTCTTCGGCCAAGGTAATCACGTCCGTGGAGGAATTATTCCGGGGGTGCCAGTCAAGATTGTAGCATTGGCTGGCACCAGAAGCGGCGTTGAGCGCAGCATTTCCGGCCATTTCCAATAGGACACCGACTACGGGCAATTGCCGGGGGCCGCATTGGGGGACGATACTGAAGTGGCAGGCTGCGTTTGCTGTGCGATCAACCTTAACGTACTTCTTCCGAACAGCCGTGCGCACTCTGCAATGCGCGGCGGCGCTGAATCAGGAACCATGGCTCTTCTCGACTGGATATTCGTTGTTTTTGGCGTTGCTGTAGCAATCATCGGTAGCTGGATTCGGCTTCATCCGGAACGAATCTTGCCCGCGCAGAGCCTTGATGCCGCATGGGCCGAGTCGCAACAGGACGCACGCGCAATGTCGCAGATTCGCGTGCTGGGGTCGTGCTTCCTCTTCATGGGATCGTTCTTCACCATACAGATGACGGTGGACCTGACTCGGCTTCCGTGGTGGACGGGAACCATCGGCGGCGTAGTCGCGGCAATTTTCGCCGTGACGCTGGTCAGGGGACGGGTGAGCCGCGCCACACCGCGCCGCACGCGACCGTACTCGCAGCAAACGTTGCCGAAGAAGGTTCTGGAACTACGGTAATCAGATTCCGGCGATCTTCGCTGATCGGGACATTCGATGTATCCGAATCGTCATGCACGATCTGAGGAACCTCTCCAACCTGAGATACCGTTGGCAAGCTTAGTTGGCCTTCACGTAGAACGGAACATTTGCCGTGGCAACGCTGCCGTGTCCGTCGTGTACGGCCAGGAACAGACGATAGGCTCCGGGATGCTGCGGCGCGCGAAAAGTAACGCTCGGGCCGGTAGCCTTCACGATACCCTCAGGATGTGTAGGCGGAATGGCTTCGGCGTCTCCGCCCTCGCGGGGATCCGAGGTTTCCTCGCGAACCTCCCACTCGTAGCGCGGGACGTCTCCGTCAGCATCTTTCGCATAGGCGGTGGCCGTCCACTCGGAAAAAGGTGGAACTTGTTTCAAGGCGGCGGCGGTTTCGATGGGTGAAATCCGCGGGGCGCGATTGGCGGGCCACTTTCCGCCGGTCCACTCATAGCTCAGAGCATCGACAGCGGCGGTTTTTTCGACACCACCCTTGCCATCTGGAACCAGCAGTCCGAACCAGGTGTGAGTGCGCTCCTGCTTGTTGCCCCAGATGAAGGCATAGCTGCCGAAGGCGAGATGTCCGGCGCCCTTGATGGAGTGTTCGTACCCGTTGCGGTAGGTCTCCGCTTTCTCGGTGCTGGTGCTTTCCAGCGGCGCGTCCCAGGCGGTCTTCGGGCGCTCCCACCAGCCAATCGGGCCGAATTCCGTGACGATGTAGGGGCGGTCGAGTTGGGTGGCGCGGACATCTTCCAGCAGAGTGGCAATTCCACCGTAGGTGTTGATGCCGAGAATATCGACATCCGGGCAGTAGGCCATGAACTGCTTCAGTTTGATGTTGTGCTCGCCGGCTCCGGCGATGACGGTCATCGTGGGATGATTCGGGTCGCGACGATGAATCTCGCGGGCGATATCGTTGATGGCTTTCCAGATGGCGGGATTCGAACCGTCGGCCTCCATCTCATTGCCAATGCCCCAGACTAGAATCGAGGGCTCGTTCTTGAACTTTTCGACGGCTGCGATGGTTTCGTCGAATTGCCGTTTGACCTGCGCCGGATCGGCATAGCTGAAGCCGTGGCGTTCATGTCCCAGCCCGAGTCCAGCAGCGATGGTCAGGCCAAGTTTCTGCGTATGGGCCAGCAGGTTGTCGCTCTCAAGGCTGTCCGCGCCCCACGTCCGGATGGAGTTTGCGCCGAGTTGGCTGGCGAGTTCGAGATTGCCGACGCCGCCGACTCCGTTGATGTAGTAGGGTCGGCCATCGCGCAGCAGAACCCATCCATCCGAAATGCGCTTGACCTGAACGGGGACGGCAGTGGGAGTCTTGGCGAACAGACTCAAGGCGAGAAAGAGCAGAGGGAGGAAAGCAATGCATTTTCGCATTGCAACATTGTGCAATCAAAACCGGTTTAGCTCAATGGATTTCGACGCCACCCCTGCCGCCGCGTCACGCGGGCGGCAGGGTGGCGAGGTCTGTCTCGTGTTAGGCGGCTCTCTGTGCCCAGGGGTCGATGACCACCTTCACGCAGTGGTCCTCTTTGTTGACGAAACTTTTGTACATCTCCGGCACGTCCTCAAGCGAGACGCGATGGCTGATAAGGAAGCTGGGATCGATTTCTCCCTTTTCTACTCGCTCAAGCAGCGGCTGCAGATAACGCATCATGTTGGTCTGTCCCATGCGCATGGTCAGGCCCTTTCCGAATGCCGCGCCGAAGGGGAACTTGTCGATGAAACCAGCATAAACACCGGGGACGGAGACAGTTCCGCCGGGACGGCAGGCCTGGATTACCTGACGCAGGACGTTGGCGCGTTCGAACTGCAGCTTCACTTTCTGTTTGGCCGAGTCGATGAAGTAATCGATGGAGTGTCCGTGGGCTTCGAGGCCGACGGCGTCGATGCAGGCATCAGGGCCGCGGCCTCCGGTGAGCACCTTCAACTCTTCGATGATGTCCTCGGTCTCGGAGTAGTCGAGCACCTCGGCTCCGGCCTGCTCGGCGAGACGCAGACGGTCGGGGAAGCGGTCGATGGCGATGACGCGTTCGGCTCCGAGCAACTGGGCCGAGCGGATGGCGAATAGGCCGACAGGGCCGCATCCCCAGACGGCTATGACCTGTCCGGGCTGGATGTTGCATTGCTCGGCGGCCTGGTATCCGGTGGGGAAAATGTCGGAGAGGAACAACACTTTCTCGTCGTCGATTCCCTGCGGAACCACGACAGGGCCCACATCGGCAAACGGCACGCGCGCGTATTGCGCCTGTCCTCCCGCGTAGCCGCCGTAGAGATGAGAGTAGCCGTAGAGGGCAGATGCGTTGTGCCCATATTGCGCTTCGAGCATCCAGGCGTTCGGATTGGTGTTGTCGCAGGCGGACCAGATGCCTTGCTTGCAGAAGAAGCACTGTCCGCAGGCGATGGTGAAGGGAACTACGACGTGGTCGCCGACTTTGAGCTTCTTCACTTCGCTGCCGATCTCGACGACGTCTCCCATGAACTCGTGACCAACGATGTCGCCCTGCTCCATCGTCGGAATGTATCCGTTGTAGAGGTGCAGGTCGGAGCCGCAGATGGCCGAGCGGGTGATGCGCACGATGCAATCGCGTGGGTTCAGGATTTTCGGGTCGGGAACGTTCTCCACCCGCATGTCTCGCTTTCCAAACCAGCAAACTGCTTTCATCAGTAAATCCCTTTCGCCTGTGTCCCCTGACGTGTGCGGGGAGGGCCTTTCAGGTGCCAATGCGTTTTGTAGCTGGCATTGGCGAAATGTTGTTAGCCGACTTCGGCCCACGGATGCGCCCGGTCAGCGTGGTCTGTCTCGCTGCGGCGTTTCGGTTGATGGTTGACGGCCTCGACCATCCGCGCGAATGCCGTCCGGCGTCCGTGGGGCTGCCCGTCGGTGGTGGGAATTTCGCCGGCTTCAAGCAACTGCTTCAGCCGTCTCAGGTCTTCGCGAATCTGCATGCCGGGCTCGCGTCCGAAGACGCGCGCGAACAGTGCGCCGCCTCGTCCGGCGGGAGGCATGTATTCCAGCACCACGGTGATCTCGGTTCCGCCGTGGTATTCGCTGGCGGGGCGGAAGGCGACAGAGCCGCGATTGGGGATTAAGGTTCCGGGTAGCGATTGCCAGGCGAGATGGCGGTTTTGCGCTTCGTCCACGATCTCGGCGTCCCATTCAAGTTCGAATCCGAGGGGAGCTTCGGCCACCCAACGCGAGGTCTTGTCGCCGGTGACACGCACTTCTCTGAGGTGCAGCATGAATTTAGGGAGATTTTCAAAGTTTCGAAAGTAATCGTAAACCTCTGAAACAGGACGGTTGATGGTAAAACTGCGCTCCACGTGGATGGCGTTGGGAGTGGCTGCCCGGAGAATTCCGCGGATGGCCAAAACTCCTCCGGCGGCGGCCAATCCTACGCCTCCGGCACTCTTACGGGTGACGCCATAGACGGCCAGCATACTGCCCGCAACAATGCTGCCCACCGTGCTTCCTGTACTTTGCCAGCGGTTCCGGTGACCATTGGCATGGCTGTTGCCCGCGAATTCCGCAATTGGATTTTGCGGAGATTTGATTTCCAACATAATCAGCACGCCTCGCTTAATTGGGTTATCTTTTCGGATGCCATCACGCGCGACCGTGTTTCGTGCAATCGAAAGACTCGGGAACAGCGGCTCTGGTTGGAAGGCAAGGTGGAAACTTCGGACAGGGTGGCAGAAACGGAACTTCTCGTTATAGGATTGAATCAACAGCACAACTACCAGCTCAACAATTGATATTCCGGTTTGCGAGGTAATGCCGCATGACTCCTGTAGGTAAGCTCCCGGTGTCTAATGTCAGCCCTGCCCATGACGTCTTACGAGCCGATCGTCATCCACTTGACCCTATCTTTAAACCGACGAGCGTGGCCCTTGTAGGAGCCAGCGAGCGAGCCGGTTCGGTGGGTCGCAACGTGCTCTGGAACCTGATCAGCAGCCCCTTTGGCGGCACCATCTACCCGGTCAACCCAAAGCGTTCGAACATTCTCGGAATTCGCGCCTACGCTTCGTTGGAGTCGTTGCCGGAAGTCCCCGACCTGGTCATTGTATGCACGCCCGCCGCTGGCGTTCCCGCACTGCTCAAAGACTGTGTCGAACTCGGCATCCCCGGCGCTATCGTCATTTCAGCGGGCTTCAAGGAAACCGGCGAGCAGGGCGTGCAACTGGAAGCTGAGATCATGCGGACAATTGAGGGCCGGATGAGAATCATCGGTCCCAACTGCCTGGGCGTCATGAATCCCGTGCTGGGGTTGAACGCGACCTTTGCAAATTCCATGGCGAAGCCTGGCAGTGTAGGGTTCATCAGCCAGAGCGGCGCTCTGTGCACGGCGGTTCTCGACTGGTCCATTCGTGAAAATGTGGGATTCAGCGGCTTTGTCTCGATCGGTTCCATGCTGGATGTGAACTGGGGCGATCTGATCGACTATTTCGGCAACGATCCCCGCACGCACTCGATCATCATCTACATGGAATCGATTGGCGACGCGCGCTCATTCCTTTCCGCGGCCCGCGAAGTTTCCCTTACGAAGCCGATCATCGTTATCAAGGCCGGAAGAACGGCTGCCGCAGCCAAGGCTGCCGCATCCCACACCGGTTCGCTCACCGGCTCAGACGATGTGCTGGAAGCGGCGTTCCGTCGCGCCGGCGTGCTGCGCGTCAACTCCATTGCTGAAATCTTCTACATGACGGACGTGCTTGCCAAGCAGCCGCGTCCCAAAGGCAACCGTCTCGCCATTGTGACCAATGCCGGTGGACCTGGCGTGCTGGCCACCGACGCGTTGATTCAGGGCGGCGGAGAACTCGCGGAGCTTTCGGCAGAGAGCATGACGGCCTTCAACTCTTTCCTGCCCGCTGCGTGGAGCCACTCGAACCCGGTGGATATTCTCGGCGACGCGGAACCGGAGCGCTATGCCAAGTCGCTGGAGATTGCGGCGAAGGATCCGAGCATCGACGGCATGCTGGTCATCATGACCCCGCAAGGAATGACCAATCCCACGCAGATCGCAGAGCAGCTCAAGCCCTATGCCAAGGGCCTGGGGAAGCCGGTGCTTGCCAGTTGGATGGGCGGAGAGACGGTTGCCGAGGGTGAAGACATCTTGAACCAGGCGGGTATACCGAGTTTCTATTATCCAGACACAGCGGTACGCGCCTTCAATTACATGTGGCGCTACTCGTATAACCTGCGCGGAATCTACGAGACTCCATCGCTCAACTCGGCATCGGTTCAGCCAAATCGAGCAGCGGCTTCGGAGATATTGTCCACCGTGCGTAACAGTGGACGCACGATTCTCACCGAGTACGAATCGAAGAAACTGCTTGAGTCCTACGGCATTCCCAGCGTACCAACAGAGATTGCCGAGACCGAAGACGCAGCTGCCGCTGCCGCAGATAAGATTGGATATCCGGTGGTGCTGAAGCTGCACTCTTTCACCATCACCCATAAGACGGATGTAGGCGGCGTCATTCTTAATCTTCCTGACGCCGCAAGCGTGCGCCGGTCCTTTACGAAGATTCGTGAGAACGTGGCGGCGAAGGCGGGAGAAGGCCATTTCCAGGGCGTTACCGTGCAGCCGTTCGCCAAGCAGGATGGTTACGAACTGATTCTTGGCTCGTCGATGGACCCACAGTTTGGCCCTGTACTGCTGTTCGGCACCGGAGGCCAGCTCGTGGAGGTGTTTGAAGATCGCTCGCTGGCCTTGCCTCCGCTGAACACCACACTGGCCCGCCGCATGATGGAGCAGACCCGCATTTACAAAGCACTGCAAGGCGTACGAGGCCGCAAGTCGGTGGACCTCGCTGCCCTTGAGGAACTGATGGTTCGCTTCAGCGATCTTGTGATTGAGAATCCGTCGATCATGGAAATCGACATCAATCCCGTCCTCGCCTCTCCGGAACGGCTGCTCGCGCTGGATGCGCGCGTCGTTGTCTTCGACAAGGACGTGGCTGACGATCAGCTTCCGCAATCCGCCATTCGTCCTTACCCGGCACAGTATATTTCCGAGTGGACGATGAAGGATGGCGACAATGTTACGATTCGTCCGATTCGTCCCGAGGACGAACCTTTGATAATCGAGTTCCACAAGAAGCTAAGTGAGCGCAGCGTGTACCTGCGTTACTTCCAGCCCTTGAAGCTGACGCAACGCACCGCGCACGAGCGGATGACTCGCATCTGCTTTATCGATTACGACCGCGAGATGGCATTGGTTGCCGAGCACAAGAATCCCGATGGAACTTCCGAGGTCGTCGCCGTGGGCCGCCTCAGCAAGATACACGGGCGTCCCGAGGCGGAAATGGCCGCGTTGGTGCAGGATGGCTTCCAACGCAAGGGACTTGGGCCGGAACTCTATCGCCGCCTGATCCAGGTTGCGCGCGATCAACACTTACGGACCGTGCATTCAAATATGCTCGGCGAAAATAAAGAGATGCAGCGCCTCTGCAAGAAGCTGGGCTTCCAACTCAGCGCGCCTGAGCTTGAGGATAATCTCGTGCTTGCACAGTTGGTTTTGTAAGTGAGCTGTCGGTAAGTTGAGTTAACAAGCAACAGTAAGTTGGAAGGGCATCCGTTGGGGTGCCCTTTCGTTATCTTACCGACGCGCTTTATCGACGCTTCGCCGGAGCCTTTGCCTGTGTAGCGGCTTTCTGTGCATCGCCTTTGTGTTCGCGATTGTGACGTTTTACAGCTTTTTCGATTTCGGTGGCGGAAAGCTTGCTGTGATTCTCAAAATGCAGAACGTCATTGGTGATCTTGTTGTCTTGATTTTCCATAAATCCCTCCTTGGGAGGTTTGCGTAGCCCCAGGATCTGCACGGATGAGAGCCAGCGCAGTATCCAGGTTCAGTGGTATGGAGGTCTGGAGGCGGGTCAGGAAAGGCCTGAGGCGCTCAGATTCGCAATCACTGAGCAGCGGCGCTTTCCCTTAGGATAGTCCTTTTTACGTCGGCGAAAGAAAGAATCGAAAGTGATAGAAAGGGACCTTACTGTTCGCTTGCGATCTGCTGCCCGCTCTGGCAGGTCCATTCTGCTTTGGCCCACACCAACATTGCTGATACGACGGCAGCGGTGGTATCGAGCGCTACGTCGTGCCATGTTCCGGTGCGGCTCGGAATATTCATCTGGTGCAGTTCATCGGAGGCGGCGACAAGGAAGGTGAAGAATACGGCGAGTAGTGCCCACTCCGGACGCCACCACATCC
>Ga0255336_101124_pt1 | contig 23565 bp, 11 predicted proteins | sample MeOH1_35cm_T3_17_FD_189102 | JGI IMG/M metagenome (GOLD analysis project Ga0255336, IMG submission 189102) | Sandy soil microbial communities from University of British Columbia, Vancouver, Canada - MeOH1_35cm_T3_179 | ecosystem: Engineered > Artificial ecosystem > Sand microcosm > Unclassified ...
AATGGCGAGTACCTCGTGTTTGTTGAAGAGGATGCACGGGGGAAGGTCATGATGTACCGGTGGCGGCCATAGCCTGTTCGTTCGCACTTTTTGGGTGTTGGGTGGGCGGGGGGTGATGCCAGGGTGCTTCGTTCGGGCGTAGTGGTCGGGGTCAATGCCGGGTTGCTGCTGCTCAGGCTTGCGGTCGTTGTTTGAACCCCTCCTTCTCGCGAATCCTGACACGAACACGCTTCGCCCCCGACGCTCTCGGGCAAGCACCGCAGCCCACAGACCATGACGGCCTGACGTGTGCTGGTTGCCTTATTTCCTGGTGGGTTGGCTACGTGATCTGCGTGCTTCTTTCTTGAAGTGGTTGTACGCGGATAGCGCGGGGTGAACCTGTGGCAGGTTCAGTCACTGGTGGCAAAGCGTGTGGGTCTCTGTGTTCGGAGAGGTCGGGCTTCAAACACCCGTAAATCTTGCGAGCACCGTGCTATCAGGTGCCAGAAACGCCGAGCCTGCACGCTAGGGACACTAACTCGCCCGTGGTTTGAAAGCGCTTTCTTTGCTTCGTTTCTTTGTCGCTTTGGACAAAGAAACGACGTGCTGCCACGCACAGTGGCTAACAGTGGCTAACAGTGATAAAGAAAACAGCTAACTCAAGCAGACCACTAACACCGAAAGCAGCAACCTGACACCACCCCCGACCACCAACATCAGCAACCCAAAACCGCCCAAAAAACCCAAGTGCGAACGAACCCCTAAGGACGAGTACGAACGATGGAAAAATCGATGGTGAAAAACATGGCGATCAACTTCTCGGGACTGGTGTTGCCCACCTTCGTCTCGTTGATCACCGTGCCGGCCTACATCCATCTCGTCGGCGTCGAGCGCTACGGCGTGATCAGTCTCGTCTGGACGCTCATCGGCTACTTCGGCATTCTCGATCTCGGCATGGGCATGGCCGCTCAACACCAGATCTCAAAGGCGCACGCCGCCAATGACCCCGAAGCCCGCTCACGCGTATTCTGGAGCGCCATCTGGCTCAACCTCGGGACCGGCATTATCGGCGGCGTCCTCATCTACTTCGGTGCATTCGCCTACACCGCCTACGTCGCCCATTCATCGCCCGCCATGCAACGCGAGGTCTATCACGCACTGCCATGGCTCGCGCTAGCCATCCCCATCGCCAACGTCTCATGGGTCTGCGCCGGCGCAATCAACGGCGTCGAACGCTTCGGTATCTACAACACCAATCAAACCATCGGCACCTTCCTGTTCCAGTTGCTGCCGCTCGCCGCCGCCTGGAAAATCGCACCCAACCTGCAGACCGTACTCGCCGCTGCCGTGCTCGCACGCGTTCTCGCCGTCATTCTGCTCGCACGCGCCAGCTTCAAAGTACTCGACATCAAACGCATCGAATGGCCGCAGCTCCGCGTAGCAGGCGGGCTGTTCAAGTTCGGCGGCTGGATGCTGGTCGCGACCATCTCCAGCATGATCACGGATTCGCTCGACCGCATCCTCCTGGGCGCGAATCTCGGCGCACGCTTCGTCACGTATTACACGGTGCCGCAGAACCTCGTCACCCGTCTGAACATGCTGCCGAACTCACTCGTTCGCACCTTGTTCCCGCGCTTGTCCGCAGTCAAACGCGATGACGCCGATGCCATGGTCCGGCAGTCGCTCGAATTCCTCAACGGCGTGTTCACACCGATCGCGCTCTTCGCCATGCTCGTGCTCGCGCCATTCCTGCATCTCTGGGTAGGACAGGAAATCGCCATCGCCAGCGCGCCGGTGGGACGGGTCCTGATCATCGGCGTGTGGCTCGTCGGGCAAGCAAGCGTCACGCGCATCATGATCCAGTCGCAGATCAATCCCGCCACGGCCGCACGCATCGGCCTGGTGCAACTGCCGTTCTTCGTGACGGCACTGTGGTTCGGCATCGCCCACTTCGGGCCTATCGGTGCGGCTACCGTCGTCGTGCTGCGCTCGCTGGCCGACTATGGCCTGTTGCTCAGGATCTCGCGACTCCATGCTCGGCCGATCGCCGGCGACATGCTGATGCACCTCGCATTCCTGGTCGCAAGCCTGGGCGTGGCGTTTGTCATCGATCCGATCGAGTACCCGTTGGAGTCGATCGCCGCGGCGTTTGTTATCTCGGGCCTGAATGCAGGCTGCTCCCTTCTCACGCGGCCCGCGTTGCGCTCCATGGCGCGAAGCTTCGTTCATGAGTTGAATGTGCGCCTTAAACGGCGCGTGAAATCCACGGTTTAAGGTGAGGAGAGTCGCATGAGACATGATCTCGATGAAGCGGTCATCGACCCGGTGCGAGTGAACCTCGAGCCTGTCGATCAGCCCCCGCCCTCTGTGCAGGGCACGCCACCCATGCACCGCGCAAGAGTCGCGCAACGTGTGCCGCGCGTGGCGATCGTGCACGACTGGCTTGTTGCTTTTGCAGGCGCCGAGAAGGTGCTCGAACAGATCGTCATGTGCTTCCCCGATGCCGATCTTTTCAGCGTCGTGGACTTCATGGAAGAGCGCGCGTGGATGCGCGGCAAGACGGTCACGACCTCGTTCATCCAGAAGCTGCCGCAGGCGAAAAAGCGCTACCGCTCGTATCTGCCGCTGATGCCGCTCGCGATCGAACAGCTCGATGTATCGGGCTATGACCTCGTCATATCGAGCAGTCATGCTGTCGCCAAGGGCGTGCTGACCGGCCCCGACCAGATTCATGTGAGCTACGTGCATTCACCCATTCGTTATGCATGGGATCTGCAACATCAGTATTTGCAGCAATCGAATCTGACCGCCGGCGTGAAGTCGCTGCTTGCGCGTCTCGTGCTGCACTACATGCGCAACTGGGACATCCGTACGTCGAATTCGGTGGACCATTTCATCGCGAATTCGGCATTCATCGCGCGGCGGATCAACAAGGTCTATCACCGCGATTCACACGTGATCTTCCCGCCCGTCGATGTCGAAGCGTTCCAGCTTTGCGAGGTGAAAGAGGACTTTTATCTGACCGCGTCGCGGATGGTGCCGTACAAGAAGATCGACCTGATCGTCGAGGCGTTCGCGAAGATGCCGCAGCGCAAGCTGGTCGTGATCGGCGATGGCCCCGACATGCGCAAGATCCGCGACAAGGCCACGCCGAATGTCGAGATCATGGGCTATCAACCGTTCGCGGTCCTGCAGGACAAGATGCGGCGCGCGAAGGCGTTCGTGTTCGCGGCCGAAGAGGACTTCGGCATCTCGGTGGTCGAGGCGCAGGCGTGCGGTACGCCGGTGATTGCGTACGGCAAGGGCGGCGCGCTGGAGACGGTGCTCGATAGTTCGCACGCGCGCCCGACCGGCCTCTTCTTCGATGAACAGACGACCGGCGCGATCATCGACGCGGTGGAAGGTTTCGAACTCGGCGCGGTGAAGGTCAATCCAGCGGATTGCCGCGCGAATGCCGAGCGTTTCTCGATCAAGCATTTCCGCGATGGGCTGCGCGCGTATGTACAAAGCATCGCGCCGCAGTTCACGCTCGCACCGCCGGCGTTGCCGCCGGTGCCGGCCGAGAGTGTGGTCAAGGCCGAGCCTTCAAAGCAAGATGAAGAGCACAAAGCGGCCGACTCAATGCGTGTGCTCGCCGTCGATCAAAGTGGTGTGCTGGGCGGCGCGGAACTATCGTTGCTCGAGGTGATGAAGAACATGCGCGGCACCAATGAGACCGTGTTGTTCGACGACGGTCCGTTTCGTATTGCACTCGAAGCGGTAGGGATCAAAGTCGATGTGCTCGACGGCGCCGCGCTCGGCGGCGTGAGCAAGGACGGAGGATTGAAACGGCCGGGCGCGGGCATGATCGGCGGTGTGATGAACCTCGTGCGCGGCACGCTGGAAAAGTCGCGCAACTCCGATGTGATCTACGTGAACACGCAGCGCGCGATGGTGGTCGGTGCGATCGCCGGACTGATCTCGCGGCGGCCGGTGGTGTGGCATCTGCGCGATATCGTCAGCAAGGAGCATTTCGGCAAGACCCAGCTCACCATCATCAAGTGGTGCACCAAGCTCATGCTGGAGCGCGTGATCGCGAACTCGACGGCCTCCGCCGTCGCGCTCACCGCGTTGACGCGCTTGAAAGAGGAGCGGCTGGATGTCGTGTTCAACGGTATTTCAGCCGAGCCGTTCACCGAGCTGGAATCCGTCGCGCAGCACGAGCTGCGGGCGCGCTTCGGTTTGCCGCAGGACGCGTTTCTGGTGGGCTCGTTCAGCCGGCTCGCGCGCTGGAAAGGGCAGCACATTCTGCTTGAAGCGCTGCTGGAGGCGCCCGAGATGCATGCCGTGCTGGTGGGTGCGGCGCTATTCGGCGAGGATGCCTACGAGGCAGAATTGCGTGCCTACGTGCTCGAACACGGTCTTGCCGATCGCGTGCATTTCCTAGGCTTCCAGCATGACATCGCGGCGTGCATGAAAGCCGTCGATGTCGTCGCGCACACGTCCATCAGCCCGGAGCCGTTCGGTCGAGTGATCATCGAGGGCATGCTGGCGAAGCGGCCGATCGTGGCGGCGCGTGCAGGCGGTGTGACGGATATTGTTGAAGATCGCGAGAACGGCATTCTGTGCACGCCGGGCGATGTCCACGCACTCGCCGGCGCGCTGGGCGAACTGTCTGCCGATGTTGGTTTGCGCAATCGCTTGGTCGAGCAGGGTTATGCCAACGCGATCAGTCGCTTCGGTACCGAACGGTATGTGGAAAGCGTCGAAAAGATTCTCTCCGATGTCGCCGGGAAGTCGCGGTTGAAACGAAGCTAGGGATCTCGAGATCAGCTTCGTGCGCGCCATGCACACGATCCAGTACGAAATGATGTGGGCCACGCTAACGCCGGCCTATGCGAAATTGCCCGCCTGTCTGAAGCGCCGGCGTGAGCGCCTCAAGTCACTGCCCAATGAAAAACGACCCGCTCGCGCATGCGACCGGGTCGTCAAATCTCGCCCTCACCGTTATACCGTTCGTTTCTTGAAGAAGAACCTTAACTGAACGGCATTACCGCTCAGACGGGGTTTTTTGTCGCCGGAAACAACTCTTTCTCGAAGCCCTTCGCAATCGCCAGCAGGAGCATACATGCCGCGTTTTCTTTTGCTTGGGGCGGGCTTCAGCAGAAATTGGGGCGGCTGGCTCGCCAGCGAAGTCGCGGATGATCTGTTATGGCGGCTTCGAGCACAGCCTCAGCTTTGCGAAATCCTTGTAGACCGAGGGTTCGAGGATGCTTTTCATGAAATACAGACCCGGTTCCGGGCTAACAATGGCGCGTTAAATGATCTGCTCGCGCTGCAGGCCGCGATCGAGCAGACATTCAGAGCGATGAACCTGGCCTTCGTAGAACGCCCCGCTCTGAATTTTTCCAACGACGCCGCATTTTCCGTTATCGACTTCCTCGCTCGTTTTGACGCGATCTTTACGCTAAACCAAGACCTCCTCTTGGAAATGCACTATCTCGGCGTGGAACTCGCCAATCGCCGGCAGTGGAACGGAATCCAGTGGCCAGGAGTGCGCGCGTTGCCAGGCGCGGCACATGCTGGCACGCCGCTGGGCCGGCGGGAAATGCTTGATCAGCGGCGTACGACCGTCCAAGAGGCTCCGACGATAGAAAATGGGTTGCAGCCCATCATCAAGCTTCACGGATCTTCGAACTGGTACGAAGGTGAAGGCGCAAACCGACCGCCAATGATGGTGATCGGCGGCGAAAAACGCCGGGCTATCGAAGCGAATCCTTTACTTAGCTTCTACGGAGAATATTTTCGCGACCGCTTGCGTGAGCAAAATGCCTTGTTGACGACGATCGGATATGGTTTCGCTGATGAGCGTGTCAATGATGCTATTTGTGACGCCCACGACACTGGAAACAACTTCGGCTTGTTTGTAGTGAACCCCTCCCGCAGGAAGGTTCTGGACAAGCGCGACCCGCGCGCACAGATCCAAGACCATCCGGGCCGACTGATGGGTGTTCGCTATGTCGGGGGTTCCTCGCGCCCGCTTAGTGCTACGTTTGCGGGCGACTTGCTGGAACACGCAAAACTTCTGCGGTTTTTCGAAGGCTAGGTTGCGCTTCTTGAGCAGCGTTAGCTAGACACCGGGCTTATCAACACCAGGCTTATCCAACACCGTACGCGGAGGAATGGTCTTGCGATTCGTAACTACGATGCGCCCATTGCCAAAGATCTGCGTGCAGTTGAGCTTTTGACAGAGAGTAAGCGTCGTCCCGACGGGTAAGCGAATCTCACAATATAAGCAGTAGTTCGCATATCGATCTCTTTCACCCCTCGATCCTTACCGCGACAAAGCCGTTTTCCGGGGAGGTTCAATGAAAACACCCGGAGTTTGCGCGACCGCCAGGGCGATCGGCGCCCGTGCGTCGATTCTGAAAATCGAGGATGCTCTATCACCAATTGTATTTCGCGTTGGCAAGCACGGTTCGCTCGTTGCCGAATACGCAGACCGAGTACGACTGGCAACCGCTGACGTAGTGACGGTCGAACATGTTTTCCACGTTCAGTGAGAAACGCCAGTTGCGGGTGTCATAGCGCAGCGCCGCGTCGTACAGCGTATAGCTTGCGACCGTCAGCGAGTTGTCCGGCGCACCCGCCGACGCGCTCTGGTAGCGGATCCCGCCACCGATCCCGAAGCCCGCGAGCGCTCCTGTATGCCATGTCCAGTCGGCCCACAGCGACGCCATCTGGCGCGGGCGCGGAATATCGACCGGCCAGTTGTTTAGCGATGTGTCGTTCGCCTGCACGTTCTTCACGTCCTGATAGATGTACGACGCGATAATCGACAGCTCCCGCGTCACGTTTCCGACCGCGCTCAACTCGATGCCGCGCGAACGCACCTCGCCAGTCTGCACGGAGGACGTGCCGGTCGGATCGAGATTCGTCGGCGCCGGTGTCACGACGTTCGTCTGGTTGATCTGGTAGGCGACTGCGCTCAACATCAGGTTCTTGCCGGGCGGCTGCCAGCGCAGGCCCGCCTCGGTCTGCCTGCCGCGCGTCGGCTTGGGCAATCCGCCGCCGAACATCTTCACGCCGATGACCGGATTAAACGATGTCGAATAGCTGACGTACGGCGACAGCCCGTAGTCGCCCTGGTACGTGAGGCCGACGCGGCCCGAGAACGCGTTGACATCCTGTTCCGTCTGCGTGCTGGCCTCGCGGTCGTCCTGACGCATGTTGACCCAATCCTCGCGGCCGCCGAGCGTCAAGGTCCAGCGGTTCCATTTGACCTGATCCTGAGCGTACACGCCGAAAGTGTTCATCGCCGTGTACAGGTCGGGGTGGCCGAACGACGTCGGGCCCGAGAAGATCGCAGTCGTGACCGGCGTGTAGACCGGGTTGTAGAGGTTCAGGTTCGGCGCCAGCGCGAGCCACTCGCTGTCGGTCGTCGTCTGCCGATTGTACTGGAGGCCGAGCAGCACCGTATGCTCTAGCGGCCCCGTGCCGAAACGCGCCTGCGCATTGTTGTCGATGTCGAAGCGGCTGTAGTTCAGTTGGAACAGCCCTGCGTAACGCGTAATGTCCGTCGTGCTGCCCTCGGCAAGGCCGCCGCCAAAGACCGACGCGTCGTCAAGCGACAGGTGCATCCAGCGTAAGTTCTGGTGCAACGTCCACACCGAATTCAGGTCGTGCGAGAGCTGGTAGCCGAGCGACCACTGTTTCTTCCGGTAGTCATTGAATGTCGGGTCTCCCGTGTAGACGTCCTGTGACAGCTGCCCATTCGGGCTCGGCAGTACGGTGCCCTGCGCGGGCAGGAAGTTGTGCGAAAAATCATTCCAGTCCTGCAGGTAGGTCGCAGTAAGTGTCAGCGAGGTGTCAGAATTCGGCCGCCAGCGGAGCGACGGCGCAAGCGCGACGCGCTGGTCCGCGTTCGGGCCGGTCAGCGCATTGCCGTCGCGCGCGACGCCGACAAAGCGATACGCATACTCGCCGTCGGCGTCGAGCTTGTCGCCGATGTCGAACATCGTTTCCTTGCGCGCGTAGTTGCCGACCTGCACGCCAACCTCGCGCACGCGCTCGCCGTCGGCTTGCTTCGTCTGCACGTCGACGATCGCCCCCGGATCTCCGGCCCCATACAGCACCGACGTTGGCCCACGTAGCACAGTGACGCTGTCGATCATATACGGGTCGACACGCCAATCCGCGATGAATGTCGTATTCGGCGCCTGCAATCCGTCGACGAACAAAGTGGGAGAAAAGCCGCGCAGCGTCGCATACAAGTCGGTGCGGTTGTCGGATCCAAACGATGCGAAGCCTGGCACGTAGCGCAGCGCCTGGTTGAGGTCGGTCGAGCCGGTCATCTCGATCTGCTGCGCAGTGACGACGTTGATCGTTTGAGGAATCTCGGTGATCGGTGTGTCGGTCTTCACGCCCGTCGCGGTGCGTTTACCGACGAGCCCGACTGATGGCACGTTCGCCGCACCTTTCACCGTAATCTCCGGCAGCGCGACGCCAGGCGCCAGATCGGCTTGTACCCCGGCGCCCTTCGCTTGCGTATCACTCGCTGGTTGCGTCGCCTGCGCGTACGCATGGCGGGCAGCCGCTGCGCAAAAAATTGCCCCCGCAGCGATCGCACGTCGCCCCGTGCCCGTTGTCCACCCCATCTTCTGTTGCTCCATCATGCTGGCGAGCCTGCTCGGCCGGCCCGTTTGTCAAAGAGCGACAGCCATCCGGCCGTCGCCCCACATTTTTTTCCGTGAACGTCGCACGCTCCAGTGGCGCGTCTCGCTCCGCTGCGTTGTCCGCGAGTGTTTCGATGATATCGGCCGAAAGTTGCACCACCTTGAAGACAGCATGTCGAACCGCCTGTGATTGTCAGCCTTGTAGGTCGCGAACATGATTTTTGGCGACGGCGGCAATGCGACGCAGTTGCTGCCCCTCGGTTCGAAGGCCGAGCAGGATCGCTTAGTGATCGCGAAGCCGACGAATGAAGAGGAAGTCGCGATGTTCAGGGCGGAAGTGGATCGCTGGACTTGCGAGATCGCGTCGGGTCGGACCTCAGTTGGCAAGGCAACTGACAATGGGCTCGAGCCGAACCACGATCGCCTGGTGAGCGACATGCTCGCGCCCGGCTACGATCGGGGCTATTGTCAAGTTGCCGACCGGCGCGCGCTCGAAGGTGGCAGGGAAGCAGTGCGATTGGGAGGTTCGTTTTACGCCGGCTATTGTCGCCGCACTCCCGTCGACCTGCCAACAACGTGACAGCATCGTGTTACGTTAGCAAGGCCGGGGGACAGGGTTTGCTTCGCGCGGTGCAAGAGCAAGAGCCTCGATGCCTGCGAAATCCAGCGCTTCGAGGCAATGCCGCATTTCAGTCAGAAACGCTGCGCATGAGGGGTGAATCCTGATCATGTTTTCGATCCATCGCTCTATGTCAGTCAGGCGTCCGTCCTTCGCAAGAACTGCTAGTTCGCGGCGATCGCTCTCTGGAGGAACGGTAACGGCGAACCGGTGCTTGCGTCGTGGGCGGATCTGCGCAGAGCCGCCGGAAGAATATTGTGCGACGTTCGACGGCAAAGCCTCCACATCTTCCGCAATAGGAACAATGAGTTCGAAAGAAAATGAGGTACCACGATGCGGCGCGCTTGAGACGCGCAAGTCACCGCCCATTGTGTTGACGATGCGCTGCGCAATAAAAAGGCCAAGGCCTGTGCTGCCGTTCACGGACTGTATCTGGCGAAAAGCCGTAAGGAGTTTTGACTGCTCTTCGATGTCGATACCGATGCCGGTATCTGCGACTTCAAAACCCATGTGCCATTGATCGTCCTGCCGGCGCGCTCTCACCGTCATCATGACGAAGCCATCACGGGTGAACTTGGACGCATTGGACAGCAGATTGAGCAAAACTTGTTGCAATCGACGGCCGTCGATCGTCAGTCGACGGGGCAACAATGTCAGTGCCTGATAGTTGAACTGGTTGTTCAGTTGCGCGCAGAGTGCGAGCGCGTATTCGGCAATGTCATCAAGAAGTGCAGGCAGGTCGGTTGCGACCGGTACGATATCCAACGGTTGCAACTCGGCTTTCGCGTACCCGACCAGCTCGTCGATCAGGCCGAGTTGATAGTTCACGCTGCGCTCGATTGCCTGGATCAGGTTCGCCTGCTTCGAATCAGCCAGATTCAGCAGCAGTCTGGCATAGCTTGTAATTGTTGCAAGCGGCGCACGGAGGTCATGACTGACATAACCCAAGGTTTCAATCAGTTGTTGGTTTTTCTCTTCCGCGTAGTGCAAGGTTTCGTTCAGCTCCAGTGTGCGTTGCGCAACCTGGTCGCGTAGCCGGTCGTGTTCGGTTCTTTGCCAGTCCGCGAGTTCAGTCCTTGCCGCTATTCGCTGCTTTCCAACGTGGTTTATCCATGCCGCAAGCACAATAAGATGGGTGGCCAATCCAGTGATTGCGACTACCGGGTTCGGATGAAGGTCGGACTTCAGCCATGCCAGACCGGCCGGCAATGATCCGAGCGTTTCGAGCATACGCAACGCAAAGTTGAACAGCGAGAAGATCATGGTGAGCAGCATGATCCGCGCGGTGGGTGTCGACTGACGAGCGAGCCGTGCAGCAACGCCCACCGTGACAACACCGAACAGCGCGTTGATATACATGCCGGCTTGCGCAAAAACGAACAGATTGCCGAATGCGGATCCTGTCGCTGCGACGCACTCTAGCAACGCAAACCCGAACAATACATAGCGGGCGGGCAGGGTCGCCTTTTCGTCGTGTGCGATGCGCAAGATGAAGACGATGAACAGCAGCACGGCAATACATCCGAACACCGTAATGCTTCTGGAACTCCACTCGGTTGCGTGCGGCCATAGATATATTTTCGTATAGCCGCGATCCGCAGCTTCAAATAGCGCTGTCGCGGCGCAAAGGGCTGCCAGCACGAGAAACGAGGCGCTGCGGGAAAAATAGGCGATGAGCAGCGCACACCACGCGAGTGCCAGCGTACCGCCAATCAATCCTCCGTCCCAGAGCCCTGCACGTTTCTCCAGCGCGTCATATGCCGCCGCCGAATGCAGCCTCGGTTCGAGAGTGAGTGCGGTATCGCTGGCTACCCGGATGAGGAAAAGAAGTTGTTCACCGGGAGCGAGCGTGAAATCCACCAAGGGATAGCGGGACGAAGATGACCGGGAGGCCAGGTCGGCGGGATCGGTGCCATCATGTGTCCAGTGGCCGCCGCGTCCGGTGTAAAAGTCTACGTTCTGGAGGCGCGCGTCCGAGAGCGCGAGAATGAGCGGGAGGGCTGTTGAACTACGGTTGCTCACCACCACGCGTAGCCACCATGCTGAGTGGGTGAAACCTGGCTTTAATCTATCCCGCTGCATGGGAAGGAAGCCGCGCGGGTTTCCTGTGGACAGCGTGAGTATGTCGTCTAAGCTCATGTTGCCCGAGATGTCTTCGAAGACCTGTACCTGCCCCAGGGTGGGAACCGGTTGGGTTTGTTTCCCAGTCGTGTCGAGACCGACGGCCAATGAGTGAGTTGTCCACCAACTCAGACATAAGAACAGCAAGCGGTACCACCGGGCTGTTGTCATGATGACGTCACTCGGTACCGAGGGCGGGTTCCTGGGTGCTAGTCAGCTCCCGACAGCAAAGTTCTTCCCGATAGGTTGAAGGAGTCATGCCGAGTCGCTCGCGAAACGCCGTGGCGAAATTCGCAGCACTGGAAAAACCAATCTCTTCGGCGATGCTGGCAATACTCAATGACGTGCTGCTCAACAACCTTTGCGCAATCCGCAAACGTTCGTCCCGGAGATACTCGAATACTGTCCGGCCAAGGTTGTCCCGAAACGCGCGCGACAGTCGTTTTTCATTGGTCCCCACGAGGCGGGCGAGTCGTTCGACCGTTGGCGGATTGTTCAGCCTTTGTGACAAATGTCGAATGGCCGCGCGAACGATCACACTGTTGCTTGTTAGGTCCGAAGCGGACACCTCTTCTTCGACATGCCGTTTGCCGTTCACCCGGGTGAGGTGAACGCGAATCCGTGCAAGTACCTCGGCCGTCTCGAATGGCTTGACCACGTAGTCGACGCCACCGATTTCCAAACCGTCGAGGCGCTCGTGGAGGTCACCGGCCACAGTAAGAAATATGACAGGAATCGCACACGTGCGGGGGTCCGCTGCAAGAAGTCGGCAAGCAGCAAATCCGTCCATCCGCGGCATTCGCACGTCCATCAGGATCAGGTCGGGTGAAATTGCCAGTGCTCGTTGATACGCCTGTGATCCGTCGAATCCAACGCTAATCCGGCATCCTGCATTGCGCAACACGCCAATTAACAATTGAAGCTGTTCCGGTTGGTCGTCTACCACAAGAAGATGGGCATCCGTGAGGGCGGTATTTCGGGGCAGCATCGTGTATGTGAAAGGAGCTTGCGGGTAAAGTTCTTGTTGGTTATCGGCGGCTGAATACGGAAGTTGAGGCTTGCAGAGTATCGATCATGTAAAGCCGCGAAGCATATCAGACTGATATTTCAATTCAAATCCAGAGGCATTGCGTGTTCGTTGGCACGCGACCTTGGACTGCGTTGGGCGGCAGGCTCCGAGGTATCGTGTGACCGGATGCCGTTCCTAAGCGGATAGCAAACGAATTTTCTCCCAAGCAAAGTATTTCGTCCCCCGGGCAAACGCATGTGCCAGTAACGCTACGCATAATTCTTTACGACGCCGAGCGAACCAGTCTCTATTCAAACTCCGGCGCGCTCGTATTCGGATCAAGCGTGTGTCAAAAATTAGATTTTAAAAGCATGTGTCAAAAATTAAATGTCAAATATTGCAATGTTCTCCGGTCTCCCGTTTTGTTTCCGTAGAGAAATGGAAACGCCTACGCGAGAGTTTCATTGAGCCATGGAAACTTGTCTTGCGTCACGGAAAGTTCACGTCGACGCGAACATTTCCGGGGCATCAGTTCACATAGTGCGAAAAACATTGCTGAAACAGAAATATGACGCTTGCAGCGCGGCACATGAGCGTTTGTCATGTCGCGCCAAGAGCACAATCGCAGCATTTCATTGGGGGGCGGTAACTATGAGTATTCCGGGCAGGACAGTGCAAGGTAAACGTTTAACAAATCAACGATCACATTTAGATAGGCAATTAGCGCCCTTTCGCGCAATTGGCATCAATACGCCGTGGTCCTTCGGGCCTTCATAAGCCAACGGCCCGCTGCAGTCTGCGCGGCCAGGATGCCAGAAAATAGAAACGGTCTAGCCGCTCCTCAACGATACCTTCCTCATGTGAATTCTCTCGGCATGAGGATGGCGCACGTTCGTATTGAGGACGTCTAAGTATCGATGTCGGACGCAAGGAAATGCAATTCCCGCAATAAGGCATAAAGCAACGCTAACATTTCCATTTCCATTTCTATTTCTATGCGTAGTCATCCTTATGAAATCTAAGGAGGTGAGCGATCGCGAGTTAGGTGGCATGGATAGGCTAAGCGGTCAGATAGAGCGTGACGAACACCAAGTATGAATCTTTTTGTCGTCAACTAAATAAGTGAGAAGGGAAAAACGCAATGAACAAGAGCCGATATAGGTTAGTTTGGAATCGCCGACTTGGCGCGCTGGTAGCGGCAGCCGAGACGCAGCGCGGTGTGCAGGGCGAGCCGGGGCAAGCGGAAATGGGGCAGTGCGCTAGTCCGGTGAAATCAAAGGTGTCGCTGGCGGTATTGACGGCATTGATGCTGCTGCCGGTGGGGCAGGCCTACGCAGATAACTTTGCAGTCGGTGGTCAAAACGCCGGTTTGAATGAGACCATCGGCGGCGCTGCCGCGGCGCCTACCGCCACCACGGGCGGAATATTCCCCGCAGTCGCTGGCGCAGACGGTTCAAGCCAGAATACGGCTGTTGGCGTCAATGTGTCAGCGCAAGGCGGTGCCGCAACCGCATTGGGCGATACTGTTTCGGCGAATGGTCAGAATGCCACGGCAGTCGGCGCAAATTCGGTCGCAAGCGGCACCAATGCGGTGGCGTTCGGCGGCGCGGCGGTTGCGAGCGCCACCCAACAAGCTACGGCGATCGGCGCTCAATCGACGGCCAGTGCCGATTTCAGTACCGCGCTGGGGGCTCTCGCTACTGCTTCAGGATCCGGTGGGACCGCATTGGGTTTCCAGGCGAAGGCCACGAACACCCAGTCGATTGCGATAGGCACGGATTCGGTGTCATCTGCGGTAGACGCTATAGCCGTGGGCGGTACCGCCAGTGCGACAGCGGTTGGCGCGATCGCATTCGGTTATCAAGCGACGTCAAGCGGCAACAGCGCCGTGGCAGTGGGTATACTATCGACGGCAAGCGGCAACAACGCGTTGGCGCTCGGCAACTCAAGCGTGTCGAGCGGGGATTCGGCCGTTGCAATCGGTCAGGTCGCGACCGCCTCATCACATCTTTCTGTCGCGATTGGCTATGGGTCGAATGCGAACGGTGAGAGCGCGACGGCGTTGGGTCCTCAAGCGTCGGCCAATGGGACAGGCGCTCTCGCAATCGGCAGTGGTAGTTCCGCAACCGGTACCGGTGCAATTGCTGAAGGAGCAAATGCGATTGCCAATGGTGGAACCAGCGGTTCGGTGGCGATTGCGATAGGCAGTGGGGCGGTCGCAACGGCGTCGAACGCGTCGCCGATTGCGATCGGCGTGGGTGCCCAAGCAATTAATGGCGAGGCCACTGCGATGGGCAATAGTGCCCTTGCACAGGGTGATGGTTCGGCTGCGTATGGGCAAAACGCCACGGCATCAGGTACCAGTTCGGTGGCACTGGGTGGACACTCCAATGCAACAGCACAAGATGCAATTGCCATTGGCCTCGGTTCTACGGCCGCATCAGCCAATTCGGTTGCACTGGGCGCGGCCGCACAAGCGACAGGCGGAAATTCAATTGCGATTGGTAACGCGGCTGTGGCTTCGACTAACGAATCGACAGCGCTTGGTTCCGGCGCTGTCACGCGCGCAGCAACGAACGTGAGTAGCGTTACGTTGAACGGCGTCACGTTCGGTGGCTTCGCAGGAGCGACGCCGACCGGTGTCGTGAGTATCGGCGCGGTCGGTCAGGAACACCAGTTGCAAAACGTAGCCGCAGGGCAGATTAGCGCAACGAGCACGGACGCGGTGAACGGCTCGCAGCTTTTCTCGATTGCTTCGCAGGTTTCGGCACTTTCGAATAATCTGACGTCACTCACAACCACGGTCAACACGATTTCGACATCCGGAGCGAATGGCACAGTTGCAGACCCAACGGGTACGGCAGTTGGTAACAATTCGGTCGTGTCTGTTCCCAACGGAACGGTTGTCGGCAACGGTGCGAACGTTTCGGGTCAAGATGGTACGGCAATCGGCACCAACACGACTGTTACGGCTGTACGCGCAACTGCTATTGGCATGAGTTCCAAAGTCACGGCCACGAACGGAACCGCAATCGGTGACGGTTCGAATGTCACCGGCACGAACGGAACCGCAATTGGCGCGAACTCTCAAGTTACCGCGAACAATTCGGTTGCCTTGGGTGCAAATTCAGTTGCAGACCGGGACAACACGGTTTCGGTCGGTGCGCCGGGCGCTGAGCGTCAGATTACCAACGTTGCAGACGGTACGGCTCCCACTGACGCTGTGAACAAGAGTCAGCTGGACGGCGCGATCAATTCGGTGCGCGCGGATATGTCGAAAGACCGCAAGGACGCATCAGCGGGAACCGCGAGCGCAATCGCTATGGCAAATCTGCCGCAAGCTGTCCTGCCGGGTGAAAAAGTTGTTGCGCTTGGCGCAGGCAACTATGGCGGTCAGTCGGCTATGGCAGTGGGCCTGTCGGTCGCGACGCAAAAATGGCTGGTCAAGGGCTCGATCACGACCGCTGTTTCGGGTCACGGCTCGGTCGGAGCGGGCGCAGGCGTTGGTTACCGCTGGTAAGTAATTTGTCTGTATCCCGCTGCTGTCGCACTTGTGTTTCAGCAGCGGGAGAAGCAACTTGAAAAGGCATTGTTGCAAAAATCGACGGTGCGGGCGGGCGTTCACCCGCGATCCTACATCCATGAAATATGCGCGGACTGCGGGCGTGCAAGTGTGACCATGTGGTTGACGATGCCGACACGGATGGCGACCTCCGTCGCTTGTGAACCAATGCAGCGCGCCGAAAGACAATTCCCCGTGAGCGTTTTTTTTACCGGTACATCCTATTTTCGATCCGCGAACGTCGGTGGTAGGCACTGTGCTTCTTTCATTCGTCTCGACCGTCTCGCGCGATGTCGTCGATCGCCCCATTGCGCCAGCTTGCTCCGGGTGTGCCCTCAGACCAAGGTTTCGCGCCCTCGCGCGGCGGAATCGACGGCGTAGCGCCGCGCCCGGCGATCACCTTGTGGCACGGCTTTGATCAACTTGCCGGGAGTGATACGGCACGACGGCCGGTGTGAAGATTGGTCCGACAGCGATCGGCGGATTTTGGGTGACTTCGGCGAATTCGCGCCAAGCTGCGAACCTTGCCACGACTTGTTTGCGATAGAGTGAGGCGCGCAGTAGATGGCGCTTAAGCGCGAAATGTAGCCGTTATCGGACCGAAGCTCGAGAGAAATTTCTGTGTGCGTTTCGGGTCGCGAAAGTCGCGCGTTCGACGCTCGCGTTCGCGCGTCGGCTGGTGGCTGTTCTCCGCCCGGTTGTTCAGTCGGGCGGCCGCTTTGACGAACACATGCTTCACGTTCGCTAACGCTGAGTTTCGGCCTTTGCGGCCGGATAACTTCGCAGTTGATCGGTGACGATCTTGCGCGGCACGGGGCTCGAGCGCAACACACGCTTGAAGAAACGTTTGGCAGCGGCCTTATCGCGCCGCTTTTGCAGCAAGATGTCCAGCGGCGCCATGCTCGTCGACTGCACGCCACAGCAGGTACGGTTCGCCACGCAGCGTGACGAACATCTCGTCGAGGTGCCACGTGCTACTCGGCTTGCGTCGCGCTGCTTCCACCCGGTGAGCAACGCCCGCGCCGAATTTATCGCACCAGCATCGGATCGTCTCGTCCCTACGGGACTTCCTTCGGGGCGTAGGTCACAATCACGCCGCGCATAGGGAAACGACCACATCGTGAGGCGATAAGAACACATGGAGTTCTGCGGCGTGACCGACCTCTCAAGAGCTCGGGTCTATTGCTAGCTGGCTTCGTCCTCTGACTTCTCCCGGTCGCTACGCGTCTTCAATCTCGAACTTCTTGCGGTCTTTTCCTTTGATCCAAAACGGTTCTCGTCCCCAGCCACTCCACTCGATCCCGGTCTCTGGATCCCGGTAGCGAGGCCGTTTATTGAATCGCCTTCGGCGTCGGTCTGACGCGACACCGAAAACCTCCTCTTGCGTGAAGCCGAACTCCGCCACTCGTGTCCTTACTTCTTCGAGCGCAGCATCGAACTCGGCGTTGCGAGCCTCTCGAATCAGCAGATCGAGCTCGCTCGCTTTCTCTTTCAATTCCCGATAGCTCATCATTTCGTCAGCTCTCCGTGTGGAGATATACCAAGTCGCGGCACTGCGTCGTCGCTGCCCTAGCGGCAGCGACGATCGACATTTATTGCGTTAGGCGATTTCGGAAACAGCGGGACGTTCCCGGTCATTGGCATCGAAGCGTTATTGAGATTGATTTGCCTCCAAAGTCGGAGCTTGAAAGATCGCCTCTGGCCGGCGCTCCAACAGCGTTCGATAAATTAAGCCGCCAAATACCGCTCCCACCATCGGAGCCAACCAGAAAAGCCACAACTGCTGTAGAGCCCAGCCATTCTGGAAAAGCGCCACCCCAGTGCTGCGTGCCGGATTCACTGATGTATTTGTGACCGGGATGCTGATCAGATGAATTAGCGTCAGACACAAGCCGATGGCCAATGGTGCGAAGCCGGCTGGCGCGCGCTTATCGGTCGCGCCGTGGATCACGATCAGAAAGAATGCAGTCAGTACAACTTCGGTTAGGGCTGCGGCTTCGATCGAAAAGCCTCCAGGCGAGTGTTCGCCATATCCGTTCGACGCGAACCCGCTGGTGGCCGCATCAAACCCCGGCTGTCCGCTCGCGATCAAATAGAGCACCGCACCCCCGGCGATGCCACCGATCACCTGTGCAACCACGTAAGGAATGACGTCTTTCGCGGGAATGCGTCCTCCCGCGAACAGTCCCACGGTCACTGCGGGATTGAAATGGGCGCCTGAGATATGGCCAACCGCATAGGCCATGGTCAGCACAGTCAGGCCAAATGCCAGCGCGACCCCGGCAAAACCAATTCCCAGTTTCGGATACGCTGCGGCTAGCACAGCGCTTCCGCAACCTCCGAGCACCAGCCAAAACGTCCCGAAGAATTCTGCGGCCAATCGTTTTTGCATTTCCTGCCCCCAAAAAAGTTAAGTGACCGCGATGCATGCCACTCGCGATACCCTCTACAACCTTTGAATGTGTGACGCCATTTCGGTGACTATCGCTACTATCATCCTGAGCTTTGTCAGGGTCGCCCGTGCACCGTGATTAGCACCCGCCGGTCTGGCTGCAGACAGGCGATAACTGCGCGTGCCGCTCCGTCTGGACAGTCGGATATCGGTTCACTCGATCCCACCCCGCGCGCATGAATGAGCGTCTCATCCAGTCCGTGTGCAATGAGATAGGCTCGCACGGTATCGGCTCGGGCCTTCGACAAACGCTGATTGACGGCCGGAGAACCTATCCTGTCTGTATGGCCGACCACCGCGATATCGACTACGCCTTCACGAGTCTTGATTTGCTCGATTGCTTTGTCGAGATCAGCTTTCCCCGCCGGCAGCATGGAATCCAGACTCGACTTATTGAATGCAAATAGCGTGTCGCTTTGCAGGGCAAATTGCTCGATAGGTGCCGTCTCCGCGGCAACGGGTGCGGACGTCGTCAGCGCTGTTGGCTCAAGAAAGCCGGCACAGGCGGGGTCACGCCAATAGCTGCCGCTCACTTTCATATGGTTATCGAACTGAACCTGATACTGGCAAGTAACCGTCTCGTTGCCACGCCGAAAATTGAATAGATAGTTCCACACATGAACCGCGATGATGCCCTCATGGAAATGAGGCGGCCCAAGCAGGTCGTACATCTGGTCTTTGGTCAGCCCGGGGCCGACGTTTCGCAGATTATTCACGTTGACGAACGTACCGCCTGTCAGCGTCGCTGATTGCGGATCTGGAAACTTCGGAGGGGATTCGGCGGTCGCACAGCCGCCAAGCACCACTGCTACAAAAAAACTAGCGGATATCGCAAGAACCAACTGATTTTTCATTTCTGTGCCTCGTATCGAATAATTGGCAGGACATCCCCTATATGCCGGCAGCAGTTACGACGAAGCTGCATAGCCGTCCGGGTACCGGTGCCCATCGCAAGTCGCGTTTTGATCACCATTGGTAACCTGCGCCGATGACCGCGCCATAGTTGTTGCGTGTGTTCGTCGACACCGCCGCCTTGTATATCCAGTGATTATTTTCCGAGATCGTGGAGATGCCAATCGCTTGTCCTGATTGGCTTCGATAAATGCTGCCGGCGATTGACACCATGCTCTTGCCGGGACCGGACGGTTGCGGCAGTCCGGCTACGGCCATCGCAGTAGCCGCGCCTGCATCGGCGTCACGCCGCAGGCCCTGGATCTGACTATCTGTATAACTGTTGGCTTGTGCGACAGCACTACCGACGCCGGCATTCAACTGATTCAGATTGACCGCGTCCGTGCCCTCTGTTCCCGGCGCGACGTTGGCAACTTGCCGTGGCGCGTTGGCCGCTCCCACGGCGACCACGTTAGCGCGTCCTCCGTCGTTACTACCTGCGCCGATTGCGACGGAGTTGCCGCCGGTCGACGATGCTCCCTGACCCACCGCAGTTGATCCATTACCGGACGCGGTGGAGGTGTTGCCTACCGCCGTGCTGTTAGAGCCGGAAGCGACCGCACCCTGTCCGCCCGCCGACGAATTCGGTCCGGTGGACGCGGGTGGGGTTGAAGAACCGGGTGTGGACGGGAAGCCACCGCCACCGCCGTTTTGATTATTGATCAGCGTGGTCAACTGCGTGCTGACCGCGTCAAGCTGGCTTACGTTCACCGCATCGGTGCCGGCCTTCCCGGCAGCCACGCCCGTAATCTGCCGGTTACCCACGTTGATTTCACCCGCCGAAGACTGCGGGGTGCTAAGCCCGTACGCGATGTAATTGCTCAACGCCCCGACAGTCGTGACCGAACCCGCACCAAGCGCCACGCTGTTCGCAAGAGAGGCACTCGCTCCTGCGCCGATGGCGACCGCATCGATTGCGCTACTTTGCGCACCAGAGCCCAAGGCAACGCCGCCTGCGTTAGCCGCACTTGCGTTTGCGCCTTGCGCGAGCGATTGCGCGCCGCTTGCGACCGCGCCGCTACCGATTGCGATTGCGTCTGCTTGCGCCGAATGAGCCAACTCCCCCACGGCGACGCCGCCGGGCGCCGTCGCGTCGACCACGGCCCCGTTGCCGATACCTACGCCGTTGTCTCCGTTGACAACGGTCGTCGGCCCGACCGCGATCGACTGCGCGCCCACCGCCAACGAGTCAGCCGCTGTCGAGTTCGCGTGAAAGTACAACTGCCCCGTTACCGCGAACGACGAGAGAGCGCCGGCAAGCTGCCTGACAGTGACCGCATCTTGTGCCTTCGTTCCGTCGGCAACATTGATCAACTGGCGATACGCATTTCCGCTAGCGCTACCGAAGGACACCGCCCCGAGGAGCGTTTGATCGGAGGTATTGAAGGGAACCGCATGGGTGCCATTCGCAATTGAACCGATGCCCGACAGGACCGCGCGATCGGACACCGATCCCGAGCCGATGGCGACCCCTCCGGCCACCGAGGCGCTCGCCTGTGACCCAAGCGCGAGTGCGTTGTCCGCCTGTGCCTGCGCGCCGTTACCGCCGGCAAAGCTGCCTGCTCCGCTCGCCGTGGTGTTCGCGCCGGCTGCCAATGCGTTGGTGCCCGTGGCGCCGTCGTTGTTGTAGTTGCCGCTTGGCGTACCACCATCGTTGATGCTGTAGTAGTGCGTCTTGTTAGCTGCCACGGTCGTCGCGAGGCTGTTGATCGCCTGGTCACTCGCATACAACTGCGAGCCGTTCACCGCGTCAGTGCTGCTCGCGCTCACCCGGCCTGCTGCCACGTTCGTGACCGTCCTCTCGCTACCGACGCTGCCCACGCTTACCGTGCTGGTCGGGCTGGCACCCGCGTACGTGTACGCCGTGCCGTTAATGGTGTCGCCGGTAGTCGCCACTGCCGCAGCCGTGGTCGAACCGCTACCGAGCGCCACGGCATTGACGTTATTTGCCACCGCGCCTTGACCCAGGGCCGTGCTGCTGGCGCCGGTCGCGCTGGCGGCCACGCCTGCCGCAAGCGCGTTGGTGCCGGTAGCACCGTCGTCGGCGTAGTTCGCACCCTGGGTGCCGCCGTCGTTGACGCTAAAGTAGTGCGTCTTATTGGCGGTTACGGTTGTGGACAGGTTGTTGACTGCCTGATCGGTCGCGTACAACTGCGAGCCGTTCACTGCATCGGTGCTGGTGGCGTTCACCCGGCCTGCCGCCACGTTGGTCACCGTGCGCTCGTTGCCTACGCTGCCCACGCTCACCGTGCTCGTCGGGGCAGTACCGGCGTACGTGAAGGCCGTGCCGTTGATCGTGGCACCTGTGGTCGCCACCGCCGCGGCTGTGGTCGATGCGCTGCCCAGCGCCACGCTATTGGCGAACGTCGAGCTCGCCCCGGCGCCAAGCGCTACGGCGTCGGTAGCGCTGCTCTGCGCGCCTGAGCCCAAGGCAATGCCGCCCTGGTTAGCGGCATTCGCGTTTGCGCCTTGCGCGAGTGACTGTGCACCGCTTGCGACCGCGCCGCTGCCAAGAGCGATTGCGTCTGCCGCGGCCGAATGCGTTTGCTGGCCGATTGCGACCCCGCCGGGCGCCGTCGCGTCGACCACCGCCCCGTTGCCGACACCAACGCCGTTATCACCGTTGACGACGGTCGTCGGTCCGACGGCGATCGACTGCGCTCCCACTGCCAGCGAATCCGCCGCGGTTGAATTCGCGTGGAAGTACAGCTGTCCGGTAACGGCGAAAGATGACAGCGCGCCAGCAAGCTGCCTGACGGTGACGGCATCTTGCGCCTGCGTGCCGTCCGCGACGTTTGTCAACTGGCGATAGGTGTTGCCGGTCGCGCTGCCGAAAGACACTGCGCCGAGCAACGTTTTATCCGACGTGTTGAAGGGAATCGCGTGGGTGCCATTGGCGATGGAGCCAACACCGGAGAGAACCGCGCGATCCGACACCGATCCTGAGCCAATGGCGACGCCGCCGACTACCGAGGCAGTCGCTTGCAGTCCAAGTGCCAGTGCGTTGTTCGCCTGCGCCTGGGCACCATTGCCCATCGCTGTACTGCTCACCCCCGAAGCCAGGGCACCTACGCCCGCAGCCAGGGCGTTGGTGCCGGTGGCGCCGTCGTTGTTGTAGTTAGCACCCTGCGTGCCGCCGTCGTTGACGCTGAAGTAATGCGTCTTGTTGGCCGTCACCGTGGTGGACAGGGTATCGACTGCCTGGTCGGTGGCGAACAGTTGTGAGCCGTTCACCGCATCCGTGCTGGTCGCGCTCAACCGGCCCGCAGCCACATTCGTCACGGTGCGTTCCGCGCCCACCGTGCCCACGCTCACCGTACTCGTTGGCGTGGTGCCGGCAAACGTGTAGGTGGTGCCGTTGACGGTTGCGCCTGTGGTTGCCACTGCTGCAGCAGTAGCACTTCCTGCACCCAGGGCTACTGAGCCGGCATTGGCGACCGTGGCTCCGGAACCGAGTGCTACGCCTTGCGTTGCCGCGGCCGACACCGTCGCAGCGTCACCCAAAGCGACTGAACCGGCATTGTTCGCTTGCGATGCGTTGCCCAGCGCTACAGAACCCTGGCCAATTGACGTGTTGGTATTTCCGAGCGCAACCGCACCCTGGCCATTGGAAGTGTTGTTGGCGCCCATCGCCACCGCGCCGGTGCCCGTCGCCGAGTTCGGATCGCCGATGGCTACAGCACCGTTGCCATTGGCGGTGTTGCCAACACCAATCGACACTGCCTTGCCGCCTGTCGCCGTTGCCGTCTGACCTATCGCTATGGCCCCGGCTGTATTCGCCGTGGCTCCACTACCTTGGGCGATCGAATTACCGCCGGTGGCTTGAGCCCCATTGCCCAAGGCAATGTCGTTGGCCGTCGCCGGTGTGCCGCTGACACCCGCTACCGCATTCAGGCCCTGTGCTATCGAATCATTGCCGAAAGCATTGGCGACCGGTCCCACCGCAATCGCGTCGGTGCCGCTCGGCGCGCTGTCCGCCAGAACCGAATTGGTGTGGAAATATTTGATCCCGGCGCCATTGGCGATGTTGGTGATCGCCGTGGTGTTCGCCGTTACCTGCTGGTTGGTCGCGAACAGTTGCGAACCGTTCACCGCGTTCGTGCTCGTGGCGCTCAACTGCCCCGCCGCCACATTCGTGATCTGACGCTCGGCCCCAGTCTTGCCCACGCTCACTACACCTGCCGGCGCACCGCCGGCAAATGTGTAGGCCGTGCCGCC
>Ga0255336_101125_pt1 | contig 23535 bp, 17 predicted proteins | sample MeOH1_35cm_T3_17_FD_189102 | JGI IMG/M metagenome (GOLD analysis project Ga0255336, IMG submission 189102) | Sandy soil microbial communities from University of British Columbia, Vancouver, Canada - MeOH1_35cm_T3_179 | ecosystem: Engineered > Artificial ecosystem > Sand microcosm > Unclassified ...
AAACCTAAATTGTAAAGTAACTCCAATAAAATCTGATAAACTTAGCAGAGCTGCAAAAAGGCCAGCCTTTTCAAGTCTTGATAATATGATGCTTAGAAGCACCTCACAAGATGAAATGAGGCAGTGGGAAGACGCCCTTAGAGAGTTTGTAAATAATTTAGCAGAAATTTAAAATAAGGAGCCTTATAAAGCGGCAGGCTGCTTTGTAAGGCTTTAGAACTGTAGGTTTTAAGAAGTAATAATTTGGCGTAGAAATAGACATATAGGCCTATTAAGGATATAATAATAGTGTATTTTACGTAAATTCTATTTATTAAGCGCTAAGCTTAAACATAGTGAAATTAAATGAAAGGTGATATAAAATGAAAGGGATAATTTTAGCCGGAGGTTCGGGCACAAGACTTCACCCAATAACAAAAGCAGTATCTAAGCAAATATTACCTATATATGATAAACCAATGATATATTATCCTCTATCAGTTTTAATGCTGTCAGGAATTAAAGACATACTTATTATTTCAACTCCCAGAGACATTAAAAGCTTTGAAGAACTCTTTGGAAATGGAAATCAAATTGGAATTAATATAAGCTATGCGGTTCAAGAAATTCCAAGGGGACTAGCTGATGCTTTTATAGTTGGCGAAAGCTTCATTGGCAAGGACAAGGTAGCCCTTGTGCTTGGTGATAATATTTTCTATGGCTATGGCTTTAGCGAAAGATTACAAAGGGCTGTAAATAGAGATGAGGGAGCAACAATTTTTGGCTACCATGTAAGCAATCCTCGTGACTTTGGAGTTGTTGAATTTGATAAAAACAATAATGTAATATCCATTGAGGAAAAGCCTGAAAATCCAAAATCAAATTATGCTGTTCCAGGTCTTTACTTTTATGATAACGATGTAATTGAAATTGCTAAAAATGTAAAGCCTTCTGCTAGAGGGGAAATAGAAATTACAGCTGTAAATAATGAATATTTAAAAAGAGGAAAATTAAAGGTTGAGCTATTTGGCCGCGGTATGGCGTGGCTTGATACAGGAACTCATAAAGGTCTTTTAGAAGCTGCTAACTTTGTTGAAGCTATTCAAACTAGACAGGGGCTATATGTTGCATGTTTAGAAGAAATAGCCTATAGGAAGGGCTTTATTAATAAGGAACAGCTATTAAAGCTAGCTGAACCGCTATCAAAGATAGAATATGGACAATATTTAATGAAAATAGCACAAGAATTATAAAACCATGTTGGACAATTCAATAATAATCAAAAAACAAAGGGGCTGTACGATTCAAAAATAATCCAAAACAAAGGCGCTGGACAATTCATTAATAATAAAAAGCTAAAATATGGGAGGGATTAAGTTGAAAACTTATTTAGTCACAGGCGGAGCAGGCTTTATCGGCTCAAATTTTGTGCATTATATGTTAAATAAATATGAGGACATAAAATTAATAAATTTAGATAAGCTAACCTACGCAGGAAATCTTGAAAACTTAAAGAACATAGAAAAGGATAAAAGATATAGCTTTATCCAAGGAGACATATGTGATAAAGCTACAGTGGAAAGGTTATTTGAGGAAAATGACATTGATTATGTAGTTAACTTTGCAGCAGAATCTCATGTGGATAGAAGCATAAGAGAACCTGAGGTATTTGTTAAAACAAATGTTCTTGGCACAGTTAATCTTTTAAATGCAGCTAAAAATTCCTGGGAAATAAATGGCGGCTTTAAAGAGGGTAAAAAATATCTTCAAGTATCTACTGATGAAGTTTATGGCTCACTAGGAGAAGCTGGCTATTTTATGGAAACTACGCCAATTGACCCTCACAGCCCATATTCTGCTAGCAAGGCCGGAGCGGACATGGTAGTTAAAGCTTATTTTGATACCTTTAATATGCCTATAAACCTAACAAGATGTTCAAATAATTATGGTCCTTATCAATTTCCTGAAAAGTTAATACCTCTTATTATTAATAATTGTATTAATAAAAGACAGCTGCCAATATACGGCGATGGACTAAATATTAGGGACTGGCTGTATGTGGAAGACCACTGCAAAGCCATTGATATGGTTATAAATGGAGGAAAGCTTGGAGAAGTATATAATGTAGGCGGACACAACGAAAGAACCAATATTCATATTGTAAAAACAATTATCAATTACATTGGCAAAAATGTGGATTCCTCTGTTACTGAAACATTAATTAAATATGTGGAGGACAGAAAAGGCCACGACAGAAGATACGGAATAGATCCTAAAAAAATTAAAGAGGAACTTGGCTGGGAACCAGAAACAACCTTTGAAATTGGTATTGAGAAAACTATAAAGTGGTATCTAGACAATAGCAATTGGATGGATAGAGTTACCTCAGGCCAATATAAAGATTACTACGAAAAGGTGTATGAAAATAAATAGGAGCTAAAGTCTAAAGGGGCTAATAATACATTAAAAAGTAGGAAAATAAACAGGAGATGAGATTAAATGGGACAGTTTACTTTTACAGAAACAAAGCTTAAAGGAGTTTACATAATTGAGCCAAGGGTTTTTGGAGACCACAGAGGTTACTTCCTGGAAACCTATAATTATGAAGATTTCAAAGCTGCAGGCTTAGATATGGTTTTTGTACAAGATAACCAATCAAAGTCAAAAAAAGGGGTACTTCGTGGACTGCACTTTCAAAAGCCTAAGCCTCAAGGAAAGCTGGTTAGAGTAATTAGCGGTGAAGTATTTGATGCGGCAGTTGATTTAAGAAAAAATTCGCCTACCTATGGTCAGTGGCAGGGTGTAGTTTTAAGTGCAGAAAATAAAAAACAGTTTTATGTGCCTGAAGGCTTTGCACATGGCTTCTTAGTTCTTTCAGAGGAAGCTGAATTTGTGTATAAATGTACAGAATTTTATCATCCGGAACTTGAAGGAGGCCTTGCCTTTAATGATCCAGAAATAGGAATAGAATGGCCTTTAAAGGAAATTCATGAAGTGTTTTTGTCTGAAAAGGATAAAAATGCGAAAACTTTAAAGGAGCTACATATAGAATTCTAAGGGGCTATTTTGAGTAGCCCCTTTCTCATTAATTTATTTAAGCTATAGAAATATTATGTAATTAAATAAATGTCATAACTACAATTTATGCGCAATTTCATCTAATTTTTCAGCCGCGGAAGTGATTTCTTCTATGCTTGCTGTTATTTCCTCTGTGGCAGCAGCTTGTTCCTGACTTGAAGCCAAAGAACTTTGACTCATGTCTTTGGACTCATTTACTTTAACTATTATTTCATCAGTTAATTTTTGAATTTTAGGAACTGCGCTCTTAGACTGTTCAGATAATTTTCTAATTTCATCTGCTACAACCCCAAACCCTCTTCCTAGCTCACCTGCTCTTGCTGCTTCTATAGCAGCATTTAGGCCAAGCATATTAGTTTTATCCGATATTTGTTTTATGAAGGTGGATACTTCATTTATTTCTTTTGATAAGTATGTTATATCATTAATACTACTATTAAGATTCTGTTCATTTACATGTATATTAGATGCTGATGCTGCTAATTCTTCAATGGTAGAAGCTATTGCCGTAAGACCATCTTCTAAGTTTTTAGACATTTCTTTCAAATTTGTCGCTGCAACCTTAGGAATAATCAAACCAAAGGTTCCAACAATTTCGCCTGAATGTTCACTATATAATGGATGACAAACTGCCAGAACTGGTACGCCATACACAGAAGCATCATACTCTAGGGAAAGCGGTTTTTTAGCTTTAATTACCTTTGCAGAGGAAGTAGTTTCCTTGAAATCTTCTCCAACCTTTATTTGATTCATTTGGAAGGCTTTTGAATTCTGTATGTTTACAACTTTTTTTAAATCCGAAGTAAACATTACAGCGCCATCTGAAAACATCTCACACAGCACTGGTGCATAATCTTTAAAGGCTTTTATCATTGGATGCTTTACAGGAAATACAATAGAGAAGGCTCCAACAGCTTGCCCTTCATCATTTACTATTGGATCAGCCACAGTCTTTAATGATACACCATATACAGCTTGAGGAACATATTCTACAATTGTCCTGTTTTCCTTCATAGCTCTAACGTTTATACTGTCAGGATTCAAAGTATCACCAACCTTAAAATTATCCATGTCAAATTCAGCAGAGCCTTTTTTCCATACTAAAGTACCTCCGTTACTAATTAAATATACAACTCCCCCTGGTATCATATCTGCCTGGACTTCGCACATAGCTTTTAAATATTCTACTCCATTTAAAGAAGTCATAGTGCCCCCTCCTTTTCAAAATTAAATTACTATTATTCATATTCAATTATACTATAAAATTACAGGTTTGTACAATTTTCTTAAAAATACGACATTATTTACCTCCGCTTCAATAAAACAAAAGGAGCTTACTTTGACCTGTCTTCATCTAAACAGAAAAAAGGCAGAAAATTTCATAAGGAATTTTCTAGCTTTATTCCTAATGAAAATAATAAAATTAATGCATATTTTTAATTTTTATGATATTCTATTGAAGTAAAAGGTAGAAGAAAGGGGAAAACTTTATGGTTTTTACATCCACAACCTTTATGTTTGTATTTTTACCAATTGTTATAGGTTGTTATTTTTTAATAAGAAAAAAGTATAGAAATGTAGTTCTGTTAACTGCAAGCTTATTGTTTTATGCATGGGGAGAGCCAAAGTACTTTTATGTAATGCTGCTTTCCATAACAATAAACTATGTCTCAGGGCTTTTAATATATAACAATAAAGAAAATCCCCGAAAGAAAAAGTTTTTTTTAATATTAGCCATTTCCAGTAATCTTGGCTTGTTATTATTTTTTAAATACGCTAACTTTTTTACTGATAATATAAATGGACTTATGAGCCTTATGAATTTGAATTACTTTATAAAATTAGGAAAGGTACATCTTCCAATTGGAATTTCTTTTTTTACCTTTCAAGGCTTGTCTTACGTAATAGATGTATATAGAAATACTACAGGGGTTCAAAGGAGCCTTCTAGATTTGGCATTATTTAAAGCCTTATTCCCGCAGCTAATAGCAGGGCCTATAGTAAGGTACCATGATGTTGAGCAGGAAATACATAAAAGGGAGGTTACTCCTGATAAGGTTTACTATGGCTTTAAAAGATTTGTAGTGGGCTTTGGAAAGAAAATGCTTATAGCAAATCAAATGGGAGAGATAGCTGATAAGGTATTTGCTATTCCCATGCCCTACCTTAGCACCTCAGTAGCTTGGCTTGGAATAATCTGCTATACCCTTCAGATTTATTATGATTTTTCTGGCTATTCGGATATGGCCATAGGACTTGGTAGAGTCTTTGGTTTTACTTTCTTAGAAAATTTCAATTATCCTTATATTTCAAAGGGTATAAAGGAATTTTGGGAAAGGTGGCATATATCACTTTCAAGATGGTTTAGAGATTATGTTTACTTCCCCCTGGGCGGTAGTAGAGTTTCAAAATTAAAAACCTATAGAAATCAAATGATAGTATTCCTTCTTTCAGGCTTTTGGCACGGTGCAAGCTGGAATTTTGTATTCTGGGGAATATATCATGGCTTTTTCATTATATTAGAAAGAACCCCCTTTAATAAATTTTTAAATAAGCTTTGGAAGCCTTTAAGACATATTTATGCGCTATTAATTATAACTGTAGGCTGGGTATTCTTTAGAGCAGAAAATCTTACACTTGCCTTAAAATATATAAAGAGAATGTTCATATTAACAAAGCCAAACAACTACTTTTATTTAGGTCTTTATTTAAATAACAGGGTAATTGTAATACTAATAGCGGCTATAATATTCTCAGCACCAGTAGTAGGCAAACTTAAAAAAATCCTAGAGGCTAGAACTGAAAAAAGATTTGTATATGAATTAGTTTACGATTTTTTATTAATAGGATTATTTGCTGTATCAATAATAAGGCTTTCTAGTACAACCTATAACCCATTTATATATTTTAGATTCTAGAACTGAGGTGAAACAATGACAAAAGATGCTAATAAAATTAAAAACAGTTTGATTATTGCAGTTTTAACAGTAATAATGTTTTTCACTACAGCTAGTATATATAGTTTTACCTTCGGAAAAACCACAAGGGTTATAATAAATGGAAAGGTACTTAATAGTAACGAATATCAAGTTTACTATACAACTTTGCAAGTTAAAGAATTTAGCGATAATTTTATGGAAAATATAAAGGTAGGAGCAGCCAGCGATTTTCAAAACCTATACTTTGAAGTTCATAATAATAAGTTAATAAAATTAAGGCTGGACTTTGGAGTAGCTCCTGGGAACCTTGATATAAAGAGTATAACCATAGAGCAGACCTTTAAAAAGCTTACCTTGTCTCCAGAAGAGCTAAAGGCTGTATTTTCTAATACCAGCAAGGATATAGAGAAAATTGAAATTAAAGATAATCTGCTTCATATTTATTCAAGTAAGCAGGATCCCTTTATATATGCAGCTAATATAGGACAGCTATTTAAAACTGCACCTTATGATTATGTTAAACTTTTAATTATATTCCTAGTTTCAATAGTATTGTCAATATTGATATATAAAGGTTATAATAAGCTAGTGAAGAAAAAGCTATCCCCTAAGAATTATGCATTTATAGCTATTTTTTTAACTATTATTTGCGCCCCAGGCTTTGTAAGCTTAATTGGAGTTTATCCTGGCGAAAACACTGAGCAGAGAGAGCTTGCTAAAAAGCCGGTATTTAAGCTAAATAAAACTACCATAGCCTCCTATCCAAAGGAATATGAAAATTACATAAATGATAACTTTGGAATTAAAAATTCATTGGTTTTTTTAAATAATTATTTAAATGTAAAATTATTAGGAGTATCACCAATGGATAGGGTTATCCTTGGCAAAAATGGCTGGCTTTATTATGCAAAAGACGGGGACATTAACATGGCTGAGGATTATAGAGGAATAACCCTGTTCACAGATGAGCAGCTTAAGAAGATAAACAATAACCTAAAAGAGCAAAAAAATTGGCTTGAAGCAAGAGGAATACCTTTTGTATTACTATTTGCTCCTAACAAGGAAACCATATATCCTGAATATTTACCGGCTAATATTAAAAAGGTTCAGGAGAAAACTAGATTAGAGCAGCTAATTAGTTACTTAAAGAAAAATTCAGATATAGATATAATTGATTTAAGAAATGACCTAGTAAATGGCAAAACTCAAGGAAGCTTGTACTATGTAACTGATTCTCATTGGAACGAGCTTGGAGCCTTTTATGGACAAAAGGCAATTATGAAGGAAGTAAACAAATATTTTCCTAAGGTAAAGTCAAAGGAGTTATCTGACTTTAATTTAGTGAAGGAAACTACTGAAGGCGGAGATTTAGCTAAAATGTTAAATCTGCAAGAGCAATTTACAGAGAAGGATACCCATTTAATTCCTAAAATCCCTTATAAGTGGCATACAGTATTAGCTTATAATTATAGATTAACTCAAGGAATGGTAACTGAAAATGACAATAAAACCCTTCCTAGACTGCTAATGTTTAGAGATTCCTATACTATAAACCTGCAGCCCTATTTATCAGATTATTTCAGCACTGCAGTTTATCAATGGAATCACAGCTTTGATACGAATTTAGTTTTAGAGGCAAAGCCGGATATAGTAGTTCATGAAGTGGTAGAAAGATATATTATAGAGCTTTTAGCTGAAAATCCAGAAAGCGTGAAAAAGTAAAGCTAATAAAGAATACAAGGAGCACAAATATTAATAATATTTCTGTACAGAATAAGGAATACAAGGAGGGCAAATATGCATCAGACCGAAACTGTCAATGCTGATAGTGTTGTAATGGTAAAATCTAGTGAAAAAAGATATATATATAATTTTTTTAAAAGGGCCATGGATATAATTGGTTCTCTTGTAGGAATTATTGTTTTAAGTCCTGTATTTTTAATATTAGCAATAATAATTAAACTAGACTCTAAGGGTCCTGTAATTTTTGCACATAGAAGATTAGGGTACAAAGGTGAGATAATCAGGATATACAAATTTAGAAGTATGGTTACAAATGCTGAAGAACTTATAGAAAAGCTTCCAGAGGATCAAAAACTTGAATTTTACAGGAATTTTAAATTAGACAAGGACCCTAGAATAACAAAGGTAGGAAACTTTCTTAGAAAAAGCAGCTTAGATGAATTGCCTCAGTTTCTTAATATATTAAAAGGAAATTTGACTATAGTTGGACCAAGACCTATTGTTGAAAAAGAGATAATGATGTATGGTGATTATGGCAAAAAGCTGCTTTCGGTAAAACCAGGCTTAACTGGCTTTTGGCAGGTTAACGGAAGAAGTGACACCACTTACGAGGAAAGAGTTATGTTAGATATGGAATACATAGACAAGAGAAACCTTTTAATGGATATTGTAATAATGTTTAAAACCTTTGGAGCAGTATTTAGGGAAAGAGGAGCTAAGTAAATTGTGAGCATAGCAATTAATAATTGTTATGTACAGAATGAGCAAACTAGGAGGAACTTTTTATGTTATGCGCAGTAATTATGGCTGGAGGTAAGGGCACCAGATTTTGGCCCCTTTCTACAGAAGATAAGCCAAAGCAATTTCTAAAGCTTTTAGGGGATCAGACAATGCTCCAAATGACAGTAAAGAGATTACTGCCCTTAATACCCTTGGAGAGAATATTTATTGTAACAGGAAAACAGTATATAGCTTTAGTAAGAAAAGAGCTTCCAGAGCTTAAAGAAGAGAATATTATAGTGGAGCCAATGGGCAGAAACACTGCTCCTTGCGTTGCCCTTTCTGCATTTTATATAAATAATATATATGAAAACTCTACCCTATTAGTTGTTCCTTCTGATCATCTAATACAGGAAGAAGTAAGCTTTCGTAATATAATAAAAGCTGCAAATCATTTTGTAGCAAAGAAGCAGGAAGCCATTGTTACCATAGGAATAACTCCTACAAGACCTGAAACAGGCTATGGATATATAAAATTTAAGTCAGATAGTGAAAAATTTGAGGAAAGTGAAATTAGACCTGTTTCTAGATTTGTGGAAAAACCTAATAAGGAAAAAGCCAAAAAATATCTGCAAAATGGAAACTATCTTTGGAACAGCGGTATGCTTATTTCCAAGGCTGACAATGTACTTAAGCTTACTTCTAAGTATTTAGAAAACACCTATGAAATTTTAAAAGAAGTAGCAGCTGAAAAGGACAATTATGATACAGTTTTAGAGGAAAAATATAAGGAAGTGGATAATATATCCCTAGACTTTGGCATTTTAGAAAAGGCTAAAAATATTTATGTTATGCCAGGAAGTTTTGGCTGGGATGATGTAGGAAGCTGGAATGCTATGGAAAGATATAGCGATAGAGATGAAAATAATAATATTTCCATTGGGAATATTCGATTAATAGATGGCAAAAATAATATTATAATTGGAAATAATAAACCTATTGTAGTATGCGGTCTTGAAGATATTTTCTTTGTAGAAAGCGACGAGGTTATACTTGTAGGAAAAAAGGATCAAATGAATAATATAGTTGAAATAAGAAAACATATGGACTTGCAGTAGGAAGGGGAAATTTAACTGATGAAGATTTCTATTATATGTCCTTTGTATAATGGAGAAAAATACCTTGAAAATTTACACAGCATGCTGCTAAAGCAGGAGAAAGTAGAGCTGTGTTCTATAGATTATATACTTACTGAAACAAAGGATAATTCTGAGGAAGTATTAAAGAAACTTAAGGCAAACTATAAAAAGATAAAGCCAGCAGAATTTTCTCATAGCAAAACCAGGGAAGAAGCTATATATAAGGCTAAAGGCGAAATAGTTGTGCTTATATCACAGGATATTCTTATAAAAGACAGCTTATGGCTTTATAAGCTTACAAGCCCTATAGCAGAAGGTGAATGTGAAGCCTCCTTCAGCAGGCAGCTCTGCCATAACAGCTCCATAGAAAAATACATAAGAGAAAAAAATTATCCAAAGGAAAGTAGAATAGCATCTAAGGAGAGTATTGATAAATTAGGACTTATAACCTTTTTTTATTCTGATGCTTCCTCAGCTATTAAAAAAGAAGTATTTGAAGAGTTAAAGGGCTATGACGGCAAAAGGTTAATTATCAATGAAGATATGTATATAGCCTATAAAATAATAATGAAGGGCTACAGAATAAAATATTGTGCGGATTCACAGGTAGTCCATTCTCATAGCTTTACTTTAAAGCAGCTATATGACAGGTATTATGATACTGGAATATTTATGAAGGAAAATAGTCACTTTTTAAATTACGGCGGAAATGAATCTGGAATGAAGCTTTTAAAATATGTGCTTAAAAGAGCAGCAGAGGAAATGAATATATCAGTACTCATAAATGTAATTCCAAACTTTGCAGCTAGATATCTAGGACAATATTTTGGAAAAAAAAGCCTTAAGAGTAAAAAGCTGTAGATTATAATTTATAAAAGTGCCAAATAACCCTTTTGAAATTAAGTACAAGGACTAAATAAAAATTTATAAGTCAGACACATTTTGAAAAAAGAAGGGCAAAAATAAATGAGAAAGTTGTATTTATTTATAAGAGCTATACCAAAAACCTTATATTTTAATTTCAAATATCTGCCCTTTAAAAAGGCTATTAAATTACCTATAATAGTGTCTCACAGGGTTTGGCTTATGGAAACAAAGGGGAGAGTTAGCCTTACAGCTGCGGAAATAAAGCCTGCAATGATAAAAATCGGTTTTGGTGAAGTAGGCATTTTTGATCAGATGAAGGAAAGAAGCGTTCTTAAGCTTGAAGGCAGCATGATGTTTCAGGGCAGAGCAAATATTGGACACGGCTGCAAAATATGTATAGGAAGTGAAGGGAAATTAACCTTCGGTAACGAAATTATAATTACTGCAGAAAGCTCAATAATATGCAATAAAGAAATATATATAGCTGATAAAGCAATGATTTCCTGGGAAACATTAATAATGGACACAGATCTTCATCCAATCTATGATGAAAGTAAAAATGTAATAAACAGCGATGAAAAAATAGAAATAGGTGAAAAGGTGTGGATTGGCTGCAGATGCACCATTTTAAAAGGTGTAAAGCTTGAAAAGGGCTCCATAATTGCAGCAGGCACTACAGTTTCTAAAGCAATAAAAAAAGAGGGACAAGAAAAAGAAAACTGCCTATTTGCAGGAAGCCCTCCAAAGATCCTGAGAGAAAGGGTGGAATGGTGAGGCACGGGGACGTCGCTGGCTTGGCGTGGCATGGGGACGTTTCTTGTGCCACATGCAGTTCAATGTGGCACAAGAAACGTCCCCATGCCACACCAGCGTCGTCCCCATGCCACACCCACACCAAGGAGGAAATCATGAAAGACAGAAGACTTAGAGATTTAACTTATACATTATCTGCAAATATAGTAAGTCTAATAGGCGGATTATTAATAACCTTTGTTGTGCCGAAGCTTTTATCCATTGACGAATATGCCTATTTTAGGGTATTTACCTTCTATTTAGGCTATGTTGGGGTATTTCACTTTGGCTTTAACGATGGAATTTATATAAATTACGGCAAGTACGATTATGAAAACCTGCCCAGGGAAAAGTTCAGAGCTTATTTTAAATTTTTATGTATATTTCAAAGTATTATAGCAGCACTTTTATTCTGCGCAGCAGCTATAATAGTTCAGGATAAGGGCAGGCTGCTTATTTATTTATTTTTATCAATAAATATAGTACTTGTTAATGTAATTGGGTATTTTGATTTTATAAGTCAATTTGTAAGAAGATTTAAAGTTTATTCCCTTAATTTAATTTTGTCTAAGGGCTTATACATACTAGGTATTATAGGCTTTTTCTTTGTGAATCAAAAAAGTGGAATATATTTTATAGTGCTACAAACTATAGTTAATGTTATAATATTTTCTATATATGTAGCCCGCTACAAGGATTTAGTTTTCGGAAAAAGCTTAGGAATTAAAAAGGCAGGCAGGGATATTAAAAATAACATTTCTATAGGCTTTTTTATTATGCTTGGAAACTTTGTAACCATAATAATTATAGGTATAGACAGAATGTTTGTTGATAAGTTCTTTACTACTCGCGATTTTGCTATGTATTCCTTTGCGGTGTCCTTATTATCCTTATTTTATCTTATTTTAAATGCAATAACTACTGTAGTATATCCTTATTTAACTAGAAGCGAGGATAAGCATAAGGGCAAAACCTATGAAACTATGAAATCCGTTATATTTATAGTAATAGGCTATTGCCTTGCAGGATATTTTGTATTTGACCTAGTAGTAAGGCTTTACATACCTCAATACACCGAAGCACTTAAAATAACAGCAATTATTTTCCCTACAATTTTATTAAGCGGGGAAATAAATATAGTAACACAAAATTATTATAAAACCTTAAAGCTGCAAAAGGACTACACTAAAAACAACATTGCAGCTGTAATTATTGCGCTAATAACCATAATTATTGCCTTTTTACTATTTAAATCTGTAACTGCAATTGCTGTGTGCTCCTTACTTTCCTTTTATCTATGGGAAATATATGGAGATCGCTTCTTTAAAAAGATACTGCATATTAATACCTTAAGGCATCATGCAGCGGAAGCTCTTACAATAGCAGCCTTTATAGCGCTGACTCTAAAAGCAAAATGGTATATAGGACTTCTATTATATGCAGCAATTTTTACAGTTATAGTTTTTGTGTTTTTTAAGAAGGATATAAAAGAAATTAAAAATTTAATGCTAAAAAGGGAGCCAGCAGATGAGTAAGAAAATATATGTAAACGGCACTATACTTCATGAAACCCCAACAGGTCTTGGAGTAGTTGCAAAAAATATATTAAAGGTCTTTGCAAAAAATAAATATAAGGTGGAAGTATTCAGCCCTGTGGAAATAGAGGATTTAAAGGTTAATAAGGTAACTAAGTTTGTAAAACCTTCCTATAAGAAGCTGGGGGGCTTAAGTAGGCTTTTATATACTCAATTAGTGCTGCCTTTTAAAGTTACAAGTGAGGATGTGCTCTATCACCCTTTTCAATATTTATCATTGTTTTCAAGAAGTAAGCAGATAATAACTATTCATGATTTTATACCAATGTACTACCCTGAGGTAGCAAAGCATCAGTACTGCTACTATAAATATTTTATGCCCTTTTTACTAAAAAAGGCTCACAGAGTAATTTGTATTTCAAATAATACAAAGGACGATTTGTTAAAATTTTATAAAGTGGATAAAAATAAAATTAAAATGATATATAATGGGTATGATAATGACCTCTTTAATGAGGAAAATATAGATGCTAGTGTTTTAAAGAAACATTCCATTGATTATCCTTACATGGTAATGGTAGGTGCCTCCTACCCACATAAGAACTTAGAAAGTGCCATAAAGGCTTTTAAGGAACTGGAGGATAAAAGGGGCTGTAAGCTAATTATTATAGGCAAAACCTCAGATTACGTAGAAAGCTTAAAAAAGCTAACAGCAGAATTAAAGCTCACAGAAGATGTTATATTCTTAGGCTATGTAGAAGATGAAGAGCTTAAAACTCTCTATAATAAAAGTAAAGCCTTTGTTTATCCAACCCTCTACGAAGGCTTTGGGCTTCCTATACTTGAAGCAGCGGCCTGTAATACCTTAGTGCTTTCCTCAAATACCTCCTCACTTCCTGAGGTGGCAGGGGATGGAGCTATAATGTTTGATCCTCTTAATATAGATGAGATTAAAGCTGCTATGAATTCTGCGCTTAATAATGAGGAATTAGTAGAAGAAATTAAACAGAAGGCTAAAGAAAACTTAATGCGCTTTTCCTGGGAAAAGGCAGCAGTGGAAATTTACGAAACTATAAATGAAGAGTAGGTGAAAGTACCTTGTACCAAATTGCGGCAGGGATTCAATTAGTATTATTTATTATATTAATGATAATATTTTTAAAAAAGCAGGGTTTACTAGTATTTGTAGACCCTATAAAAATAATGTTTATATTATGGATAGTTACCTTAATTCTCTATGATTTTAAATTATCAAACCTATATAACCCAACTGTGCAGATAAATGAAATAGTCATAGGCATATGGGCAAGCTTTTTAATACTATCCTTTTTCATAAAACTAAAGGAAGAAGATATACATAGATTATTTAAGGGCTTTAGGAATAGAAGCTTATATAATAGATATTTTAATATTTCCAATATAATATTTGTAATAGCAGTTTTAGTTTTTGCCTTTAATGTTTATAAATATGACTTTGCAATACTGGCAAAAAATAAAATAGGCAAGCAGGGAATGGATCACTTTGCAGCCTATATAGTTTATATGCTTGTATTAGTTGTTGAAATTAAATACATTTTATTTAGAAATTATAAAAATCTTATTGACCTAATAGTGCTTATTTTAAGTACAATTGTACTTTTACTTACCTTAAACAGAGGACCTATAGCATTTTTGTTTATAACTATAGCTTTATATGAAGTGTTTAACTTTATTAATATTAAAAATGAAATATCAAGAAGGACAAAAGGTTTAATCTTCGGCAGCTTTATAGCGGCAATCCTTATATTTATAGGCTTCTTTGGCTACATAGGAAACCTTAGAATGAACTATGCCTTAACTCAGGTGCTGCATGAAACCTTAGCGCAGCACTACGGAATGAGTGAGCTTGTTCCTTCAGGCTTTTTATGGCTGTATATTTATTTAACAAGTCCCTTAGAAAATGCAGCTTATTCCATTGCCAATCAGGCTGTGCAGTATACCTACTTTAACAATTTATTTTATCCCTTTGCAAAGTTTATAGCAAATCTTATGGGAAAGGGAGCAGAATATAAGGCTTGGGTCTTTGGAAGAGTTTCCTATACGCCATACCTTAATGAAAAGGTTGGTCTTAATGCACCTAGCTTTATAACAAATGCCTATAATGATTTAAACCTAGCAGGTCTTATAGTATATATCTTAATATATATGTTAATTGCCTTTTTAGCTATTTGGCTCATTAAGGGCTATTTAAGCTTAAGCTCCACCTGCAAGGTGCTTTTATATACCAATATAACAAGTATTCTATTATGGAGTGTTTTTGACAACTCCTTTAAAATACCAATATTATTAATCAACATTATTGTGCTTTTATTAATAGAATTTGACTATAAAAGACTTAAAAGATTGAGGCGCTAAGGGGGAAAAATAATGATCACAAATATTTTTGGAAGCTACAGCTCAAGAGAAGTTAAAAGATTAATGCCGGTAGTCAATGCTATTATGTCATTAGATGAGGCCATGACAAAGCTTACAGATGAAGAGCTTAAAAATAAAACAGAAGAATTTAAAGAAAGACTCGCTAAGGGTGAAACCTTAGAGGATATATTAGTTGAAGCCTTTGCAGCAGTAAGAGAGGCTTCCACTCGGGTACTTAAGCTTAAGCATTACAAGGAGCAGCTTATTGGAGGAGTAGTGCTTCACCAGGGAAGAGTTGCAGAAATGAAAACTGGAGAAGGAAAAACCCTAGTTGCTACCTGCCCGGCTTATTTAAATGCCCTTGCAGGAAAGGGTGTTCATATAGTTACTGTAAATGACTACCTTGCAAATAGAGATAAGGAAGAAATGGGACAAGTCTATGGCTTTTTAGGCTTAACTACAGGAGTTATACTTCATGATATGACACCAGAGCAAAGAAGAGAAGCCTACGCTTGCGATATAACCTATGGAACAAACAGTGAATATGGCTTTGATTATTTAAGAGACAATATGATAAATGAACCACCGGAAAGAGTTCAAAGGGGCTTAAATTATGCTGTTATAGATGAAGTTGACTCTATATTTATAGATGAAGCAAGAACTCCACTAATAATTTCTGGTCAAGGGAAAAAGTCTACTAATATATATAAGGTAGCGGACAGGCTTGCAAAGTCCATGGAAAAGGGGAAAGACTTTGAAATAGATGGAAAAACTAAAGGTATAATGCTTACAGATGAGGGAATAGATAAGGCAGAAAGGTACTATAATATAGAAAACTTTACAGCTGCCAGCAACATGATTATTCAGCATCATACTATTATAGCACTTAGAGCAAACTATGTAATGTTTAATGGAGTTGACTACATTATTCGCGAAGGAGAGGTAATGATAGTTGACCAGTTTACAGGCAGAGTTATGGAGGGCAGACGCTTTAATGAAGGTCTTCACCAGGCTATTGAAGCTAAGGAAGCTGTTAAAATAATGGAGGAAAACGATACCCTTGCAACTATAACCTATCAAAATTTCTTCACTCTATATACTAAGATATCAGGTATGTCAGGAACTGTAGAAACTGAAGAGCAGGAATTTAGAGAAATATATAATGTAGACGTAGTTGCAATTCCTACCCACATGCCTGTAATAAGAATAGACAGACCGGACGTAATTTATAAAACTGAGCTTAATAAATTTAAGGCAATAGTAACAGAAATTGAAGAAACCTATAAAAAAGGACAGCCAGTACTGGTAGGAACAGCTTCTGTAGAAAAATCCGAAATCGTATCCTTTATGCTTAAGAAAAAGGGCATTCCTCATCAGGTGCTTAATGCAAAGCAGCATGCAAAGGAAGCAGAAATAGTAGCTAATGCAGGACAAAAGGGCACAGTTACCATAGCTACTAATATGGCAGGTAGAGGAACGGATATAAAGCTTGGAGAAGGAGTTACAGAGCTTGGAGGACTTAAGATAATTGGTACTGAAAGGCATGAGGCAAAGAGAATAGATAACCAGTTAAGAGGACGTTCAGGGAGACAGGGGGATGTTGGTGAATCAGTATTCTTTGCTTCCTTAGAGGATGATATTGTTAAGCGTTTTACTAAGGAAAGGGTAGAAAAGCTGGAAGAAAAAATTGAAATTGAAGAAAACAAACCTATAGATATTAAAAAGATAAGAGATATTATTAATATAGCTCAGAATAATGTAGACGCTCAAAGCTTTGAAACTAGAAAAAACCTTGTAAAATATGATGAAGTAATAAGCAGGCAGAGGGAAATAATCTATAAGCAGAGAAATGAAATAGTAGACAAAGCAGATATTACAGAAGATATTATAGAAATGATTAAGGATGTAATAGAGAAGGAAACAGAGCTTCATATAACAGGTGAGGATGACAGCTTCCAGGAGGAAGTAGAAGCACTTATAAAGGCAATTAAAGATTTATTAGGTATAAAGGAAGAACTTAATACAGAGGACTTTTTACTTAATAATATTATGCTGAAAGAAAAGCTAACTGAAATGGCCTTGAATTTATATAAGGAAAAGGCTGAGGCTGTAGGAGAAAATTTAGCTTCTATTGAAAAGTATGTGCTGCTGCATGCAGTTGACAGAAGATGGGTAGAGCATATTGAGGCTATGGAGAATTTAAAGAAGTATATAGGCTATCAGTCCTATAGTCAAAGAGATCCTGCAGTTATGTTTAAATTAGAAGGCAGTGATATTTTTGAGGAGATGGTTTATAACCTTAAAAAAGAAGTTGTAAAATTTATCTTCTATATACCAGTAGAAAAACCAAAAGCAGAAGCTGCGGTGGAATAAATATAAAGGTGTAAATATAAAGGTGTAAATATAAAGGTGTAAATTTAAAAAGAAGAAACAAAGCGAAAATATATAATATATGCTGCAGGAGCAGGATCGCTACGAAAGAAGTACTAGGCTCAGAATAGCCTCAAAACCAAGTGTTTTCGTAAATTCACTTCGTTCAAACGAACAACACTAAGGCTTTGAGGCTATTCTCTCACCAAGAACTTCTAACTCTCGCTATATTGCTCCTTCCGCAAATATTATATATTTTCGCTAGTTTCATCAATTTTTTAATATAATATTAATATTAATTAGCAGCAGTGTTAATAGTAAAGGAAGGAGGAAGGACATGGAAGCGAAAAAAGTAAGTATAATACTTCTTAATTATAAAGGTCTTAAGGATACATTAGAATGTGTTGAAAGCCTGGAGAAACTTAAGTATGAGAATTATGAGATTATAATAGTAGATAATCATTCTGAGGATGGTTCTTATGAGGCTTTAAAGGATAGGTTAGGGAATAAACAGGTTTTAATTGAGGCTCCTAGTAATGGCGGCTTTGCTAAGGGGAATAATATTGGCATAGAGTATGCAACTCATAATGGTGCGGATTTTGTTTTGCTTTTAAATAATGATACCTTAGTAGAAGAAAATTTTTTAAGTGAAATGGTAAGCTGTTATGAAAGACATGAGAATGTTGGGATAATAGGCTGCAAAATAATGTATAATGGGCAAAGGGATACTATATGGTATGCTGGCGGTGAAATAGATTTTAAAAGATACTATGGCTACCATTATGGAGAAGGACAAAAGGACAGCCCAAGTTTTAATGAAGAAAAAGAAATTACCTTCACAACGGGCTGCGTTATGCTTATACCAAAAGAGGTAATTTTAAAGGTAGGTTCTTTACCTGAGGAATATTTTATGTATTATGAGGATGTAGACTACTGCTTAAAGGTGCAAAAGGCTTCCTATAAAATATTTTACTGCCCAGGTGCCACCGTTTACCATAAGGTAAGTGCTTCTACCGGCGGTGATGAGTCACCCTTTGCAGTTAGATACAATACCAGAAACAGAATTATTTTTATGAATAAATATAAAAATTTAGTAAATGCAAAAGAATTTAAAAAGGCTGTAAGATTTTTTTATAGCACAAGAGTAATAAGACTTACTCAATATGTTTTAAAAGGGGAAATAGAAAAAGCGAAGGCATTACTAAAAGGAATTACAGAAGGAAGAAATTATATAAAAAAAATTTAATTAATATGAAATTTAAGTAATTACAGTTGTTTTTAACAAAACAGCTGTAATTTTTTTAATGTTTATTACAAATTTATGAATTTAGTATTTTATTTTCAAAAGAAAGGAGGAATTCTTAAAATTCTGTAGAATAATATAAAGATTAGCTGAATATAGTTACACAGTTAATATTTTCTATGAAATAAAATATTACTAATCCAAAAATACCCACTTGATATACTGTGGACAAGTGTGTATAATAAAATTCATAAGAAAGAAAAATAATCCAATAGAGGAATATATAAATATTATTAGATAATTGTTCTTCATAATTCATCATATTACATTGAAGGAAAAAAATATATGTGAAATGTATGTGAATTAAAGAAAAATGTGGACAAGCACCCAATATTTATGTATAATGTACTTGATTACAAAAAAATAAATATTTTATTCTAAATCCTGTACTAACAATCATATTTATAGTACAGAGGTAATGTTAATTATTGATGTATCAAAATTTTTATACAATGATACTCATAATATAAATTTTAACCAAATGGGAGGGAACCAACTTGAATAAGAAATTACAAAATGGATTAGTTGTAGCAGTATCAGCTGCAATGGGGACTGGTATAGTAGCTCCTGTAATTGCCGCTGCTGCAACAACAGGTACAAGCTTAGATGCTCAGTACAAAGCTGCATATGATGCAACTGTTAAAGCTACTGCATCAAAGGATCAAAAGGATCTAACAGCTGCTAGAGTATTAGTTGATGGACTTTACCAAGCAGTAAAGGGAACTAAACTTGAATACCTAGGAACAACTTTAAGTTCACTATTAGACCCAGCTCAACAAGTAAAATTAAACGACTTATACACTGCTATGGCTAAAGCAGATGCATCTCTTAAACAAGCAGACATAAATGCAGCAAGAGATTTATTACTAGCTATGCCACAACAATGGGTTACAACATTCTCATCAGCTAACGATGCAATTCAACAAAAATTGGATACAAAAGTTAGTGATGCTGTTGTAAAAGCTGAAACAAGCAATTTAGAGGCTGATAAAGCTGCTGCTCTAGCATTAATTGCTGACGTTAAGACAGCTACTAATAATGCAGGCGTAACAACTTGGGCTGCTGCAATGGAAACAAGAGCAAATGCTGTTGTTACAGCTGCTAAAGTTAGTTCAGTAAGTGCTATTAACTCTACTACTTTAGAAGTAGCATTTAGTGCTCCTGTAGATACGACTAAAGCAGTATTTACAGTAGTAAAGACAGACGCAGATGGAAACAAAGTAACAGTTCCTATGACAGCTACATTTAACGCTGACATGACAAAAGCAGATTTAACAACTGGTGGAAAATTATTAAAAGGTTCATATGCTGTAACAGTAAGTGGTATCTCTTTAGGTACAAATAGTGCAACAGCATCAGTTAGTGCTGAAGCAGTTGCTAAGATTCAAATACTAGGAACAAAGATGATTGGAGTTACTGGAAGTCCAACTCTAGCTACAGTTCAATATGTTGCTTATAATCAATATGGTGAAGACGTAACTAAATCATCAGTTGCAAGTTCAATTACTTGGACTTCTTCATTAGGATCATCTCTTGCTACTGCAAGTAGTAAAACTGTAACTCTTAATAAAGGTGCAAATTTTGCAAGTACAGATACAGCTGTATTAACAGCAATCGATTCATCAACAGGTGTAACAGCTACTCAAACATTAACTTACGCATCATCATTGTCAGTAGTAGATGTTGCATTCGGAACACCTGTACTTCCTACTGGCAAGACAGCTATAGAAGTTAATCAAAGTCCAGCAGTAAGTATTCCATTAACAGTAAAAGATGAATTTGGAAATACTGTAACTAATTTAACTACATTAAACAATGCTATAACTAAGATAGTATCTACTGGAAGAAATACTGATGCAAGTTTTGCACTTGATGGAAACAGTAAGCCAATATTAAATTTAGATACAACACAAATAACAGATAATGCAACAGTAGTAATTACTTTAATAGTAAATGCAACTGGTAAGTCTTTCACTACATCAGTTAATGTAGTAAAAGCTGCAGCACCTGCTTCAGTAGCTTTTGGCGGATATGATGGTGTAGTTGCTGCTGGAGATACAAGTTTAACACTTCCAATAACTGTTTCAGATCAGTTTGGTAATGTTCTATCTGCTGATGATTTAGTTAGTGATGGTGGCGTAACTGTAACTTCTTCAAATCCAGCTGTTATTCCAGGCATGACAATAGCTCAAAGTGGTTCTCATAAAGGAAAGCTAGTTCTTACTGGCCCTATCGGAACAACAAAAGGTACATCAGTAATTACAGCTACTGTTGGTGCAACAGGAAAATCAGCAAGCATGACAATCTCAACTGTAGATGCTAGATATCCAAGTGCACTTGTACTTCCATCAGCATTCAAGACAAACTTAATTAATGGTTCAACATATCAATTTGCTGCTGATTATAATGATCAATATGGATCTGAAATTACAGCAAGTGATTATGGTTATGGTGATACAACAAAATATTCAGTAAAGTCAACTTTGACTAATTTAACTGGAGATGCATCAGCATTAAGTCTTAGCAATAATGGAGTTGCTGTAGCACCAAGTGTTGCACAAGGATCAAATTATTATACATTAACTTCAGTTGCTGGTAAGACAGGATCATTTAAATTAGCAACTGTTGTAACAGATACAGTTAATAACGTAGTAATTTCTGAAATTGATAAGACAATCCAAGTTGTTGCAAACAACCAGAGTGGATTAACTTATTCAATAAAAGATATTCCTACACTTGATGGTAATACAGCAAATATTACACCAATTGTAGATCCTACAGCACCTACAGGAGCTGAAGTTACTGCAGCTGTTGGTAATCCACAATCCAGAAAGATAAGCATAAGTGCTGTCGATGCAAGTGGTGCAAATTACGCAGTACCTGCAAGTCAGTTATTTAATGTTACTACTAGTGACAACACAGTTGCAAGAGTAGTTAAGAGTGGTTCAAATTGGTATGTTGTTGCAGCAGATGTTACGGGCAAGAGTTTAACAGCAAATCAAACAGCAACTATTACAGGATATGTTAATACTGATAATGGTGTTCAACAGTTTACTAAAACTGTAACTGTATCTCCATTAGTTGCAGTTGCACAAAAAGTAAAGCTTGTTGATACAGCAAAATCAGATAATTACACAATGGATTCAAGTGCTAGTGATATTACAGATTTAAGTTATGCAAATAGAGCAGGAGCAGAGACTGGAACAAATATGTATGCTTATTGGTTAGATCAGTATGGTGTATATCATCAGTTTGCAAATACAGCATTTACTCCTTCAGATTCTACTAAAGTACTTTCACAAAGCGGTGCATATGGTACATCTAATGGCTTTGTATTTGATGGTACTTCATCATTTAAATTAGTAGATACTGCTACTCCAACTGATGTTGCTTATCGTGCAAATACACCATTATATTTAACATTATTTAAAGATGGTGTTTCAGCAACAGTTAGAGTAAGTATCAATAGTGAAGAAGCCCCAGCAGCATATGTTGTAGCTGGTAATGCATTAGCTACTGGAGTAGCAAATGCTGGATTTACATTAACTGATAATGCTACTGTTACTAACGATACTATAGCAGTTGCTGCTGGTACAATTCAAGCTGGAGATACTGCTGTAATTAAGATAGCAGGTGTTACTTATAGCTTGACAAATGCAGCTACAACAACTGTAGGTGCTTATACATCTAATCAAACAGCTACAATAACTATCACTGATGCAGCTGGAAATAAAACTGCACAAACTATAACACTTACTTGTGCAAACTAATAGGCAACTTCATTCTAGTTACCCTAATAGTTATTAGCTAAAGTGTGTACGGACAAATAGTTTGAAATGGAGAGAATCGTCAGAAATGACGGTTCTCTTTTTTTGTTCACTGCAAAATAATATGAAAATACAATGTAAAAAATTTTACGCATATCCTATTCTAAAATACCTTTCTTATAGGGAATCAATAGACACATCTAAAGACACTTTAGATTCAAATAGACTTTATCTTCACAGGTTTTTTGAATACCTTAAATCTAATAATATTAATATGCTTTCAGATATGGAAAAGCATCATATTTTGGATTTTATAAGTAGCCTTGTATTCTATTTTAAAGCCACTATACACTGTATGCTCTCATCTTTAAGAACTTTTCTGAAATATTTACAACTCAATTTTTATACTGTTATTGACTTTTCATATCTTGTTCCTAAAAGTAGTTACAAAAAGGAATCACACCTTCCTACTACTTATAAAAAAGATGAAGTAGAAAGACTAATACAGGCAGTAAATCGTGGAAATCCAAAAGGAAAAAGAGATGTAACTATGATTCTTCTAGCTGCACGATTAGGGTTAAGAGCATCTGATATCTGTGGTTTAAGGTTTGAGAACATTCATTGGGAAACAAACACTATAACTCTTACGCAGCAAAAAACTAAAGAAAAAATTGAACTACCCCTGTTAACTGAAATTGGAAATGCTATGATTGATTATTTGAAGTATGGTAGACCAATATCAAATCTTCCTTATGTATTTATCCACTCTAACCAACCCTATGATGTTAGAGGACATTTTAAACGGCAGTAAATGTAGTTTTTTAGACAAGAAAATTAGCATGGGAAAAATAGAGAAAAAAGCACAAGCTGTATTGGATACATCTTGTGCTTTTTGTCTAGGCTTTAAAT
>Ga0255336_101126_pt1 | contig 23530 bp, 25 predicted proteins | sample MeOH1_35cm_T3_17_FD_189102 | JGI IMG/M metagenome (GOLD analysis project Ga0255336, IMG submission 189102) | Sandy soil microbial communities from University of British Columbia, Vancouver, Canada - MeOH1_35cm_T3_179 | ecosystem: Engineered > Artificial ecosystem > Sand microcosm > Unclassified ...
TCGAAAATCCAAGACTATCAACGGCTAGAGTTTGATGTGCCTGAAAAGAGACGTGCCTGACATAGTTATCAGGTTTGTTTGACGAATTCATTGTGGTATTTTTAGGAAAGTACTTTGAACTCTTGAGAACTTTTGTATAACGGCGAATAATATTTTCACCGGGTTCAAATAATCCCAACGAAAGCGTATCAGTTTTTTTATAAATAAGTATGCTCTCATGTGCTGTTGCAATATATTTGTCGTCAGACCGTCCAGATGGTTTATTAATGCAAGCAATCTCAGAAATCAAATTATTTGATCCAAAAATCTCATCAAGTATTAATCTTAACTGTGGTTGTTCATGATAGTCTATACTGATAAAAATCGCCCCGTCGTTCGCCAATAACCTCTGTAGCAACTTCAACCGTGGATACATCATGCACAACCATTTATCATGCCGGGAGAGGTCTTCGCCTTCTTTACCCACTACCTGACCCAGCCACTTTTTGATTTTGGGGTCATTGACATTATCGTTATAGACCCAACCCTCATTGCCGGTATTATAAGGCGGATCAATATAGATGCACTTCACCTTACCCTCGTATTGTGGTAGCAACGCCTTAAGTGCTTCCAGATTATCACCCCGGATAATTTTGTTCCCGTCAGCGATCTCTACGCCTTTTTTGCCGCCACCCAGATATGTATAGTGATGATCCAGCACCCGATATGACACATCAAGGTGATGGTTTATTACTTTATCTTTTCCAATCCATTCAAGCGTCGGCATGGGTCATATCCCCCCGTTCTTCTCTTTCGCTGCTTTTGTCCTTCCGTCTATCGGTTTCTTGGCATCCTTTGGAATAGCCCAAACACGACCGAAGCGATAGGCTCCGGGGATACGGCCTTTATCGCAGAGCACTTCAACCCTGCGCTGTGTGAGACCCCATTCTTTTGCTTTGTCCTTTGGGGTAACATAATCCATAGCAATAAACTCCTGTCGAAGTATGTCAGCATTATTATACATCTCTGAAGCGAACAATAACAGATTTATTATCCTAATAATGGATAAGCAAATGGACAATAAAAAAACGTGCAGTCGTTTAAACTACACGGTTTTTTCATGGAGCTGGTGAGGGGATTTGAACCCCTGGCCTATTGATTACGAATCAATTGCGCTACCACTGCGCCACACCAGCATTATGGAGGTCGGGACTTCCGCCCTCGATTTTTTATATCAAAACTGCTTTAGAAATTCATCCTACCTTATCAACAATCACAGACCTGCTCATTACGAGTGAGCTTTAGTGAGTTTGCGTATTTAGGCACAGTTTGTTAAATCCTTGATACAAGCGGGTCTGAATGTTTTGGATTTTTGTACCATTAGGTAGATTTAGGCGACATTCGGGACGTTTGGGCGACGATTTGTCAGGACTTTAAACCCAAAGGCCTTAACTAATTCGCTGACCGTCAGTATTTTGTAATATCTTTCTCACTTCGGCTGCCGTAGCGCAAGCGAGAACCTGATCCACAAGCTGCTGCTTTTGCTCAGAGTTTAAAACCAGGGTACCCAGAGTCCGGCGAACTTTAGGCAAAGCTCCCGGTGACATACTGAGTTCCTTGATGCCCAGAGCTACGAAGAAGGGAGCTAACATCGGGTCTCCGCCTGATTCACCGCAAACTCCCACCCATATACCCGCTTTCCTCGCCGCTTCACTAACGCGGGCAACCATACCTAAAACTGCCGGATGATACGTTTGATATAAGTCAGCCAGTTCGTTATTTTCGCGGTCCACAGCCATCATATACTGGGTTAGATCATTCGTGCCAATGCTGAAGAAATCAACTTCCGTCGCCAGACTCCCGGCAATCCAGGCAGCGGAGGGTATTTCGATCATGATGCCTACTTCAACCTTGCTCACTAAGTACCCTTCACCTAGAACCTCATCTCTAGCTGTAAAAAGCAGCTCCTTAGCTTTCTGTAATTCCTCCAGAGTTGCGACCATGGGAAACATGACCGCTGTTGGTCCTGCCATCGAAGCCCGCCAGATCGCCCGTAACTGGGAGTGAAATATTTCGGGTCTTCGAAAACAAAGCCGCAAAGCTCGTACCCCTAAAAAGGGGTTTTGTTCCTCCGTAAGTTTCATCGCCGGAGCTTTTTTATCACCGCCGATATCCAGCGTTCTAATCACCGTCAAATGGGGAGCACAGCCTGCAATCACCTTGCTGTAAGCCTCAACTTGTTCTTCCTCAGTCGGCAGTTTCTCACCCATAAACAAAAACTCTGTCCGGTAAAGCCCTACACCCTGCGCTTTAAACTTCTGTACCAGCGGCAAATCTGCCGGATTGCCGACATTGGCCGCCAAAACTAGACCGTTAAGGAGTGCTCCGTCCTGAAAATCCTGTTCTTCCTCGTCCAAAGGATCACTGGATTTAGCACTGCTCACCCCTTCTGGAGACGATCTGACCCAGCCCTCGTCACCATCCAGTTCCGCCCACTTTAAAGCTGCCACTTCCTCCCAAGCTTCTTCCACACCTGTGACCGCAGGAATTCCATAAGTTCGGGCCAGAATCGCTGCGTGGGAAGTTTTTCCTCCTTTGCGAACGATAAGCCCCAAGACGCGGTCCTTGGGCAAAGATACGGTCTGAGCCGGAGTCAGTTCCTCGGCTAAAACAATCCAGTTTCCTTCTTCCGGGAAAGAAGAAGGAACAGCCGCATTGGCTCCGCGTAAATTTTGCAAGAGCTGTTCCAGCACGTCTTGCACATCTACTGCCCGTTCCTGAAAATACGGATCCGGAATATTTTGGAGCGTCTTCACGGTTTCGGCTGCGACTTCCTGCAAAGCTTGCTCGGCGGACAAATGTTGGTTGGCTATCCGTTTTTGGGCCTCACCGATAAAGGCAGGATCGCTTAGCATCAGTTGATGAGCCACAAAAATCTGCGCCACCTCTTCCCCTTGTTCCGCGCGGACCTGTTGCTCAAATTGACTTAGCTTAGCCTCCGTGAGGGCAACAGCCTTCTGTAATCGGTTCAGCTCTTGTTCGGAGTCAGCCGGACCATCATGCTCACCAGACGACATGAGGGAGTTAAAGGTCTGGAGAACCCAGACCTCACCTCTAGCCTGCCCCGAAGATGCTCCTATCCCTCGATATTCCTTTTCGTGCATCGTCATCTTACTCACCTTGGTTTTCTAAATTAACAACTAAAGCTTCCAACTCCTGGACTGTTGCCAGCTCATCTTCCCCATCCACGATGAGTTCAAATTTGCTGCCGGCACCCAACCCCAGGGATATAATGCCTAAAATACTCTTCCCATCCACCTCGGAAGCGCCGGTTTTGATTTTAATGCTGCTCTGATGACGTACAGCCGCCTGAACCCAGAGAGAAGCGGGTCGAGCATGAAGACCAGAACGGTTGGTGATCGTTAATTCTCTTGTAATCATGATTTGTTCCTGCCTTTAACCGATTATTGTTCGACTGGTTTTTTTAGAGCTGAAACAATGAGCGCGGTGACAACGGTTCCGGCGACAAGGGCGATAATATAGGGCCATAAATGGGTAACCACATTAGGAATAGCTAAGACCCATATCCCGCCATGAGGAACGGTTATTTTACTGCCAAATATCATCGAAATAGCCCCGGCAACGCCTGAACCCACCATAATGGAGGGGATAACTCTAAGAGGATCAGCGGCAGCAAAAGGAATCGCCCCTTCCGTAATAAAGGATAGACCCAAGACCCAGGCCGCTTTCCCGGCTTCTCGCTCCGCCAGCGTGTATTTTTTCTTCGTTAATACGGTTGAAAGCGCTAAACCAAGGGGAGGCGTCATCCCCGCTACCATAACAGCTGCCATAACCGCAGAAGGCTGACCGCTGACTACAGTAGCTGTAGCAAAGGTATAAGCGGCTTTATTGAGGGGACCCCCCATGTCAAAAGCCATCATGAGACCTAAAATAATTCCTAACATCGCTGCATTGGTACCATTTAATGAAGTCAACCAGGTCCCTAAGGCGATGTTAAAGGAAGCCATCGGCTTACCCACAATATAAACCATGCCTAAACCGATGATAGCCGTCGAAATTAAGGGAATAATCAGGACCGGCATCAGACCCTGCAGTGATTTGGGCAGTATAATATACTTTTTGATCGCGAGGACTAAATACCCGGCGGCAAAACCAGCCACTAAAGCCCCTATGAAACCGGATCCCGTGTTCGCTGCAATAAACCCGCCGACCATCCCAGGAACAATCCCGGGCCTGTCAGCGATGGAAAAAGCAATATAAGCGCCTAAAATAGGAATCATCAGCGCAAAGGCCGCTTTACCCGTAGAAAATAAAGTTTCGCCAATACTGCCTGGACTGTTAAAAACGTAGATACCGCCAATAGCAAACCCGATAGCAATAAGAAGCCCACCTGCTACGACGAAGGGAATCATAAAGGATACACCGGTCATAAGATGCTTATAAATACCGGTTCTCGAATCCTTCTCTTCAGCTTTAAGCTGATTCACTTGATCCACAAGATTTTTTGAGTTTTGGGGAGCATGCGCAGCTTTTGTGATTAAGCCTTGAGCATCATTGATGGCCTCTTTAACTGAAACCTCAATGACATTCATCCCGGCAAACCTGCTCTTGTCAACCGCTGTATCGGCTGCAATGATGACACCCTGAGCTTGAGTTAAATCTTCCTTAGAAATCACATTTTCAGCACCTACAGAACCTTGGGTTTCGACTTTGATTTCATGTCCCATTTCCTTAGCCGCCAATTGAAGAGCTTCTGCGGCCATATAGGTATGAGCTATACCTGTGGGGCAAGATGTAACGGCTACAAATTTCATAATAAAAATCCCCCTCACTTTTTTACCGATGGAATAACTTAACTCTCGTTAACCTCAATCGCCTCCTTTATTTCTTCAGGAGTCTTAGCGGCTCGAAGAGACTCTAAAAATGAACCATGCATAAGCATGCGTGCTAATTTGGAGAGCGCACGCAGGTGAATATCCTCGCCCTGGAGGGGCGCAGCAATCAGGAAAAAGAGATCCGCTTGAGAGCCGTCCAGAGACTGAACATCAACTGGCTCTTCCAGACGGGCCATAACCAAAGCAGGCCGAATTACAGCTTCCGATTTAGCATGCGGAATCGCGACGCCAAAGCCGACACCAGTCGTTCCCTTCCTTTCCCGAGCTGCGACATCTTCCAAATATTTAGCAACATCAGAAACTGCACCGATTTCCTTAAGGTTGTTAGCCAAAATCTCCCATACCTCTTCTTTTTTCTGGGCCTTACTGTTTAATAAAATCGATTCGTTCGCTAATAATTCGGTAATTCTCATAATTAACGCCTCAACTTTTCTATCACTACATTGGGCAGCAATTGTTCCACATCTTTAAAGGTACCCGCCTGAGTTCCAGGTTGAGCAACTGAGGCTGCCGCAATGGCGATTGCCCAGCGGGCCCGTTCTTCGAGAAGCAACCCTTTAGCCTCCGCAAAAACTAATCCTGCCACCAGTGCATCCCCAGCCCCCACCGTACTCCTAACCCTGACTTCAGGCGAATGCACCAATAACCGTTGCTTTCGGTCCGCAGCCAAGGCTCCTTTCTCTCCCAGAGAAACCACAACTTCAGATATTCCGCTTGCAAGTAACTCATCCATCGCGTTTAAGACATCTCTTTCCTGGTCCATGGAGCGACCCATTAACTGGCTTAATTCTTCAACATTCGGTTTGAGCACATCCGGTTGCGCTTTGATTCCCTCGACCAGTGCCTCCCCGCTCGTATCCAGAAAAACCTTGCAGTGATAATCCTTAAGGATTTTGATCAACTCCCGGTAGATATCCGCAGGCACCCCTTCGGGAAGACTTCCGGAAAGAACAAAGATCCGAGACTCTGCCGCCAATTCTTGAAGAACACGTTTAAGCTTCAATAAATCCGAAGCAGCACATCGAATCCCCGGAAAATTGATCTCAGTCACTTCGTCATTCGACTCGTTCACAATTTTCAGGTTTACCCTGTTCGCTCCAGCGACATTAATCAAAGAATTACTAATTTGATGATTCTGAAAATAATCCTCAAAAACTATGGCGTTTTTTCGGCCTAATAAGCCGGTTACCGTAACCTCTTGACCCAGGCTATTGATCACCTTAGCGACATTAATACCCTTTCCAGCAGGATCGAAGCGTTCTTTGCTAACTCTGTTCACTTCCCCAACCTTAAACTGCGGTAAATAGAGAGTTTGATCCAAGGCTGGGTTTAAAGTCAGAGTTACAATTCCGGCTGTTTTTTGTTTGTTCATTAGTACATTCCTTCATCCCATTTATATTTCGGCTTCATCCTTAAGGAGCAATTTGCACTCGAACGTACTGGTTAAATTGTTTAGCCTCTTCTTCCTCCACTCCATCATCGGTTAACAACACACTAATTTCATTGAGGCTGCATATTTGGCACAGCGCCTTTTCCCACAATTTAGAGTGATCCACCACCAGAATGACTTCATTACCGGCTTTCACCATGTGTCTTTTGGTCTCTGCTTCATTAACATTTGGAGTAGTTACCCCTAACTCGGGATCAACCGCATTGGCTGCCAAAAATACTTTGTCAAAATGAAGCCGGGATAACATTTCATTGGTTAGGTAGCCGACCAAGGATCGGGTTGCTTTTCTTAAACTTCCTCCCAAGACGATGACCTCTACTTTAGGATCATCCACAAAAACTTGCGCCAAATCCATATTGTTGGTCGCGACTGTAATATCTTTTCCTCGTAAAGCATAAGCAATCTGCAAGGTTGTCGTTCCGGTATCTAAAAAAACCGTTTCACCATCTTTAACCAATTCTGCTGCTGCCTTGGCAATTTTCTGTTTTTCTTCCCGATAGCGAATTTCTTTTTCCTGATAACTAAATTCAAAGTTGGAATGAACGGAGATCGCTCCTCCATGTGTTCTTTGGAGCAGACCGTCATTTTCTAATTCCTGCAGGTCACGACGGATCGTCGATTCAGAAACTCCTAACTGTTCACTGACGATTCCTACTTTGACCGGTTTCCCTGCTTCAATCCATTGCAAAATCTTAGTCTTGCGCTCTTCAGCAAACATTTTAATCCCCATCCTAACTCAACTCAATGATTGATTACGATCATTTTTGTTATCGTTTATGCTTGTTTATCCTTCTTTATGCTCATTATATGCTGAATCATGTTTTTTATCAAGCAATATCTCTAAACCCTCAATTGTAAGTGGATATTCAATAAACCGACTGTCGTAGTGCTCGCATGCCCCTTCGTCTTCTATGAGGAACTGGGGCATTTCAAATTTGCATTTTCGCTTCGCTTTCCTGCTGTTTCCTTCGGCTGGAGGCATGAAATCATGGCGACTGGGATTACTATGCCTGGAAATACAGTTGGTTCTGCATTCGTTGGGCGAGGATCGCCAAGAATATGACGATCAAAGATCTCGTAAGAGCGAGTGGGTTAAGCGAGTTCACAATCATTAATATTGAGCATGACCGTCAAATAAAATGCTTTCCTTATTAATTATCTTATTTTTTTAGTTTCGTGTCCAACACCCTGGGTACTTTATAAGATGAAACTAACGTCAAAATGGGATGTCCTGGCTGGAATTCGGATTTCAGCCAAGACATCCCCCTTTTTGTTTGATTTTTATCTAAATTTACGCCAGTGAGGCTAATATCTCTCTAACTTGAGCAGGCGTGCCCACTTCAAGAACCTTTTGCCAATCATGAAGGGATTCGATATCGAACGTCTTAATCACGCGCTTAGCGTTTAAAACCCGCTTACTGCTCATACTTAATTCATCGATACCCATCGCGAGCAGTAGAGGGATCGCGAGAGGATCTCCTGCCATCTCTCCACACATTCCTACCCACTTCCCCTCGCGGTGGGCTGCCTCGACAACCAACTGGATCAGGCGCAGAACTGCGGGATGGAAGTAATCATACAGATAGCTGACCTGATCATTGAGCCGGTCAACTGCCAAAGTATATTGGACAAGATCGTTCGTTCCAATGCTGAAAAAGTCCACTTCTTTTGCTAGGAGATCCGCTTGGATAGCCGCAGACGGGATCTCAACCATGATCCCGATCTCAATCTTCGAGGCGATTTCAATTCCTTCCCTGACTAGCTCTTCCCGGACTTCCGCCAGAAGCTGTTTCCCTTGGCGAAGTTCTTCAATTCCGGAAATCATAGGCAACATAATCTTCAACTGCCCGAACGTACTGGCACGTAAAAGGGCCCGCAATTGTGTCCGGAAAATTTCCGGTCTGCTTAAACAGAACCTAATTGCCCGTAGCCCTAAAAAAGGATTTTGCTCCGGTTTTATCTTCAGATACGAGAGTTCTTTATCCCCCCCGATATCTAAAGTACGCACGACAACAGGGTTCTCACCCGCTTCTTCTAAAACGCTTCGATAAATTTGATACTGCTCTTCCTCTGTGGGCCAATCCTCGCGATTCGTATAAAAAAGTTCCGTCCGGAAAAGACCGATTCCATCCGTTCCTAACCTTTTTACCTCCAATGCATCTGTATCATTGCCAATATTGATGGCAACTTCCACCCTCTTACCATTTCTGGTAATCGCCATCTCTTGCCGGAAACTCTCAAGTTCTGCTTGTTTCTGAGCAAGCGAAGCCACTTTGCGCTCATACTCCTGAACGAGTTCCGGAGAGGGTTGAAGATGAACCTGACCAAGAAGCGCGTCAATGATTAACAGTTCGCCTTCCTGGATGGCGCGCAAAAACGTCTCTTCAATTCCGCTGATGGCTGGTACGCCTAAACTCCTAGCCACGATTGCAACATGGGCGGTTGGCCCCCCTGTCACCGTCAGAATTCCTTTGACATGTTGAACGTCGATTTCTAACACATCGGATGGGGTCAACTCACGTGCGAGTAAAACATAGTCCGTATCCATACGCGCTTGTACCTTCGCAGAGGAACCCTTGCTTAATTTTGTTAGAAGTCGTTTACTAATATCTTTAATATCGTTCGCGCGTTCACGCAAGTAGTGATCGTCAAGAATGGAAAAAAGCATCATCAATTCATTTTCTGTTTCGGAAATTGCTTGCTGGATTGTAACCCCGACCTTGATCTTTTCCTCGATCTTATCCGCAAACATTGGATCCTTGAGCATGAGGCGATGTGCTTCAAACACACCAAGTATGTCATTCGCTACAGTCCCACGTTTACTCTCAATTTGTTGTTCAATATCCTTTTCCACTTCCCTGAATAAGGATCGCACAAGCACCAGCGCCGCCTCTCCCTGTTCCCGATGTTGTGCGTCATCAACTTCGATTGGCTGAGCCAGCCAATGCGCCGGTCCTATGCCAATTCCTTCGGAAATACTAATACCCTTAACCATGTTCTGCCCCCTTGACTTATTCCTCTGCTTGTTGCAAAAAGGCAAACATATCTGCCATAGCCTCTTGTTCGTCGGTTCCATCGACAACCAGGGTAATCTCTTTTCCTTGTCCTGCTCCAAGCGTCAATAAGCCAATAACGCTTTTTCCGTCAGCCTCTTTCCCATCTAAAACCACTTTAATTTTGCTTTGATACTTATTGGCCATTTGTACAAGAAAAGTAGCGGGACGGGCATGTAGCCCTCCACGGCTTTGGAGAACAAGTTGTTTACTTAGCATGTTGCCCTCTCCTATCAAGTAAGATTTTTTAATAGATATTTTTCCAACACATACGCAACGCCTAAATCCTCATTGGATCGAGTCACGATGGTCGCATATTTTTTTAATTCAGCGTAGGAATTCCCCATGGCTACACCTATGCCGGCATTTTTTATCAAATCTAGATCATTTCCTTCATTGCCAAAGGCCATGACTTGATTCTTTTCAACCTTTAACAGGGCACACACTTTTTCCATGGCCGTCCCTTTATTGACATTCCTTTTAACAATCTCGACTCCGCTGTCTGTATCCCGGCAAATATTGAATTTCGTTTTCCATGGTTCCAGAAGCTTATGAACATGATGGATTCCTTGCGGTGTATCAATCACCACAATTTTTAAAGGATCTTTATCCAATTTGGAAAGATTTCCACTGCCCACAACTCGGTAGTAAATCCCATGCTGGTTGCAAAACTCCAACGTTTCTTCAGTCAACACCTGAACATAGAGTTCATCGCGAATGTAAACCTTAACATAATAACCCGAAGCTTCAAGCAGAGCCACCAGTTCCCTAGCTTCGTTCATATCCACAGGGGCTTCATAGAGGGGTTCATCATCCGTTACCCGCGCAATGTAAGCCCCGCCGTGGGCAATAATTGGTGCTTCTATTTTTAGCAGCTTGGCAATCCTTGCCGTGGAGATGAACGTACGCCCGCTTGCTAAAGTCACTGTGATTCCTTGTTTCTGTACTTCTTCAATGACTCGCATCGTTTCTGGATGAAGTCTTCTATCGTTATCAAGCAGCGTCCCATCAATATCAATCACGACGAGTTTAATCTCACTAAAATTCATATCAGCCTCTGGAGATGATCTGCATTAATTCACGGATGTCTTCGAGACGGGTCAGCCCAGTCGTTTTATCCACGATGGAAGTATAAACATGCGCTAAAATTTGCTCCGCGCCATTCTTAACGCAGACATCAAGTACCTGTGGTAATGATCTGGCATTAATTCCTCCGGTCGGTTCAAACGTTTTGATCCCATGGCGAACGGCAGCCTTCACCATTTCTCCGACTTCGTCCAATCTTTTATCCCCTTCGATTGGATAAAACTTGACCGAGGGCACCCCGATTTCTGCCAGCATCGCAGCCGCAGAATCACAAGATACCACATCTTCATAGTTTTGGCTGATAGGTCCAGTTGCTATAATCACCTTACCTGGTGTTCCGCTCGGCTTAATCAACGCATTGACCAAAGTGTGCTGACTGCCAACACTTCTGAGCGCACCGAGCGTATAGCCTGCAGCCGGGAAAACCTGATTGACATGGGCTGGTTTTGTTCTCGTCGCCACTTCTGCGACCTTTTCCCATTGTGCAGGGTCGCCAGCGCCCAGCCCTACAGAAACAGGAATCTGGGCGGCTTGAAATTCTTCAACCGTTTGAATCGCTAAATCTGTCGAGGCAAAACTTTTTACCATTAATCCAATGAAGACGCGGCCGTTCGTCGCTTCCACGATTTGCTTAGCATTTTCTACATCTCGCGCTAAGACATTTAACTTAATAACCGGATTCATTATTTATTTCCCCTTTCGGCTATGATCTCCTTGATCCGTTTAACAATAATTTCTTCCTGACCCGGCAAAAGTGGCCTAGGGTCAATATGAATAAGACCTACATTAGCGAAGTAATTACGTGTAAAAATGGCAGGTTGCCCTGATTCTAGCTTCTTAATCAATTCATTGGCATCAATTCCCAGTAATTTTTTGTCAATGGATAGTTGGGCCCTATAAATTTCACGTCCGGCTTCGTCTTGAATTATGGACCCTTTAATGCCTTGCGTATCCTTGAATTGATCTACTAACCACTGCATACGTTGCAATTGCTCCTGAACAATATCAACCTTTTCGTCATACTGTTGAAGGGCCGTTAATAATCCCATAATTGCTTCCTTGCCAACTTTCATCGGCCTAGCAATTCCCTTAAACTGGGCACGACAAGCTTTAACCAAAGTAGCTCGTCCACATATAAGTCCTGAAGTTGGACCGCCAATAGCCTTACCTCCACTGTAGATAACCAGGTCAACCCCTTTTTTTACGTACCCTCTAAGATCTTCTTCCGCAGCCGCATCCATAATAATAGGCAGCCCATGTTCCTTGGCAATTTCAATCATTGTCTCAAGCGATTGCATACCCTTTTGGACAGCATGGTGTGACTTCACATAGAATAACGCAGCCGTCTTCTCAGTGATCGCGGAGCTAATGTGGTCTTTCTCAACTCGATTAACCTGCCCGGCCTCGATGGCCTTACCGCCACCCAAAGCTATCATTTGCGTGATGCCGGCACCGAAATGAATCGCATGTCCTTTTTGCAAAATTATTTCATTCTTCAAACCGTCAGAATATGGTAATCTTTCAAGCAACCCCAGATTGTCACCAGCTATCACTGATGCCACGGAAATAGCAATACCTGCAGCCGCTCCCGTCGTTGGGCACCCATCTTCTGCTCCAGTCACCTTGGCAATCACTTTTCCAGCCATAACCATCAATTCGCTAATATCAACATAGTCCATTGCTGCATCATGAATTGCTTGAGCAACTTCGGCATTTACCGCACTCGCACCTAGGTTAGTCATTTTACCACTAGAATTTACAATCAAAAGTAATCCAAATTTTTCAAAAATATTCATAAAACACCTCATGACTTCGGGCTAGTAAAAACTAGCCCGAAAATAATATTGGATTCTACTGTAAGAAATTGATGAGAGCTTATGCGTTAGGCCTACGCGCCTTGGGCATATATGAAAGCCCTGCTCTAGATATTTACTTGGGGATTGGGAAAAACGCACCTAAAATCATAGCTCCCAAAATTGCCCCACCCGTAATTGGTTTCTTCCAAAGATAAAAAATTGTCGCTCCAATAATTGAGCCTAGACCGACAGGTATCGTTGTCATAGCTGCAGAAATGATAATAAGTGGTCCTAATAATCTTCCTGCGGCATTACCTGCCCCCATCATAACTTCAGTTCCAAAAGACGTATTGCTGGTGTTTGAAACAAGTCGGCGAATAAGGATAATAACGGTACCAATTAAAAGACCGGCAATGCCCCCAGTTAATAAGGCTAAAGGAAAAGATGTCAAAGGAGCAGTTATGCCCGCTGCCAGTAATGTTGCAGCAATCCCGATTCCCACGCCGGTATAAAGGGAACCACCTATATCGAGAATACCCACTAAAGGACCTTCCAAAACGCGTGCAAAAAGAAAACTGGCACCGAAAGCCGCTGCAGCTCCATAATTACCCGTCTTCATACCTTCTTGAAGCATTGCTGCAATCGCAATATCACTAAATATTCCTACGTGGTAAACATAGTAAAGGTGCGTTCCAGCAAAGACACCAGCGGCCAATATTCCTACAAATAGGGGGAAAGCCCACTCCGAATACCAGAAATTCCTGACATCTACCTCTTGTACCAATTCTTCAGTTAGTTCTTTTTCAACCATTTCTTCCATACTATTTCACCACCGATCCAAATATTCTATGAACACCAATTAGCCACTGTGGTATAGCAACATTGATACTGTGCAAGAGAGCAATGTCGAATGCTCTAAAGAATCCACTTAAGGAAAAGAGAATAATGACTGCTGCAAGAAATATTTTCATAGTTCGGTTCCATCCACTTTCGTCGACACCCTTGCCAATCAGGATGCCTAAGACAATCCCTGGAACAGCATTTCCCATAATGAGATGTGCCAAGCCCCCTAAAACCGTCCCCCAGCTTCCGCTACGTTTTCCGGCATCAATTGCGGCCATCCAGAAAATGACAGGCATAACAGGGTTAATAAACCAAGCCGATGCCGGCCCTAGTACTTTAGTGGCAACAGATTGCAAAGAAACCGGAATTGCCGCAGCAGTCGAATTAAGCAAAGTAACAACAACCATACCGACGATAGCAGTTGCGAAAGCCATTTTTTGGGGATTGTGCAATGTTTCCTTGACATTTTTATTACGAAAAAGCAATGCAGCTGCTGCCCAGTTAGGCATGATACGATGCATCATATCAGATGTCAAAGCTCCTGCTCCTACTGTTGATGCCCAAGCATTAAATAGAAACCCTAACCCAAAGGAGAAGTGAGAAACCGGATCACCTTCGCAGGCATTTAATTCCCCAAATGTTCGGAATGATCCTGCTCCTTGAACATTGGGAGCATGGAACATACGAGCCGCACCGGCACCGACGCCAAAACCAACAAATCCGCCAATAACCAGTGACTCAAATATAACGTTTAGCGTAGTACTCATGTTTTCCTCCTTTACAACTCTCTATTGTTTTCAACAATACTTACCCTCTATCGCATTTGTAAGATGTGCTGAATTGGTGACATTTTTTCCACTTCTTTTTCGAATGTTATCTTGGCGAGTTCAACCACCTTAAGATCTACAGTAAGCTTCACCTTTAATTCATAGCGTGTCCGACGTCTAGGTAAGAACAAACCAAACAACCGCTCCGTATAGACTTTTTCATGTGCTAGAAGGATTTCCATGTTCTTTAGCTCAATTTGTAAAACTGGCTCCTTCATTTCTTTACCGACTTGCGGCTTAACCTGAGCAAAGATGTCGTTAATGGCCTCTTCTTTGGTGTTTCCTACCCCTAAAAGCTCTAACGTGTGTTCTACTTCTCTGTACATGTTTACCCCCGCATTTTAATGTAAGTCTCGGTAAGGCGTTTTCCTAGTTCCTCGATGTCCATAAACCCGAAGCCAACCACCTTATTTCCGGCGCGCAGGGCTGTAACTCCTGCATCAATGGAACGCAGACCATATTCGATTTTATATCCATATTTTGTCTTAGCGTTTAAAGCTCCCGCTCCACCGCTACCGCAGAAAGAAATACCGAAATCTGCCCCTTCCTTGTTCATAACATCCCCGATCTTCATATCAGCTCCAACACCAGGAATTAAGATTGGAATTCCTCCCGCTTGTTCGACACCTTTAGCAACCTTCTGCCCTTTCCCCAGGCGGTCTCCGATAACAACCTTAACCTTTTCATCCATAAAATCACCTCCTCTCATTACTTACTTGATCCAATAACTTTGGCAGCTTCAAAGTGAACAGCCAAAAGCAATACCTCAGTGTCATCATTTTCCAGGCCACCACTTAATCTATCTAGGACCTGCCTGCTAAGCTTTAACATATCGGGGCACACCTGTTGAAGAATAGTTTGGTCAACGGGTGGAAGCTTTTCATTATTTCTGGCCCTCCGAATAACTGCCAAAAGGTGAACACCCACGGCCAACCACCTCTCAGGTGTCAATATAATGGAATTTTTCTGTGTCACCTCTATTGCTGCGCTCAATACGTCTTGAAACACCTTTTGTTCGGACGGGTCGATTAATTCCAGCTCTGCTACATCTTGTGTTATTTTAAAAATCATGTCCATTTTCTATAACCTTTCCAACTCTTATCGTATATTTTGACTGTAATAACTGTTGCCCCACCAATTTATTACCATCGGAATCGATAAAACTTATCGACCCTTTATCAATTGAGATAACGCTTATATCTGCAACCGTTCCAATCCTCAATGTCCCTATTTTACCGGATAACCCTAATATTTTTGCAGGTGCTGACGTACTAGCTTCAATGATTTCTTCAAGAGAAAAACCTAGCGCAAGAAATTTAGATAAAGTCGATAACAAGCTATAGACTGGGCCATTAAGATTTCTCATATGAATATCGGTACTGATCGAGTATGGTTTAATTCCGAGTTCTTTAGCCCGTTTCATTGTCAAAAAGCTAAAACTTGCTGATCCATGTCCAATATCGAAAAGGACACCGCGTTGCAGAGCAGCCCTTGCTTGAGGGATCAGTTCACCCTTGGAATCGATAATGCCCCCTGCTTTGCCGTGGAAAGCGTGGGTCATGACATCCCCTTTCCCCAAGACCTCCAATATTTCCCCCAGAGCTGGCGGCGCATTTCCAACATGCACCATTAGAGGAACATCCGCTGTTTGGGCGGCCTTTTTAGCAATCACGAGAGGCTTTAACCCGCTTCCTTTTACGACTGAGCCGCTCATACGCACTTTGATTCCCCGAATCAATTCATTTTGGCGTATCATTTCAATCGTCTCTTGAGGGGCGAGGTTTTCTAAGTCCGCTAACTCAGATAAGCTTGACCGCAGTCCGTCACGGGCTATGTTAATCCAGGCGAGGACTTGAGTCGTGCTTTTTTGAACGACTTTTTGAACAAACTCTTCAAAAGTATCTACCCCTGTGCTTCCAGCGTCGACAATCGTCGTAACCCCTTGCAGGACCCCAACCGAATCTGCATTAATGCCAAGTGCAGCTCCACCCTCAAAGGCGTGTGTATGAATGTCAATCAAGCCGGGGGTAACAAAACAATCTGTGGCATCAAGGATTTCTTTCGGGGCCAGTTCGGCAGAGATTACGCCAGGCTGATAGAACTCAGTAATTCTCCCTTCTGAAACCACTACGTCGTATTTCCCTTTTAGCTGCTGGGAAGGATCGAGAACTGTCCCATTCTTAATGAGCAAGTCAACTGTCAATTTTCTTTCCTCCATTCTGGTGCATGAAAATACCGGAGAATCGCATTCAGTTCCCCGGGAGGAACTGTAATATCGTATTCTTTAAATATCTGTACGAGTTTGCTACGCAGGTTGGTCATATAATCCGGCTCTAACGAATTGATGGAAGTATTCTCCTCAAAAGGTGTTGAAAATACGAACCTGTGAACCATAAGAGAAATATGCAGCATAAGTCCTGCCGCCGCTTGTTCAGTGAGATACGCTTTAAATTCGTTAATGACCACTTGACTGAGTGCAAATCCCTGAATAAGGATATCGCGCGAGATACGTTCTAAGAGAGGAATCTGTTCAGTTGGAAGATTCAAAGTTAATTCGGAAAGTAGATGCATGTTGTTTTTCCGATACTCGTGTTCAAAAATTGGTTCGGTTATTTTTCTACCCAATTGCTCAGTTAATTTAAGAATGGCCTTGAAATCTTGTTTAGTGGGAATAGGATTAATAACGACCACTGGAATCGGCAAATCAATGGGCAAAACACTGACGACAAAATCTATTGTCTGACTTTTCAGTGCCTTTTCTACTTCCATGATGGAATAAATTCCTACGACCTGGATATTTTTCAACTCATTTTCCAAAAGTGTCCTTACAAGTCGGGCTGTCCCCCGGCCTGTCCCACACACAACGAAGATTTTATATTGGACAACTACATCCCTACGTTCATAAGCGGCCTGAAAGTGTAAAACAATATAGGCAATGTCTGGATCGGTAAAATAAATCGCAAATTCTGACAAAATATCAGAACAAACGCGCTTAATATGTTCAAACATCTGCGGATATGAACGCTTGATCTGGTTGACTAGTGGATTCGGTTCAATCACCCCGTAACGGAATTTTGCCAGTTTATCACTTAGATGCGCCAATAGATTGTCCATCAATTCCGCATCTTCGATAAAAGGAATTTTCAGCGACTCACTTGCACGCACGATAATCTTTTGCGCAATAATCACGGGATCTGGGATTCCTCGATGTTCGCTTAATTCATCTTGGAGCAGGGAGAGGCTTCCACTTAGAACCTGAAGACTTGTGTAAAAGACCTCCTTTAGAGGAAATTCCATTCCCAACTCTTCCCCTAAATCGTTTAATACATCCCGGCAAATGGCAAATGCCTTCGATTGTCGAGACCCTTCTAAGGTAAGCCTATCAACCTCGATGTCAAGTTCATGCCCATGTCGAATGCGGTTGATCACCAAGCTGAGACGGATTAAAGAGCCAATAATAACCCGATCAGTAAAATATACCTCTTCATTAAGACGAATGTTCAACTCTTTCACTACGTGTAAAACTGAATCCATCTCATGTAGAGGCAAAAGCAACTTCTCGCTCAATTGATTATCTTGGATTTTTCCTTCCATCACTGCTTGAACAAATTTAAACATTTCCTTACTGCTCAAGCGGGCCTGCAGCAAATACTCACAAGCCAGCCGCCGTTGAAATTCCGAGCCTAAAATTTTAATCCCGGTGGCAGATTTTCTCTCTGCCCGTAAATTCCAACTGTGCAGAAAATCCTCGGCCTTTGACAGATCCGCTAAAATTGTGTTACGGCTAACCCCTAACTTATCCCCCAGGAATTGCAGAGAAAGATATTGATCAGCAAGTAACAAGTCCAAAACAATATTTTCGCCACGCTCAAACTGATTAAGAAACACATTGCTCTTATCGTTCTCAACCAACATCCCCCGCAATTTGTTGCGTAAGAGTACGTCTTCATCAAACCAAATTCCCTTATTGGGCTGAGAACTCAAATGCGCACCATGTTCCTTTAACCATAAGCGAATGACATTAAGGTCATATTTAATTGTCCTTTCACTAACCTGAAACTCACTCGCCAGGTCTTTGACTCTTAAAGGGTGTTCGGAATCCATGATTTTTTCAAGAATCTCCCGCGACCGTGAAGTGAGTAACATTTTAATCACCACTCAATTCCTTTTTAGTCGTTCGCAGACTAAATTTCCTTTTTCCCGTCAATTTATCCAGAGTTACCTGTAATTTTCTGAAAATCCAATCTATTACGATTATATTATAACTGACCGTAGCTTATTCAAAAAGACCGATTCCCTTCACTGTGCCTTAGTGCAATTCTCTGATAAATCGGGTAGGAGGCCACCCATTATTTGAGTATATTGCAGGCAGGGAGTGTTTAGATTGTGTATCCCTGAATGTGAATTTCCATCACTGGTTATTGAAGTTTAAGCAGTTTAGCCTTAACCATATTACACAGAACTAGCAGAGCGATATCGTAACAATCTTCGGATATCCTCCGCTTTACCCCCATGCTGTTGTCCCCTCGCTCTTTCGAGTCTAGGTAAGGAGGTTGTTCTCAAAGCATTTCCAAGGGCTTTGGTCCGATACTCGGACGATTCCAAATCTCAAATGACATGGCGCACTCTCTCGATTCATACGGCTCTTATCATTCACCTTATGGCAGTATTCCGAGAGCCCAATGTGGAAACATGTTGGGCTCTCTTTTCACTAGCCCCTTCAACCAATCTTTTGCTCTCTCGGAGTGGCTTCTGAAACGTTTGTACTTACAGGTAGCCCATTTCACTAGACTCCGATTTATCCAATCCATTGTGTGTTTGACCATTGACCGATTGTATTTTTCAAAATAGTTCAACCAACCTCTAATCATCGGGTTTAATATTTCTGCCAGCCTATCGATCTTGCTTCCTGTGAAGGAATGAATTTTAAGCCCTCTTAGTTTCTCTCTGAATGCTTTTGAGGACTTCTTACTCACTCCCGGAAGAAAGTTAATCTGCAACCTTCCGAGTTTGTCTTTTATGAACATACCACGAAAGGTGTAGCCGAGAAAATCAAACTGCGTGCTGGGGTATTCTCTCGTTCGGTCTCTGTCTTTACAGTACACAATTTTGGTCTTTAAGGGATGTAGTTCCAGCTTACATTCTGTGAGTCTCTTGTTTAAATTCTTAAGTATGTCTGTAGTCTCTGTTTCCGTCCTACAATGAATAATGGCGTCATCCACATATCTCTCAAAAGGGGCATTGGGATAATTCCTCTTCATCCAAGCATCAAATGTATAATGCAAGAATAAGTTTGCCAGTACTGGGCTGATTACTCCCCGTTATGCAAAGTAAACTCCCTAAAGCCAGTAAATAAAAGACTTTATTTTCATTTACTTTGCATAATAGCCTGAGCTACTTAAGTTCGGAAAGCCACGCAATCAGTGCCTGATCTTTGTTCCAGTCAGGAAGGTTAATATTAACCAGATCTGGATAAGCATTTTCGATGGCCTTCCGTTTGGTTTCAGTATCTGTTCTTTCATAAATTTCTGTGGTCCAAACTCTCTGCTTCCAGACCTCGAAGATGAAGAAGCCATCTCCTTGTAATCTTTTACTTTTACAAGAGATGGCTTTCTCTCTTATCATCATTTTTGTCTGCTTCATCATTATTTTGATTAACGCCTTCGGCGCTAATCCTTTTACCTAAGCGAGTCCGCAATCATTAATATTGAGCATGACCGGCAAACCCCTTCCCTCTCTACGAGGGCTCTCTTATTACATCGCTATTCGTTGATATTCATTCAACAATCTATCCAAATACTGGCTCATACGAATGATATCCTGATCCGTAAGCGATTTCTCCTTAGTAATCTCGTATAAGTCCAAGCGCACTTTTTCAATAATTGCTTGCAGTTTTTCCATGGCAAAAGTGGCACTTCCTTTCGCTTATTACGCACCAAGGATTATATTACAGTGAATCAACGAACTTTTTTACACGTGCTCTTGGCACAGTACCCTGTACTCATAAGTTGTTGGAGTCAGTTTCTATTCTGGTCTGGGGTACAAACCACCATAATAACGACGGCTTACATTACCCACCCTAATCGAATTATCCCAGTTTATTGATGCTATGAAAAGCTAATCCTTATATTATTTCCATTCCAAGTCCCCAAATCGATGATGAACATCTTGAAATCTGCTTTGTTATCTCGCCAAACTTTCTTTTCCACGGTAAAGGGCAGAATCTCCAAGTTCCTCCTCAATCCGCAGCAACTCATTATACTTGGCAACGCGCTCGGTGCGGGCAGGGGCCCCCGTCTTAATCTGTCCTGCATTGACCGCAACTGCAATATGAGCCAGTGTGACATCTTCTGTTTCCCCAGAACGATGGGAGATAACTGCAGTATAACCCGCACGTTTTGCCATTTCAATCGCATCAAGAGTTTCGGTTAGCGTTCCAATTTGATTAAGCTTAATCAGAATTGAATTCGCGCATTTTTCTTTAATTCCTTTGGCCAGACGCTTAGGATTCGTCACAAACAAGTCATCTCCAACCAGTTGGATTTTTCCTCCTAAACGTTCCGTGAGTTTCCGCCAACCTTCCCAATCTTCTTCCGCCAATCCATCTTCGATCGAAACAATCGGATATTGCTGAATTAATCCCTCGTAATACTCAATCATTTCCTCCGAAGTCTTCTTCAAACCTTCTCCCGCAAGATGGTAAACTCCGTCTTGATATAATTCCGTGGCTGCGACATCCAAAGCTAAAGCGACGTCTTCACCAGGGACATACCCTGCACGTTGAATTGCATCGACGATAGCGAGAAGTGCATCCGCGTTGGATTCGAGACTAGGTGCAAAGCCCCCCTCATCTCCAATCGAAGTTGCTAAGGATTTTTCCTTCAATACCGCTTTAAGACTGTGATAAACTTCAGTCCCCATCCGTAGTGCTTCCCTAAAGTTCTTCGCTCCAACCGGCATAATCATGAACTCCTGGATATCGACGTTGTTATCGGCATGTTTGCCGCCGTTTAAAATGTTCATCATCGGGACAGGCAACTCTTTGGCATTTATTCCACCTATGTGTTGATAAAGAGGCAAGCCTATACAATCTGCGGCAGCTTTAGCCGTTGCCAGGGAAACCCCGAGGATCGCATTAGCCCCAAATCTTCCTTTATTCTCCGTACCATCAAGGGTAATCAGCCTCTGGTCCAGTCCCGGTTGGTCGAAGGCGTCCAGACCCTCAATTTCAGGCGCGATTTCAGCATTAACGTTCTCAACTGCATTGAGAACCCCTTTACCTAAGTAACGGGTCTTATCACCATCACGTAATTCAATCGCTTCGAATGCTCCGGTCGAAGCGCCGGAAGGGACTGCAGCTCGGCCCATCGAGCCATCTTCTAAGGTTACCTCGACCTCAACGGTCGGATTTCCACGGGAATCGAGAATTTCACGAGCATAAACGTCACTGATCGTTGACATTTTAACAACCTCCCCCATTTTTAATTATGTACTTCGGACTTTAGATCCGGTAACCTCTATCTCGGGTTAAGTAACTTTGGCGCTACGGAGCACAAACAACGACATCCACATCTGTGATTTCACCGACTCGGGCGAGAAGTTTGACGGCGTAGTCTTGTGCTTCCGAGACAATTTTATTCATCTTCCAGTTTCCCGCAATAATCGGATGGCGTTTAGACATAAATCAACCTCCTTTGTCGTCAAGGTTATCTTGCGTTTAAGGCAGCTACCCCAGGAAGAACCTTCCCCTCTAAGAACTCTAGAGAAGCGCCGCCCCCTGTCGAGATATGGGTTAACTGCTCCGCAAGTCCCATCTTTTCTACAGCAGCCACGGAATCTCCACCTCCGACAATCGTTGTGCCCGAGCAGGCAGCGACCGCTTGGGCAACTTTTTCGGTCCCTTGAGCGAAGCTTTCCATCTCAAAAACACCCATGGGTCCGTTCCAGACAATCGTCTGAGCACTGGCGATGTGTTTGGCAAAGGCTTCGGCACTCGTGGATCCGATGTCTACAGCCATTTCATCTTCCCCGATTTGATCCACGGCAACCGTCCGATGCTTAGCTTCTGCCTTAAATTCCTTCGCCACGACGACATCTTGGGGAAGAGCAATTTCGACTCCTAGGCTTTTCGCTTTTACTAACAGTTCAGCAGCAAGAGCGAGTTTGTCTTCTTCCACTAAAGACTTGCCAAGGGAATACCCTTGAGCCTTGAGGAAGGTATTGGCCATGCCCCCCCCGATGATCAACACATCGACTTTATTTAAGAGGTTCTCGATCACCCCGATTTTATCACTAACCTTTGCGCCACCGATGATCGCCACAAACGGGCGTGCCGGGTTTTCTAAGGCTTTGCCCAAAACCTCGACTTCCCTCTCCATAAGGAAACCTGCGACAGCTGGGATATAATGCGCCACCCCTTCAGTCGAAGCATGAGCTCGGTGGGCTGTTCCAAACGCATCATTAACATAAAGATCTGCGAGCGCAGCGAGTTGCTTAGCAAACTCCGGATCATTTTTTTCCTCTTCGGCGTGAAAACGGACATTTTCCAAAAGAATAGCCTGTCCCTTTTTTAAGGCCTGCACCTGCGCCATCACCTCAGGACCGATACAATCCTGGGCTAAAGGAACTTCTTGTCCTAGAAGTTCACTTAAACGCACGGCCACAGGTGATAACGAATATTTAGGGTTCACTTGCCCTTTGGGGCGGCCAAAATGAGAAATGAGGATGAGTTTTGCCCCTTCCCCGAGGAGATAACGAAGAGTAGGCAAAGCCGCACGAATTCGGGTATCATCCGTAATTTTTTGCTGTTCATCCACAGGTACGTTAAAGTCCACGCGCACGAGAACTCTCTTTCCCTGCACATTAATATCTTTAACACTTTGTTTATTCATAGACTACGCTCCTTTCTTTTCTCGTAACCGTCTTCCAATAGGCATTTTATATTATTCCTCAGATTAGATTTCTCCGTCTGCTTTGGTTCTTCTATACAGAGTTCGATTTACAGATACCTCTCCCATCAAGTTTTAATTACAGTTGATCGGCTACCTTTAAGTTTTTTTCTGTTCTCCATAAGTTCTTTATTAAGGCCTTCCCGAAACATTGCATGATATTTGTAAACAACAACATCAATTAATTTCTTATGACTCTTCACAACGTTTGAATGTGGTAGAAGCTAAAGTGCTAAATCGTTAACGGGCAGAATCTTTATAATTTAGGGTTTTCGATAAAGAATGTTGAGCTAACTTCAAATTAGCGGTCAATTTCTACAAGAAACAGCAGAATGGATCACAGCGTAAACTTCCCGATTAATTAGTCTGGGCAATAAAAACTTTAATTCCCATTTTTTCGAGTGCAAATTTTACGTTTTCAGGAATTCCGCTATCGGTAACCAAAGCATGGATCCGATCCCAATCTGCAAAGGTATGATAGTAGATTTTTTCAAATTTTTGGCTGTGTGCCACGAGAATAACTTCTTTTGAAGCACGGATCATCGCTTGTTTAACTTCTGACTCGAGCAAATTTGTCGTTGTTAGGCCACGTTTGAGACTAAAACCGGTTACCCCTAGAAAAAGCTTGTCAA
>Ga0255336_101127_pt1 | contig 23480 bp, 23 predicted proteins | sample MeOH1_35cm_T3_17_FD_189102 | JGI IMG/M metagenome (GOLD analysis project Ga0255336, IMG submission 189102) | Sandy soil microbial communities from University of British Columbia, Vancouver, Canada - MeOH1_35cm_T3_179 | ecosystem: Engineered > Artificial ecosystem > Sand microcosm > Unclassified ...
GCAGGGCGTTCTTTCGCTCGATAAACCTGTCGCGGAGCTTCTGCCGCAGCCTCTCGATCACTACGAGGACTACCGCGCAACAGCAGCCGAGCTCGTCCACGATGCGCGCTGGCCCACAGTTACGCCCCGCACGCTTCTCAGCCACACATCGGGCCTCGCAAACTTCGCCTCCTTCGAACCCGACAGGAAGATGCATCTGCACTTCGCTCCCGGCTCGCGCTTCGCCTACTCGGGCGAAGGCCTCAACCTCCTGCAGTTCGTCATCGAACAGCGTCTGCACAAGCCGCTGGATCAGCTCATGCAGGATTCTCTCTTTACGCCTCTCAAAATGAACCGCACCTCGATGATCTGGCAGGAACGCTTCGCCCCTGACGTAGCCGACCGTTACGATCTCGACGAGAAGTTCATCGCGCACACCCGCCGCGACCACGCTCGCGCCGCGGGCTCCATGACAACCTCTGCCGAAGATCTCGCGCGCTTCACCTCCGCCCTGATGGAAGGCCGCGTCATAAAGTCCTCATCGTTTCAAGCGATGCTCACACCCGCCATCCGCATCGACGCGCTGCATCAATTCCCCACCTTCGATGAGGCAAAGGGAACGGAAGGACCAGCCGTCGGACTCGCCTACGGTCTGGGCTGGGGCCTGCTGACGCACACACGCTTCGGACCCGCCTTCTTCAAAGAAGGCCACGGAGACGGCGCGCAGAACTACATGATCTGCTTAACCCGTCATCGCGACTGCATGATCCTTCTCACCAACAGCGACAACGGCGAGCTTGCCTTTCGCCCCCTGCTCGAAGGCATTCTGGGAGACAACGTAACGCCGTGGACCTGGGAGGGCTACGATCCCGAAGGAATTACCGCCTCTCGCAAGAACCGATAACCCCAAAACTTTCGATGACAGACAAAGAGCCCGGCATTCACCGGGCTCTTCGCACACGTCACTCTTTAGCGAGACGACTTCTTGGCACCTCTCTTCGTCCGACTTGCCGGAGCCTCTTCCTCGTCCTCGCCTTCCGACGAAGCCTCTTCGATCAAAGGCCGCGACTGAGCCAGAACCTTCTCGCCAGCCGCCTCCTCCTCATTGAGGTTCTCCGTCAGCAACTCCACAATCTCTTCCTGGCCCAACGTCTTTGCAATCGCGATAGCAGCGGTATAACCAGCGATCTCGTAATGCTCTACCCGCAGAGCTGCACCTGCGATGCATACGTCCTTCGTAGCTCCTTCTTCATCGCTTTCCAGCTGTTCCTTCCCCTCTTCGACCAGACCTTCCATTCCCTTGCAATGCTTACCCGTGGGCTTCTCTCCCAGTTGCTCGAAGATCTGTTTCAAACGCTCCACCTGGCCCTTCGTCTCCTCCAGATGTTCTGTAAACAGATCCTTCAACTCCTGGTTCGAAGCTCCCTTGGCCATCTTTGGGAGTGCCTTCACCAGCTGATTTTCCGCGCTGTACAAATCCTTTAGTTCCTCGATCAGAACACTCTCAAGACTCATTGTTATCTCCTGGGTTATATGTCGTGCACTCTCCCTTCGTTCGTGGGGTGAACCATAGGAAGCGAATTCATGCGCCTTGGTTGGCTACATCGACACAACCACTTCACGAAACCGGAGCCCCAAAGCAAAAGAGCCCGACGTTATGCCGGGCTCTTGCTCTGTTTTCGGTGCGATTACGTCAGCGTACGATTCAGCAATCAGATACGCATCGGCATCAGGATGTAGCGGTACTTCACGTCCTCGTTGCCGTCTTCCGGGCGCATCTGACCGGCGGACTGGGCGTCCTTGAACTCGAGCCGCACCTCGCCCGTGTTTCCGATGGCCTTCAGGAAGTCCAGAAGGTACTGGCTGTTGAAGCCCACCACCAACGGATCGTAGTTATACGGGGTCTCGATCGAATCCTCGGACTCACCCGCATCGGTGGAGGAGGACGAAAGCTTCAGCTCATTCTGCTCCAGGCGCATCTTGATCGCACCCGAGCGCTCGTCCGCGAACTGTGCCACGCGCTGGATCGAACCCATCAGGTCCTCCGAGCGCACAATCACAAACTTGTTGTTGTCCCGCGGAAGCACAGCCTCGTAGTTCGGAAACTGTCCCGTCAGCTTGCGGCTGGTCAGCACGCGGCCGCCTACGCGGAAGAATAGCGTCTGATCGTCGTCGGCAAACTCAATCGCCTCAGCGTCCGTATTCGACAGCAGTCCCGAAAGCTCACCCAGAGCCTTGCGCGGAATCAGCGTCTTCTTCTCGCCCTGCACACCCTCGAGCTGCTGGCCCAGCTGCTCGATGTGGGCCAGACGATGGCCATCCGTCGCCACCATCGCCATCGACTCCGCCTTCAGCACCAGCAGCGCGCCGTTCAGCGTATAGCGCGACTCTTCGTTGGAGATGGAGAAGATCGTCTTCGAGACCATATTCTTCAGCGCCGCCACCGGAAGCTTCACCGCGCCTGTCGCCGGAAACTCCGGGACCTGGGGGAAGTTCGCCCGCGCCATGCCGACCATTTTCGTGTTCGAGCGGCCCGCGCGGATCTGCACCCAGTGGTTGTCCATCAGCTTGATGGAGATGTCGCCCTCGGGCAGCAGCTTGATGTAGTCGTACAGCTTGCGCGCTGGAATCGTGCACGCGCCGGGCTTCTTCACCCGCGCCGGGCAGCTGGTCTTCAGGCTCTGGTCAAGGTCGGTGGCCGTAATGGTCAGCCGGTCGCCGTTCTCGCCCTGTGTGGCCTCAAACAGAAAGTTCGACAGGATCGGAATCGTCGTCTTACGCTCGACGACGGACTGGGCAGCCGTCAGTTCACGCAGAAGCTCCGCACGGGAGACGGTGATCTCGAGGTTGCCCGTAGGGGCGGCATTTGCGGTCATCTCGGAATCCTGGGTAGCAGTGGTCACAGTATTCTCTCCCGTCGCGCTGGCATTGGTCGCAGTCGACTCGTTTCATATGGCTGCTGGCCAAACTGTACACCGAATCGAACCGGCAACGCCACGGGTTACGAATTTTGACGATGCGCGACAGCTTGATTCTAGGGTGCGAAGGCCCTTCCGCGCGACACATTTCGCTGTGGGAAACGCTGCGTATGTGTGGCAATGCCGCCCGCACCGCCGCAGCGATGTCTGGACCTGCACTGTGCCGGCTGGAGCGACGGCTTCTAAGAAGAATGAGATTTAAAAGAAGAGTTGCTCGTAGTCGTAATCGTTGTCGCATGAAAAGTGGATAACCTTCCCATCTCCCATGGAATCATCCAGTTACTTCCATGTCCTGTTTTAGAAAACTCGTCCCGGAAACTCGCAAGACCCGGAAGACCGGTTGGAAACCTTAACTTCCGTCCTTCTTTATCCCAGTTCTTAACAAGCGACCTTCTTCCACCGTGAAGAAGACCCTGGGCATATCGTGGGAATGTTCCGAAAAATCAATCGATCCAAGGGCTTGCGCACACCCTGTTTTGCACACATCCTGAAAAGCGCAGAGGATAATCGGTCTCAAATCGAAGTTTCGTTTTCCAGGAATGAGGTCGCATGAACATCGCCATCTTCGGTGCCAATGGAGCCACAGGACGGCTTCTGACCAGTCGCTCGCTGACCTCAGGTCACTCCGTCACTGCCCTGGTTCGCAACCCGGCAGTCTTTCCTTTTCGAGACAGAGTACGTGTTGTCGAAGGAAGCGCATTCGATCTCTCCGCCGTCTCGCGAACGCTGGAAGGGGCCGACGCCGTCTTCTCCGCCCTTGGAGCCCACTCGCCCATCCGTAATGAGAACGTGCTTCCTCGAGCAATGCCTCTCATCGTGAAAGCGATGCAGCAGGCACACCTTCAGCGCATCATCGTCCTCGGATCTGCCGGAGCCCGGCCGGACTCCCTCTCGAAGCAGCCCGCATGGCGGCGCTGGATCGTCCAGAAGATCGTCTACACCCTGTTCCTCAAGTGGCCCGTCTACGAGCAGGTCGAGCAGTACCGCATCCTCTCCGAAAGCGATCTCGACTGGACCATGGTGATGCCACCCATGCTCACCAACGGCCCTGCCACGGGCGTCTACCGGGTGGATGGCGACGCTCTGCCCGTCAACGGCAACCGCCTCTCCCGCGCCGACGTAGCCGACTTCATGATGCAGCAGCTCACCAGTTCGCAGTGGATCCGCAAAGGCGTTTACATCAGCGATTGAAGGTACAGTGTTCTCATGAAGCTTCCGGCCTCGATCCTTCTCTCCATGCTTCTGGGCTCTCCGGCGCTTGCGCAGCGTCCTGCGGCCCCCACCATGCCTACGCTCCCAGGCTCGCTTGCAGGACACCCCGCTTGGCCCGCGGCGCAGCCTGCCGACGTGCGATCCATCGATGCCATCGTGGCAGCGCTCTACGACGTCATCTCCGGCCCAAGGGAGCGTTTGCGCGACTGGGACCGCATGCGATCCCTCTTTCTTCCCGACGCGCGCCTGATCCCCGCGCGCTCCGACCGCGACACCCACCGCACAGACGCCGTCATGCTCAGCGTCGAAGGCTACATTCAGCGCGCCATCCCCAACATGGCGTCGAACGGCTTCTTCGAGCGCGGCATTCACAACCAGGTCGAAGAGTTCGGCAACATCGCCCATGTCTGGAGCACCTACGAGTCGCGCCACGCAGCCCAGGACACAAGGCCCTTCGCCCGCGGCATCAACAGCATTCAGCTTCTCAGGAGCGGCGGAAGATACTACATCGTCGAAGTCCTCTGGGACAGCGAAACCCCCGCCGATCCGCTGCCCCGGAAGTACCTGCCTCGATAGCGCTTCTCTCTAAGGCTTCGTAGCCAGCACCAAAGGCGAAGGCCCGGGAGCCTCCAGCAAACGAACGTCGACGAAGCCCGCCTCCTTCAGCCAGCCTCCGATCTCTTCGAAAGAGAAGGTGTCTCCCTCGTCCGTGTTCACCAGCATGTTGGCGGCAAACATCAGCGACCCCACCGGCCCGGTCCTGTCTTTATTCACCAGGAACTCCGCAATCGCAATCGTGCCTCCGCTTGCCAGAGCCGCGAATGTCTTCTGCAACAGCCTCCTGCTCTTGTCCTCTCCCTCGCTGTGCAGAATATGCCCAAGCGTTGCCACATCATGTCCGCTTCCGAACTCCGCCGAGTTCAGATCCCCGGCTACAAAGGTGAAGCGATCCGTCAGTCCAAAGCGGTCGACCGAACCCCGCGTCGCCGGTAGTACGCCGCTCCAGTCCACGGCTGTCACCGTAACGTTGCCGGCGCTCTGAGCCAGCGCAATGCCCCAGACTCCAGACCCCGCGGCCAGATCCAGCACCTTCACTCCCGCACCCCGTTCTCCCAGTGCCAGGTGCTTGCTCAGCGTCGTCGCAGAGGGATAGCTCATGGGAAAGATGTCCATGACGAAGCCCTGAAAGAAGGTGCTGCCGTCGCCCTCCTGATTGACCGCAACCGCAGGCTTGCCTGTGCCGACGATGTGGTTCAGCCCAAGCCACTTCGGAATCAGTTGCCCGCTCGTATGCTTCAGCAGACCGCCCTGAAAGCTCGGCTTCGTGCTCACAAGAAACGTCTCGCTCTCCGGAGTCAGACTGTAGCGCTCGCCCTCCTTCGCGAGAAAGTTCAGACCCACCAGAACATTCATAATCGCCCGCAGGCCGCGCTCCGAAGCTCCGGTTGCCTTCGCAGTCTCTTCAAGCGTCTTCGGCCCTTCATCCAGCACGTCGAAGACGCGATGACGAATCGCCGCCTCCAGAACCATCGGCGGAACATAACCCCAGGCAAACTGCATAATGCGTTCAGGCGTGACAGCCGTCGTGCTCATAGAGACCATCTTTCTTGTCTTGATTTTTAGATTTTGATCCGTGGCCCGCGTCGGAAATTGTAGACCACCACCCTCTGCTCCGAGATTGAAACGAAGAACAAAAGAATCTGCATCACAATAAGTGCACCAGTCCGGAGCGGCCACCAAAAACAAAAGAGGCCGATCTCTCGGCCCCTCTCGTCAGACCTCGTGGTCTGTCCTAACTGAGTGTCTCCATCAGCTTATTGATCGTGCGGTTCAGATCCTTATCCGCGCGCCTCTGCTCGTCGATCTTCGCAATCGAGTGCATCACCGTCGTGTGGTGCTTGCCTCCGAACTGCCGTCCTATCTCCGGCAGCGAAGCCTCCGTAAGCTGCTTGGCCAGATACATCGCAATCTGCCGTGGCACCACAATCTGCCGCGAGTTGTTCTTCTGCTTCAGCTCAGCCACGCGCATGCCGAAGTTCTCCGCAACCGTGCGCTGAATCGTCTCGATCGTGATCTTCCGCACCTGCGTGTCGATGAACTGCTTCAGGCACTGCTGCGTGACTGCCAGCGTAATCTCCACGCCATGCATCGAGCACCACGCAATCAACCGCACCAGCGCGCCTTCGAGCTCGCGCACGTTGGTCCGCACGTTCGACGCGATGAACAGAGCCACATCGGTCGGCAGAGCAGTCTGTTCGCTCTCCGCCTTCTTCTGCAAGATCGCAACCTTCGTCTCGAGATCCGGCGGCTGAATGTCCGCGATCAATCCCCACTCGAATCGCGAGCGCAGACGATCTTCAAAGTCGGCAAGCTCTTTGGGAGGACGGTCGCTCGCAATCACGATCTGCTTCATCGACTCGTGCAGAGCGTTGAAGGTATGGAAGAACTCCTCCTGCGTACGCTCCTTGCCCGCGAGAAACTGAATGTCGTCGATCAGCAGCACATCGACGTTGCGGAACTTGTCCCGGAAGCTCGTCATCTTCTGGTAACGCACGCAATCGATCATCTCGTTGGTGAACTTCTCTCCGCTCACGTAGCAGATCGACGCATGCGGCTGACGACGCTTCACGTCATGACCAATCGCCTGCATCAGATGCGTCTTGCCCATACCGACGCCACCGTAGAGGAACAGCGGATTGTAAGCCTTCGAGGGACGCTCTGCGACCGCCTGCGCAGCGGCTGTCGCAAACTGATTGCCGCTGCCGACGACGAAGGCGTCGAACAGATATCGCGGATTCAGCTGCGACGCCGTGCTCCAGTCGAAGCGCGACTGCTCGGGCATTGGCCCTGTCTGCGAGCCGGTTGTAAGCGAACCCGGACGTGTCTGCTTGGGCGCATTCTGGCTGTGGCTCGGCACCGGCGCAAATCCACCGTCCTCGCGTACCTTCGGTGCTCTCGGGTCCTGCTCCGGAGTCGTAAAGGTCACGGTGTCGATGTCCAGACCCAGGTTGTCGATCGCCTCCTGGATCAGATCCGCGTAACGGTCGCCAACATGCTGGAAGTCAGCGGAGGGTATCCGCACAAAGAGCTTCTTGCCTTCAAGGTGGGAAAATCGCGTCGGTTTCAGCCATGTTTCGTATGACTGACGATTGATCTTCTTCTCGAGCGCAGCAAGTATGCGAACCCAGTAATTCAACACGGCAGTTGCCGTCGGAACGAATGACATTTTCTCTAATTCCTTCTTCTGTTCCCTTATCTCAACCAGCGGCCCGCACGGTCGCAAAAATCACTCTCAGCCCAAAAAACGAAAGTCAGCAAACAGATGTCCCTCTCGCCAGACGGCAAGTTGTGGACAAATCTGTCTCGCCAGAATTCTCTTTCCGTATGCTCTATCAGATGCGTCGGGGAAGAGGAGTGGTGCAATGTAAGCAGAGTACGGAGCTGCTGGGTCTGCAAAAAACATCTTGCGAATCGGGTTCGATAGTAGCACGGAAAACCAACCCCATTTCAAGCACTGCCGCCTTAAAAAATTCAGTTGCACCATTCACGGTGAAGACACGAAAAACACTCGCAGCAGTACGAAAAAAAATCCCGATTCCTATCCCATATCTCTACCGGCAAAGACAGCTTTGTGATACGTTTCCACGGTCTAAAATCAGCGTTATCTTCGAGTACACTTTCCTGCTTCTTGTTCCATAACGGAACTGCATCGATTCCTCTGTATGCATCGCACCATATCGAGTGCGGTTCAGTTTCACGACGAAGAGATTGAGACACACTCGCTCTTCTTCGAACACAAATCAAGCACTCTTTGTCTCGCTGTCAGAAAAATCTTGCAGGCGAAATTGCGCCCGTGATCGAAACGAGATCAAAGCGACGTTGTGCGACAGAACTTCCTCTCGCCACGAATCGACATCCGCAATTTTTTTGAACCTCGCGAATGTTCCTTTCTCCTTCTGCATCCGCGCGTCTTCGAGTCCGGGATTGTCCGGCCGGATCCGATACCCCTGTGAAAATCCCGTCCGATAGGGTACAATCAGAAATTGCTGCAATAGCTAAAAGATCCGGCAGGACGTCTCCTGCCTCGAGGAGTTCAGTTCCATGCCGAAGCGTACCTTTCAACCCAACCGTCGTCGCCGTTCGAAGACTCATGGCTTTCTCAGCCGCATGAAGACCAAGGCTGGTGCCGCAGTTCTGAGCCGTCGTCGCGCCAAGGGACGTCACAAGATCGCCGTCAGCGCAGGCTACCGCGACTAGTTTCCGTCATGGAGGCTCCCAGGTGGGTGCCTCCCGCAAGTCCCCCAAAAATCAAGCAAAATTGCTCTCGCAGGATGGAGTAGTGTTTCTCGCTACTTAGCGGAGATCGCCCCGTCATGTGTCCGTATCGGGCAACCTGCCTCCGTCATACCGTCCTCCTACCTGAATACCGGCGCCGCGAAAGCGAACGAAGTGCCCCGCCGGCTTCTGTAGGAGTATTGCGATGAATCAGCCGAATCAGCAAAATCCGAAGCAGGGAACGCAGGATCCAAAGCAGAACAACCCGTCACCCGGCCAGAGCGGCCAGCAGACCCAGCAAGGGAATCGTCCGGGCCAGGGCGGTTACAGCTCTCCGGGTCAGGGGAACCAGGGTGGTCATTCCGCCCCTGCCGACAAGAGATAAAACGTTCATTGTGAAGTTGGAACTGTCCATCGTTCCTGAAAAATCCGTTATGCATATAAGCCGAGGCCTGCTCCGGAAAGAAGCAGGCCTCTTCTAGTTTGTGATCCGTTTCCATGTCGTATCGAAACGATGCTCCCCTCACCGTGCTCGAGCCACAGCCGATGAAGTTCGAAGAAGAAGCGGCCTTCACGCGCTCTCTTCCGTGGTTCGCAATCGATGACACAAAGTTCGAAGCGCATTCACCCTCGATTGAAGGAGCGGCGCAAAAATCCTCGCTACTCCTGCAGCGGCCCCATCGACTTCCGCATCCAGAACTGGTATCTGCGCAAAGGCCGTATTCTCAACCTCTGCCTCGACGGCTGTCTCATCGAGCCTCAGCTCAACACCGGCTATGCCATCGGCGATCGTCTCGATCTTCGCTTCGAGGTCAATCAGCTTCCCTTCCGCGCGCAGTGCATCGTCCGTCGCCTCCAGACCTCCGGTGAGATCGGCGTCGAGATCCTCTCGCTCAGCGATCGCAACCGCCTTCGTCTTCGCGAGCTCGTAGAGGAGCTCGCAACTCTCTCGCCCCCTATTGGCGAGTCGTAAAGCCGCACCACACGATAAACTGGAGTCTCGCGGGCGTGCTTCAACTGCCACCGCCCGGAGAACACACACCATGGCGCTCATCTTCCGGCTTCGCAAACACGCCGACTACCAGCGCGTCTATAAGTCCAGCCGCAAGCAGTTCTCCAAACAGATGAGCTACTTCTATGCTCCTCGCGAGGCGAACGACTCTGACCTCATCGCGACTCCCCGCGTCGGCCTCACCGTAGGCAAGGTGATGGGGAAGGCGGTCGACCGCAATCGCATCAAGCGGCGTATGCGCGAGGCTGTGCGCCGCAACATCGCCATGCTCGAAGGACCCATCGACGTCGTCCTGCACCCGCGCCGCAGCGTCATCGATCTCGACTTCACACTGCTCGACCGTGAGGTCGCACAGGTCTTCCGCTCCATCCAGAAAGCAACGCGGCGAACCCCCGAGACCGCGCCCACTCCACCGGCACAGCTTCCGTCCTGACCGCCATGCCGGACCCTCAACCCAAACTCGCCGTCAGAATAGCCTTCAGCATCTACAAGTCGGTTCTGTCACCGGCCCTGCACATCCTCAGCCCTTCGCAGTGCCTCTACCTTCCTACCTGTTCGGAGTATGCCTACATCGCCCTCACGCGCTTTGGAGTCCTCCGCGGCTCCTGGCTTACCTTCCGCCGCGTCGCCCGCTGCCATCCCTTCGCCAAGGGAGGCCTCGATCCGGTTCCGGACCTCCCTCCGGACAAGGCACGTCTCTGAACAGGCAGCCTCGTCAAAGCTCCCGATACATCACATAAGCGTCTACATATCCCTGTCGCGGATGCAGGAAGGCTTTGGGCAGACATCCAACTGTGGTGAAGCCGCACCTCTGCCACAGCCGCACCGCCCGCTCGTTGGTGCTGATAACAAAGTTGAACTGCATCGCCCGAAACCCTCTGCTGCGAGCATGTTCAAGCGAGTGCTCGCACATCTGCCGGGCAACTCCGCGGCCCGCCGCCTCTATTGCCGTGACATATCCGCAGTTCGCAACATGCGCGCCACCCCCGCGCTGGTTCGCCCGCAGAAAATATGTACCCAGAACCGCGCCGTCTTCCTCGGCAGCGAAGACCTCGTTCCCCTCCGAAAACCAGTACTTGAGCACATCCTGCCGGCTCAGCTCTCTGGGCAGGGTGTAAGTCTCTCCTGCCCGAATCACCGGCTCCAGAATCCGCCAGAGAGCATCCGCATCCTCTGCTACGGCCCGACGGATCATCAACATGGCCTCATTCTCCCATGGCCGCCGCGGGTTTAACCGCCTGTTTTTCTCGAACGATTTACCATAGAAGATGCGGCTTCCTGCCATGGCGGGAAACCGTAAGCCCATAGTTCGCACCGACAGAACAGGAAGCATCTCTTGGCAGAGTTTAAGAACCCCAATCAGCAGGGTGGTAGCGGTCAGGACGGCCGTTCGCTCCTGGTCATGATGTTCGTTATGCTGGCCGTCTTCTTTGGCCTCAGCTACTACCGTCAGAAGACGAACCCGAAGACTGTCTCGCCCAACTCTCAGACGGCGCAGTCGACCCAGCAGACCACGGCACCCCCGGCAACCCCATCGGCCACGGCGTCCAGCGCTGCGCCCAGCACCTCTTCCGCGACCCCCACCACGCCCGCCGTGCTGGCGGCAGCCGAATCCACGACCGTCGTGGAGAACGAGCTCTATCGCATCGAGTTCACCAATCGCGGAGCCCAGGTCAAGAGCTGGATCCTCAAACAGTACAAGGACTCCGACGGCCATCCCCTGAACCTCGTCCACACCCAGGCCGCCGATCAGTTCGGCTATCCTCTCTCGCTTCACACCTACGACAACGGCATAAACGCCTCGCTCAAGCAGGCCCTCTACGTTCCGTCGGCCACGGGCACGCTCTCCGCTCCGGCAACGCTGACCTTCAAGTACTCGGACGGCGGGCTCGACGTCACCAAGACCTTCTCCTTCAACGAGACCTACGTCCTCCACGCCGATGTGCAGGTCTCGCGCAACGGAACTCCTTTCCGCGCTCTCATCTCATGGCCCGGCGGCTTCGGCGATCAGGACAACGCAATAGCCTACGCCAGCTCCCAGGTCGACTACTCGCGCAACGCCAAGGAAGAGCACATCACCGCCAAGAAGATCTCCGGCGGCGACACCCTGAACGGTCCCTTTGACTGGGCAGGCGTCAGCGACGTCTACTTCGCCGCCATCTTCCTTCCCGACTCTCCCGCGACCGCAACCCTCGCCACCATCCACAACGAGCTCGACGTCGCCAGGACCATCCATCGCACCGGCTTCGGCTCAGGCTCTCCCTCCAACAAGTCCATCAACGTCTCCGTCCTTGGAGCCGCGCTTGGCGACACCAGCGGCCACACGCAGACACGCCTCTACGTCGGCCCCAAAGCCGCCAGCGTGTTGAAGAACATCTACGCCACTCCCACCAACGGGACGAAGGTCTCGCTTGAGCCTCTGCTCGACTTCGGCTTCTGGGGAATCATCGGCAAGTTCCTCTTCCTCGTGCTTCAGTTCATCCACTCGCACATCGTCTCCAACTGGGGATGGGCCATCATCCTTCTGACACTCGCCATCAACGTGCTTCTGCTTCCGCTGCGCGTCAAGACCATGCAGTCGGGCCTGAAGATGCAGCGCATTCAGCCGCAGATGGACGCCATCAAGGAGAAGTACAAGAAGTACAAGATCAACGATCCCAAGCGCAACGAGATGAACGTCGAGATCATGAAGCTCCAGAAGGACAATGGAGTGAACATGTTCGGCGGCTGCATCCCCACACTGATTCAGCTGCCTCTGCTCTTCGCCTTCTTCTCCATGCTCCCCAAGGTCGTCGAGCTGCGCCACGCTTCGTGGTTCTGGCTTCCAGATCTCACCGCGCCCGATCCCTGGCACATCCTTCCCATCGTCATGGTCGTCAGCCAGTTCCTGATGCAGTACTACACGCCGTCGCCCGGCGTCGATCCGCAGCAGCAGAAGATGATGGCCTTCATGATGCCCGCGGTCACCGGCTACTTCGTCTGGAGCTACGGCTCAGGCCTCGGTCTCTACTGGGCCGTCGGCAACTTCTTCGGCATCGCGCAGCAGTGGGTGATGAACCGCACCTCGCTCGGCAAAGAGATGCGCGAGATCGCCGCCAGGCGCGCCCGACGCAAGGCCGGAGCTCCAGCGACCCTTCAGGGCAAACGCTGACACACCTCACACGCATCACTGAAATGGGCTCCGTTATCGGAGCCCATCTTCTTTGTGCGCAGAGAAGCGCTTCTTTCGAGAAACTATAATCGCAACATCTTCAATCGGCAGGTCAAGGCTCATGAGTCAGGTGCCACTCTGGTTCGAACGCAGATTTGATTTTTCGTTTCCAGTCGAGCTGCTTCCCAATCTGCGCGCTCGTCTGCGTGGCACTCCCGCAAGACTGGAAGAGGCGCTGCGCGGACACCCGCATCAGGTTCTCGCTGCGAAGCAACAGGGAAAGTGGTCCGCACAGGAAAACGCCGGTCATCTCCTGGATCTCGAGCCGCTGTGGCTTGCGAGAGTCAACGACTACGTGACGGCGAGTGAGCAACTCACCGTGACAGACCTGCAGAACCGCAAGACCGATGAAGCGAATCACAACGCACGCGATCTCGAAGAGATACTCGCAGCGTTTCGCAGTGCGCGTCAGAGGCTGCTGCATCGCGTCGACGAACTCGATGCATCGTTCTTCTCACGAGCGATCCCTCATCCACGCCTGAAGGTTCCCATGCGGCTCGTCGATCATCTCTACTTCGTCGCCGAGCACGACGACCATCACCTCGCACAGATAAGTGACTTAACTACGAGCCACAACCAGTAACGATATCTCTTCATCACTGACCACCCACCATCGTCATTCTGAGCGAAGCGAAGAATCCCTGTATCTGTATTTCCGGAACGCCGCAGAAACTCAACACAAAACTTACCCGGCTATCTTCTCCAGCGAAAGCCCTCGAGCCCTCACCGCATCTTCTTCCGGAGGCCGACGCGGTGGGTGAACGAACGAAACCAGAATGAAGCTGATGATCATCAACAGCAACCACGCTCCATATTTTTCGAAGTGAACAAGATGCCACCCGTCTCTCTGGTGGGGATAGACCCAGATCGTAGCGAACGTGCCGATATTCTCCGCCGCCCATATAAACAGAGCGACCAGGCAGAACCCCAGCAGCAGCGGCATACGACGGTATGCACAATACGGCCGATAGTATACCCATGTCGGCCCGAACGCGACGGCTACAAAGACAAACAGCGCAACACGAAAGTCCGGAATAAAGTGATGCGTAAAGAAGTTTGCATAGATAAGTACGGCCAGCAGACTCGTTATCTTCATGCTGGGATAGCGCGTATACCGCATATCCAGAATTCGTGTAATTCGTGCAAGATAACTTCCCACCGACGCATACATGAAGCCGGAGAATAGAGGCACGTGGCCAAGCCGTATCACGCTTCCTTCCGGATAAGTCCACGATCCTGCCGACGTCTTGAATAACTCCATCAAGGTTCCGACAACATGAAAGATCAAGATCACCTTTGCTTCGCGAACAGTCTCCATGCGCAGAAACAGCATAAGAATCTGCGTGATAAGTGCCAGAAAAAATAAAAGATCATATCGTGCCAACCATGCATGGCTAGGCCAGTACAGCTTTGTAAGAACTACAAGACTTAGAAGAATCCCTCCAAACAAACACGCCCATGCCTGCTTGAATACGAAGAGAAACATCTCCCACAGAAATCCATGCAGCCTGTTCGCAGGCACATGATCTTCTAGTCGAATGCGTATTTCGTGGAAGCGTGTTTTTGTATAACTGAGCACTGTTCGAGAAGGATATGAGTTGCATTCCAGACTAACCTGCGACCCACACGAGACCGACTGAATCCTTCTTTCAACTATGCAAATTTATGCGTGGCGATGGTTATCAGCCATCGCTGAAGTGCAGGACCAGAGGGCCTCTCGCTGCGTTGGATAGGTTCGTGTAAGTTGTTCTGTCGTATAAAGTGTCGAATCGGGAAAAATATAGGAAATAGTACGAAATAGCTCAGTTAACTCGTCTCTTCTTGAAACTATTTATCCGCTTAATTCCGTATACTGTTTCAGGTTCCCATGGAAGCTTTGGAAGCGAAAAAGAAGAAGGTAGCTGACTTCCTCCAGACCCTCACCTCCCCGGGCCGTCTGAATCTGAAGTTCAACATCCTCGACAAGCCGTCTACGTTCATCGGTGATTCTCCTTCTGAGATATCTGTCGAATTCTCAGGCCCCGATGTCCCTCTCCTTCTTGCGCGCAATGGAGAGCTTCTGCTCTCTCTCGAACATCTCGCCGCAAAGGTTCTGCGCTTCGAACACGAAGATCACGATCGCATCTCTTTCGATGCCGATAACTTCAAGGTTCTTCGTCATCAGGAGCTACGCATGGCCGCGCAGGCTGCGATCGAGCGCGTGCAGCGCACAGGCCAGCCCTTCTCCTTCGCGCCCATGTCTTCAAGAGAGCGTCGTCTGCTTCACCTGGAGCTGGCCCCTTCCGGTCTTCCAACGGCTTCGTCGGGAGAAGGCCCACGCCGGTTTGTCGTTCTCTATCCCGAAGGCAAGAAGCCCAATCCGCAGGCCGAACGCGCCGATCGCGCTCAGGCGATTCGGGAGCGCTTCCGCCGCCGCTAGAAACAACTCATAGACATATCGCGAAAGAATAAAAGAGCACAGAGAGTTTCTCTCCGTGCTCTTTGCTTTGCGAAATATCTGCTCTACGAAGCGTGCCGCATTCTGCGACGAAGTGCAGCCGCCGCTCCCACCATTCCTGTCGCCACCAGCAGCAGGCTGCCCGGCTCAGGAGTGACCACCGTAGGTGGGTTATTCGGATTTCCCGGGTCACCAGGATTGCCGGGATTTCCCGGATTACCGGGGTTGCCCGGGTTACCTGGATTGCCCGGGTTACCTGGATTGTTTGGATTACTCGGTTTACCTCCGCCGCCTCCACCCCAGCCGCCGCCCGGAACCCCGCCGAAGCCTGGAAGTCCACCACCGCCTCCCGATTCGGGACCTTCACTGCTCGTAAGCAGGCTGGTTGGCCCATTATGGTTCCCGATAGGCCCAAAGGGGGAATCGTCTCCCGCCGGCATGCCCGGCAGAAAGGCTGGCGTAGGCACAAAAGCAAGGTCCTTCGAGAGCTGGACCGGGTCCAGAGGAAGATCGCCACAGGCAAACTCAAGCTCGCGCAGAATCTCTTCGCGGGTCATCTTCGGACGCTGCATCCTCGCTGGGAGCATCCTCGTCCTCGTTTGAGGCTTAGGTTTGTGCAACACCCCAATCTGGCGGTTCACGTAGCGGTGCAGCCGGTGACGAGCTGCATTGGCACGCTTTACGAGATTGGAATGAACCAGCTCATTCCGATACTCGGAGATCCATCGTTCGCACTCCGTGGAGGCGTGGACCGGCACGCCCGTGGCAGCGGCGGCAAAGACCAGGAAGAGGATAAGAGCAATCGAAACACGGCGCATCTGGATAACCCAAGGCTCAGGGGAGTTTTACTCGCCCGTAAAGTTCTACTGGCTAAGGGTTATGCAATTCATTCGCCATTTCGGAGGCGGCATTAAATGCCCTATGATGTGTGCAATTTACCGCAAAGAGGAGAAGGATTTCCCTTTTTGGGGAATCGTTTTTCTCTAACGATTATGCAAATCTCTGCACGCTGGGGACCTGTCGCTGAGACTCCGCGACAGGAATCGTCTCGTGCGAAGATCCCGCAACCCCAGGCTCAATATACTTTTGCCACTCAGTGGACTCCGCAATTCTCTTCAATCGGGAGTGTCGCCGCATCAGCATTTTTTTTAGAGCCAGCCGCAGGACCGTAGTCCCCAGAAGCCGTCCCAGCGGCCCCATCCGCGCGGCAAACTGTATCTCTTCTCGAATACGGGTTCCGTCATCCATGGCTGCAAAATAATGCTCGCACTCATAGCGCCGGAAGAGGCCGGAGACCATCGTGTCGCGAAAATAACTGAAGGGGCGTACCGTGTCGATCCGGCTGGTGTAAGAGAGAGGAAGTACCCCCGCAGGCCTGATCTGCCACGAGATCGTGTCGCCTATCTGTGGTAAACCATGCGCCTGAACCTGTGTCGTATTTGCAGCCAGCAGAAAGCAACGTTCTACGGGAGCATCTACCCAGGTCGTCAATCGGATCGTAATCATAGGGGAGGAACCATCCCGCGCAACCGTGTCGGCTTCAAGATAAACACGATATAACCTGACCGTTGGATGCAGATTACTCCAATTTAGGAAGCAAATTTCTGCATAAAAGATGTCATGTCGCCTGACACCGACAAAGACCTCCCCGCCCTCCTGCCCTCGCCGCAGAACGTATATTAAAGAAAATAAATGTCTTAGAAAGAACTTAGGTCCCGGCATGTTTACCGGGACCCAGAATCGTCACAGAGCGATGCTTCGAGACTCCACCAGGCCCCGCGCCCGCGAGATGAACTCCGTAAGCGCAACCGAACCCTCGTCGCCCTTGCCTCGCGTGCGCACGCTCACCGCCTCCGCAGCGGACTCCTTGTCCCCCATCACCAGGACAAACGGAACCTTCTGCATCGTGAACTCGCGGATCTTCGCGTTCATCTTCTCGTTGCGGGCATCCAGCTCTACGCGGAGTCCGGCAGCCTCCAGCTTCGCCTTCACGCTGCCGGCATACTCCAGGTGCTTCTCCGAGATAGGCACCAGCCCCACCTGCACGGGAGCCAGCCACATCGGAAACGCTCCGGCATAGTGCTCGATCAGCACGCCGAAGAACCGCTCCACGCTTCCGAACAGAGCGCGGTGCACCATCACCGGCCTGTGCTTCTCGCCGTCCTCGCCCGTGTACTCCAGCTCGAACCTCTGCGGAAGATTGAAGTCGAACTGCACCGTCGACAACTGCCACAGCCGTCCCAGCACGTCCACCAGCTTGATATCGATCTTCGGTCCGTAGAACGCTGCCTCGCCGGGAATCTCCTTGAACGGAATCCCCTTCTCGGTAAGCACCTTCTTCAGCGAGCCGACCGCCGTCTCCCAGTGCTCAGGGTCACCCACGTAGCTCTTGGCATCCTTCGGGTCCCAGGTCGAAAGCTCCACCTTGAACTCCGCAAACCCGAACGCCTTTAGCACCTCGTCGGCAAACTCCACGCACGCCGCAATCTCGCTCTCGATCTGCTCCGGCATGCAGAAGATGTGCGCATCGTCCTGCGTGAAGCCGCGCACGCGCAGCAGGCCGTGCATCGTTCCGCTTCGCTCGTAGCGATAAACGTTTCCCAGCTCCGCATACCGCACCGGAAGATCGCGATAGCTCTTCGGCGAGTTGCGATAGATCAGGATGTGCCCCGGGCAGTTCATCGGTTTCAGCCTGTACTCCGCATCGTCCAGCTCCATCGGCGGATACATGTTCTGCGAGTAGAAGCCCTCATGCCCAGAGATCTTCCAAAGCTCTCTGCGCATAATGTGCGGCGTGAAGACCATTTCGTAACCGCGACGGATACATTCATCGCGCATCCAGTCTTCCATCGTCTTGCGGATCAGCCCGCCCTTCGGATGCCAGAAGATCAACCCCGCACCCGCAACCTCCTGAATGCTGAACAGATCGAGCTGCTTGCCCAGCACGCGATGATCGCGAGCCTTGATCTCCTCCAGGCGCTTGAAGTGCGCCTCCATGTCCTTCCCGTTGAAGAAGGCCGTGCCGTACACGCGCTGCAGCTGCTGGTTCTTCTCATCGCCCAGCCAGTAAGCACCCGCGACGCTCGTCACCTTGAACGCCTTCACGCGTCCCGTCGAAGGAACATGCGGCCCGCGGCAGAAGTCTACGAACTCTCCGTTGCGATACAACGAGATCTCCTCGCCCGGCTTCGTGAACCTCTCGATGAAGTGGACCTTCATGAAGTCGCCGTGTTGCTTGTACTCTTCCAGTCCCTTCTCGCGCGGCTCATGCTCGCGTACGAACTTCTCGTCGCGTGCGACCACCTCGGCCATCTTCTTCTCGATCGCCGCGAGATCGTCTTCAGTGAACGGAGTCGGACGATACACGTCATAGAAGAAACCCTGATCGGTCGCCGGTCCATGACCCAGCTTTGTCTCCGGAAACAGCTCCAGGATCGCCGTCGCCATCACGTGCGCCGCCGAGTGACGTACAACTTTCAGGGCAGCTTCATCGCTCTCTTTCAACAGCTCGAGTGCGATATCCTCAGTCAGCGGGGCTGCCAGGTCGACCAGCCGCTCTCCCGCATCGGAGCCCCCGTACATCGCAGCCTCCGAGTTCTCCTCCTCTCCCGTCTTCGTACCCGTAGCAGCAGGAGTCAGCGGACGAATCCGCGCCACCACCACAGCAGCAGCCAGTCGGGGTGAGATACTCATAGCAATGTCATACGGTGTTGTCCCGCGTGCCACTTCGCGCACCGAGCCATCAGGAAGCTGGACCTTAATACTCTGTTCACTCATAAACGTTATGTCTAAGCATATTGCCTTTGCTTCTATTGCACCAACTTCTCCCCGGTCGCAAGCATCTAATTTCGGCATAGCGATAAAAACAGCCTCAATTGCCGATCTGTAAGCGTTTCAGGGAATTTGGTCCTGGCCTCACCGGCGGAAACTTACACGCCGCCCTAACACGACTCATCACCGCACAAAGGAATCCTATGCAGGTTCTATGCAAACCGTCCGATAAATCCCCCGATGTCAGTTGCCCTGTCTGCGGCAAGGGCTTCATCCTTTACTGGGAGCGCTCCTCGCGCGTCCAGCAGGAAGCTACTCTGCCCAAGGTTCAACAGGCTCTTCGCGAACATCACGACAATCCCGGCTTCGTCTCGCACCCGGACTCCGCCTTCAACATCCCCAGCTGGTCCGGCGCGCCTCAGTTCTCCGCCGCCGCTCTGCTCGGTGGAGCCGCTTTCTAGCTCGTTACCAGCCCTCCCCAACCAGTTTCAAGCCTGCAACGGAGAGAGATCTCTCTCCGTTGCGTAAGTCCGTGCGCTTCGAAAAATCGTCCCAACCTCTTCCTCTCTCGGATAGGATTTACGCGCACTCCCCTGTCTCAAAATCGGCGTGTCCTAAATACGAAGCCATGAACCCAGAGAGGAAGAAAATCTATGTCGAATGTTGCAAGGTATCTCTTCGCCTCCGCATTCCTTGGAATCGTCTCTGTTCTTCCGCCCGTCATCCAGCTGGCGAACGCCTGTAGTCGAGCAGTCTTTCTTGGAGACGATGGAGCCGTCATCACCGGCCGCACCATGGATTGGAAGGTCGACGTCGGCACCAACCTTTGGATCCTTCCCCGCGGAGTTCACCACACTGGCGAAGCCAATCCACGTTCGCTGGGATGGACCTCGAAGTACGGCAGCGTAATCGCAACCGGCTACGAGGCCGCCACCACCGACGGAATGAACGAAAAAGGCCTGGTCGCCAACGCGCTCTGGCTCGTCGAATCCAAGTACCCCGATGCCAGCTCCAGCAAGCCAACCCTCCCGCTCTCCATCTGGGCTCAGTACATGCTCGACAACTTCGCCACCGTGCAGGAGGCCGTCGACGCTCTCCAGAAAGAATCGTTCGCCGTCTGGACCACCAAAGTCCCCGGAGAAGAGACCCTGGCGACACTCCACTTCTCCCTCTCCGACGCCACAGGCGACAGCGCCATCGTCGAGTACGTGAACGGCCACCAGGTCATCCATCACGACCGCAAATTTCAGGTGATGACCAACTCCCCTCTCTTCGAGGAGCAGCTCGCCCTGCAGCAGTACTGGAAGCAGATCGGAGGGACAACCTTCCTTCCCGGCGCTAACCGTGCCGCCGACCGTTTCGCTCGTGCCTCGTTCTACATCAACGCTATTCCCCGGACCGAGGCTCCCGACGTCGAGGTCGCCAGCGTCTTCAGCGTGATGAGAAACGTCTCCGTGCCCTACGGAATCACCACTCCCGGCGAGCCCAACATCTCTTCCACCCGCTGGCGCACCGTCGCCGATCAGAAGCGTAAGGTCTATCTCTTCGAATCGGCCCTCACGCCCAACACCTTCTGGGTCAACTTTCAGGATGTCGACTTCTCCCCGACCGGCAAGGTCAAGAGGCTTGATCTGGGCAGGAACCAAAGCAACACCTACGCCGGAAACGTCGCGAAGGACTTCAAAGAGGCCCCGCTCTTTAAATTCCTCGGCTACTAGACCCTCTAGTAAAAAGAGTTGACGAAGAAGAAGGCCGAACCTTTTCTCTTCGTCAGCCCTGTTCTCCAACTTGGATCGCATCCGTTCAACACCTAGAATGTCCTTATGTCCTACGCCGCAGCGGTCGATCACCTTTACGCCCGTGGTCTCGAACTGGCCCCCGATCCCTCAGCACCGGCCGGAACCCGCCGGAAGTTCGATCTCGAGCACATGCGCATCCTTGCTCGCGCTCTCGGCAGCCCGCAGGCCCGCTATCCTTCGGTCCTGATCGCCGGAACCAACGGCAAGGGCTCCACCGCCTCCACGCTGGCGAGCATCTTTACCTCCGCCGGCTACCGCACCGCGCTTTACACCTCGCCGCATCTCTCGCGAGTCAACGAGCGTGTCCAGATCAACGGCCAGCCCATCTCCGACGACGACTTCGCCCGTCTCTACTTCCAGGTCGACTCCACCGCCGAGCGCCTCGTCGCCTCGGGCGAGCTGCCGCATCACCCCAGCTTCTTCGAGACCCTCACCGCCCTCGCCTTCCTCTACTTCGCAGGCGACAGCACTGCCACAGAAGACCGGGTGCCCCATCCTTCGCGCAGTGAAGGGTGGGATGAAGAATCTTCCATCCCACCAGTCGACATCGCCATCCTCGAGGTCGGTCTCGGTGGTCGGCTCGACGCCACCAACATCGTCTCGCCCATGCTCTCTATCCTCACCGACATCTCGCTCGACCATCAGGACTACCTGGGCCACACCATCGCCGAGATCACCCGCGAGAAGGCCGGTATCCTGCGGCCCCGCGGGACCCTCGTCACCCTGCCCCAGCACCCCGAAGCCAATCAGGCCATCGGCGAGGCCGCGATGGCTCTCGACATCCACGCCATCAACGCAGCCAACTATATCCCCACCGCCGACAAGCTCCTCCATCCTCAAACTCCCGCCAACGCCCGGGTGCCCCATCCTTCGCATCGCGAAGGGGGTGATGAAAAATCCTCAGGCCTCCAGGCACAAAACCAGGTCCTCCCCCGCAACCAATACACCGTCATTCTGGCCGGCGAGCCCCTCCACGTCGACTCGCCCCTCTTCGGCCAGCACCAGCAGCGCAACCTCGCTCTGGCCATCGCAGCGGCGGAAGAATTACGTAACCCAACCGGTTACGATAACCCAAAAAAGAACGATCACGGTTACAAATTAACCAACGCCCAGATCGAAGCCGGAATCCGCAATACCCGCTGGCCGGGCCGTCTGGAGCTGATCTCCCTCCCCGGCTCCGCGCCTCTGCTGCTCGATGTCGCTCACAATCCCGCGGGTGCCTGGACGCTCCGCGCTGCGATCGCTCAGCTTCCAGAGGATAAGCCCCGGACTCTCCTCTTCTCCTGTCTGCGCGACAAGGACCTCCGCGAGATGAGCCAGATTCTTCTTCCGCTCTTCGACGCCTCCTCCGACCGTCCGCACGACCATATCCTCTTCGCTCCGATCAACAGTCCGCGTGCAGCCTCTTTGGGCGAGCTGGCCGAGGCAGCCCGCTCTCTCGAGATTCCTGTCGAAGCCCTGCCCACCCTGGCCGAGGCCCTCGACCGTGCCCGTGCCGTCACTCCAGCCGATGGCGTGATCGTGGCCACCGGCTCCGTCTATCTGATTGGAGAGATCCGTTCTCTCCTTCAGGATCTGAAGACATCAGAGGAAGCTGCCAGTGCCTGAGCCCACAGAAGCCCTGACGCCGTCTCCAGCTCCTTCCGTACCCTCTGGTCCCCCACCGCAGGCTCCAGCCTTCTTTCGCTGGCTCACCTACCTTATTCTCATTCCGCTGATCATGGCGTCGACGACCTTCTTCGGCTGCATCTCCCTCCTCTGCGGCCTTTGGGACAAGTCAGGAAGGCAGCAGCACTTCATCGCGCATCTCTGGGCTCGCTCGCTCCTTATCTTCAGCCTGTCGCCCGTCACTCTTATCGGCGAGGAGAAACTGAGCCTTCACCAGACCGCCGTCTACGCCTCGAACCATCTTAGTTACTACGACACCCCGGTCCTCTTCGCCCGCCTCCCCTTTCAGTTCCGCATTCTCGCCAAGCAGGGACTATGGAAGGTTCCCTTCATCGGCTGGTATCTGAACCGCTCAGGACAGGTTCCTGTGGACCAGTCCAGCGCCCGCAACGCCGTTGCCAGCCTCAACCGCGGCATCCATACCCTCAAGCATGGTCTCCCGCTGGTCATCTTCCCCGAGGGCGGACGCACACGAACCGGCCATCCCCAGCCCTTTGTCTCGGGAGCGGCCTATATGGCCATCAAGGCTCAGGTTCCCCTGGTCCCGATCACCCTCATCGGAACCTACGAGCTTCTGCCGATGAACACCTACCACCTTCACCCTCGTCCCCTGGCCATCATCATCGGCGACCCCATCTCGACCGAGGGGCTTACCACTCGCGACGCCGACGCTCTCACCGAGCAGCTCCTCAGCACCATTACAGCGACCTACCTCCACTATCATCCCCAGATCAACTGAAGCTCAACCAAGCCCAGCTAAGACCCAACCAAAGCGTCCGGCCCTCGTTCGCCGTATCATGGTCTTCAAAGACCATGAAGCCCCGTATCGCAATTCCCGTTCCCACCAGCACGAATCCTGAGTACAACTCCCGCTCCTGGCCCCAGTACGCCGAGGCCGTAAGGAAGGCCGGTGGCGAGCCGGTCGAGATCCCGCTCAACGCCAGCCCTCGCGAGACAGCGGACCTGATCAATACCTGCCACGGCGTTCTTCTCCCGGGCTCTCCCGCCGACGTGAACCCACATAAATATGGTCACGACCCAATTCCGGAGTGCAATCCCGCCGACCCGGCCCGCGAGAATGTCGATGAGCTCCTGATTCAGGACGCACATAACCTCTACAAGCCCCTGCTGGCGATTT
>Ga0255336_101128_pt1 | contig 23474 bp, 22 predicted proteins | sample MeOH1_35cm_T3_17_FD_189102 | JGI IMG/M metagenome (GOLD analysis project Ga0255336, IMG submission 189102) | Sandy soil microbial communities from University of British Columbia, Vancouver, Canada - MeOH1_35cm_T3_179 | ecosystem: Engineered > Artificial ecosystem > Sand microcosm > Unclassified ...
CGAAATGCTTCCGGGCAGGCGTCGAACTGATCCTGATTGATCCGGCCTACGCGTCGACCATCAGTGCGGTGAAATACTCATCGACGTGGCTGGAGTGTGCATGCTGCCGCGGCGGGCGTGATCGCCCGTCGTGGGCAGAAGTTGACTGAGCGTTTGCCACGCGCCGGCACGGCTGTCCGTGTTCCGGTACGGGGCAGCCATCACGCCCCTCGAGCTACCTGCTAGGAAAAGCCGGGATTCGGTTGCCTGGCGCAGCGTTCATGCAGCGTGCAGACGTGTGGTGCGCGAGCATTGGCTTGCCACTTGGGAGCGGCTCGCCGCCCCGGAGTGCGAAAGGCACCCCTGGTCGCAGCGGCAACGTCGCACCCCTCGGCGGGGGCGACCGTTTGCCCTGCGAAGACAATCTGCATGTGCAGATTTGTGCACCTTCGAACTGATGGTCAAGTACCCTAGGGACACTGTGCATGCAAGCCCTGATTGTCGTGCACCCGAGCAAGACATTGACCCGCTTTAGCGCAATCGCGACAAAGCGGATCGACTAGAACGAATGCTGCATTCCGACCATGGCGGCCGACTGGTTCATTCCCTTGGCAGGCGTGCCCCCTCCGACGCTGACCGAGTAAGCCGCAGCTTTGCTATTTTGCAAGTAGGCAACCTGCGCATAGACGGCGGTGCGCACCGATAAGGAATAGGTGGCGCGCAGCATTTCCATGGTCGCCCGCGTATCTTGCTGGCGATTTACGATTCGCTGCACCATGGCGTCGGCGACGAGAGCTGGAGTGATTCTATATTCCCCCGACAGCTCGAACTGATTCGACGTAATACTCGGTGTTGCCAAAGAGGTTACCTCGACGCGCCGGTTTACCCATGCCGTACCCAGCTTGAAATTTCCAAACTTCAGGTAACCGTCCACCAACAGGCGCGAGTCGCGATTTCCGCTGCCCGTCATCGGAAGCGGTGTAAGACCATTGAACAAATTAACGGCGGAACCGGGCCCGCCGTTCTGGCGATCGTAAGCTACCGCAGCGCCGACGTTCTTTGCGTCATACTGCAACAACGCCGACCATTCGCGGCACGCCTCGGCGTTGCCTGGAATGGCGCCCGCGCAACTCCCCTCGCCGGGGGTATTTGAACCAATCGAGTCCCGACCAAACGAATAACTTGCGCCAACGCTCAGACCACCGAAGCTCTTCCTGTAGACCACACTATTATCGTGGCGTGGGACCCCGAGCCACGGATCGAGCGAACCGCCCCCGTAAATGTTTGGTCCGATGAAATCGCCAGAAAATAGCACCCCCCAAACAAACACCGAATACTGTCGGCCGAACGTCAACGCACCCAGCGGCCCATCGATTCCAACAAAGGCTTGCCGACCGAACAATCGGGCACCCTGCCCGAGTGCACCTGTACTGGGGTTAAAGCCGTTTTCGAGTGTGAATACGGCCTTATATCCATCGCCGAGCGGTTCGGAACCCTTCAGACCCCAGCGCGACGGAACTTCACCCGTGACGCCGGCCATCCGCACAACTGACTGGCCAGCCGCATTGGCATTGTGAAGATATTCAACGCCGGTATCGATGACGCCGTAGAGCGTAATGCTCTGCGCATTCGCACTTGTACACCAGCCGCCCATCAAGGTCGCCGTAGCGACCACCGACTTAGCCACAATCCGCCTCATCTCATCTCCATTCATTTAATATTACTTATCGCCGCGATAACTCAACGTATCCAAAACAACCTGGTTCTTGAGTTGCGCTGTCCGAACGGTCAGCGACTATCTCGGCTAGATTCCAGCACTGTGACCTATGCGATCAGCGGTGTAAGGCACGAGGCAGCCACCCTCTTTGATGCACGTGACGGCTACGCCCGTCGCATTCGTGGTTGAGCAAGCCGGTCAACGACTTGCACGGCTGATGACAACGTGCAGCGACACTCCGATGCCCGCTTCCAACCTCCCTGACCGGCAATAACCCGTGCTCAAGCCATTTAGTTCGCGCCTTTCGGAGATGGACTCGAAAACACAGCGCAAGAGCAGGGAGGAAAGTACTGGGGACACAAAAAGACGAGGCTCCGCGACTGCCCATCCACTACCTTGATATGGAGTGCTCCCTCGGCGTTTGCTAACCGCAGGACACTTTGACCAATATGAAGTGCGAGAGTCGTTACGCCGACGCGTGCCGAGTGAGCGAGACGAAACCGCTCGTTGCACGCAATGACAACGATTGACCCGACGTACGCGAGGAAAGAACTACGTGAAAGCATGCATCGGAGCCGATTCCGCAAGCAGGTAAGCGCGATAACGCTGATCATTTGGTCTCCTATATTTTTCGCACCCACCTTCCCAGTTTGGACCGTTCCAAATCCCAAACGAAATTTAAGCAGCCTTTTTAACGATCTCAACAGCTGGCAGGTAATTCGCTTGCCCACAGTTGCTACATTGGCAACTTACGTGTTATTGTAGCAACATGGTACCGGTCGATGACATTCTGCGTCAACGCGTTTTTTCGCTGACATAGGCTCGACGTGTCGAGCACTTCGTAACACCGATCGTTGGGCAGGCAGATATGCCCTTATTCCTTCGGACACCGATTGCGGATGACCTTTCGCTACTGTACCGTCCAAGCGCCCGGGTCGCCTCCTATGGCGCCGGCGCAACCGAATCAGTCATGTGCTTTCGTACGAGCGGTGGACGACTATTGAATAGTTCGGGTGCTTTTGATTCGGAGGCAGTAGCCCCGGGGCGACAGAAGTTCGGTTGCGGGCGACGCGCAGCCGACTGCCGGAACTAGACCATTGGATACATTGATTGGGGTTGCCGCTTCCGCATCTCTGTTTGCCCTACGACCCAACCCAAGGTGAGAAATGACCGACAACGATTCTTCGCGTAAGACCGTCGACAAGGCAATGCAGATCCTCCACACGTTCAGCGAAGCAAGCCCGGAATTGAGCATTTCAGAGCTAAGTCAGAAGCTTGGCATGCACAAGAGTGTCGTATCCAGAATGGTGCAGACGCTGCGAGACTGGAAAATGCTGGAAAAAGACGCGGTTACGGGCCGTATTCGTGTAGGCGAAAGCGCTTTCCGCATCGGGCAACTCTTCTCCTGGCACACCAGCCTGGCGCGCATTGCGAAGCCGCTGCTCGAAAGGCTGGCGCGCGACACTGGACAAGCGGCTCATCTATCGGTCCTGGACCGGACGTTTTCGCTTGTAGTCGCCGGCGCAGACAGTCCCAAGGCGCTTCGGGTCATCATGCGCATCGGAGAGCACCGTTGCTTGCATTCGACAGCAGGCGGCAAACTCATGCTGGCTTATTCGGATCCCCAATTGCTGGACAGCATAATCAAGGATCCGGGTCTATCGGCGCTAACTGCCGAGACGATTACATCGCCGGAACAATTGCGATCCGAACTGGACACGATTCGCCGCAACGGTCTTGCCTGGAACCAGGGGGAGAATACCGTCGGCGCAGGCGCGGTCGCAGCGCCGGTCTTCGATTCCACGGGCCGGCTCGCCGGCGCACTTTCCGTGGTCTATCCGCTGAACGCTGTCAGCAAACCTGAGCTGAACGCAATCGCGGACCGAGTCGTTTTAGTTGCCCGCGAGTTTTCCCGAGAACTTGGCCATACAGGCTGACGTCCCCGCCCTCAGCATGTGTCTGCGATGCCAAGCGCAGGAAAAACGCGGATTCCTACTGCCGAACGGCGACGTCCCGCCGCAAGAATGTTATCTGCCGAGTTGACGGCGCGGCGATGATACGCGCCGCACTCAAGGCAGGCCCACTCCCTTATTTCAAGTCCTTCCCGACCCTTCGAGCCTGTGCGCATTTTACAGCAGCTACAGGTCTGGGTTGAATACGCTTCATCGACTCCTTCGAACCATACGCCGACGTAATCGCACTTGTACTGCAGCGTGGTCCGGAACGAGCTCTAGCCTGCGCCGAGCACGGATTTCGCCATCCGTGTCTTCGCAAGCGCCGAGGCGTTCACGTTGCCAATGAAAAAGGCACCGTATTCCTCGACGAGCGCCGTGGAAAGCTTGTGCAACTGGTCTTTCCGGGAGTTCTTTATCTTTGCATGAAGAAGCGCACGCACGCGTGCCTTCTTCCTCGCGCGCTGTACCTTCGCCAGCTCAGCCTCGAGCTTGCGGTAGTGCCGCCCGGAACCCACCACGTGTCCGTCGCTCAGGGAAGCGGAATCCTTCAGCCCAAGATCAATACTGACGGACTTCGTTGCTTCGGTGCGTCGCGGCCCCTGCTGCGGACTCTTCTTCACGCAGATATTGATATACCACCGGTCAGCTTTCCTGTTGTTCACTCTCTACGCGCCTGACGACCACCTTCTATGGCAAAAATTGTCCTGTCAAGTTCGTCATCCTGACCTAATATACATGTATATACAGACAATTTGATACTGATCGTCTACGAACGTTACCATCCCGTCTACGCTGACGGCACAAGACGAAAAATGCAAGAAAGTCTTGTCTTGACGAGGCATGTCAGCGCTCCTAAAATGCATATTAACGACGATAACTTTGGTTGCGAAGCTTCTAGGCGACCTTCAAATGATGAGACAAGTAAGCCATCGGAAGTCCGAAGAGCACGTACGCTTTAGCGTGAACCGAGCTCAGGATCGGTCGCGGCCGTCGGTATGGACGAGCGCTTCCCCTCAAACACCCTCATCAAAGTAGGCAAGCACTGCGCACGTGCGCGCCCGTTGTTAGTTCCACCCGATGAGTATCGGGTGCCGTTCACCTCAGCCTGTGGAAAGAAAGATGCCCTATCAGACGATTAACCCGACAACCGGTGAGTTGATAAAAACGTTTGATGAGATTTCCGATGAAGAATTGGATCTCTCAATCAAGAACGCACAGAACGCGTTCGAGACTGACTGGCGTCATCGCGCCGTAGCGGAGCGAGCGGCGCTCGTGTCGCAGGTTGCAACGTTACTGCGAAGCAAAAGCGACGAGTACGCTCATTATTTGACCTTGGAGATGGGCAAGCGCATCAATGAGGCACGAGGAGAAGTCGCACTTTCCGCGGCCATCCTCGACTACTACGCAAAAAACGCTGAGAAGTTCCTGGCACCCCAAGCACTGCCCGATACGCCTGGAGCAGAGCTTCGCACGGAACCGATTGGCGTACTGCTCGCGATCGAACCCTGGAACTTCCCGTACTATCAAGTTGCACGGGTAGCGGGCCCGCAACTCGTGGCGGGAAATGTCTTGCTTCTGAAGCACGCCGAAAACGTTCCACAGTCGGCGCTGGCGTTTGCACGCCTGTTTGAGGAAGCTGGGGCTCCGCGCGGAGTGTATACCAACATATTTGCCAGCATCGAGCAGGTTGGCCGCGTTATCGATGACCCCCGGGTCCGAGGTGTAACGGTGACAGGCAGCGAACGCGCAGGCGCGGCGGTCGCCGAACGTTCGGGCCGTAACCTGAAGAAGTCGGTGATGGAACTCGGCGGAAGCGACCCGGTAATCGTGCTCGAAGATGCGCCTATTGATGCGGCTCTCGACATCGCATATTCCGGCCGTATGCTGAATAATGGGCAAAGCTGCGTTGCGTCAAAGCGCATCATCGTTGTCGGGAAGAAGCGAGGTGAGGCATTCCTTGACGGATTCGTTCAACGCATGAAAAAGCTGTCGGCTGGCGACCCCGCCGACCCTACCACAACGTTGGCTCCGGTCTCATCCGAGAGGGCATTGAACCTTCTGCTCGCACAAATCGAAACCGCTAAAAAAGGGGGCGCGACGATCGCACTCGGCGGTAAGAGAATTGACCGGCCCGGCTTCTACATCGAGCCGACCGTGCTGACCAATATCACTGCGACTAACCCGATCTATACAGAGGAACTGTTTGGGCCAGTCGCATCGTTCTATGTCGTCCAGGACGAGGCAGAAGCAATCGACCTGGCGAATGCTACGCCGTTCGGACTTGGTGCTTCAGTTTGTACGGCAGATGTCGATCGGGGTCGCGCACTCGCCTCAAGGATCGATAGTGGCATGGTATTTATCAATCAACCGGCTCGTACGACGCCTCATTTGCCGTTCGGCGGTATTAAAAACTCGGGCTTTGGACGTGAGCTGTCGGAGCTCGGTATCGGCGAATTCGTTAACAAAAAGCTGGTTTATGTGGCGCAGAACGGCTAGGCCGTCTTCCACCACCGCACGACTGAACTGAACTCGTTTAGTCGTGTCAGCTTAGTCCCAGTTTGAGTCGCTTTAATTTTATACGCAACGCGACTCCGATGCTCCCCCGCCGATAAGTATCGGAGGGGAGTCTGACTGCAACGCCGTATCAACGGAGACAAAAAATGCCTTTATGGAAAGTGTATCACCCTGTCGACGCGTTTAGCGATGCCGACAAGCAGGTTTTGGCGGAACAGATTACTGATCTCTACACTAGGCTACCGAGGTTCTATGTAGGGGTCTTGTTTTTCGAGGTGCCCAAGCAATCGTTTTTCATGAGCGGCACACCGACCGATAAGTTCGTCCGAATAAATATTGATCACATTGCGATAAATAACATCCCTGCCGATAGGAAGGCCTGGTGGATAGAAAATATCAATAAAGTGCTTGCTCCGTTCGTGAAAGATAGAGGATTTAGTTGGGAATTCCATATCGACGAGACGCTGCGCGACCTATGGTCGATTCAGGGATTTGTACCGCCGCCGGCTAATTCAGAGGCCGAGAACAGGTGGAAGGCGGAAAACAAACCTACTGCGTACGAGCTTTTGCCGAGTTCCTAACTGCACAATTGAGTTGTCGCGGCAACGCCTTACATCGCCGAGCATCTCAGCAGCACTCCAATGGACGGGCAATACGTCCTTGGACGCTAGCTAGGCTTGACGGAACGTGTCCCTGAGCCGTACCGGACTCGGTTTGCCGGGTCCGGTTAAGCTATCTGTGCCTCAGCCCGGGCGCGCAGCAAACCAGTCCCCGGCTCATCACTCGAGGGCAACGCGACGTCGGCAACGGGACTCCGCGGCACCTTCGTCTCGAATGCGAAGTAGTCGGGGGCGCACACTACATACGCATTTTCTTCCCTAACAAGTCCGCTACTGTCCCGATGGAAGACAGGAGTCGGAGACGCGACCGACCACAGGCATCAGGCGGTTTGAACGAAAGAGCAGTTGCTATTATTTAACGAGGTAATGAAGCATGCCGTCTAAAACTGACCGAGGCCTGCAAAGCCTGCAAGGCCGAACCGTTGTGATTACTGGCGGAGGTTCAGGCATCGGCCTCGCCACAGCTCGAGAGGTTATCGCCGGCGGCGGTCGGGTTGTCCTCGCGGGCCGCTCTGCGGATAAGCTCGCACAGGCTTGCCGGGAACTCGGGACGGCCGCTACCGCCCTTCCGCTCGACGTGACCGACGAGCACGCGGTCGAGGAAGCATTTGAAAAAGTCGGCCGAATTGACCACCTTGTCACCGCAGCGTCCGGCAGCCTGCGTGGGCGTCAGACGAACCTTGATACCGCGCTAGCCCGTGAACTATTCGAAAGCAAGTTCTGGGGACAGCACCATTGCGTCAAATATGCAGTGCCCCACATCGCGCGCGAAGGCTCGATTGTGTTGTTTTCCGGCTGGGTAAGTCGCAAACCTGCCATTGAGATGTCGACTATGGCTGCCGTAGATGGAGCGATCGAGGCACTCGCCGGCACGTTGGCGCTCGAACTCGCGCCAATCCGCGTCAATACCATTGTGCCTGGTCAAATAGATACACCGCTTTGGCGCAACCGGCTTTCGGAAAGTACAGCTCAGGCGTACTTTGCCAAAGTCGCACAGTCGCACCCGGTTGGGCGTGCCGGCACAGCCGAAGATGTCGCGTCGGCAATTGTCTTCCTCATACGCAACGGCTTCATGACTGGGGCCGTGCTTGATATCGACGGCGGCTGGCGGTGACCCTGCGGCGGTAGTCGGCGATCTCATTTCAACGTAGACGTCGATACCCCGGCACAAGCGGAAGCGAGCGGCTGACGAAGTCCGCTGAGCGATGGTCGACGACTGTGTCGAAATTCAATTCGTCTTTTGGCGTTTCGGAGCGCTTCCTCTCGCCGTCGGCAATTCCGCCAACGCGTGCTCGGCCCACCCTCGCCAGGTGCCCGTTCGGCGAGCCGACCGGAACACCCGCCGCGTCCGCGGCAACGGTCGCGCCAGCTTTTGGATCGCCAAGGTGAAGGACTCGACATGTTGCGAATCCCGGCATGCCGAGCGTCGTTGTGACAGATGGATTGGTACGATTGATTGGGTTCTACCTCGTGCGAACAGGCGCAGTACTCGCGATTGCGAATTCGTCCCCGGTTTAGTTACTTGTACTAGCCTGGACCGGACCTGACACGTAGTCGGAGCATCTAAGCCGAAGAACTGAATCAGTGAGGGATGAGTTTCTCCCTAGCGAGCTCGAGTGAATCAAGGAAGGTGCGCATAGGCGTCTTGCCGTAGCACCATCGCCCCTGATGTTCGCGCTCATTGCTGTATTGGTCAGCCGGCCTTCCAAATCGATCGCTCAGTACCGCATCGAAGGCGAACATGGGAGCCGTGGTTGGTTGCTGTCTCCTGCCCATAAGCTGCATTTGAATCAGGTTATGTCCATGGGATCACCCACGGACCAGTTACCCGTTACCGACGCAAACGGAGTTTGGCGCCCTGCGCCATCCCGCCGACGGTAACCTACGCAATCGTAGGACTCTAACGACCAGCGACCGCGAGAGCATGGTCAGTTCGTTGGCACACCACCATTCAGCACCGTTCGCACGCCGCCAAGTGGGCCAAATTCACCGCTACATCGTCGCCTCCTCGCTGAGGCGCAACACCCCGTAAATACATCGGTTAACGCGGCTAGGTCGTACTCCATCAGATATGGACGGATTGACTGCTGTCGTCAACAATTTCCTTCATCGGGGCGCCTGCAGTGCCGCGTCCCTGCGCGTGCCCGACGTGCAGATCGGCGACGTTGGCAGAGCGGCCGCTGCCGGTACCGTTGGTTCGTCGCCGACGGGCTGAAATTTGCTGATCGATAGGAATGTGACTGCGGCAAAGACAATTGCCGCTGCGAGGATACTAAGCGCTCGCTTTATGCTCATGGCGCAGATTCCTTCAAGGTTCTGGCGTTGGCGCATCCTCGGCGGATCGCTCAGACCATCAAGCCGTCTTCAGCGGCGAACGAATTGGCAATTCTCTTAGGCGCGCGCAAATTCGACTGCTCGATACATCCGTCCTTGAGCGTCATGGCGCCACGAAGCGTGTACATCGAGCCCACCCGAAGGCGACGATGTCCTCCATCTGCGCCTTGGCGACGTCCGCATTAACAGCCGCATGGCAATTCAACGTCGGTGATGATCAGACAATCGACGCCGAACGCACCAGCCTCGGGGGTGGCGACCTCGACGACGTGCCCCGCATACATGTCGAATGCGTTCGTTTTGCAGTGCGAGACCGCGCGCCCGTCTGCCTGCGGCTTGATCCGGCGCGAACGGCCCGTCCCATCGGGCTGCAACGTCGATGTTCTCGAGCACGCTGTAGTGACAAGCGTTGTAGCCTCCCGTGCGCGTCACTAGCCGGAACGAATACTGGCCTCAAACGCGAACGACGGCTCACATCGCGAACCAATGTGCCCTCGCCCGTTTCTCCGATCATTGCGCGCAATCGGGGACGCACCCAAGCGCAGATACTCGGATTGGATGCGATCGCCCTATCCGCTGCGTGCTCGCGTTACTTTACCGGGATGACCATCGGATATCCCTTTGGAGTGACCACAGTAATCAACCACCTTTGCATGTCCGTCTTGCTGGTGTTCTCCGCCCAGTGCACGTACGCGGGCTTATCAGCTGGCGAATACATACTCACGACAAACCCGGGAGTTATCGGCATTGACGGTTTTCCTAGCTCATGCATGACCCCGGTTCCTTCTAGCACGTACGCAAGTTCCTGTCCGGGGTGGTAATGCCTAGGGGTCGATGCCCCCGGCGGTATTTCCGTCATGAATGTGATCGCCTCCTTTCCGCCAGGTAAGTCCGACTTCGAAAGAAGTATAACCTTCACGCCGCCCGGCCAAACCCCGGACGAATCTGGTTGGGGCTGCTGGGCCACGGCACGCTGTGCTCCCACCGTCGCCGCTGCAATTGCGATCGCCGAGACGGCGGCCTTTACGATTTGAGTTCGATTCATCTGCATCTCCTCCGGTTTGTATTATTTCCGCTAGCGTCAGGCGGCGTGAATCACAGCTTTCATCTCAAGGAACTCGCCGAAAGCAATCTCACCCCACTCGCGGCCATTGCCCGACATCTTGTAGCCGCCAAAAGGGGCTTCTGGATCTTCGGAGGCGCCGTTGAGGTAGACCATGCCCGCCTCAATACGGGAGGCGACCTCTTCCGCGTGGGACAGGTTGCCCGATTGCACGTAAGCGGCCAAACCATAAATGGTGTCATTGGCGATCCGCACAGCGTCCTCAACGTCCTCGTAGCCGATGATCGAAAGCACTGGGCCGAAGATCTCCTCGCGTGCGATGGTCATGTCGTTTGACACATCGCCGAAGATCGTTGGCTTCACGTAGTAACCCCTCTTCAGGCCATCCGGTCGACCTTCACCACCAGCCACCAGTGTTGCACCTTCTTCGATACCCTTTTTGATGAATCCCTGTATCCGAGCCCACTGTTTGTCGGATATCACTGGGCCCATGTAGACATCGGTTGTAGGATCACCGACCGTGATGGACGCCGCTACCCGCTCGGCGATGGCCTTTGCGTGTTCCATCTTTGCCGCGGGGACCAGCATCCGTGTTGGTGCGTGACATGATTGGCCAGAATTCAGCATCACGCGGTAGACATTCTCCTTCACCGCAGTGTCCAGATCGGCGTCATCAAGAATCACGTTCGGTGACTTGCCACCCAGTTCCTGGTGAACCCGCTTGACAGTGTCGGCCGCCCGCTTGGCCACATCAATGCCGGCGGCGGTCGACCCTGTGAAGGAAACCATGTCAATTCCCAAGTGACTAGAAATCGCCGCGCCAACTGTAGGTCCATCGCCATCAACGAGGTTATATACGCCCTTAGGCACGCCGGCTTCGTGTAAGATTTCTGCCAACACATGGGCGCTAAAAGGTGCGATTTCAGAGGGCTTGTGGACGATCGTGCAGCCGGTTGCCAGTGCCGGAAGGACCTTCACGATCACCTGGTTGATCGGCCAGTTCCACGGCGTGATCATTCCGACGACGCCAATTGGCTCGCGGAGCACCGTAGTTCGGGATCCTTGGGAGTGCTCAAACGGATAGTCCTTCAGGCGTGCGATGGCGGTTTGCAGATGCGCTAAACCGACGCCGGCCTGAACCTTCTTGGCGAATTTGGCTGGCGCTCCCATTTCTTCGGTCAGCGCGCTGGCCAGATCATCGTGCCGCTTCAGATATGTCGCAAGGATGCTGGACAGCAACTCAATCCGCTCTTCTCGGCTAGTGCGAGAAAAGGTTACGAACGCATGCCGTGCGGCGGCGACTGCGCGATCGATATCTGCGGCGGTTCCCAACGCGATGCGTCCCGCGATCTCTTCGGTCGCAGGATTGACGACGTCGAGAATCTTTCCTTCTGATGGGCTAACCCAAGAACCGTTGATATAGAAATTCGTATAAAGTCTCATCGTTACCTCACTTATACCGATTAAAACCCGGGCTCACACGTAGTCGCTATGCCGCAACTGTACGGGATGGCCAGGTCGACGTATCAACTCACCACTCTGCGACATCGCTCGAGCGATGCTTCGAATCCCGTTCACTGCTACTGTCGGTCGATGGGTTTCAGAACCCGTCCGTGCTGTGCATCGTCCAGCGCCTCGTTGATTTGCTCAAAACAATGGAACTTGACGAGTTTGTCGAACGGGAAAAGGCCCTTTTGGTATAGCCTTATAAGCGTTGGAATAAACGCGTCAGGGTTCGAGTCCCCTTCGATGACGCCGCGAACTTGTCGGCCCGCAGTCATTAGGTGCATCAGATCGAGCTGAACGATACTCTCGGTCGCTGGTACCCCAACGCGAAGCCGCCCCCTAAAAATTCGACGCAGCGCCCCGCCAGAAAACCGTGATATATCCCGTCGGCCTAGATAATCAGTTGCACGCTCTCATCAGGCGGTGCCTAGGGGTGAATGTAGGACGAATTGCGACGCAAGTCTTGGCGTACGGTGCACCTTCCCTGGCTTTGCGTGCAAAGGCAATGGCCAGCTGGCGATTAATCCGCCAATCTCCTGGTCAAGTGCTTGCGTAGCTGGCTGGGCGCTATGCCGTACCGCTGCCTGAAGGCGCGACTAAAGGAAGTGCTATCCGAGAATCCATTTTTGAAGGCGATGTCTGTTATGCTGCAGTGACCCAGCTCAGGACTATCAGGACTATTTAGCGCGGCGTAACATAGCTCCAGGCGCAGATCACGAATGAACGCGGCGGGAGTGGACATGCCATGATGCTGAAATTCGGCGTAGAGACTACGGCGGGAGACCTTCAGCAAACGCGCCAAAGCGTCGGGCGAGAAATCTGGATCTGCCAACCCCGCGATAGCCGCTCTCCTCACCTGTTCCAGCTTCGCGCTAGGCATCGGTATAGCGCGCGCGTCATCGTGCGCAAGGCGTTGCAGCGAACGGAATACCAGTTCCATAGCACAACGCATCACGGTTTCTGACGACTCGTCGCCGGGCACCGCAAATAGCGACCGTATCGCCGCCAAGGCAGCATGGGTAGCGCTATCCATCGGCAGACCTTGGCCACTATAGCGATCCGCCAGCTGTCTCCATTGGAGCGTTTCCGACAAGTCGAACCAAAGAACGAATACTCGATAATCTCCGCTCGTCTGCAGCTCGTAGGGACGCGAGAGCCGATACAGCGCTAGTGCGCCAGGATCAAGCCGCACATGCTGCCGGTCCTGCTCCATTTCCCCTACGCCGTCGACCTGCCAGACCAACTTGAATACATGATCGTTCGTCGTTGTACTCGCCGCACGGTTGCTCCAATGGACGAGAGTCGGCGAAGATGAGATGTATCCCGCCATGGCATCTCCCGCAACGCGCGTGTCGAGTTCGGCGCAAAAAATTTCAGTTGCAGGGGAAAAGTCCAACTGTGGCAGGCGAGCGCGCGCTTCATCAATAAACTGCGCAGCGTTGGTTGTGCGAATAGTTGACGTAGGAAACGCCCCACAGTTACGTTGCCCGGAAAACCCGTTGTGCATGCGATGCGCACCGTATTCCATGATTTTGCCCAATAAACATCCCGACCCGGCCCGACAAGCTGGTATCGCTGTCTCACCGGTTACGGCGGCCTCAGTGCCGTCTTACCTATCCGATCCGCACGACGGTGTAACGTTCACAGTCGACGGGCCATGCACAGCCAATTTTTTGCAGTGAGACTCATGTTAGTTCTGTTCAGGCAAAGGCAAACGAGCAGGACAACCGAAAGCCATTCGCATCTAGGAGACTTTGCTGGGTGCGGCTCACCAGGACACTTATCATCAGAAGTTGTGTCGAATCCCCGTGAGAATAGCGAATTGCTTGTGCGTATTGGAACCAGCGGGTCCGCCGATCCCATTCAGCGCCGCAACCGATGCATCGCCTGCAGCCTTTTGATAGAGGCCAACCAGATAGACACTCGTTCTCACGGAAAGCGAATAAACGGCGCCCAAATCGACCTGATGCCACTTCGGCTTGTTTCCAGTCGCAATCGAGCGGATGCTAGCTCCGCCGTTACCCGAGCCGTCCGTGAAGACATACGCCAATCCAACGAGGAGTACAGGTGTGAATCGATAAGTTGCATTCGCTTCGTAGTTGTCCAAGTGCATCGCGCTATGGTCGCTATAATCAAGCGTAACGTGGCTGTAAAGCACACCGAATGCGGCCTGTCCGACCGTATAACGTGCACTCCCATCCAGTATTCGCTGCCGCGTTACCGGCGACAGATAGAAAATGTTCGTGTTGTTACCATAGTCCCCAAAGACAGCACCGCTCCCGTTGTTCCCGCCAGCACTTCCGGCCGACGGGTTATCAACAGCCGTGTACGTTATTGCAGCGCTAACCGAAGCGTTTGTATACGTGATCCCGGCACTGTAGGCTCGATCGTTCGAAAAACCGGTACCGACGCCGCTGGAAGCCTGGTTGCTGAACGCATACATCGCACCAACGCGAACGCCCCCGTAGTTAGCGGACGTGTATTTGACGGAGTTATTCAGGCGAAAAGATGTGTAAAGATTATCCGAATCGCCTACGTGTGCCCCCCACAGCGTCGCAAAGTTGCGCGCAGCCGTCATAGGAAAGACGAAGTCGATTCCGAAGTCATACTGTCGACCGAAGGTGAGCGTTCCATAGTTTTCGTCGCTCAATCCGACAAAGGCCTGCCTTCCAAACAGGCGACTTCCCTGGAGCATTGCTCCGCTCGTCACACTAAACCCACCTTCAAGTGTTGCGATCGCACTCGTCCCGCCGCCGAGACTTTCTTTCATCGTGATGCCCCAACGACTCGACGCCTGAGAGCCATTGGATAGCTGGAAGTTCTTCGAACCTGGCGAGCCGACCTTGCTGGCTTCATTGCTCACATAGGCGAAAGTCGTGTCGACAATCCCATAAAGCGTAACGCTGCTTTGCGCACTGGCTGTAATGGACACTAAAACAAGCCCTGCTCCAAGTACCGCCTTTCTCGTCTTACGGTCTCCTACCATAATCATATGGTCTCCTAACCTATCTATAAATTATTTTTTTATTTCCTGCGGACATTTTCTTCATAACGGTACGTTAGCCAGCGACAATAGTCGGTCGCTTTCATGACGACCACGCACGCATCCCGGATGTAACGCAAGCTCATTCGGTATGACAGTGTCACGAGCGAAGACGACCAACGATGCCACAATCTCGCCATGCATGCGGAATCATTGAAATTTCCACAGCACACCTTAGTAAGCCAAATTGGCTTTTAGCCGAGATCAATCGGAACAGATCTCGGTTAGGCCCGGTGAATCGTGATGCTCAACCTCGACGTTCACTGCCATTCACCGGCAACCATGTCAGACTTTAGCCCATCAAGTCGCGCCAACGGCCCTTGACTTGAGGCGATGATAACAGAGTTAACTTTGACTGCTACTAGGGTATTCCCAGTAAGGTTTGGGGAGGGGGTAATGTATATACAGAACGCGATGCGCCGGCGAGATTCAATTCGTTGACCTGACGCGCAACGAATGGGGCAGACATGAGCAGGATCCTGTCGGGCGACAGGCCCGAAAACCGAACGATGGGTTACTCGTAGCCGTTATAGTTTGAAGATGCACAAATCTGCACATGCAGATTGTCTTCGCGGGAGAAACGGTTGCCTCCGCTGAGGGATGCGACGTTGCCGCCGCGACCAGGAGTGCCTTTCGCACTCCGGGGCGGCGAGCCGCTCCGGGTGGCAAGCCAATGCTCGCGCACCACACCTCTGTACGCTGCATGAACGCCGCGCCAGGCAACCACAGGCGAATCCCTGCCTTTCCTTGCAGGCCGCTCGAGGGCGTGATGGCCACCCCGCACTGGAACACGGACAGCCGTGCCGGCGCGTGGCAAACGCGCAGTCAACTTCTGCCTGCGACGGGCGATGACGCCCGCCGCAGCCGGATGGCGTGCTTGCGATGATACCCGGCAGAACCACGAACTCGTCGGGAATCCTGATCCGGTCACCGAACATCGCGCTGCCATACCGCTATTGCAAAACTGCAACCAACTCCTTGCGTGTCGTCATGCTGATTTGCCTCGCCACCTCGTGCCGCTCCCGCCGGACAATCCGACGGGTAGCGAACCACGTGAGGCGACAGGTCAGCGCGAGTTGCAATTCTGATGAGTCAACGCGTCTTGATGAAAGACTCGGCGACTCAACGTCGCATGCCCACCGACGACGAACATTCAGATTTCACCGGGACAACGCTCTGTTGTACTGCTGAGTGCCGCACCCTCAGCTCAAGTCACCGCCTTCTTATTGATTGACGGCAGGCGGCGAGAGCGTACTCACCGTCACCTCGGCGGAAGAACCCGACCGGGACGTTCCGCCCGCACTCGGGTCACCGTAACCGGCCGTGTCGACTTGAGCGATTGTTTTTTGTGCAGCAACGCGTGCCTCAGCAGCTTGTAACTTCGCAGGATAGTCGGGGTCACCTGAAGTTATCGGGTCATACCCGGCGTTCTCGAGTTGGATGAGTTTGGCCCTCACTTGTGCGCGAGTCAGAGGCTGATTCGATTGTGCGAGCGAAGCAAGCGGTACAGAAACAATGGCAGAGACAACAATAGCTTTGATGAGCGACTTCATGACGGATTCCTCCAGAAATTAGCGTCTGCAGATCTGACAAGTCGCCGGCCTGCAACGTTGACGCAGTCTACGGTGGAGAAGTCTCCGGGAAAATACCTAGATTTCCAAGAGTTTGTTGTCCCTAACACAACAATGCGGACGATATCGGCCACCTTGCCGACATCATCGAGAACGAATAATCGGCGGAGTTACTCCGACACCACGTCACTTGAGATTCAGGCGCCGGCCGATGCTTCACTTCAATCGTTGGCATGTAGGCCGTAGTTTCGCTGAGAAAGCGTGGGGTCGTCCGAACACGCGAAAAGCCGCGTCGGGTTCTCGAACTCTGGGAGCGCAGACATCCGATTCACGTGAAAATCGGACGTAATCGCGCCGACCATCGCCGATTACGAGCAATCCATTCGTTGCGATATACGCGCACCTCTATCGCTTTTCAGCCACGTTGATCCGTACCCAGTCCGTCGACGACTAAAGCCGTCCAATGCGGCTGCAGTCCGCACTTGTGCGCCCGTTCAATCGAGGTGAACACCGCCCACCGTTGAGCTCAGGCACGCTACGGAGAGGCGCGTCCGCGCTCCCAGAGATGAACTAGTCGCTCCAAGCCGCTGGACAGCTTGCGACCGAACATCGGACAACCGACTGCTCTCGCCACTCTGAAAATTGGTTGACAGCCTCGAACATGCAGATATACTCGTTTCTGTTGCTGATGTAGCGCCAGTGTTGCTACATCAGCAACTATGGCGCTAAATGGTGATTTTTTGCCGAAGGCCGTCCGCCGGGCGATATAGATCTTTCATGGCCCGGCAGAGCGATTCTCGAAATTAAGCATTTTGAGAGGCGCCCATAAGCTCGCACCCGAAAGGTCGTCCATCGACGATGGTGCAGGCGGTGCGCGACTGGCCTGAGCCGAACGCACAATTGCAGGGCGGGTCGTTTCCCGTTGGCCATCAGTTTTCCAGGAGACTAGGCCATCTGCATAAGGAGAGTAGAGGAATGCAAGTCAATGTTAATTCTTTAGAAGGGAAATAGAGGAATGCCAATCAATCATAATTCACTCGGTGCTGAAACACCGTGGCTGCCTGCAGCCGTTACGCAGCGACAGATTGATGCTTTGTGCAGCTGTCTCGAGGACTACAACCCCATGTTCCTCGATGAGGAAGCCGCAGCGCACGCGGGCGGAGTGGTTGCTCCTCCTACCCTTATCAACTGCTTTCGCGACCTCAAGACGAATCTTGTGCTTTCCGAGGCCGAGGTTGACCTTCCGCTTCTCCTGCATGGTGAACAGGTAATCAACTTCTATAAGGAGATTCGACCAGGCGAGGAGATCATGCACAAGATCAAAATCGTTGAGGTCGGGCGTAAGAAAAGTAGCACTTATGGAGAGCTGGATTTCTTTACCGTCCTGATCAAGCTTCATAGCAAATCAGGGGAGCGCCTCGTCGAGGCAACGCAGCTTTTCTTTGTGCGCGACAACTAAGGAGGAAACGATGGAATACACGCAACGAATGGCCGTACCCGGCGCTCAGGACCCGATTCAACGACAAGAGCTGCCCCACTTCGAGGATGTTTTGGTTGGGCATGAACTTAGCCTCGCCAAGCCGCCTATCACGCGGCTACAAATTGCGAAATTCGCCGGCGCGTCGGGCGACTTCAATCCGAGCCACGTCGACGAGGACATTGCCCGCGACATTGGCGGGATGGGTGGCGTGTTCGCGCATGGCATGATCGGGATGGGCTTCATCGGTCAGATGTTGACAGACTGGATCGGTCCCCGCGCTCTGCGGACGTTCTCCACCCGGGCGCTGATCATCGTGCGCCCTGGCGACTCCTTGACCTCCTTCGGCAAAGTCACGAGGAAGTGGGTTGAAGATGAAGACAATCTCATCGAGATCGAAGTTGGCGCACGCAATCAGAAAGGGGACCTAACCCATTCCGGTCGCGCCGTCGCTACCCTTCCCCGTCGCCAACTTGTCATTCGTGACTCGCTGAAGCGTCCATACCTTGTGCAACATCGTGTGATCGGTTGATGTCATGGTCGCCCTCACGGTCGGACGCGCCCTGAGACTCGCCATGCGGAAGGCGGCCAATCGGCCGGCCATCCGCTCGTCGTACGGGGTGATGACACATGCGGAACTCAACCAGCACTCTGACGCATTGGCGGCAGGGCTGCTTGGCCTAGGGCTGAAGCATGGCGACCGTGTGGCGGCCGCCATGCCAAATCGACCCGAATATGTTGTCATCGCGATTGCATGCGCCAAAGCAGGATTGGTGCTGGTTACTTTAAATTACCGCTACAAGGCGGAAGAACACAGTACCCAGATTCGGGACTCGGGCGCAGCCGCCGTTATCTACGCCGAGTCCATCACCGAGCTCTCCACGATTTCCAGCGATATGCCGTGGATCAAAGTGATCTGCCTTGGCGTAGCGCAGCGCGAGGAAATTTCGTGGGAAAACGTTTTGGATTTGGGCGTCGGGGGAATTCCGGACGTTTCTGTGTCGGAGACCGATCTTCTCTACCTGGGGTACACCTCTGGCACCACAGGGAAGCCAAAGGGCGCAATGGTCACCCATCGGAACCGCGTCCTCGCCTATCACTATTGGGCGCTTGAATTCGGCCTGACGGCAGACGATGTATTGCTGCATTGCGCGCCGTTCCACCATAGCGCTCCGTTTACCTTTGTTTTATGCCAGCTCTACGTCGGCGGACAGGTGATCATTCACGATCATTTTGATGCCACCGCATGTCTCGATGCCATCGAAAAGGACAAAGCTACGTGGGCATTCTGGGTTCCGTTCATGTCGGAGCGCATCCTGGACGAGGCACGTCAGTCTGACCACGCTCGCGATCTCTCGACTTTCCGAATGATCATCTCCGGAGCCGCTCCACTTCCGACACGGACTAAGCTAGCACTACTCGATCGCTTCGAGGGTTGTGCGCTCCACGAATTCTATGGTGCGACCGAAGCAGGGGTTATCACGAACCTTCGTCCGGGTAACCAGACACAGAAGACCCGATGTGTTGGTCAACCGGTCTTTGATATGGAGATTTCAATTAGAGACGAAGCCGGCGACGAACTGCCCTCCGGCCAAGTCGGCGATATCTGGTTGCGGGGCCCTACTCTCTTCTCCGGATATTTCAAGGACCCTGACAAGACGGCGGTTATGTTTAGTCGGGAATGGTGTACTTTGGGCGACATCGGTTGGGTCGACCATGACAACTTTCTGCACATTGTCGATCGACGCAAAGACGTAATCAAGAGCGGTGGTGTCAACATCTACCCGATCGAAATCGAGGAAGCTCTACTCGACAATCCGGACGTCAGCGAGGTTGCCGTAGTTGGTGTGCTGGATGAAGTATGGGGCGAAGCGGTGCATGCCGTCATTGTCAGCCGCCCAGGGGTTGTACAGGATACGAAACAACTCATCGATCTTTGTCGGGACAGGTTGGCCGGATACAAGGTGCCGAAATCGTTTGAGTTCCGCTCCGAGCTTCCAAGAAACGCAAACGGCAAGGTGTTGAAGCGCATGCTGCGAGAAGAATATGTTACCAATAGCCAAAGCGCCAAACCGCACTCCAACTGACCCGAGAGGCGAACTAACATGTATGTGAAGAGTGATCTGTTTATCAATGGCCTGTGGACTCCTAGCGAAAGTAAGGAACATTACGAAGTCACCTGTGCTTCAACCCGCGAGATTATCGGACGCGTTCCGGCTGGCACCGTAGAAGATGCCAACCGTGCAGTCGTGGCCGCGTCGCGAGCTTTGCCCAACTGGAGTAACGTGCCGCGCGAGGAGCGTGCGCAACTGCTCGAGCGAATCGCTGATGGCATTGAGCGACGCTCCAAAGAGATCGGCCGCTTCGTCGCCCAAGAGGTTGGGATGCCTCTGAAACTTGCGACTCGCGTACAGGCTGGATCCCCCGTCGAAATCTTTCGAACCTTCGCGAAAGTTCTACGCGAATACAGTTTTGAGGAAGTAGTTGGAAATTGCCTAATCACCCGAGAGCCGGTCGGCGTGGTTGCAGCCATCACACCCTGGAACTTCCCGCTCCATCAGATCGCGGCCAAGACTGCAGCCGCGCTGGCTGCAGGGTGCACAATCGTGGTCAAACCCTCAGAAGTTGCTCCCCTTTCTGCGTTTCTCTTTGCCGAGGTAGTCGAAGAAGTCGGTCTCCCAGCCGGTGTATTTAACCTCATCACAGGAGCTGGCCCAACCGTCGGTGAATCCCTGGCAGCGCATCCGCGGGTGGACATGGTGTCCTTCACTGGGTCGACCGCAGTCGGGCGGCGAATCCTTGCGCTAGCGGCCTCGACCGTCAAACGCGTCGCGCTTGAACTGGGTGGCAAGTCCGCATCCGTTATTCTGGACGATGCGGACCTTCGCACAGCGGTGCGCGGGACGGTAGCCTCCTGCTACTTCAATTCTGGCCAAACTTGCAGCGCGCATACCCGCCTTCTCGTCCCGAAAGCGCTCTATGCCGAGGTGGCAGAGCTGGCCACTGAGGCGGCCCGTACCTTCGTCGTCGGCAGCGCTCTCGATGAAGGTACGCGTCTCGGACCGGTCGCCTCCGCGCGACAGCGCGATCGTGTTCGCGGGTTCATCGAGCAGGGTATTCGTGACGGAGCTTCATTGCTAAGCGGTGGTCTCGAGCTCCCGCCCGGCCTGCCCGACGGCTTCTTCGTTGCTCCGACTATATTCGGAAATGTGCATCCAGGATCTGCCCTAGGTCAGGAGGAGATCTTTGGACCAGTCTTGTCCATCATTACCTACGAGACTGAGGCTGAGGCAGTGGAGATTGCGAACGGGACAATCTTTGGACTGTCAGGAGGAGTGTGGACTGCGGACGAGAACCGTGGCCGCGCCTTCGCCCGTCGGCTGAAAACTGGGCAAGTCGAAATCAACGGCGGTCGGCATAACTCACTAGCCCCGTTTGGCGGGTACAAGCAATCGGGACGGGGCCGCGAGTTCGGCGTTGCTGGGCTTGAGGAATATCTAGAAATGAAAGCAATCCTGCATAAGGAGCCTGTTGCTGAAGCTTCCTGATTCGACGTGGCATCACGACCATGGCTCCGGCGGAACCAGTAGACGCACCCCGCAGTCGCGCTACATGGTACCGCCAGCGTCAGTTTGGCATCGAGGTGGCCTTGGCACGCATCACGTCCGCATGCCTGGAGACACACACTCTGCTGCCGTTTCGACACATCTGAATCCGCCCGTACAGCCGCGTTCGGCGGCGCGAATCAGGCGTGGTTCGATTGACCTAAGCAAGCGAGGTATCAATAATGACTAACCCATGCATCATTTCTGTCGCAATTACCGGAGCCCGGCCCCGCAAGGAAGACAATCCGGCCGTGCCCATCTCCGTAAGCGAGCAGGTGGAATCCACGCAAGCGGCGTTCGAAGCTGGGGCAGCGCTCGTGCATCTGCATGTGCGCAATGATGATGAAACGCCCTCTTCTGATCCCGACCGGTTCGCGCGGGTACTGGAAGGCATTAGAAAGCATGCCCCCGGTATGATCACGCAGTTCTCGACCGGCGGCTCTCCGGGAGCAGGCAAGGAACGGGGTGGCATGCTGTCACTGCGCCCAGACATGGCATCGCTCGCAACGGGCTCGGTAAACTTTCCAAGCCGCATCTACGACAACCCTCCAGACCTGATTGACTGGCTCGCATCGGAGATGTTGTTCTATGGCATCAAGCCGGAAATCGAAGCCTTCGACCTCTCGATGATCTTTCGGGCCGCCGCCCTGAAGGAAGCTGGCAAGATCGCAGGCCCGTTGCATGTGCAATTTGTGATGGGCATCAAAAATGCGATGCCAGTCGATCGCGAGGTATTCGAATTCTATGTGCGTACCCTCAATCGTCTGGCGCCCGACGCAACTTGGACCGGTGCCGGTATCGCACGCAACCAACTCACGCTGGTACGCTGGTCCCTCGAACTCGGAGGGCACTGTCGAACTGGGCTCGAAGATAACGTCCGATTGGACAGGCATACGCTCGCACCGTCTAACGCAGCCCTCGTGCAACAAGCCGCCAACCTTTGCGAAGAGTATGGACGTCCCGTCGCGACGGTAGCGCAAGCCCGCGCCCTTTTGGGTCTAGCTCCCAACTAGCAAGCGAGGTCGCGAGTGGGCCATGTGGCGTGCCGTAATTGCGTCGCGTTTCATTATGGCCGTTCGTTGTCCGTCTCGATCCGACCAAAAACGGAGGCGGATCCGCGGTAAGCGCATCTACCGAGGCCGTTACACGTCCCGCGCGAACGCAGGTCATAATGCCGTTTTCCTGTGTACAGAAGATAAGCGGAATGCACCGCAACGGCGGTGCGATCGCAGGCAGTAGGCCGCTCTTGCTCACAGGGTTAGCCGGATTCGGGAAGCAAGCTCGTAGCTTTGCGGCGACGCCAAACATCGACAGGGACGATTGCTAACCGCTGGCCGTACCGTAGGCGGGCATCGACGATACAAACGTGAAGCGGCCCGGCAGACTCTCGGCATCGACGAGGCACCGGTCGGCAAAGCGGTGTGTTACGCGCGAGTGTCGTCGCATGACAAGGCTGAACAGCTGGGGACGCTGGCCGCGCGGCTGAAGAAGTATTGCCCGCGTGTACCTGCAAGGAGAGATCGGGGATCGCATCACGTCGCTTGGCGCAGCGTTCGCATAGCGGTGTGAGCGGTGGTTCCCCCAGCGGGGCGGTGCCGCAACGGAGCGCAAAAGGCCCTCTGGTCACGGCGGTAACGCCGCCCCCCAGTGGGGGCACCGTCTCCTCAGCGAAGAAAATCTGCTGGGTATATCTGTTCACCTTCAAACTACGGTCTGGGCATCGACCTTTCGAGGCTTGCTCGGCGTGCACAGACATTACGGACTGTGCCCTCACGCTGTCACCAATTTGGGTTCTGTCGCGATAAGGCCATCTTGATGAGCATACCAGAAATGACAAGGACTGCTCACATAACCATCGAATAAGACTGCTCGGCGGCGGACGGATCGGTTCCATCCTCGGTTTTCATTTGCCCCTTCCTGATCATATGCATGACTTCGATGCCCGACAGGATGATGCGGGCGCAACGAAAATCCTTGAAGCCCAGCATCGGTCGGGTGATGCGTTTGATGGCCCGATGGTCTTGCTCGACCACGTTATTCAGGTACTTGACTTGACGGATCGTGATGGGCGTCTCCCGCTCGGCGTTCAC
>Ga0255336_101129_pt1 | contig 23466 bp, 22 predicted proteins | sample MeOH1_35cm_T3_17_FD_189102 | JGI IMG/M metagenome (GOLD analysis project Ga0255336, IMG submission 189102) | Sandy soil microbial communities from University of British Columbia, Vancouver, Canada - MeOH1_35cm_T3_179 | ecosystem: Engineered > Artificial ecosystem > Sand microcosm > Unclassified ...
CCAGGCGCGTTCCCGCTTTTCGACAGGAACGGACTTCGACACCTGATAATTTTCGCGCGCGACCTTGCGCTGATCCGGCGTCATGCGGATCCATTCGCTCATCCGCTCATGCAGGCGTTTTTGCTGATCGGGCGTCATCTTCTTATAACGCGATGCGATCTTCATCCAATTGCGCTTGCGCTCTTCGTTGAACTGGTCCCATTGGGAGGCGAACGGGGCGAGCGCGACCCGTTGAGCCTCAGTCAGCCGTGCCCAAGCCATGGGACTTTCGGGGGACGAGAGCGAAGAAAGCGGTGACAGGACTTCTCCCGCGCTCGCCCCGGCAGGGGCGGCAGCAACGGGAACCGCTGAAGCGGACGAGTAGAAACGCGGATAGGTGGCGGCAAACGCGACGAGTCCCGCAATTGCGCATCCAAAGACAATCGCGAGGCCGCGCTTGTAACTCACCCGATGACTCCTGCGTTCTTTAATGATTGCGCGTCAGGTACGCGTTGAAACCGTGGTCGAGATAGGCGTCGAGCGGGAGGTTGTCGCTGAGCATGGCGGCGTCGATATCGGCGAGTTCCGCGGTGCGCTGCTGGTCCTCCCAGTAAGCGATGCCAGCCAGCCCGATGACGAGCGCGAGCAGCGGCCACGCCAGCGCGAGGCGCGAGAAGCGGCCACGTTTACCCGTATGGCCAGACCCGGCGGAGCCGAAAGAGCCCGGCTCCACGCCCGCCCCGGCGAGCGCAGGCGCGAAAACCGGCGCCGCGACCGCGACTTTTTCCGGTTTTTTGCGTGCGATCGCCGTCCGGCGCGCCGCCGCGAGCTTGTCGAGCGATGCGGCGGGCAGCGAGTTGATGTTTTCGTCGAGCGCGCGGCGTACCTTCAGCGCGAACTCGGTTTCCTTTTGATCGAGAGCGTTGCTCATAGCGTGATTCCTTTCGCCTTCAGCGCGTGTGCCAACGCATGCGTGGCCCGCGAGCAATGCGTTTTTACGCTGCCTTCAGAGCAGCCCATTGCAGCGGCGGTTTCGGCGACATCCATATCCTCCCAGTAACGCATGAGAAACGCTTCCCGTTGACGTGCTGGTAGTTTCTGGATCTCCGCGTCGATCAGGTTGAGCACCTGTTCACGCTCGAGCCGGCTTTCGCTGCTCTCCGCGCCGACTGTGCCGTCCTGCGATTCGAAGGTCTCCAGGGGGTCGAATTCGTCGTCGTCGGCGTTGCCGAACGAGGAAAACAGGCTCACCCAGGTATTGCGGACCTTCTGCCGCCGAAAGTAATCGTGCGTCGCATTTTGCAGGATACGCTGAAACAAAAGCGGCAATTCGGGCGGAGGGCGGTCGCCGTATTTTTCGGCGAGCTTGATCATCGCATCCTGAACGATGTCGAGCGCCGCATCGTCATCGCGTACGGTGTACACCGTCTGCTTAAACGCGCGTCTTTCGACGCCCGCCAGAAAATCGGCGAGTTCCTTGTCTGATGCCATCCGTGAGGCCCGGCGCAACGAGCGTGCGTCGATAAGGGTTGGTGAGAGGTTAAAACCTGCGGATGCTAGCAAACTTTTGAGTGAACAGCGAGCAAATGCACGGCCGTTACAGGCTGAAACACAGACATTTCGTCACTATTTCGGATAAATCCGAGCCTTTCCGGCCCGATTTCGGCGTGTTCCGATGGTTGTCGTGGAAATTTTTCCTTGACGAGAATTGTTGCGTCGGGATATCGTTTCCGACTCGCATCATAAAGTGAACTGTCTCTTTGAGGCGAGCCCAAGAAGCCCGCTTCCCATTAAGACGCGCCGCTTGAACCCGAGCCACAAGCCCGGCAGAGAGCACCCAATCAATTTTTTGCCGAAAATTCGAAAGGTGAATGTATGAATATGCCCAGCGCGGAATTCTCCACGTCGGATACGACTCCCCCCCTCGAAGCTGAATCCATTGGCGGCACCGTGCTCATGCGCGCGCTCGCTGACGAAAAAGTCGAGTTTATTTGGGGCTATCCCGGCGGCTCGGTACTCTATATCTACGACGAGTTGTACAAGCAGGACGAGATCCAGCATATCCTCGTGCGCCACGAACAGGCCGCGGTTCATGCCGCCGACGCCTACGCGCGCTCCACGGGTAATGTCGGCGTCTGCCTCGTGACCTCCGGCCCCGGCGTCACCAATGCGGTGACCGGTATTGCCACGGCCTACATGGATTCCATTCCGCTCGTCATCATCAGCGGCCAGGTTCCTACCGCGGCAATTGGCCAGGATGCGTTCCAGGAGTGCGATACGGTTGGCATCACGCGTCCGTGCGTCAAACACAACTTCCTCGTCAAGGACGTGCGTGAACTCGCTGCGACCGTCAAAAAGGCGTTTTATATCGCCCGTACGGGGCGTCCCGGCCCGGTGCTGATCGACATTCCGAAAGACGTGTCGAAGACGCCGTGCAAGTACGAACCGCTCAAGACGGTATCGCTGCGTTCGTACAATCCGGTGACCAAAGGCCATTCGGGCCAGATCCGCAAGGCCGTACAGTTGTTGCTGTCGGCCAAGCGTCCGTACATTTATACGGGCGGCGGCATCATTCTCGCGAATGCCGCGCGTGAACTGAACCAGTTCGCCGATCTGCTCGGTTATCCGGTGACAAACACGCTGATGGGCCTGGGCGGTTATCGCGCGGACAACAAGAAATTCCTCGGCATGCTCGGCATGCACGGCACGTACGAAGCCAACATGGCAATGCAGCACTGCGACGTGCTGATCGCGATCGGCGCGCGTTTCGACGACCGCGTGATCGGCGATCCGGAGCATTTTGCGTCGCATGCCAAGAAGATCATCCACATCGACATCGATCCGTCGTCCATCTCCAAGCGTGTGAAGGTCGATATTCCGATCGTCGGCGACGTGAAGGAAGTGCTGAAAGAGCTGATCGAACAGTTGCAGACGGCCGAACACGGTCCGGACACGGCGGCGCTCGCCGACTGGTGGAAGGACATTGAAGCGTGGCGTTCGAAGGACTGCCTCAAGTTCGACCGCGAAAGCGAGATCATCAAGCCGCAGTACGTGGTTGAAAAGGCATGGGAACTGACCGACGGCGAAGCGTTCGTCTGTTCGGACGTCGGCCAGCATCAGATGTGGGCCGCGCAGTTCTACAGGTTCAACAAGCCGCGTCGCTGGATCAATTCGGGCGGTCTCGGCACCATGGGCTTTGGCCTGCCTGCCGCAATGGGCGTGAAGATGGCGCACCCGGACGACGAGGTGTTGTGCATCACGGGCGAAGGCTCGATCCAGATGTGTATCCAGGAATTGTCGACGTGCAAGCAGTACAACACGCCGATCAAGATCATCTCGCTTAACAACCGCTATCTCGGCATGGTTCGCCAGTGGCAGCAGATCGAATACAAGAAGCGTTATTCCAGCTCGTACATGGACGCGCTGCCTGATTTCGTGAAGCTGGCTGAGGCGTATGGTCACGTGGGCATGCGCATCGAGCACACGCGCGACGTCGAACCGGCGCTGAAAGAAGCACTGCGCCTGAAGGATCGCACGGTATTCCTCGACTTCCAGACAGATCCCACCGAAAACGTCTTTCCGATGGTCCAGGCAGGCAAGGGCATCACGGAAATGCTGCTCGGCTCGGAAGATCTATAACGGCTGTTTTCCCGGCGCGACTCGCGCGCGCCCGTCTTCACGAAAGACGATCGCGGCGCGCGGGTTTTGCGGGATCACGCTATCTAACTGGATAATTCAGGAACGCGACAATCATGAGACACATTATTTCCGTGCTGCTGGAAAACGAACCGGGCGCGTTATCGCGTGTCGTCGGCCTCTTTTCCGCACGCGGCTACAACATTGAAACCTTGACGGTGGCGCCGACCGAAGACAGTTCGCTGTCGCGGCTGACCATCGTTTCCATTGGCTCGGATGACGTGATCGAACAGATCACAAAGCACCTGAACCGCCTGATCGAGGTGGTGAAAGTGGTCGACCTGACAGAGGGCGCCCACATTGAGCGCGAGCTGATGCTGATCAAGGTGAGAGCGGTCGGTAAGGAACGAGAAGAGATGAAACGGATGGCGGACATCTTCCGCGGCCGCATCATCGACGTCACCGAAAAAAGCTACACGATGGAACTGACGGGCGCGAGCGACAAGCTCGATGCCTTTATTCAGGGGCTGGATGCGACGGCGATTCTCGAAACCGTGCGCACTGGAAGTTCCGGCATTGGCCGGGGCGAGCGCATCCTGAAGGTTTAAATCGCTGTAACGAACTCGCAGTTATTAGCACCCAATTTCACAAATTAAATCAGGTAAAGGAACCACCATGAAAGTTTTCTACGACAAAGACGCCGATCTCTCCCTCATCAAGGGCAAGCAAGTCACGATCATCGGTTATGGCTCGCAAGGCCATGCACACGCGCTGAACCTGAAGGAAAGCGGCGTGAACGTGACGGTCGGCCTGCGCAAGAACGGCGCATCGTGGAGCAAGGCCGAGAAGGCCGGACTGAAGGTCAAGGAAGTGGCCGAAGCCGTGAAGGGCGCGGACGTGGTCATGATGCTGCTGCCGGACGAGCAGATCGCTGAAGTCTACAAGAACGAAGTGCACGACAACGCCAAGGAAGGCGCTGCACTGGCATTCGCGCACGGCTTCAACGTGCATTACGGCCAGGTCATCCCGCGTGCCGACCTCGACGTGATCATGATCGCCCCGAAGGCGCCGGGTCACACGGTGCGCAGCACGTACGCCCAAGGCGGCGGTGTTCCCCACCTGATCGCCGTGGCACAAGACAAGTCGGGCGCAGCACGCGATGTCGCACTGTCGTACGCAGCCGCTAACGGCGGCGGCCGTGCCGGCATTATCGAAACGAATTTCCGCGAAGAAACTGAAACCGACTTGTTCGGCGAGCAAGCTGTCCTGTGCGGCGGTACGGTCGACCTGATCAAGGCTGGCTTCGAAACGCTGGTGGAAGCGGGTTACGCACCGGAAATGGCGTACTTCGAATGCCTGCACGAACTGAAGCTGATCGTCGACCTGATCTATGAAGGCGGCATCGCCAACATGAACTACTCGATCTCGAACAACGCCGAATACGGCGAATATGTGACGGGTCCGAAGATCGTGACGGAAGAAACGAAGAAGGCGATGAAGCAAGTCTTGACCGACATCCAGACCGGCGAGTACGCAAAGAGCTTCATCATCGAAAACAAGGCGGGCGCGCCGACGCTGCAATCGCGTCGCCGTATTACGGCTGAGCACCAGATCGAAGTGGTCGGTGCCAAGCTGCGCGCCATGATGCCGTGGATTGCAGCAAACAAGCTGGTTGATCAGTCGAAGAACTAAAAAAGCCTGAACGACCGGCCTTGCGGGCCGGTCCTAGTGAAGACCGCAAGCCGTCCGGTGTCGCTTGGCGCCGGACGGCTTTTGCTATCCTACGGTTTTACTAAAAACATAGAACTCGTTCATGAACTATCCACATCCGATCATCGCGCGCGAAGGCTGGCCGTTTATTGCCATTGCGGCTGTCGTTGCCGTGTTGATCCAGGCCATCGGCGGCTTTGGTTTTGCCTGGCCGTTCTGGCTACTGACGATCTTCGTCGTCCAGTTTTTCCGTGACCCGGCCCGGCCGATTCCCGTTCAGGCGAACGCCGTGCTGTGTCCTGCTGACGGCCGCATCGTTGCCGTGGAAACCGCGCACGATCCCTATGCGGGCCGCGAAGCGCTGAAGATCAGCGTGTTCATGAACGTGTTTAATGTCCACTCGCAGCGCTCGCCGGTCGATGGTGCGATCAGCAAGGTCGAATACTTCCCGGGTTCGTATCTCAACGCGGCTGTCGACAAAGCCTCGACCGAGAACGAACGCAATGCGATCGTCATTCAGACCGCAGCGGGACACACCGTGACGTCGGTGCAGATCGCCGGCCTGATTGCGCGGCGCATTTTGTGTTATGTCCACGTTGGCGAACCGCTTAACCGTGGCCAACGTTATGGTTTTATCCGCTTCGGATCGCGGGTCGATGTGTATTTGCCGGTGGGCAGTCGTCCGCGCGTCGCGATTGGCGAGAAGGTGTCGGCGTCGTCCACGATTCTTGCCGAGTTCGCAGAGCAATCAGCTTAACTAAGCGGTAAAACCAGGCTGCACAACGGAGGACTCGATGGCGGCACTCAAACCGCGCCGGACGCGAAGCACCACCACACCCCCGCGGGCGTTTCGCCGCAATAAAGCGGCTCAAGACATCGGTGTGCTGGAAACGCGGCGTGCGAAGCGGCAACAGTTTTTGAGGAAGCGCGGCATTTATTTGCTGCCCAACGCGTTCACCACGGCCGCGCTGTTCTGCGGCTTTTTCGCGGTCGTTCAGGCCATGAACGTGCGCTTCGAGGTCGCGGCCATCGCGATCTTCGTAGCCATGGTGCTGGATGGCATGGACGGTCGTGTCGCACGCATGACACATACGCAAAGCGCGTTCGGCGAGCAGTTCGACAGCCTTTCCGACATGGTCTCGTTCGGCGTCGCGCCCGCGCTGGTCATGTACGAATGGATCCTGAAGGATCTGGGCCGATGGGGCTGGCTCGCGGCGTTCGTCTATTGCTCGGGGGCAGCGTTGCGGCTCGCACGCTTCAACACGAACGTAGGCGTCGTCGATAAACGGTATTTCCAGGGCCTTCCAAGCCCGGCAGCGGCGGCGCTGATTGCAGGGTTTGTGTGGCTCGCCACCGATAACCGCGTGCCGCTGAAGCTGGTCTGGCTGCCGTGGGTCGCATTTGCGCTGACCGTCTACGCCGGCGTCACGATGGTGTCGAACGCGCCGTTCTACAGCGGCAAAGCACTCGATGTGCGTTTTCGCGTCCCATTCGCCGGCGTCTTGCTGGTCGTGGTCGCGTTTGTGCTGGTATCGTCGGATCCGCCTTTGATGTTGTTCGGCTTGTTCGTGCTTTACGGGTTTTCCGGCTACGCGTGGTGGGGCTACATGGCCATGCGAGGCAGGCCGAATCCGGCCAGGTCGTCGGAGAAACCGCATTGAGAGGGGCGCGCATCGGCTTGTCGGCGGTGCGCGCTTTTTTGCTTTTGGCTGCCTCGCGGCCAAAAGCTGCGCAGGAAACGTCAATCGGCGCCATCGGAAAGCCCAATTGCACGCTCTCAAAAATCTCGTTATAGTCTGCAAATGATTTTTTTCACCCATCCCCTCTCGTCTCTCCTAGCTGGTGCGCCGCTACGCGCGCTACCGCTACTAGCGCGCCTACTGCGCTAAGCTTCCCGCCTTCCGTCTGCTCGTTCGTGGTTTTCGACGCCAGCGGTGGCGCGAACACCCGAATTCCGTATTGCTTTTCTCCACCGTTTTTTAAAATCTAAAAGCCCCCACTGGAGCCCGACATGGCAGACAAACTGATCATTTTCGACACGACCTTGCGCGATGGCGAGCAATCCCCCGGCGCGTCGATGACGAAGGAAGAGAAGATCCGGATCGCAAAGGCGCTCGAACGGATGAAGGTCGATGTGATCGAAGCAGGCTTCGCGGCCAGCTCTAACGGCGACTTCGATGCGATTCACACCATCGCAGGCCTGGTGAAGGACAGCACGATCTGCTCGCTCGCCCGCGCCAACGACAAAGACATCCAGCGCGCCGCCGATGCCCTGAAGCCCGCCGATCACTTTCGCATCCATACGTTTATCGCGACGTCGGCGCTGCACATGGAAAAGAAGCTGCGCATGAGCGCCGACCAGGTCTACGAGCAGGCGCGCCTCGCGGTGCGTTTCGCGCGCAAGTTCACCGACGACGTGGAATTCTCGCCGGAAGACGGCAGCCGCTCGGATCTCGATTTCCTGTGCCGTGTGCTCGAAGCGGTGATCGATGAAGGCGCGACCATCATCAACATTCCGGATACCGTCGGCTACGCCGTGCCGGAAGGCTACGGCAACCTGATCAAGACCATTCGCGAGCGCGTGCCGAATTCGGACAAGGCGATTTGGTCCGTGCATTGCCACGACGACCTCGGCATGGCAGTCGCGAATTCGCTGGCCGGCGTGCACATCGGCGGCGCGCGTCAGATCGAGTGCACCATCAACGGTCTCGGCGAGCGCGCGGGCAACACGGCGCTTGAAGAGGTCGTGATGGCGATGAAAACGCGCAAGGACTATTACGGGCTGGAACTCGGTATCGATACGACGCAGATCGTGCCGACCTCGAAGCTCGTGTCGCAGATCACTGGTTTTGTCGTGCAGCCGAACAAGGCTGTGGTCGGAGCGAACGCGTTTGCGCACGCCTCCGGGATTCACCAGGACGGCGTGTTGAAGGCGCGCGATACCTACGAAATCATGCGCGCCGAAGATGTGGGCTGGTCGACCAACAAGATCGTGCTTGGCAAGTTGTCCGGCCGCAACGCGTTCAAGCAGCGCCTGGAAGATCTCGGCGTGACGCTTGAATCGGAAACGGATGTGAACGCTGCGTTCGTGCGCTTCAAGGAACTCGCCGACCGTAAATCTGAAATCTTCGATGAAGACGTCATGGCGATCGTCTCCGAAGAATCGGCCGAAATGCAGGCTAAAGAAACGTTCCGCTTCGTGTCGCTCGCGCAGCACTCGGAAACGGGCGAGCAGCCGCATGCACGCGTGGTGTTCGCCGTCGATGGGATAGAAGTACGGGGCGAATCGCGTGGTAACGGTCCGGTCGATGCGACGCTGCACGCGATTGAATCGAAGGTATCGAGCGGCGCTGAGCTCGTGCTGTATTCGGTGAACGCAATCACCACCGGCACGCAGGCGCAAGGCGAAGTCACCGTGCGTTTGTCGAAGAGCGGCCGGATCGTGAACGGCGTGGGCACGGACCCGGACATTGTGGCGGCATCGGCGAAGGCGTATCTCGCGGCGCTCAACAAGCTGCATTCGAAAGTCGAGAAGCTGAATCCGCAGCTTTCGTGACGTGATTTTTACGAACCAGCGGGGCACGTAACCGGTTGCCTGGCTGATTAAAAACGGCTCTCGCCAAAAGCGAGAGCCGTTTTTTATTGCGCCGAGCCATCGTGCTACTTCACCAGCACTCGTTTAAAGAACGCCATGCGCCGCTGCAAACCCGGTCGTTCCCGCGCCGTGCGCTCAAGTTGTCGGCATTCCACATGAATGCCGCGCGCGGGAGCATCGGCGACGAATTTATCGATGAGCTCGCGCACGTCGGGATCGATGAAATCGGCGCGGCTTGCATCGACTATCACGGTCGCGTTGTCGGGAATCTGCATCAGGTGATGCTTGAGCGACACCTTGCCGAGAAACGACACGTCCTTGCGAAACGACAGCAGGAAGTGGTCATCGTGCTGAGCGATGGTGATAGGCCGCTGCAGATTCGCGTGAATGGCGAGCCCGATGCTGCACGCGATCCCCAGCAAGATGCCGATCAGCAGATCGGTCATCAGCACGCCGGCGATCGTTACGATGAACGGTGCAAAACGGTCGAATCCCTGTCTGGCGACAGCCGCGAACAGCGACGGCTTTGCCAGTTTCAGCCCGGTGAAAATCAGGATCGCGCCGAGGCAGGCCAGCGGGATCAGGTTGATCACCGCCGTCAGCGCGAACACGCTCGCGAGCAGCAGGACGCCGTGCACGAAGGCCGACCATCGGCTCTGCGCGCCCGCGTGGACGTTGGCGGAACTGCGCACGATCACCGATGTGATCGGCAACGCGCCGATCGCGCCCGCCACCATGTTGCCGATGCCCTGCGCCTTCAGCTCCCGGTCGGGATGCGCGGTGCGTTTCTTCGGATCGATTTGTTCAACCGCTTCGAGGCTCAGCAAGGTCTCCAGACTCGCGACGATGGCAAGCGTCATCGCGAGCCGCCAGACGTCGGGGTTCACAAGCTGCGAAAAATTCGGCCAGTCGAACGCGGCGTTTAACGCGGCGAACGAAGCCAGCGACGGCAGCGACACGCGATGTTCAGCCGGCGGTGCAAAACCCGGCGCGGCGAAGTCGAGCGCCAGCGTGATCGCGATACCGAGCATCACTACGGCCAGCGGCGCGGGCAGCGCGCGCACGAGCGTAAAGCGGCGCATTGCCTTGGTTTCCCAGCTGGCCAGAATCGCGACGGACAAGAGGGCGACAGCGCACGCAGCAAGGGACATCGCGCCGAATGGCGTGGCGAGCGTGCCGGGAGTTTGCGCGGCGACATGAGCGCCGCCGTTAGCCAAACCGGCGGCGAGCGGCACCTGCTTGATGATCAGCAACAGGCCGATCGCCGCGAGCATGCCCTTGATCACTGACGATGGCACATACGCCGCGAAGCGTCCGGCCTTTAGCATGCCGAAGCCAAACTGGATCACGCCCGCGAGCATCACCGCCATCAGGAAGGTCGAAAAGCTGCCGAGCTTCGCAATACCATCGACGACAATCACCACCAGCCCCGCCGCGGGCCCGCTCACGCTCAAATGCGAGCCGCTCAGCAGTGCCACAACCAGTCCGCCGATAATGCCCGACAACAAGCCGGCAAACGGCTCGACGCCGGATGCATTGGCGATGCCGAGACACAGCGGCATCGCGACAAGGAAGACGACGGTGCCCGCGAACAGGTCGCGCGGGAAGGTGGTAAGCGTTTCTCGTAGGTTCATGAGTTTTTTTGGGCGCGAGTAAGACCCTGCGATGCCCGCAAGGCTTCGCACGGTGAAGGTTTGAAACGTGAGATTGAGCGGCTAGCGGCCGACGGCTTCCATCACGCGCTGGGCCGCGCTGGGCGCAGGCGCGGGGACGGCCACGTCATTCGATGAGGCGAGCGGCTCGCCCTCTGCATCGGCGGGGTCTCCCGATGAAAGCACCTTGATGCGGCCGTCGCGCAAACCGAAGATCCAGCCGTGAACACGCGGCGCCCGCTCGGCGTCGCGCACGATCGACGTGTCGCGTAACGCGCGCACTTGTTCGAGCACGCTCAGTTCCGCCAGCCGGTCGATGCGTGAGTCCATGGTGCCGATGGCATCGAGTTCGCCGCCATGGGCACGCGCCAGCGCACACAGCGGCGCAATGCGGCGGTTGACGTGGGGCAGGGCATCGGACATCGGCAGTAACGACGCTCGCACGCCGCCGCACCCGTAATGTCCGCACACGATCACATCATCCACTTTCAGCACGCTCACCGCGTACTCGAGCACGCTCATCATGTTGTCGTCGGTGGGTGAAAACAGGTTCGCGATGTTGCGATGGACGAACAAATCGCCAGGCTTGGAATGGGTAATGGTTTCCGCGGGCACGCGGCTATCCGAGCAACCGATCCACAGTACGGTCGGACTCTGGCCCTGAGCCAGTGTTGCGAAGAAATCCGGGTCGCTGGCAGCCACTTCAGCCGCCCAGCCAACGTTTTCGACAAGCATGCGTTTGGGTCGATTCATGGGGGTATCAGCTCCAAAAGCGTAACGAGAGGTACAACACTGCAACGGCCAAATTATCGCTGGAACCGGGATTCCGGCGTCGTCGCTGCCGCGCGTCATAACCTTACGAATTACTTTCTATGAAAAGATTCCGGCAGTCCAGGCATAAAAAAATGCCGCTTGAACAAGCGGCATTTTTTTTCGACGAAAAAAATCCTTCCACGCTTGCCTTCCACGCTACTCAGAAGAAAACTCGCCGGTCGGGGTCGTGAAGCGGATCCGGCGTTTTTTGCGTCAGGCGCAGGGTGCCCTGATCATCGAAGTAAAAGCTGTACATCATGTACCAGACGTTTGCCTCCATGTACCGATACGTCCAGACCTCGCGTTTCATCAACGGGAAGTAGGACGTCTCCACCGGACGTCCGAAGTTGATCAGCACGTCCTTGCGTGTCCAGGTGCCGATCTGCGCTTTGTAGAACTCGTTTTCATCGAGGACCTGGCGCACGCTCAGAATCTTTCCCGATGCGTCGATATCCGCCGCCGTGGTCACTTCACCCAGCGGTTGTGTTGGCCACATCAGGCGCTTGCCGCCGTTCGGCAGGTCGTAGACCTCTTTCGGCGGCCCGAGCCTTGCCGTGATGGTCGACGAGTCTGCACCCGCCTGGTAGTTCTGCCAGGGCTGCGCGCACGCCGTGAGCAGCAGGGCAAGTGCCATTGCTGCCGCAGGTTTTCGTATTGTCTTGCTCAACATTGAAGCCTCCTTCGTATTCGTATCCACGGACGGTCGTGGGTTTTTCTGCTGTTCTGCGCCGTGTGGCTTATTTTGACATGCAGGGTGGGCGGGTGGCTTTGCGCGCGCTTGAGCATGTCCATGTCTATGGAACGCGCAGGCCCAGGCGGGTATTCCATGTCGAGGCGGATTTTCCTCGCGGTTGCGTGCAGCGTGCCGAACGTCCTATGATCCGCGGTTCGCTTCGCTCTCATTTATCCACGGATGGACTGTATGGACCTTGGCTTGTCGCGTGTGTTTTCTCCAAGATGGGTCCGGCTTTTCGGCCGCGCATTGCGTGCGGGCAAGCGCCTGTCCGGTTCGCTTCTCGTGGCTTCATGCGTTGGTAGCGTCTTCCTTTGTCCCGTGTTTGCGGCCGAGACCGCGCCTGCTTTATCGCCCATTCGCGTTGCCATGATCGAAGGCATGTCGGGGCCGTTCGCCAATGCAGGCGCTGCGGTCGAGCGCAATCTGCGCTTCGGCATCGAACGCGTGAACGCGAACGGCGGTGTCAGCTTGCCCGATGGCAAACACCCGCTCCAGCTTGTTGTACTCGACGGCAAGGGCAGCAGTGAAGCCAGCCTTGTCCAGTTGCGTGCGGCCATCGACCAGAGCATCGGCTTCGTCCTGCAAGGCAATAGCTCGGCGGTCGCCGCGGCGCTCATCGACGCCATCAATAAACAAAATGCCCGCGATCCCGGACATCGGGTGGTGTTCCTCAATTACTCGGCCGACGATCCCGCGCTCACCAACGCGGATTGCAGCTTTTGGCATTTCCGCTTCGATGCCCACGCCGGCATGCGCATGAACGCCCTCGCCGATGTCATCCAGCACGATAAATCGGTGAAAAAGGTCTATTTGTTCAACCAGGATTACAGCTTCGGCCACGATGTCAGCCACGAAGCCCAGCGCGCGCTGAAGGAGCGCCGCCCGGACATCGCGATCGTCGCCGATGAATTCATTGCGGCCGGCCGCGTCAAGGACTTCGCCCCGTACATCGCGAAAATCCGCGCGAGCGGCGCCGATGCGGTGATCACCGGCAACTGGGGCAATGACCTCACGTTGCTCGTCAAAGCCGCCCGCGAACAAGGTCTCGACACGCACTTCTACACGTTCTACGGCAATAGTCTGGGCGCGCCCGCCGCCCTGGGCGGCGCCGGTGTGAAACACGTCGTGGCCGTGGCCGATTGGCATCCGAACGCAGGCGGCAGCGCTTCCGATGCTTACTACGGGGCCTTTCGCGCCCGTTTCCCGGCGCCGGCCGACGATTACCTCTTTCTGCGCATGCCGCTCATGATCGAGATGCTCGCGCAGGGCATGCAAGAAGCGCACAGCGCCGAGCCGACCGCGGTCGCCCACGCGCTGGAAGGGATGAAGCTCGACAACGGTTTCCAAAGCGCGGAAATGCGTGCTGCCGACCACCAGTTGATCCAGCCCCTTTATGTGATGGAAATGGACAAGGCCGGCACGCCGGGCGTGCATTTCGACAATGAAGGCTCCGGCTTTGGCTTTCGGACGTTGCTTAAAATCCCGGCAGCCCAGACCGCCATGCCGACCACCTGCCAGATGAATCGTCCTGCATCGTAAAACCACGAAAGCTTAAGCCCCAAGCCTCTTGCCTCATTTCGTCCGTCATCAGGAACCGGGTCGACGGCGAAAACCGCTGTGCTATAATTCGCGACTTGCCGTACTTGGGGAGGGCCTTAAAACCCGAGCAAAACCCCGTGCGGCAAGCAATCCAAAGTCGAGTTATCGATTGCGGAAAGATGCAGAAAACCCACGGCACGGCCCTTCTTCCGTGACCGCCTGTCCGTTTCAAAGGAAAATCAAATGTCTACCGTAGTTGCTCATGCAAAGAAGTCCGACGTCGTCGCAGAATATGCGCGCGCCGCTAACGATACCGGATCGCCAGAAGTGCAAGTCGCGCTGCTGACCACCCGTATCAACGAACTGACCACTCACTTCAAGGCCCACACGAAAGATCACCACAGCCGCCGCGGTCTGCTGCGCATGGTGAGCCGTCGTCGTAAGCTGCTCGATTACCTCAAGGGCAAAGACGCCGACCGTTATCGCTCGCTGATCGAGAAGCTGGGCCTGCGCAAGTAAGCGGCTAGCGTTCACAACGAAATGCCTGTGTCAGTCTGCTGATACAGGCATTTTGTTTTTGAACGGCGCGCTCTTCACGGGCGCGGAAGTGGAAAAAGCGGGAAATATCGAAGGCTTGCATTAAAGCCAACCCCGGATCGGAAGCCGATTCGACTACAGGGCCGGGCCTCGCGGCAGAGCTTTGTGTCATTCCAGCGCGTCATGCGCATCGCGTGTCGTGTTGCGTTGGAATGACATACACCCCTCTCTTGCGCGGTTCCGGTCATCGCTTGGCTTCGCAGTTTTCATCGGCGTGTGCGCGGGCTCCGGATGCTCCGAAGCACACGACAACACGCCAGGACGCGGCGAGGCATAACGAAGAAGGAGTGAGAATGTTTAAAAAGATCGTCAAAGAATTCAAGTGGGGACAACACAACGTTCGCCTGGAAACCGGTGAAATCGCACGTCAGGCCGGTGGCGCCGTGATCGTCGATGTGGAAGATACCGTGGTGCTCGCGACGGTTGTCGGCGCGAAAACGGCAAAGCCGGGCCAGGACTTCTTCCCGCTGACCGTCGATTATCTGGAGAAGACCTACGCAGCCGGCAAGATCCCGGGTGGTTTCTTCCGCCGCGAAGGCCGTCCGTCGGAAGGTGAGACGCTGATCTCGCGCCTGATCGACCGTCCGTTGCGCCCGCTGTTCCCGGAAGGCTTCTATAACGAAGTCCAGGTCGTGATTCACGTGCTGTCGCTCAATCCCGATGTGCCTGCCGACATCCCCGCGCTGATCGGCGCGTCGGCAGCGCTGGCCATCTCTGGCCTGCCGTTCAACGGCCCGGTGGGCGCTGCCCGCGTCGCGTATATCAACAATGAATTCGTGCTGAACCCGACGCGTCCGCAGATGAAGGAATCGGCGCTCGATTTGATCGTGGCCGGTACGGAGCGCGCAGTGCTGATGGTCGAATCGGAAGCGCAACAGCTGACCGAAGAAGTCATGCTGGCCGCTGTGGTGTTCGGTCACGACCAGATGCAAATCGCGATCGATGCAATCCATGAGCTCGTCGCTGAGGGCGGCAAGCCGGAGTGGGACTGGGCGCCGGCGCCGAAGAACGAGCCGCTGATCGCACGCGTGACGGAGCTGGCACAAGCCGAGTTGCTGTCCGTTTATCAGATCCGCGACAAGTCGGCTCGCAGCGCAAAGCTGAAGGAAGTCTACGCAGCAACGACCGCGAAGCTGACGGACGACGCTATCGCAGCGGGCGAAACGCCGGCTGACAAGGCGACTATCGGCAACGTGATGTTCGATATCGAAGCGAAGATCGTCCGTACGCAGATCCTGAACGGCGAACCGCGTATTGACGGCCGCGACACGCGCACCGTCCGTCCGATCGAAATCCGTACCGGCGTGCTGCCGCGTACGCACGGTTCGGCTCTGTTCACGCGCGGCGAAACGCAAGCGCTGGTGATTGCAACGCTCGGTACGAAGGGCGACGAGCAAAACATCGACGCGCTCGAAGGCGAGTATCGTGAACGCTTCATGCTCCACTACAACATGCCTCCGTTCGCGACCGGCGAAACGGGTCGCGTCGGTTCGCCGAAGCGCCGTGAAATCGGTCACGGCCGTCTGGCCAAGCGCGCGCTGGCTGCTTGCCTGCCGAGCGCCGACGAATTCGGCTACTCCATTCGCGTGGTGTCGGAAATCACGGAATCGAACGGTTCTTCGTCGATGGCATCGGTCTGCGGCGGCTGTCTCGCGCTGATGGACGCTGGTGTGCCGATGAAAGCGCACGTCGCGGGTATCGCGATGGGCCTGATTCTGGAAGGCAACAAGTTCGCGGTGCTGACCGACATCCTGGGCGACGAAGATCACCTGGGCGACATGGACTTCAAGGTGGCGGGCACCGCGCAAGGCGTGACGGCGCTGCAGATGGACATCAAGATCCAGGGCATCACGAAGGAAATCATGCAGGTCGCGCTCGCGCAGGCGAAGGAAGGCCGCATGCATATCCTGGGCAAGATGACCACCGCAGTTCCGGGCACGAACACGAACCTGTCGGACTACGCGCCGCGCATGATCACCATGAAGATCAATCCGGAAAAGATCCGCGACGTGATCGGCAAGGGCGGTTCGGTGATCCGTGCGCTGACCGAAGAAACCAACACGACCATCGACATTTCCGATGACGGCGTGGTGACCATCGCGAGCACGAGCAGCGAAGGCATGGCGGAAGCGAAGAAGCGCATTGAGAACATCACGGCCGAAGTCGAAGTGGGCCAGGTCTACGAAGGCCCGGTTCTCAAATTGCTGGACTTTGGCGCAATCGTGAATATTCTTCCGGGCAAGGATGGTCTGCTGCACATCTCGGAAATCGTCAACGAGCGCATCAAGGACATCAACGACTACCTGAAGGAAGGCCAGATCGTGAAGGTCAAGGTCATTCAGACAGACGAAAAGGGCCGTGTGCGTTTGTCGGCGAAAGCGTTGTTGAACGAAGGCGGCGCGCCGATCGAACCGATCCAGCCGACGCAGCAGTAATGCGGTAAGTTTGGATGGCCGGCGCGTGAGATTCGCGCGCCGGCCGTTGTTGAATCTGATGGTTCGAATCTGATTCGATGTTATTGCGGGTTTCTCCTGAGTGAGCCCGCAATGCCATAGGGTTATATGCATCGTTGTTTCCCCAGTGCGTCTTGAAGGATTGAGCAGATGAAAGCGATCGAAATCACCGAGTTTGGCGCACCTGACGTGCTGAAGCTGGGCGAGCGCCCGATGCCGGAGCCGAAGGCCGCAGAAGTGCTGATCAAGGTTGCGGCATCGGGCGTGAATCGTCCGGACGTGTTCCAGCGCAAGGGCGCTTATGCGCCGCCGCCGGGCGCCTCGGATCTGCCCGGATTGGAAGTGGCTGGTGAGATCGTGCGCGGCGACTTCGATCCGAAGCACAATCCGTTCGGTTTGAACGTGGGTGACCGCGTGTGCGCGCTGCTCGCCGGCGGCGGGTATGCCGAATACGCATGCGCGCCGCTGGAGCAATGCCTGCCGGTGCCCAAGGGGTTGACGGACATCGAGGCGGCGTCGTTGCCGGAAACGTTTTTCACGGTCTGGAGCAACGTGTTCGAACGCGCGCATCTGGGCAAGGGCGAGAACGGCGCGGAAGAAACGCTGCTGATCCAGGGCGGTTCGAGCGGTATCGGCGTGACGGCTATCCAGATTGCAAAGGCGCTTGGGCATCGTGTGTTCGTGACGGCCGGGAACGACGAGAAGTGCCAGGCGTGCGAAAAGCTGGGCGCGGAACGGGCGATCAACTACAACACGGAAGATTTCGTCGATGTCGTGAAGTCGCTAACGAACGATCGTGGTGTGGATGTGATTCTCGACATGGTCGCGGGAGACTATCTGCCGCGTGAGCTGAAGGCGCTCGCCGACGGCGGTCGCGTGGTGATAATCGCGACGCTGGGCGGCTCGAAGGCTGAGATCAATCTGAATGAAGTGCTGCGTCGCCGGCTGGTGATTACCGGTTCGACGCTTCGGCCGCGCGCAGTCGCGTTCAAGGGCAAGGTCGCGGTACAGCTGAAGACGCACGTGTGGCCGGAAATTGAAGCAGGGCGGATCAAGCCTGTCATCCATCAGGTTTTCCCCGCCGATCAGGCCGCCGCGGCTCACGCGTTGATGGAAGGCAGCACGCACATTGGCAAGATCGTGCTGGACTGGGGTCAGCTCGCCTGAGCCTTGGTCGAGAATTGAAATGACCGGCCGATCAGGTTTCGTTGTTTGACCGTTTTCTGCCGGTCACAGTAAAATCGCACGTTGTGCTGGGGCGTTGCGTCCGAAAGTTCCATTTTTCTATTTCATTGATCGGCAGCCTCGCTGCTACGACGAGACAAATGCCGAAAGAACAAGCCAAACGCGCAAAGCTGGTGATCGGAAACTGGAAGATGCACGGCCGGCTGGCGGAGAACGCGGTCTTGCTGCAAGCAGTTGCCGCTGGTGCTGCGACGCTGCAGAAGGGCGTGCGCACGGGAGTTTGCGTGCCGGCACCGTATCTCGCGCAGGCACAGGCGCTGCTGGGCGGGTCGCTAGCCGCCTGGGGTGTTCAGGATGTCTCGGCTCACGTGCAGGGCGCTTATACCGGTGAAGTCGCAGCGGGCATGGCCGCGGATTTTGGTGCAACATTCGCGGTTGTCGGCCACTCCGAGCGGCGCGCCTACCATTGCGAGCATTCGGATCTGGTCGCGGTGAAAGCGCTGCGCGCACTGGAAGCCGGACTGACACCGATCGTATGCGTAGGCGAAACGCTGGAACAGCGCGAGAACGGTTCGACGGAGCAGGTAGTCGGCACGCAACTGGAAGCGGTGTTGCTGATGCTGAGCGAGGAACAGGCAGCGAAGATCGTCGTGGCGTACGAGCCCGTCTGGGCGATCGGCACGGGAAAAAGTGCGACGACAGAGCAGGCGCAACAGGTTCATGCATTCCTGCGTGCGCAACTGGCGAGCAAGGGCGCGGCGGTGGCGAACGTGCCGGTGTTGTACGGCGGCAGCGTTAAGCCGGAGAACGCAGAAGAGTTATTCGCTCAACAGGACATCGATGGCGGATTGATTGGCGGTGCATCGCTGAAATCGAACGATTTTCTGGCGATTTGCCAGGCTGCACAAAACGGTTCGGTTTAATCGCCGAGTTTAAGCTTTCGAAAATGTAAGCATTAAATCGTGACGCAACAGTGTCACGTGAACATTAAAGATTCGGGTGAACGCAATGCTGTATTTAAAGACTTTGATTATTGTTGTCCAGTTGCTGTCGGCGTTCGGTGTTATCGGCCTGGTATTGTTGCAGCACGGTAAAGGCGCCGACATGGGCGCGGCATTCGGCAGTGGTGCGTCGGGAAGCCTGTTCGGGGCAACCGGCTCGGCCAACTTCCTGTCCCGTACAACGGCTGTGCTCGCCGCGGTGTTTTTTATCTCGACGCTAACGCTCACCTACCTCGGCAGCTATAAGCCGGCAGCGTCCGCAGGCTTGCTGGGCGGGGCGGCAGTGACTGCGCCTGTCGCGCATCCGGCGGTTGCTGCTTCGGGTTCTGCGGCGGCTTCGGCACCGGTTGCATCGTCGGGTCCGGGCTCTGACGTTCCGAAATAATTTTTCGCGTGGATCGCTTTTTGTGCGTTGAACAAACTGGTTAACCCGGTTATAATTTGAGTCTTGAAGCGATTCGTGGCAGTTTAGAAGTTGTTTTCCCGGATTGCAGGACAGTGCCGACGTGGTGAAATTGGTAGACACGCTATCTTGAGGGGGTAGTGGCGCAAGCTGTGCGAGTTCGAGTCTCGCCGTCGGCACCAAAAGTTATCCAATGCCAGCCGCATGCATTGCTTCGGCTGGCATTGTCACTTCTGGCGAGTGAGTGCGTTCAGTCTCTTGTGCGCGTTTCTCGTCTTTAGTTGAAAATCGGTAGGGCAGTCGTCCCGGCCGGCACACCAGATCAAACCGATTTGAGGATAGTCGTGAATCTCTCAGCCTATTATCCCGTCTTGCTGTTCCTCGTCGTGGGCACCGGTTTAGGCATCGCTCTCGTCAGCATCGGTAAGGTCCTCGGTCCCCATAAGCCTGACACTGAAAAGAACGCACCTTACGAGTGCGGCTTCGAGGCATTCGAAGACGCGCGGATGAAGTTCGATGTGCGTTACTATCTTGTGGCTATTCTGTTCATTATTTTCGACCTCGAAACCGCGTTCCTGTTTCCGTGGGGCGTTGCCTTGCGCGACATCGGCTGGCCCGGTTTCTTGTCAATGATGGTATTTCTGCTCGAGTTTCTGCTTGGTTTTGCCTACATCTGGAGAAAGGGTGGGCTGGACTGGGAGTAACGAGGTATCGGGCGGGTTGAAGATCGCCGGATTGCTGGGCGGCTTTGGCTGGCTGCTCATCTGGAGTGAAAGCAAATGAGTATCGAAGGGGTCTTGAAGGAAGGGTTTGTCACCACCACGGCTGACAAGCTGATCAACTGGACGCGCACGGGTTCGCTGTGGCCCATGACGTTTGGTCTGGCATGTTGCGCGGTCGAGATGATGCACGCGGGCGCAGCGCGTTATGACCTGGACCGGTTCGGCGTGGTGTTTCGCCCGAGTCCGCGGCAGTCCGACGTGATGATCGTCGCCGGCACGCTGTGCAACAAGATGGCGCCGGCGCTGCGCAAGGTCTATGACCAGATGGCCGAGCCGCGCTGGGTGATTTCCATGGGTTCGTGCGCGAATGGTGGTGGTTATTACCACTACTCGTATTCGGTTGTGCGCGGATGCGACCGCATTGTTCCGGTCGATGTCTACGTGCCCGGATGCCCGCCGACGGCTGAAGCGCTTGTGTATGGCGTGATCCAGCTGCAGGCGAAGATTCGCCGCACCAGCACCATCGCTCGTCAGTAATTGTCGCCAGTAAGTACGTCGATAAGTCGTGACGCCGGTCAGCACGCCAGTCAGCACGCCAGTCAGCGTCATTGAAGTCCCATTAAGCGTCACCAAGGCCTGAGCCTCCCCACTATGGCAAGCAAACTCGAGACCCTGAAAGCGAACCTCGAGGCGGCGTTCGGCGACCGCCTGCAGAGCATCACTGAATCGCTCGGGCAACTGACCATCGTCGTCAAGGCGGCGAACTACGCCGACGTGGCGCTCAAGCTGCGCGACGACCGTTCGCTCGGCTTCGAACAACTCGTTGACCTGTGCGGCGTCGATTACTCGACGTACGGCGAAGGCGCCTACGAAGGCCCGCGTTTCGCGGCCGTCCTCCATCTTCTTTCGATCGCGAACAACTGGCGTCTGCGCGTGCGCGTGTTCGCACCGGACGACGAAGTCCCCATCGTGCCATCGGTCGTTGACGTCTGGTCGTCGGCGAACTGGTACGAGCGCGAGGCATTCGACTTGTTCGGCATCGTCTTCGACGGTCACCCGGACCTGCGCCGCATTCTCACCGACTACGGCTTTATCGGTCATCCGTTCCGCAAGGACTTCCCGGTGTCGGGTTATGTCGAAATGCGCTACGACCCGGAAGAAAAGCGCGTCGTGTACCAGCCAGTGACGATCGAGCCGCGCGAGATCACGCCGCGCGTGATCCGCGAGGACCGCTATGGCGGTCTGAAACACTAAGAGAACGCCATGGCAGAGATCAAGAACTACACGCTCAATTTCGGCCCACAACACCCGGCCGCGCACGGTGTGCTGCGCCTGGTGCTGGAACTCGACGGCGAAGTGATTCAACGCGCCGATCCGCATATCGGGCTGCTGCACCGCGCGACCGAAAAGCTCGCTGAGACGAAGACCTTCATTCAGTCCGTGCCGTACATGGACCGTCTCGACTACGTGTCGATGATGGTCAACGAGCACGGCTACGTGATGGCCATCGAAAAGCTGCTCGGCATCGACATTCCGGTTCGCGCGAAATATATCCGCGTGCTCTTCGACGAAATCACGCGCGTGCTGAACCACCTGATGTGGATCGGCTCGCACGCGCTCGACGTCGGCGCAATGGCGGTGTTTTTGTACGCCTTCCGCGAGCGCGAAGACCTGATGGACGTGTACGAAGCGGTGTCCGGCGCACGGATGCACGCGGCGTATTACCGTCCGGGCGGCGTATATCGCGATCTGCCTGACGCAATGCCGCAATACAAGGCGTCGAAAATCCGCAATGCGAAGGCGTTGTCGCGGATGAACGAAACGCGTCAAGGTTCGCTGCTCGATTTCATCGACGACTTCTTTACGCGGTTTCCGAAGTGCGTCGACGAATACGAGACGCTGCTCACCGATAACCGGATCTGGAAGCAGCGGCTGGTGGGTATCGGCGTGGTGAGTCCCGAGCGCGCACTGCAGCTCGGCATGACCGGCGCGATGCTGCGCGGCTCGGGCATTGAATGGGATTTGCGCAAGAAGCAGCCGTACGAAGTCTACGATCAACTCGACTTTGACATCCCGGTCGGCGTGAACGGTGACTGCTACGACCGCTATCTGGTGCGCGTGGAAGAAATGCGTCAGTCCACCCGCATCGCGAAACAATGTATTGAGTGGCTTCGCAAGAATCCGGGTCCGGTGATGGTCGACAATCACAAGGTTGCGCCGCCTTCGCGCGTGGGGATGAAGACCAACATGGAAGAGCTGATTCACCACTTCAAGCTCTTCACGGAAGGTTTTCACGTTCCCGAAGGGGAGACGTACGCGGCGGTCGAGCATCCGAAGGGCGAATTCGGCATCTATCTCATCTCGGATGGCGCGAACAAGCCGTACCGCTTGAAGATTCGTGCGCCCGGTTATGCGCATCTTGCTTCGCTTGACGAAATGGCTCGCGGTCACATGATTGCGGATGCGGTGACGATCATCGGCACGCAGGACATCGTGTTCGGTGAGATCGATCGCTGAGATGCGTTGGAGAACCTGTGCCGCACCACGCCGGCTTGCTCAGCACGATCGTGCCGAGCGTGCCGGCGAAACAACAACAGCAGGACGCCAGGTCTGCCGCAAAAGAAGGGCGCGGCGGGTTTTCGTTCGGTAGGAACTGAAAGAGTCGTGTCTGAAATGATCTCAGCTGAAGGCCTGAAAGAAATCGATCGCGCGATCGCGAAATATCCCGCGAACCAGAAACAGTCCGCGGTGATGTCGGCGTTGACCGTCGCTCAGGAAGAGCATGGCTGGCTGTCGCCGGAACTCATGCAGTTCGTGGCTGACTACCTGAGCATGCCCGCCGTGGCCGTGCAGGAAGTGGCAACGTTCTACACCATGTACGAGACCTCGCCGGTCGGCAAACACAAGATCACGCTCTGTACCAACTTGCCGTGCCAGCTTGGCCCCGACGGCGGCTCGGAAAGCGCTGCTGAATACCTGAAGCAAAAGCTCGGCATCGACTTTGGCGAAACCACCGCCGACGGCAAGTTCACCTTGAAAGAAGGCGAATGCTTCGGCGCGTGCGGCGATGCACCCGTGTTGCTCGTGAACAATCATCGTATGTGCAGTTTCATGAGTCGCGAGCGGATCGACACGCTCCTCGAGGAACTATCGAAATGACGTCTCTTCACGACCGCCACATCCAGCCCCTGATTCTCGCCGGTCTCAACGGCGAAAACTGGCACCTCGAAGACTATGTGGCGCGCGGCGGTTACGCCCAGCTGCGCCGCATCCTCGAAGAAAAAATCCCGCAAGAGCAGGTCATTGCCGAGGTAAAGGCATCGGGCCTGCGCGGCCGCGGCGGTGCGGGTTTCCCGACCGGCCTCAAGTGGAGCTTCATGCCGCGTCAGTTCCCGGGGCAGAAGTACCTCGTCTGCAATTCGGACGAAGGCGAACCGGGCACGTT
>Ga0255336_101130_pt1 | contig 23395 bp, 20 predicted proteins | sample MeOH1_35cm_T3_17_FD_189102 | JGI IMG/M metagenome (GOLD analysis project Ga0255336, IMG submission 189102) | Sandy soil microbial communities from University of British Columbia, Vancouver, Canada - MeOH1_35cm_T3_179 | ecosystem: Engineered > Artificial ecosystem > Sand microcosm > Unclassified ...
TTCATGTAAGTCTCCAGTTTCGGTCCCAAAAACAACGTAATCGCCCTGTGCCCCCGCTTCCCCAACACGTGTCGCTCAGTCCCGTGGACGACCACGCCGGTTGCATCGTTCATGCACTTGGCCAGCACGCTCGCCGGACTGTTTGTGGCAGGCGGCAAACCGTACTTGCGCGCAAGTGTAGGCCATCAAATTAATTTGTGGGACTTTTTTGAGGAAGTGGGATCAACACTAATAGCGTTTATCCAACAGGAGCCGATCGCGGCTGGACAGATTGCCCCGAAAGCACCAGCCCATGCGGGTTTCCGCTATGTGAAGCCTGCGTCTAACAGCACGGCCTAAAGGTTTTAGCGCCTTAAACCGTTAATCATCCGAATAGGCTTTGTGCCTGAAAAGGAAGCGCGCCGAAGGTGCCGCGAGACGCGCCCGGACCATGTCCGGATGACGTCCGGACCTTGCTGACTCAGCGTTCGCGCGCAGCGATGCGCGCCGTTGCCTCGCGCCATTCACGTTCGAGTTGGCCCATCAGTTCGGCGGCACCGAGACCTTCGCGGCGCGCACGGCCCAATGGCGCGCCCTGGCCTGACCACAGCGAAAGATAGTCGCCGTTTTCCGCGCGGCTCGCGGTTTGCCGCAACTCCTGCGTCAACGCATTTTGCACGGGATACGGCGCGATCTTCTGTGGCGCCTCGCTTAAACGCTGCATCAACGGATTGCGTATGCCGCGCGCATGGCGGCCGGTGATCGCGCGCGTGACCGAGGTCGAGGTGTCGGACATGGACCGTACGCGGGTTTTCCATGCCTGCGGTATCGCGCTCTCCTGGCAGGTGAGAAACGCGGTGCCCATCACCGCGGCTTGCGCACCGAGCGCGAGAGCCGCGACGATGCCGCGTCCATCCATGATGCCGCCGGCGGCGAGCACCGGCAGCCCGGTCGCGTCGACGACTTGCGGCACGAGCGCGATCGTACCGACCAGCGCCTCTTCGAATGCGCCGATAAACGTGCCGCGATGCGCTCCCGCCTCCGCGCCCTGCGCCGCTATCGCATCGGCGCCCACGTCGCGCCAGGCTACAGCTTCGGCAACGTGCGTGGCGGTGCCTATTACATATAGACCGTTGGCATGCAGCCGGGCGACATCGTCGGCCGGGAGCAGTCCGAACGTGAAGCTGGCCAGCGGTACGCGCAGTTCGATCAGCATGTCCAGTTGCGCGCGGAAATCCGGCGCGTAGCGCGCGAGCGGCCCACCCGGCGGCAAACCGAGATCGCGGCGCAGCGGGTCGATGGCTTCGAGCGCGGTACGCACGGTGGCGTCGTCCGGCGCGGCCGGTTCGAGCACGAACAGATTCACGCCGAACGGACGATCCGTCAGCATGCGGATCGCCGCGACTTCACTCGCGATCTTCTCGGGTGAGAGCGCCGCGCCCGCCAGAAAACCGAGGCCGCCGGCGTTCGATACCGCGGCGACCATAGCCGGCGTTGTCGCGCCGCCCGCCATCGGCGCCTGCACGACCGGCACGCGCAGCGCGAAACGTTCGGCAAACGGCGTCACAAAATTGACTTCACTCATGATGGATTCCTTTTCCGCCAAGGCGCTCGTCGCACGGACGAGCCGATACCCAAGACTGTACCGAGGCAGTCAGCGCCAGAGAAATGAATTATCGAGAATGTTTCAATCGTCTTACGAGATTTCCCCCGTTTGGGACCGCTCTGCAAGGCGTTTCTTTTGATGGCAAACTGACCGCCCCGCTTCAGGTATTCAGGCCTCGGGCATTCATTCAGACCGACCTCGCGCAGCCGCGCGCGAGTCAATGGAGAGCAACATGAGCACCACTTCCCGCTGGATCGACATTCCCGCCGGTAAAGACAGTTTCGGCGGCTACCTTGCGCTGCCCAAAGGCGGCAAGGGACCGGCCGTCATCATCATTCAGGAAATCTTCGGCGTGAACAGCCATATCCGCTCGGTCGCGGATCAGTACGCCCAGGACGGCTACATCGCGCTCGCACCGGACGTGTTCTGGCGTGTGCAACCGCGCGTGGAATTGACGTATGAAGGCGCGGATCGCGAGAAGGGCATCGAGTTGATGCAGAAGACCAACGTCGATCAAGCCGTGGCCGACATCGGCGCAGCCGCCGCCGCGTTGCGTGCCATGCCGGAAGTGACCGGCAAGGTCGCGGCGATCGGCTACTGCTTCGGCGGCCGGCTCGCCTATCTGGCCGCGGCGCAAGGCACGCTCGACGCAGCGGTGGCCTACTACGGCGGCGGCATCCAGAACCAGCTCGACGAAGCCGCGAAAATCAAGGTGCCGATGCAATTCCACTACGGCGAACTCGACGCGCATATTCCGGTGTCGGCTGTCGGACAGATTCAGGAGCGCTTCGCCGGCCGCACCGACGCCGAGTTCAACATCTATCCGAACGCCGATCACGGCTTCAACTGCTCGGACCGCGCGTCGTATAACCAGCGCGCCGCCGCGCTGGCGCATGGCCGCACGTTGACCTTCCTCGGCGAGCGTCTGTAACGCGCGCCTCTGATTGGCGCGCTGTTTGTGCGGCCATTCGCGCCGCCCGATCGCGCGCGTCGATTGCGCATTTTTATCGGCGCTCTTTACTTGCGTCAGTAACTCGCGCGCATAACTCAGTTACTCTCTCAAAGACGGCGTGTCAGCGGCACGCCGTCTTCTTCCCTGTGTGGCGATCAGCCCGGGCGACGTGACGTCCGGCAGAACGGTTCATCGCGCGCATGGACAATCAGCCGATCCAACATTCGATAGCGAGGGCCCATCCGTCGTGCATTCAGACTATCTCGCCCATGACGCCACCGGCCTCGCCGACCTGATACGCAAGCGCGAGGCGAGCGCGCGCGAGTTGCTCGACATCGCGATCTCACGCACCGAAGCCGTCAATCCCGCGATCAATGCGATTGTCCTGAAGGACTACGATGCAGCCCGTCAGCGCGCTTCGCGCGACGACGCAAACCGCGCGGCGAACGGCGCAAACAATGCGAATGGCGAAAGCGCGCAAACCGCGCTGGCGGGCGTGCCCTATCTGATCAAGGATCTCGGCGCGCCGGTCGCCGGCCTGCGCATGGCAATGGGTAGCCGCCACTACCGCCATTTCATTCCTGCTCAGGACGCGCCCGTGGTCACGCTTGCGAAAGCGGCGGGCCTCAACATCTTCGCCAAGACCAGCACGTCCGAGCTCGGCCAGATGCCTTATACGGAGCCCGAACTGTTCGGTGCGTGCCGCAACCCGTGGAATCTCGACCATACGCCAGGCGGTTCGAGCGGTGGCGCGGCGGCGGCGGTGGCCGCGGGCATCGTGCCGCTCGCTCATGCGTCGGACGGCGGCGGCTCGATCCGCATTCCGGCCTCATGCTGCGGACTCTTCGGCCTCAAACCTTCACGCGGACGTGTGCCGCGCGCGACAGCGGCGGCGGCTGCCGGTGAACTCGGCGTCGATCACGCGGTGTCGCGCAGCGTGCGCGACAGTGCGTTGCTGCTCGATCTGCTTGCGGGCAATGCGGACAGACCGCTCGGCGCGCCGGGCACGTTTCTGAGCGCGAGCCGCGAGCCGTGCAAGCCGCTGAACATCGCCTACGTCACCGAGCCGATGCTGGCGCCGTCGCTTTCCGCCGACTCGCGCGCCGCGCTCGAAGATGCCGCGCAACTCGCCAATTCGCTCGGCCATAACATCGAGCCGGTGTCGCTAGGCATCGACTACGCGGCGGTTCGGCATGCGTTTCTCACACTCTGGTCGGTGACAGCGGAAGATCTCGTGCTCAACGCCGAACGCATCAGCGGCCGCAAACCGCTGCGCGCCGAATTCGAGATTTCGACGTGGGCGATGGCGCACGTGGGCCGCAAACTCGGCGAGCGTGGCCTGCCCGCCGCGCTCGAAGAACAGCGCCGCATCACCGCACGACTCACCGACCTGCTGAATCGCTACGACGTGATTCTGTGCGCCACGCTGGCCGCGCCGCCAATCAAGATCGGCGAGATGCAGCCCACCTCCGCGGAACGCATGCAGATGCACGCCGTCACCGCCATGCCGCTCGAAGCGCTGATGAAGAAGGTACTGGCGGAAGCGTCGAACAAGGCATTCACGTGGGCCGGTTGCACAGAACTGTTCAATCTGAGCGGTCAGCCGGCGATGTCGGTACCGCTTTACTGGACTGCGCGCGGGCTGCCGGTCGGCGTGCAGTTTGCCGCGCGCGAGGGCGGCGAGGCCACGCTTCTGCGTCTGGCCGCGCAACTCGAAACGGCTCGGCCGTGGTTCGACAAGCGGCCGCCGTTGATGCAGGCACGCAACTGAACGAAGACGCTGCGCGTGGCGCAGAAGGCAGCAAATACGGCGAAGGCGATGAAGGCGGCGATGCGAAGCGGCGGCGAAGTTCTGCGGCAAACATCAACGCGCAACTCAATCCGGCCGTCATTCAAGCCGGTTTGCGCTGCGCGTCGAGATCCGCGTGGCGCTTGCCCGGAATGCAGGCCACCGCGAGGATCGACAGCGCCAGTCCACCCATCACGTAGTAAATCGGCGCAAGCGTCGAACCGGTAGTGTCGATGAGCCACGTCACGATGAATGGCCCAAAACCGCCGAACACCATCACCGCGATGTTGTACGCGAGCGATAAACCAATCGAGCGCACATTCGCCGGAAACAGCTCCGCGATCAGCGCGCCGAACGGGCCGTAATAGCCGGACAGCGTGATCGACAGCAGCGCCTGCACGAGAATCAGTTTCGACACGCTCGGCTCCGCCGCGAGCCACATGAACAGCGGATAGATAATCACGAGCGTGATCACCAGCGACCACAGCGACAGCCACTTGCGCCCGATCCGGTCCGACCATGCGCCGGTCAACGGCGAAAGCACCGTCAACAGCAGATTGCCGACGACCACCGCGTAAAAGGATTGTGCGTAAGGCAGTTTCAGTTGATGGACCGCGAAAGTCGGCAGATAGCTGATCAGCACGTAGATCGTCACCGTGAGTGCGACCACCGAACCGAGTCCGCAGAGCACGTCGCGACTGTGGCTTCTGAAAACTTCGCCGAGCGTCGCCCGCCGCGCGGTTTTTTGCGCGAGCAGGAATGCTTCCGAGTCGGCGAGATTCCGGCGGATATAAAAGCCGATCGGTCCAATGATCAAACCCAGGATGAAGGGCACGCGCCAGCCCCAGGATTTCAGCGCTTCGGGCGACAGGCCGCGCGTAATCAATGCGCCCACCAGCGCGCCGAGCAGCAGCGCCGCCGCCTGGCTCGCCATCTGCCAACTGCCGTAAAAGCCGCGCTTCGAGAACGGCGCCGCTTCGATCAGCAACGCCGTCGAACTGCCGAATTCACCGCCGGCGGAAAAACCCTGCAGCAGGCGTCCGACTACGATCATCAACGGCGCGCCGATGCCGATCGCCGAATACGGCGGGGCGATCGCGAGCATGAGAATGCCGAGCGTCATCAGCGCGAGGACGAGCGACAACGCCGCTTTGCGTCCCGCGCGATCCGCGTAGAGTCCGAATACGATGCCGCCGATCGGCCGCATGACGAAAGCGACGCCGAACGTTGCGGTGGTGAGGAGCAGCGACGCATAGTCGTTGCCGGCCGGGAAGAACAATTGCGCGATCACCACCGTCAGAAAGCCGAACACGGTGAAGTCGTACCACTCGAGCGCATTGCCGATCACAGCCGCGACGACCGCCCGCGTATGAAGGCTCCTTGACGCTGGTGTCATTCGAATCTCCAGCCTGCGAAAAGTATCCTGTGGTGCGTCGTTTCGGTGCAATGGCGCATCGGCGCGAGTGAGAAAAAGAACGCCGGCAGCTAAGGTCGCATTGGAGTGTAAAGAGCGCACAAGCGGTTTTCAAGCAGCAAAAAGGCGTCTGCCGCGCGGGGCGGCAGACGCCTGCATGATGGGCTCTCGACTGCACACCGCCATGTTGCGGCGCGTTTCGCGCAACACCGTTTGCGCGCGCGGCTGGCGGGTAATCAGGCCTTCTTGTTATATGCGCTGCACCAACCCTTCGCCGCGACCTGCTTGCCGGCGAACATCGGGCAAGGAGCGTAGGCGTCGGTCGGCTTGCCCTGGAAGAAGCTGCAGTTGCCGCAGTCCTGGCCTGCCGCGTACTTGGCGAATTTCGCTTTGTCGACTTTGCTCGCGTCCTCCTTGTAGCCGAGTGCTTGCGCGGTCGGATCGGATTCGGAGACTTTCGGCGCATCGGCAAATGCCTGGCGCGACAGAGCAAAGGTGGAAGCCACACCAATGCTGGTGATCAAAAACGTACGACGTGATGATTTCATGGGGACTCACTCCGTTTTATTGAACTGATCGCCGTTCTGATGACAGCGGTCCCCAAGGATATCAATGAAGCCGTCGCGCGTGCCGCCTCAAATGATAGAGATAAGCGAATTAGTACTGCGCCGCGTCTGAAGGTCGCGCGCAATGCGAATCGATTACGCGCGAGCCGAGCACTTGCGGTGACCTCGCAGTGCTACCGGAACTGCGTGAACGCGTGCGAACTACGCGCGGCCGCTCAGCTCGCACACGCGCTGCGCGATGGCGAGCGACGCCGTCAATCCCGGCGACTCGATACCGAACAGATTCACCAGCCCACGTACGCCGTGCGCGGCCGGACCTTGAATCACGAAGTCGGCGGCAGGTTCGCCGGGACCGGAAAGCTTCGGACGAATCCCCGCGTAAGCGGGCTGCAATGCGTTGTCCGGCAGCGCGGGCCAATAGGCGCGAATCGCCGCGTAAAACGATTCCGCGCGACGCGGATCGACATCGTAATTGATCGCATCGACCCATTCGACATCGGGACCGAAACGCGCCTGCCCGCCCAGATCGATGGTCAGATGCACGCCGAGACCGGCTTCGTTCGGCATCGGGTAAATCAGGCGGCTGAATGGCGCGCGCCCGGAGATGCCGAAGTAATTGCCGCGCGCGAGATAGAGCGGCGGCACATGCCGCGCGTCGAGTCCGCGGATCTTGCGGGCCAGTGCATTCGCCTGCAAGCCGGCGCTGTTGATCACGCAGGCGGCGCTGATCGTGGTCGGCGCGTCACCGCCCACCTTGATGTTGAAGCGGCCATTGCTCGCTTCGATCCCCTGCACCGGCGCATGAAACGCGCACACCGCGCCGTCGCGTTCGGCGTCACCCTGCAGCGCCAGCATGAACTGATGACTATCGACAATGCCCGTCTGCGGCGAGAACACCGCTTCGACACACTCGAGCGCGGGTTCGAGGGCTTGCGCCTGGTCGCCGGTGATTCGCATCAGGTCGAGCACCCCGTTGTCACGGCCTTTTGCCATGATGTTTTCAAGCTGAGGAATCTGGTTGCGCGAGGTGGCGACCAGTAGTTTGCCGCACCGCGAATGCGGCACCTTATGCTCGACGCAGTACTCGTAGAGCATCTCGCGGCCGCGCACGCAAAGCGCCGCTTTGAGCGAGCCGCGCGGATAGTAGATGCCCGCGTGAATCACCTCGCTGTTGCGCGAGCTGGTGCCCACGCCGATCGCCTCCGCCGCTTCCAGCACGATCACTTCGCGCCCGCGCGCCGCCAGTGCGCGCGCCACCGCGAGACCGACCACGCCAGCGCCGATCACTACACATTCGATTTGGTCCATGTCCCTTGACGCGGCCAACTTCGCCGCGCGCTGCCTCGTTCGCCCGATCAAGATGAAGACAGGATGCGGCTGACGCGTGCCGTACACCGCTCGCTGTCCAACGCTCCCGTCCATTCGCAACCGCTACGCAAAATTGTATGACGCCGTACAGACAGAAATGCCCGCAGTCGGCAACCACTGCGGGCACTCGGTCTTGTGCAGGTCTCAAACGTATCGGCCGGACCGAATCAGTGTACGCCGTCGAAGGTGACAGTGCTTGGTTCCTGGCAACTCAATCGCAGCAATAATTGCCGTAGCATTCACTCCGTTCCCGGCACGGATTCCCGATTTGGCTCGCGAAATACCGCCTGGAGGCGGCTTTTTACGAAAAAGTGGCAAAAATACTCAAAAACCGATGGGTTTTCGCCGATTTCCGTAATCGAGGCGAATGTCGCCGGCCTCGATCCGGTCACGCCCGTCGATGCGCGCCGCGCCGAAGCCATTGAGAATCGCCCGCCGCATTTCACGCGGAGATGCCCGCATCAACGCATCGAGCGCGGCGTCGCCGAGCACCTCGGGAAAGCGCAGCCCCCAGTTATGCGCCGAGCGGATCTCGTCGTAGATCGCCTGGGCGATCCGGCGTGCGCCCTCGCGGTCCGGCGCAGGGATCTCGTACACGTTCATCCGGTTCAGGATCGGCTCGGGAATCGAGCGCTCGTCGTTCGCCGTCGCAATCCAGATCACGTGCCCGGCATTGATCGGAATCTCGGCGAATTCGTCGATGAACGTCTGCGCCGTGTCGTGCTCGAGCAGCGCATACAACGCGCCGAGCGGATCGTATTGCGAATCGCCCGTCGCCTTGTCGATTTCGTCGACGGCAATCACCGGATTCGCATAGCTGCCGTTCACCAGCGCATCGAACACCTTGCCTGGCTTCGCATTTTTCCATTGCGACGAAGCGCCCGACAGAATCCACCCCGCCGTCAGCGAACTCATCGCCACATATTGATACGCGGTGCCGAGCAGGCGCGCCAACTGCTTGGCGAAGTGAGTCTTGCCGATGCCGGGATCGCCGAGCAGCAGAATCGGCATCAGTTCCAGGCGGTCTTCTGTTTCGAGACACAAGGCGACCTGTTTGCGGATGTCGTCGAGCGGCGCTGAAAAGTTGGGCAGCGCGTCGATCAGATCGTCGATCGACGGCATGCGGTTCGGCTTCACGCAAAAGCGCAGATTGCCGGTTTTCAGCATCTTTTCGTATGTCGCGCGCAGTGCCTCGTTCGCGCCTTCACCGAGATCGTTCAGCGCGGTCTCGACCTGATCGAGGTCGTACACCCGACTGAAAGATGCCACGGCGATTTCCTGTTTGACCATTGCTGTTGTCATCGCTCACCCCGTCTGGCTGGTCCTGCTGCTGAGGCACCTGATGGGCGCCGTTTCAGGTCCAGTGTAGCGAGGACATATTCGCGTGCAAGCCAGCAGTCGTGCTGCTCTGCTGCTAACAGCGGGTTGTTTTTGCGGATTGCGGGCCTTATCTGAAATGGATTGTTGCTGAACCCGGCCCCGTTTGAAGTGTCAGAAAGGCGTTGCGCGCATCAGGCGTAAGATGGCCCTCTGACTATGGCGCCGGATCCGGTGACCGGAGACTTTCTTCTATGTGGAAAACCAGTATCTTGGCCGTGCTGCTCGGCACTTCGTTGCTTGCGAATGCACAACAAAGCGCACAAGGCACACAACAAAATACACCGCCACGGCCGGCACAGCAGGTCGTGCAATGGCAGTTGCAGGTCATGCGCGACGGCCAGCAGATCGACGCGTTCGACGGCACCACCACGGTTGGTCAGGCGCGCACGGACACGCATCACAAGGTCGTGCAGCATAACGTCGGCTGCAAGGATCAGCCCGGCGGCAGCATCGATCTGGCGCGCACGCTGACCGTCTCGCCACTGCAGGCGGACGCGAGCGGAGTCACGTTGTCGATCGAAGCACAGGAAACGTTCGAGGAAGACGCGGCCCGGCAAACCGGCACCGGCTGCAAGCTGCCGCCGCAACCGCGCCAGGTGAGCGCGAGCCATCCCGGCCTGAAGGTGGCGCCGGGGCAATGGGCCAGTTGGACCATCGTCGATAAAGACCCGAACCTGGTCTACCGCGTGCGCGCAAATCTCGCGGACAGTGCAAACACGGCAAACTGATCGAACCGATGCAAAGAACACGCACGAGAACACACCAACAGCGCGCGACTAACCGACGCCCCCAAACAGAACACGTGGACAACGCGGCATGCGAAACCCCGAAGAACTGATCCGCGAGAGCGTAGCGCCCAAGGATTTCATTGCGGTGAGCTGGAACCTGCATAAGGGCCGCACGCCGCTCGGCTTTCAGGCCTGGCAGGCCATGCAGCAGTGGGTGCAATCCACCCACGCGGACGCCTATTTCTTACAGGAAGCGATGGCGCGGCGCATGCCGGCGCCGGTGCTGGCGAGCAGTTTCGGCGCGCCGCTAGCCGATCCGTTGAACGATGTCTGGCATTGCCAGGCCACTGAAATCGCACGTGCGCTGGAGCTCGAAATCGCGCTCGGACCGAACGTTTTCAAACCGTCGTGGCGGCATGGCAATGCGATCCTGTCGCCGCATCCGCTCGATCTCGGCGGGCGCTGGGACATCTCCGCGCATCGCTTCGAAAAGCGTGGGTTACTGGTGGCGCGCGCCACCTTTGGCGGTCACTCGGTCACGCTGCTGTGCGCGCATCTTGCGCTCACCCGCTCGGCACGCTTGCGTCAGATGAACTGGATCGCGCACTGGATCGCGAAGGAAGCACCGCAAGGTCCACTCGTGCTGGCCGGCGACTTCAACGACTGGCGCAACGATTCAGTGCCGCTCTTCCGTGAGCATGGTCTGCAGGAAGTGGCCACGCTGCTTGGCGAATCGGGCCGCACCTTTCCGGCTTTCTCACCGGCACTTGCGCTCGACAAGATGTTCGTGCGCGGCATGCAGCCGGTCGAATGGATCCAGCCGACGCAGGAAACCGCGTGGCTCTCGGATCACTTGCCGTATATGGCCCGCTTGCGGCTCGAATAGGCAAAGGCAGGCAAACGCAAGCACAGGCGCTGCACGCTAGTTTTTGTGCGGCGTCCATTTCACCGTCGCGGCAATCTTCTCGCCCGGCTGCAACACGCAGCCGCCTACATGCTCACGCATGCCGACCGCGTTGAAGCAATCGGTGGTGTTCGTCACCGGTTCCACGCACAGTTGCGCATCGTTGGCCGGCGCGAACACCACCATGTGATCGAATGGCGCGTCGGCGGTCATCGTCAGGCGACGGTGTTCGTCGGGCCACGCAATGGTCGCCTCGCGCGACCAGTTCGCAAAGTTGTTGTCGAGATCGAAGGCGTCGGCGGACATGCCTTCGCGCAACGCATCCACCGCCGGATGCGGGCCGAGATGCGTGGGCAGCACGTCGGCGTCGGCATGCCACATGGCTCCCACTTCGGCGTACACGCGGGTTTGCGCGGTGCGCGGATAGTACGGGTGATGGCCCATACCGAACGGCATCGGCTGCGCGGCGAGGTTTTGCGCGGACAGCGTGATGTGGAGCGCGCCGCCGCTCAACTCGATTCTCTGCTGAGCGCGATAACGGAACGGCCAGTCGCCGCGCAAGCGCGAATCCGGTTCGTGTTCGAAGTGCAGTTCCACCGAGCTTTCCGTGCGCGCTCCCACTTGCCACGGATGCCGCCACGCATTGCCGTGCAGCGCGTGGGCGAAACGCGCGTCGTTGCCGGCAAGGTCGATGGTGCCGCCGTCGAATTCGAAACGCGCGTCGCGAATCCGGTTGCAGTACGGAAGGAGCGGAAAACTCGCCATGCGCAGCGGGTCGCGTTCGGCGAAAGCGGCCGGCGCCGCCGGTCGCAGCCAGTGCAAGGGACCGTCGGGCGTCGTTTCGTAGAAAGCTGCCAGCGCGCCGCCCACTTCGGGCGCGATCACGACACGCAGCGCGCCAGCCGAAAGCGTGACGACCGTGGCGACGATCGCGGGATCGTCGAGCCACATGAGTCCGGTCGCGGGCGGCCGGATCGAATTCAAGGAAACGTCGCGCATGGTCAGAAAAGACGGGAGCTCGGGCGGATGGCGGCATGAACGCGTCGCGGTGTCTCCATCGATCGGTGTCTCCTGTAGCGTGCCGCGCACAGCGCACGACCGGCGGACTGTCTGGGTCCGCGCGACCGAGAATCGCACGCCAAAGCGCACCCGTCAATATTATTAGTAATAAATTTGTCGAACCGACCCTGCACGAAGGTCGATAGACACCTCCCAAATGGCGGGTTAGCGCGCGTTGCCGCGCGCATATTATTAGTGGTACCGTCAGCACCACGATGCCCACGGCATGCCCCAGTTCCAGCGCCGCTGCAGCGCGGCCCGCACAATGAAAAAATCGACCCAACGCCGTCCGACCATGACCGACATCGCCAAGCTCACCGGCGTGTCGCAATCGACAGTCTCGCTCGTGCTGAACAACGCGACTGGCGCGAAGTTCTCCGAGGCCACCCGCAACAAGGTGCTGAAAGCCGCGCACGACCTCGGCTACCGGCTGTCGCTGCGAGAGCCGGTATCGGCTTCGAGCGACGAGCGCAATCTGATCGTCTACCTCGCCGACGAGATTTCCACCAGTCCGCATCCGGTCGTCAACGTCGACGGCGCGCGCGATGCGGCCTATGCGAGCGGCAAGATGCTGGCGGTCTATTCGACGCACGGCAACGCCGACATCGAAAAGCAGGTGCTCGACGCCACGCTGTCGAATCCGCATGTGTTCGGCGTGATTTACGCGACCGTCTATACGCGCAAGGTGACGCCGCCGGCGGCGCTCTCGCAGGTGCCGACCGTGCTGCTGAATTGCTATACGGGCGAAGGCGGGTTTTCGTCGGTGGTGCCCGCGGAAGTGGCCGGCGGCCATCTGGCAACCGACTATCTGCTGCAGGCCGGACACCGGCGGATCGGCTATATCAACGGCGAGCCCTGGCAGGATGCATCGAAAGACCGTCTGAAAGGCTACCGCACCGCGCTTGCCACCGCCGACCTGCCTTTCGCGCCGGAAATGGTGCGCGACGGCGACTGGAGTTCGGGTCTCGGCTTTGAACTGACGCTCTCGCTGATGCGCGAGCCCAATCCGCCGACCGCGATTTTCTGCGCCAACGACCTGACCGCCATCGGCGCCATCGAAGCCCTGAAACAACTCGGCCTGCGCGTGCCCGAAGACGTCTCGGTGCTGGGCTACGACGACCAGGAAATCGCCCGCCATACGCATCCGCCGCTCTCGACCGTCGTGCTGCCGAACTACGAACTGGGGCGCTGGGCCGTCGAAACCCTGCTACAGGAAGAACACAATCGGGCAGCCGGTGCGCCGGTCCGGCATCGCATGGTCAAGCTCGACGGTCCGCTCGTCGAACGTGCTTCGGTCAGGGTAATTACCGAGGCAAAAAAGCCAATAACTAATATTATTAGTGATTGACTGATAATAATTCCAGGTGAAATAATCGGCACGTCGGGTCAGGCAAACACCGCCGGCCGGCAGGAGCAACACTAAAAGCAAATACACCTACCTCACCAGGTACTGGAGGAAGACATGGCGTCGCTCAACACGCAGTCGCGCAGTCACGCGCGCAAGCAGCAGATTCGTCCGCTGGCGGGTTCGCTGCTGGCTCTGGCAATCGGTTTCGGCGTCGCCACCGCGCACGCCGACGACGCATTGCCGAAGCTGCCCACCAAGACTCCGCTGAAGGTCGGCTTCGCGCAGACCGAAAGCAACAACCCGTGGCGTCTCGCGGAAACCAAGAGCTTCAAGGACGTCGCCGCGAAATGCGGCTGGCAGTTGGTCATGACCGACGCCAACAGTTCGAACTCCAAGCAGGTGTCGGACATCGAGAACATGATCGCGCAGCACGTCGATCTGCTGGTGTTCCCGCCACGCGAAGAAAAGCCGCTTGCACCGATCGTGCTGCAAGCTAAAAAGGCCGGCATTCCGGTGATTCTCGTCGACCGCGACGTCGATCAATCGGTCGCCAAGGCGGGCCGCGACTACATCACGTTCATCGGCTCGGACTTCATCGATCAGGGCCATCGCGCAGCTGACTGGCTCGTCAAGGCGACGGGCGGCAAGGCGAAAATCATCGAACTCGAAGGCACCACCGGCGCGTCCGCCGCGAACGATCGCAAGAAGGGTTTCGACGAAGTCATCGCGAAGAATCCGGGCATGACGATCATCGCGTCGCAAAGCGGCGACTTCGCGCGCGACAAGGGCCGCCAGGTCATGGAAACGCTGTTGCAGGCGCATCCGGACGTCACCGCTGTCTACGCGCATAACGACGAAATGGCGCTCGGCGCGATTGCCGCGATCAAGGCCGCCGGCAAGCAGCCGGGCAAGGACATCCAGATCGTCACGATCGACGGCACCAAGGGCGGCATGGACGCGATCGCGGCGGGCGAACTAGGCGCGAGCGTGCAGTCGAGCCCGTTCTTCGGCCCGCTCGCCTGCGACGTCGCACAGCGTTACGCGAAGGGCGAAAAAATCCCGACGTGGGTCAAAGTGTCCGACAAGTTCTACGACAAGAGCAACGTGCAGCAGAACATGCAGTACGGCTATTGATCGCGAGGCGCCGCTGTCTGCGCAGTCTTGAAGTTTGAGCGCCATGCTGTAGCGGAGCGTCCGCGTGCTCCGGCGGCGCCCGAAGGAAGTCTCCCGCCCTGAAGCACGCGCTGTTTGAGGCATAGGGATCGGGGGGACTGCCTCGCAGGACGTCCCCGCCTCGAATCGGTCTCCTCGGGGGGCGGGCGACGGGAAGGGTTCGGAGCGACGCGTTCGTGGCAGCACGAACCGTCGCTTCGCTTTTATGCGGCGTACCATGATTGAGCGACATCGCCCGCATAAGAGCCCCGAACGAAGGGCCGCACCGGCTCGCACGCGCAATGCATAGCTGGCGCGCACGCGGCAAATAAAGCAGCACATGCATCAGGAGGACACCCGTGACGGAATCCGGCAAAGAGACGCCACACTCTCCCCTTACCCGTTCGCCGCTGCTCGACATGCAGGACATCGGCATCAGCTTCGGCGGCGTGCCCGCGCTGCGCGGCGCCAATCTGAGCGTCGCCGCCGGCGAAGTGCATGCGCTGATCGGCCAGAACGGCGCGGGCAAATCGACCCTGATCAAGATCCTGACTGGCGCCTATCGGCGCGGCTCGGGCAGCGTGCGCTTCGAAGGCCGCGAGGTCGATTTCCGCACGCCCAAGCAGGCGCGCGAAGCCGGCATCAGCACGATCTATCAGGAGATCAATCTGGTGCCGTTCCGCTCGGTGGCGGAGAACATTTTCCTCGGCCGCGAGCCGCGCCGCTTCGGGCTGATCGATTGGCGCGCGGTGCAGCAACGCGCCGCCGCGCTGCTCGAATCGTTCGGCTTGCAGATCGATGTGAAGAAACCGGTCGGCCGCTATTCGACCGCGATCCAGCAGATGGTGGCGCTCGCGCGCGCGGTGTCGTCCGACGCGAAGATGGTCATCATGGACGAGTCCACCTCGTCGCTCGACGAACGCGAAGTGGAACTGCTTTTCACGGTGGTGCGCAAGCTGCGCGACGACGGCCGCGCGGTGATCTTCGTGTCGCACCGGCTCGACGAACTGTACGCGTTGTGCGACCGCGTGACGGTGATGCGCGACGGCCAGACGGTCGCGCAAAGCACGATGGCGGAGATGGACAAACTGCAGCTCGTCACGACGATGCTCGGCCGCACGCTCGCCGCCGTCGTCCAGGACGACACCGCGGCCCGCGAAACGAACCTCGCGCGGCGCGGCAAGCAGATGATCGCGACAACACATCTGAGCGCGCATCCGAAAGTGAGCGACGTCTCGCTCGAAGTACATGCCGGCGAAGCCGTGGGTCTCGCCGGCCTGCTCGGCTCGGGTCGCACGGAAACCATGCGGCTGATGTTCGGCGCCGATCCGCTGGAGCGAGGCTCGCTCACGATCGGCGGTGAAACCGTCGCGCTGAAGTCGCCGCAAGACGCGATCGCGCGTGGCCTCGCCTATCTCACCGAAGACCGCAAGGCCGAAGGCATCGTCCCCGAACTTTCGGTGCGCGACAACCTCACGCTCGTCTGTCTGCGCACGCTGGCGAAGAACGGCGTGGTCGACGTGAAGAAGCAGCAGGCGATTGTCGATCGCTTCATTGCGTCGCTCGGCATCAAGCTGCGCTCGCCGGATCAGCCTATCCGCGAACTGTCCGGCGGCAATCAGCAGAAGGTTCTGCTGGCGCGCTGGCTGGCGGCCGAGCCATCGCTGTTGCTGCTCGACGAACCGACGCGCGGCATCGATGTCGGCGCCAAAGCGGACGTGGCGAAGATCGTGCGTGAACTGCGCGACGCGGGCCTCGCCGTGCTGCTGTCCGCCTCCGAGCTGGAAGAGTTGACGGCGGTGGCCGATCGCGCCGTGGTGATCCGCGACGGCCGCACGGTCGCCGAACTGAACGGCGTCGACATGAGCGAGACCGCGATCATGGATGCCATTGCCTACGGCGGCGACGGCCATTCGCAACTGGCCGATGCCGCGCAAACGGCAAACGCCGCACACATCGCAGACGCGCTGGAGGGCGACCGTCATGGCGCTTAAGTTGCCCACCGAAACGTTGCATACCGAGCCACGGCTCGGCGAGACCGCCCAGCAGATGACGGCCGCGCCGCGCGCCGCACCGGCAACGACCGTGCGCAAATGGCGCCATCTCGCCATGCAGCGCGAAGTGATCGTCCTGCTCGCGATGGTGCTCTTCAATCTGTTCTTCACGCCGCACTTCTGGTCGCTGCAAACCTTCAACGTCAACATGACGCAGGTGGTGACGATCGTGATCGTCGGCATCGGCATGACGCTGGTGGTGGCGACGGGCGGCATCGATCTGTCGGTGGGCGCGTCGATGGCGATCTCCGGTGCGCTCGCGCCGATGCTGTTCCTGAACATTGCCGGTCCCGCCGGCATTACGCTCGCGTTCGTGTTGCCGGTACTGGCCGCCGCGTTGTGCGGCGTCTTCAACGGCTTGCTGGTGACGAAGTTATCCGTGCAGCCGATTGTCGCGACGCTGGTGCTGTTCATCGCCGGCCGCGGCATCGCGCAGGTCGTCACCGACGGCAGCCTGCAGGCGTTCAACACGCCCGCCTTCCAGTGGATCGCGCTCGGCAAGGTCGCGGGCGTGCCGTTCCAGGTGCTGCTGATGCTCGCGCTCGTCGCCGTGTTCGTGTGGGTCGTGCGCAAGACGCTGTTCGGTCAATATCTGCTGATCACCGGCGGCAACGAAAAGGCCGCCTATCTGTGCGGCGTGCCGACGGCCACCGTGAAGCTGATCGCCTACACGCTGTGCGCTGCGCTCGCGGGACTGGCGGGACTGATCTCGATCTCGGTGAATTCGTCCTCGGATGCGAACGTGGTCGGGCTCGGCGTCGAACTCGATGCAATCGCGGCGGTCGCCGTCGGCGGTACGGCGCTCACCGGCGGCAAAGCGTATATCGGCGGCACGCTGATCGGCGCGCTGATCATCCAGTTGCTGCGCTACACGCTGCTTGCGCACGGCATTCCCGACGCGGCGGCGCTGGTGGTGAAGGCCGGCATTATCGTCGCCGCCGTTTATGTGCAGCGGCGCTCGCGCTGACGCGGCAAGGACATTCCCGGACTCGATGCGATGAAAAAGAATCTTCCTATCCTGCTCGCGCTGGCCGCCCTCGTCGTGTTCGGCCTCGTGCGCTACGAGCATTTCGGCTCGGCGTACAACATTACGTCGTTCTGGCGTTACAACTCGATGTTCGCGCTCATCTCGGTGGGCATGGCGTTTGTCATCATCACGGGCGGCATCGATCTGTCGGTGGGCACGGTGGCCGCGCTGGCGAGCGTCGTCGCCGCGCTGACCAGCGTGTACGGCGGCTGGGTCGCCGTGCTGGCAGGATGCGCTGCGGGACTCGCGGTCGGCGTGCTGAACGGACTGATTATCACGCGTCTGAAGATCCTGCCGTTTATCGTCACGCTCGCGACAAGCCTCGGCGCGCACGGCGTCGCGCTGCTGCTCGGCAAGAACGATGCGGTGTCGATTTCCGCCGAATCGAACTTCGGCAACTTCGGTCAGGGCGATCTGTTCGGGCTGCCGATTCCCGGCATCGTTGCAGTGTTGGCGGCCTTGGCCGGCTGGCTCGCGCTGCGCAGTACGCGCTTCGGGCGGCATTCGCTGGCGATCGGCGGCAGCGAGGAAGCCGCGCGGCTGATGGGCCTGAACGTCGACCGCACTCTCGTGATGGCCTATGCGGTGAGCGGCCTGCTCGCCAGCATGGCGGGCGTGATCCTCGCCGCGCAGTTCGGCGCGGGACAACCCAACGAAGGCGTCGGCTGGGAGCTGTTCGCCATCTCGGCGGTCGTGCTCGGCGGCACGTTGCTCACGGGCGGGGAAGGCTCGATCGGGATGACGATTGCCGGCGTATTGCTGCTGGGGCTAGTGTTCAACCTGTTGAACTTCGAAAACGGGCTGGGATTTATCAGCTTGTCGGCGTATTGGCAATCGGTGATTCGCGGCGTGTTCCTGCTGCTCGTGATCGTGTTGCAGGCCCGGGTGCTGAAACAGCGCGGGAAAAAGCGGGTAGCGGCTCCGGCGTGAGCGGCGCATTCACGCGGCCTTGTCGATCTGTGCGGCACGGCGGCGCGGCGGTTCAGGTTCATCGCCGCTGGCACCGACTTGCACGCTTCGGAGTAATCGAAACGATAATTGCAGAAAGCCTTATTTCAATTGGAACTCAGGCGTGCCTAACGACGATTGACCCACCTTTGTGTACCAAACCCGCGACACCCGCGCGGGCCGGATGAAAACACCGTCACGCGTACGCCAGGCATCCCGCCACCGTCCATTTCCTCACCGTTCGTGCGACTCTTGCCAGTTTTATCAGCAGGGTCAATGCTGCAGCGCATGGCGGGTTTCGGTATCATCCTGAAAATGCTGCCCGCGCGGCGCGCCTATCCGGCGCATGCCGGACAGCCGATGGCGGCCGCCCTGCGCGGCTTTCGCTCATCGCCGTACCTTCCGAAGCGCGGCCGCATCCATGCCAACGTACTTCGCGGCGCCCGGTTTTACCGACTGCCGGCGCCGACGCTTCCGGGTCCGGTCACCCGCTTGACCACGCTCAACCGTCGCGCCGGCGCTACAGGCAGCAGGCGCGGTAAAATAGCGGATTGCGCTTGATTCCCATATGGGTTAACGCAGCATCGCCCTTGCCGTGCCGGCCGGCTCAAGACGACTGGCCGCCTTTGTTTTCGCACTATCCAAGAAGCCATGAGCAACCTGAATTCACAAACCGTCCTGAGCGTCCATCACTGGACCGATACGCTTTTCAGCTTCACCTGCACGCGCGATCCGTCGTTCCGTTTCGAAAACGGCCAGTTCACGATGGTGGGCCTTGAAGTCGACGGCAAGCCGCTGATCCGCGCATACAGCCTCGCGAGTGCGAACTACGAAGAACACCTCGAATTCCTGAGCATCAAGGTGCAGGACGGGCCGCTCACGTCGCGTTTGCAGCATCTGAAGATCGGCGACGAAGTCCTGATCGGCAAGAAGCCGGTCGGCACGCTGATGGCCGACAACCTGCTGCCGGGCAAGACGCTGTGGCTGCTGTCCACCGGCACCGGCCTCGCGCCGTTCATGTCGATCATCAAGGATCCGGACATTTACGACCGTTACGAGCGCGTCGTGCTCACGCACACCTGCCGTTTTGTCGACGAGCTGGCGTACAAGGAATACATCACGGATCATCTGCCGGCGCACGAGCATCTGGGCGAGCTGGTGCAGGAAAAACTGCTGTACTACCCCACCGTCACGCGCGAAGCGTTCCAGAACCGCGGCCGCATCACCGAGCTGATCGAAACCGAAAAGCTGTTCGCCGACCTCGGCGTGCCGGGCTTCTCGCTCGAAAACGATCGCGTCATGCTGTGCGGCAGCCCGCATATGCTGCGCGACACGCGCAAGCTGCTCGACGACCTGGGCTTTCAGGAAGGCAGCAACAACGCGCCGGGTCACTACGTGGTCGAAAAAGCCTTCGTTGGCTGAAGCCACGGTTGGATTTTTGCGGCTCTGGCCGCGGAATCAGCGAAAGGAGCCTTCGGGCTCCTTTTTTGTTGCCGGTTACAAATCAGCGTCTCCAGCACGACATTCGGCGTCAGCATTCTTCCTACAGGAATCGCATGACAAATCATCATGGATTGCGTGAAATCAAGGCGCTAACCCTTGGTGCGACTGCATTTTTTCTATTTATGAGATATCATCGCGGCGCATCGTCAGTCAAATTGACACGCCTGCCATGGCCCGCCCGCCATGTTACTGAATGTAAATTTCGTTACGCCATACTGTAGCGATTCACCGGTTGCGCCCTAAGCGCAACGGCTTGCACCTGGAGGCCTGAGACCTGTATGCGTTCTTTCGTCTTCACGCCGCCAGGGCGTACCCGCTTCGCCGTCCGCATTGCATTCTGAGAAGGAAGGTCATGGATACGTCGACTGTCGTCCCGTTCGCCGCCCATCTTCCCACGTCATCGGCACGTGAAGGATCCGACGCGTCCGCTGCGCCGTCTTCGTCGACCCAACAGGAAATCGAACGGTTGCGCGCCCGGGTGCGCGAACTCTCGGCCGAACTCGTCCAGGCGCAGGAAGCCGCTTGCCGCCATGTGGCGCGCGAGTTGCACGACGGCGTAGGCGCCGAGCTGACCGCCACCCGCTTCGCGCTTGCCGGCGTCGAAACCTGGCTGCCCGCCGATGCCCCGCCGCAGTGCGCCGCCGCGCTCGCCGTGGCGAACCGCTCGCTCGATGCCGTGTGCGAAGCCAGCCGCCAGGCTGTCGCGGAACTGCATGCGCCGTCGCTCGATGCAGGCATTGTCGGCGCATTGGCCCACTGGACCGGCGACTTCGCCGCGCGCACGCAATTGCGCACGAGTTTCGTCTGCGCCGCCGACGTGCGCCTCACGCGCCTGCCCGCCGACGCCGCGCTGGCCGTATTCCGCGTCGCGCAGGAAGCGCTGAACAATATTGCCAAACACGCGCGCGCCGAATCCGCCGACGTGCGCATCGAAACCAGCCGCCGTCACCTCACACTGATCGTGACCGACGACGGCATCGGCGTGACGCGCGACACCGGCAGCCGACGCGGCCATTTCGGCCTGAGCGGCATGCAGGCGCGCTGCGCGGCCTTCGACGGCACGCTGCGCGTCAGCGCCCGCCGCGCCGATGCGGAGCGCGGCGGCAGCGGCACGCAGTCGCGTGGAACTATCGTCCGGGCGCGCTTTGCGTGGGACGCCATGCTGGCGCACGCGCCGCGCGCCCGCCGGCACGCCCTGCAATCGTGAGCACGACTTCATGAGCCTGCGCATTCTGCTCGTCGACGATCACGCGGTGGTTCGCCAGGGCGTCCGTCAGTTGCTGCTCGACCGCGGCGTGGCGCGCGAAGTGACCGAAGCGCAAAGCGGCGCCGAAGCGCTCGACGCCGTCGCCCGGTTCAGCTATGACGTGGTGCTGCTGGACATTTCGCTGCCCGACATGAACGGTGTCGAAGTTCTCAAGCGTCTGAAGCGCAAGGCGCCGCGCGTAGCCGTGCTGATGTTTTCGATGTACCGCGAGGACCAGTACGCCGTGCGCGCGCTGAAAGCGGGCGCCGCCGGCTATCTGTCGAAAACCGTCGACACCGCGCAGATGATCGGCGCGATCCAGCAGGTCGCGGCAGGCCGCAAATACGTGAGCCCGGCGATGGCCGAGGCGCTCGCGGACTACGTATCCTTCGACGGCGAGCAGATGCCGCACGAAAAGCTCTCCGACCGCGAATATCAGACGCTGTGCATGCTCGCGTCGGGCAAGCGGCTGACGGATATCGCCGTAGCGCTCTCACTGTCGGTGAAAACGGTCAGCGTGTACCGCACCCGTCTGCTCGAGAAGATGAAGCTGCGCAACAACGCCGAACTGACGTTCTACGTGATGAGCAATCGGCTCGTCGATCTGAATCCCGCGATGGCGGGCTGACCGCTCTCACCGCTGGCGCTGCTCTGTGTGTGCTGAAAAACTCGCATCCGGCATAGCCAGCTTGCAAGAGATCGATTCCCTCCCGAGCGCCTGCGCGTCGCGCGAAACCCTTGCTGCGATTGGCCGCGCAGCGGACGAACCTCCCCTCCGAATCTCATCCGCCGGGATTTTCAGCCCCGCGCCTATGCCGTAAAAAGCACGCTCCAGAACGGTGCAGAGTACCGATCCGCTAAAATCGTGGGTTTCCCCGACATTCGGCGCGCAACACGCGTGCACTACTGGAGACCCCCGCCAATGTCCCTGTTTCGCAAGAAGAGCGTCGAGCACATGATCGCCGCAAGTGCTCAGAACGCCGGTTTGAAGAAGGCGCTCGGCGCGCTCGATCTGACCTTCCTCGGGGTCGGCGCCATTATCGGCACCGGCATTTTCGTGCTGACCGGCACGGGCGCCGTGCAGGCCGGGCCGGCGCTGATGATCTCGTTCCTGATCGCGGCGATCGCCTGCGGCTTCGCCGCGCTCGCCTACGCAGAATTTGCCTCGACGATTCCGGTGGCGGGATCGATCTACACGTATTCGTATGCGACGCTCGGCGAACTCGCCGCCTGGATTATCGGCTGGGACTTGATGCTCGAATACGGACTCGCTACCTCCGCTGTCTCGGTGGGCTGGTCGGGCTATCTGCAATCGTTGCTATCGGGCTTCGGCGTGTCCTTGCCGGTTGCGTTGACGGCGGCGCCGGGCGCGTTGCCTGGCCACGACACGCTCTTCAACCTGCCCGCGTTCCTCGTGATGATGGCGATCACCGCGCTGTTGTCGTTCGGCGTGCGCGAGTCGGCGCGGATCAACAACATCATGGTCGCGATCAAGGTGGTCGTGGTGTTGCTGGTCATCGGCGTGGGCGTCTTTCACGTGACGCCGGCCAACTGGCATCCGTTCATGCCGAACGGCTGGAACGGCGTGTTCGGCGCGGCGGCGGTGATGTTCTTCGCGTTCATCGGTTTCGACTCCGTGTCGTCCGCAGCGGAAGAGGTGAAGGATCCGAAGCGCGATCTGCCGATCGGGATCATTGCGTCGCTGGGCGTTTGCGCGGTGTTGTACGTGGCGGTGGCCGCCGTCGTCACCGGCATCGTGCCGTCGGCGCAGTTTGCGAATATTTCGCACCCGGTGTCGTATGCGTTGCAGGTTGCGGGTCAAAAGTGGGTTGCGGGTTTTATCGACCTCGGCGCCGTGCTGGGTATGTTGACGGTGATTCTGGTGATGGCTTATGGCCAGACTCGGGTGATTTTCGCCATGTCGCGCGATGGGTTGTTGCCGGCGCGGCTTTCGCGGGTGCATCCGCGGTTTGCTACGCCGTTTTTTACTACGTGGCTCGTGGGGATTTTCTTTGGGTTGATCGGGGCGCTGGTGCCGTTGAATGTGTTGGCTGAGCTGATCAATATCGGCACGTTGGCCGCGTTTTCGATGGTGTCGATTGCGGTTCTCGTTTTGCGGAAGACGCATCCCGAGTTGCCGCGGGCGTTTCGGTGTCCTGGAGTGCCGGTTGTGCCGGTGTTGGCGGTCGGTTCTTGCCTTTTCCTGATGATTAATCTTCAGGCTGTTACGTGGGTGGCGTTTGTGGTTTGGTTGCTCGTTGGGATGGTTGTTTATTTTGGGTATTCGCGGAGGCATTCCAAGTTGAGCAAGTGATGGGGGTTTGTCTGCTTGGCGTTTGTGGGTGGGTTGTTGTTGTGTTGGGTTGTTGGCC
>Ga0255336_101131_pt1 | contig 23368 bp, 19 predicted proteins | sample MeOH1_35cm_T3_17_FD_189102 | JGI IMG/M metagenome (GOLD analysis project Ga0255336, IMG submission 189102) | Sandy soil microbial communities from University of British Columbia, Vancouver, Canada - MeOH1_35cm_T3_179 | ecosystem: Engineered > Artificial ecosystem > Sand microcosm > Unclassified ...
ACTCTGCTCGATCACGAGAGCGCCTTGCAGCGTTTGATGCCAACCGCTCAGGCAAAAGGCGTCGATATCGTCATTGGCGGTCCGTACAGCTCGGGTGTACTCGCCGGCGGCAAACACTTTGAGTATGCCGAAGCAAGTCCGGCCATCCTCGCAAAAGTGGAAAAGATAAAGTTGCTCTGCAAACAACATCGCATTCCTGTCAAGGCAGCTGCGTTGCAGTTTTCCCTGGCTCATCCGGCGGCAGCGGCAGTCATCCCAGGGGCCAGCAAGCCGGATCGCATCAAAGAGGACCACGAGGCACTAAATGCCGAAGTGCCGGCGGATTTCTGGCACGAGCTGCGCCGACAGAAATTGGTCTCACCAAACGCACCCCTTCCTATCGATCGTTAGGTGGAGAGGTCCGCATGGCCAGTGCCATAGCAAGTATAGATATTGCCGCTCCCGCGAATGCAGTTTGGCGTGTGATCGGTGGATTCGGGTCGCTGCCGGATTGGTTACCCTATATCCCGACGTCTGAATTGACCGAAGGCGGCCGAGTGAGGCACCTGATTAACCCCGAAGGGGGAGTGATCGTCGAACGTCTCATGTCATTCGATGAGCGCCGCCGTGCCTATAGTTATCATATCCTCCAGGCACCCTTTCCAGTCAGAGACTATTTCTCCACCTTGCAGGTTGAAGAGATTGCTGACACGCGTTCGCGCGTGGAGTGGAGCGGCCAATTTACGCCGACCACTGTAGGCAGCGGGGAGGCATCTCTCCTATTCCGAAGAATATATGAGGATGGCTTAAGGGCGCTGGCGGAAAGGTTCAGATCATAGGGCCAAACTGCTGACTACGAGTCATGAAGATTGTCAAATCGGGGCGGCTTGTTTCGACGACTTCGGAGGAACCGGTGGTAAATCTTTCGATCAACAAGAAACAATATGATGTGTCCGTTCCCGATGAAATGCCGCTGCTTTGGGTCATTCGTGATGTGATTGGATTGACGGGAACCAAGTTCGGCTGCGGCATAGCCCAATGTGGCGCATGCACAGTGCACCTGGATGGTCGGGCCGTTAGGTCCTGCCAATTGCCAGTCGGCCTTGTTAAGGGCCGCGAAATTGCGACGATCGAGAAAATTGGCGAAACTTCTGTTGGCGCACGGGTGCAGCAGGCATGGCTTGATCTTGTCGTCGTTCAGTGCGGTTACTGCCAGCCGGGGCAGATCATGTCTGCCACGGCGCTGCTCGTTTCCAACCCTTCTCCGGATGACAGAGACATTGACAATGCGATGGCGGGAAACATCTGCCGTTGTGGAACATACGTGCGCATCCGCGAGGCCATTAAGCATGCTGCGAAATCCGTGTGACCTGGGAGGGAACCATGACAGCAGGTGTAGTGTCGCGCCGATCAATCTTACGTACCGCCGTAGCGATCAGTGGCTCCCTCGTCATCGGTATCGATTTCTACCCCGTCATCGGCACGGCCGCAGAAAACCCCGAGGGCGATCGCGGCGGAACCGCAATAAATGCTTTCCTCAAAATTGGACCTGATGACAGCATTACGTTCATTATGCCAGCCGTTGAGATGGGGCAGGGCAGCTACACTAGCCTATCGATGCTGATCGCAGAGGAACTCGACGTCAATATCGATCGGATCGGCTTCGATCACGCGCCGCCAGACGAGACGAAATACGCCAATCCGGTGCTTGGCATACAAGCGACTGGCGGGTCGACCTCGACCGCAGCCTGGTTCCTGCCACTCAGGAAAGCGGGTGCCGCGGCGCGAATGATGTTGCTTCAGGCCGCCTCGATGGAGCTCAACGTACCTGTTGGCGAACTGCAGACCAAGGCAGGACTGGTTCGCCACGCGCCCAGCGGCCGGACAGTGTCATACGGTGTCCTGGCGGGCCAAGCAGCGACATTGCTGCCGCCAGAAAATCCCCTTTTGAAGGACCCAAAGGATTTTGTGCTGATCGGGCACGCGACCAGCCGGATTGATGCGCCGAAAAAAGTCGTTGGTAAGACGATTTACGGCATCGACATGCTGTTACCTGGGCTGCGCTTCGCAACTTTGTCCGCAAGCCCAGTGTTCGGCGGACACGTCGCCGAGGTAGATGGCACGGAAGCTATGAAGATTCCGGGTGTGCGACAGGTTGTCGTGCTAGACGACCTCGTCGCTGTCGTCGGCGATCATATGTGGGCAGCAAAGCAGGGTTTGGATGCCCTAACGATCAGCTGGGATGGTGGGGAGAATGCCACCGTAGACCAGGAGATACTTTGGTCACGGATGGCAAAGGCTTCGGAAAGCCCTGGTGTGGTAGCAAAGAGGGTAGGAGATGCGCCTGGTCAGCTCAAAGAGGGAGACCTGTTCGAAGCTACTTTTGAGCTGCCCTTTCTGGCTCATGCGCCAATGGAGCCGATGAACTGTACGGTCGAGGTGACGTCACGCGGCTGCGAGATTTGGGTTGGCACTCAGGCGCCTGTGATGGCCCAAAGAGACGTCGGTAATGCCATTGGCCTTGATCCTAAACAAGTGATAATTCACAACCACCAGATCGGCGGCGGTTTTGGTCGCCGATTGGAAGTCGATGGAATTGTCAGAGCCGCGCGTATCGCTCAGAAAGTTACCGGGCCGATCAAGGTCGTGTGGACGCGCGAGGAGGACATCCAACAGGAACACTATCGCCCCCTCTATCGCGATCGTATGTGGGCTCGCCTTGAAGGTGAGAAGGTAATTGCCTGGCATCACCGGGCGACCGGCCCGTCGATCTTGGCGCGTTGGTTTCCACCAGGCTTCAAAGATGGGATTGATCCAGATGCCGTTGATGGCGCTGTAAAGCAACCCTACGATATCCCCAACGTGCTGGTGGAATATGTTCGCCACGAGATACCCGAGGTCCCCGTGGGGTTCTGGCGAGGTGTCGGTCCAAATAGCAATATCTTTGCCGCAGAATGCTTTCTCGACCTGATTGCCCATCAGACAAGTAGAGACCCCGTTGCATTTCGTCGGGCTATGCTCGGGAAAAGCCCGCGAGCATTACGTGTGCTCGATTTGGCCGCCGAGAAAGCCGATTGGAGCTCGCCGCTTGAGCAGATCGAGGGCATGAGGCGGGGCAAAGGAATCGCTCTACTTTCGGGATTCGGCAGCTTCCTCGCAGCTATTGCCGAGGTAGCGGTGGCCGATACGGGGGATGTTCGGGTAACGAGAATTGTCTCCGCCGTGGATGTCGGCACTGTCGTCAACCCGGACGGCCTGGAAGCGCAGATTCAGGGCGGGTTCGTCTTTGGCATGGGGACCGTCCTGTATGACGCGATCACCATTGAATCCGGTCATGTCGTACAGAGCAATTTTCACGACTACCGGCTACCTCGCATCAACGAGATTCCGCCTATAGAGATTCATGTTCTGTCGAGTACCGAAAGCCCCGGAGGCATCGGAGAGCCAGGTACGGTCGTAATCCAGCCCGCTATTGCAAACGCGGTACTCGCCGCAACCGGAACCCAGTTGCAGCGCATGCCGATTGACCGTCGCAAACTGTCAAAGGCAGCGGCATGAAGCGAATTCTCTTCTGGGTGCTCGGTGCAGGCGCCGTGTGCGGCGCCGTCGCTCTTGCGGTTGTCGCATGGATTGTCTTCCAGCCCGGGCCGACCGATTTCGCCGGCGGCCATGCGGTGGAGTTGTCCGAGTATAAAGGCCCATCGCCGGTTGGCGTACCCGCCGAAGTAATGGGTGCCGACATAGTCATTCGCGGAAAATACCTAACGGAAGCGGCCGACTGCGAAGCTTGTCACACGAAGCCAGATGGGGTTCCGTATGCAGGAGGGAGGGCCTTCAAGCTGCCGTTTGGTACGCTTTACACTCCCAATATCACGCCTGATCGGGAAACCGGAATTGGGCAATGGAGCGATGCGGACTTCTTGACTGCGGTGCACAAAGGAATAGCGCCAGACGGATCAATGCTTTATCCGGCATTTCCTTATGCCTCGTATACTCAGTTGCCCGACGAGGACGTGTTGGCGATCAAGGCGTACCTTTTTTCTCTGAAACCTGTGCATCAGGGGACACAGCAAAACACCTTCGCTTTCCCTTACAATCAACGTTGGCTGATGTGGTTTTGGTCAGCTTTCTTCAATAGCGATCAACGCTTCAAACCGGTTCAGGAGCAAAGTCCAGAGTGGAATCGGGGCGCATATTTGGTGGAAGCTTTGGCGCATTGCGGTGAATGTCATACGCCCCGCAATCTGATGCAGGCCATGAACACGCGACAGAAATTCGCGGGAGGCCAGGCGGAAGGGTGGGATGCCTACAATATCACGCCGGATGGGGACAGTGGTGTCGGTGACTGGAGTGCAGCGGACTTAGCCAATTACCTCTCAAAGGGACATGCGGCGGGCCGCGGAACAGCTTCTGGGCCAATGCGCGAAGCCATTGAACTCAGTCTGAGTAAACTCACGGCGACCGATATCCGAGCGATGGTGACATATCTTCGCACAGTTCCTCCCATAAAAGTATCCGGACTGCCAAAGCCGGCCGAGCAGGTTTCGGAATTCACTGGTGACAATACGGATGTTGTTCTAGGGAGGCAGATATTTCAGGGGAACTGCGCCAGCTGTCATGTCCCTGCGGGAGACGGCGCGCTCATTGAACAGGCGCGGCTGCTTGGAAATCGGGCCGTCAACGATCCGTCCGGGATCAATGTCGTGCAGATGATCCTGAGCGGGGCCGGTAAACCAGCCAGCGGCCATCCCTACATGCCATCATTCGGCGCCAGCTATAGTAACGCCGAAATTGCCGCCGTGACCAATTATTTAACCGGCCACTTTGGTTCTCGACCGTCAAAAGTCAACGCCAGCACCGTGCAGTCGCAACGAGAACAAAATTGAAGGTCAAACACCATTCGTTCCAGTCGGACTCTATTGCGTCTTAGGTGGCGCACGCAGGAACAGCATCAGCAACAAGCACAACAACATTGAAGCGCCCACAAGAACGAAAGCGTCAATATAAGCAAGCACATAGGCCTGCTTTTGAACGGCAACTGAAATCATGTAAGTGCCACGTTCTTGAGCTTCCGATACGCCAAACTGGAGGAAATTACCCGTTCTTCGAGCCAACTCATGCGCGACAGTGCCGGCGCCATTACTCACGTGGAGGCCAAGCAGATTGGAATGCAATTGCTCTCGTATCCGAACGAAGGTTTGAACAAACGCAAACCCTATCTCTCCGCCCATCAATCTACTCGTTTGCAAGATCGTACCGAAAGCAAGCGCTTCAGACGGGTTAATAAAGCGGAGGTTATAGGTGATGAGCGAAGTCAAGGCGAAAGACTGGCCTATCGCCTGCAAGATCTGAGATGGCATGAAGTCGTCGCTTATCCAGAACGGCGTCAAGGTTCCGGAAACAGCGATACAGGCTAGGCCGATTAACCAGAAGCCGATTGCAGCCATAATGCGCGAATCTGCAAAACGCAGGATGACGGCGATTGATGGAGCTAATATCAGCTGCGGTGCTGCGATCATCAGGAGCACATCGCCGATCTGCAGGGCGCGATAACCTTGGATCTGGGTCAGATACTGAGGAATCAGGAAAGCAATGGCGATTGTCGCAAGCCGTATGAAGGTTAACATAACGGCCAGCAAGCCAATATTACTGCGAACGATATACCGTAGGTTTAGCCAGGGCCGCCCCGCGGTGTAACAATTATGGACAAATGCAAAAAACAGAATCACGGAAGCCAAGGCTAAACCATTAATGAGGCCATTGCGAAACCAGTCGAGGCGGTCTCCTTGATCCAGCATCGCATATAAAAAGCTGAAGCAGAGGCTATAGAAGATCAGGCCACTGAGATCGATATCAGCAGCGGGAACGCGTTCAGGCTTGCGTTTCGGCATGCCTACCCAAACGAGAGCGAACATGGCTGCGGCAAGAATCACGTTCTGCCAAAAGATCCACTTCCACGACAGACTATCGAGATAAAAACCTTCAACAGAAGCTGAAATGTTCTGCGATAGCTCCGCGTTCATCGCGTAGACAGCAACGCCGAACGTAACGAATTTTGGCGGCAGATTGCGTGTGACGAAGCTGAGTGTTAGAGGGACAAATGTACCCATAGCCAGGCCAGAGAGAAGCTGAAGCAGAAGAATCTCGTTCAGCGAGGTGGAGAATGGAATCAAGAACGACGTGACAACGACCACAAACGATGCCATCAGCAAGATTTGCCGCGGCCCATAGACGAGCCCAGCCCAGACTGTCGGCGCGCATACGAGCATTTGCCCGACCGTATACGCCGTGGTAATCCAAGCACCTTCATCAAAACCGGCGTGGACCGCGCCCCGTATATCGGCAAGCCCAATCGCAGTAATCCGGGTATTGAGGGTCACGATGAAGGAGCCAACAAGAACGCTGATAATCCCGATGATAGGGGACTTGCTGGAGGCTGGCTGCCAGTGTGCAATATGACTGCTAATGGATCGCGCAATCATCTTGGCATCGAGTCTGTTGATTGAATGCTCTTCGTGTCGACAGTCACGACCACAGAAAGGCCAGGTAACAGTCTTCCGACAAGTTCTGCACCGGTTTGCAGGCGGATTTTGACGGGCACTCGTTGAACGACTTTGGTGAAGTTTCCGGTCGCATTGTCGGGCGGTAGCAGGCTGAATTGGCTACCGGAAGCAGGCGAAAAGCTCTCAATCCGTCCCTCCAAACGGACCCCCGGGAAGGCGTCAACTGCTATACTTGCGAGCTGTCCAGCTACCATATTTGTCAGCTGGGTTTCCTTGAAATTAGCGATCACATAGATGTCGGAAAGCGGCACTAGGGTCATTAGTTGGGTGCCTGTGGAAACATACGCACCGGGATTGATCAGTCTACGACTGACCGTTCCATCTCTGACGGCAATGATATGGGTTTCTGCCAATAAGATTTGGGCCAGCGCCAATGCCGCTAATTTTCCTTGCAGGTCTGCTTGCAACTGCCGCTCATTGGCGCGCAGGACCTCAAGCTGGCTTTCTTGCTGCCGCAATTGGGACTGATTTAAGACCAAGGTTGCCGCTGAATGTCGCTCCGCCGCGCCGGCCTGTTCCACCCGTTGGGCGTTTCCTGCCAGCCCTTCTTTCAAGAGTGTCGCTTGACGTTGATATTCGAGTGAGTCTCTTGTGAGGTCGGCTCGTGTCGCATCGATCATGGCGCGTGCCTGGTCGATGAAGGTTTCTTGTACCTGAATTTGGCTATGCAGTACGGCGAGAGCGGCTTTTGCCGCCTCGACGTCGGCTTGTGCCTGTGCAACACGAGCGAGATAATCGTCGTCTTCAATCTCTGCCAGCACGTCACCTTGTTTGACGGATTGGAAATCAACGACAGGCATAGACTTTATGTAGCCGGGCACCTTCGAGATAACCGAAACAAGGTCGGCTTGAATATAAGCGTCATCTGTCGTCTCATATCGAGAATAAGCAACGAGCCAATTCCACTTAATGGCAAAAAAAGCAACCATCAGTATGGCCAATACGACGATCAACAAGCGATACGCAAGACCGCGAAAGCGTAAGTTTGGTGGTATTGGAAATGCGGATGCTTTTGCCTGAATATTCGGTAAGGCAGTTATGGTCTCGGCGGGCGGTTTCTCCTTGACATTTGGTGGGACCGGTTCCTGCATCGGCGTTCCGTGACGGAATCCCCTAACCGTATTGATCGTCAGTGATAGTGATCCGAGCCAGCGACTTTACCTGAGAAGACTCGGTAGACGGCTCCGGTGTATATCAGTGTGATTGGAAGAACGATCAATCCCGCGCCCCAGAACATAAACGTTAGGCTTGTTGTGGGGGCGGCCGCTTGGTCAATGGTAATTGAGAACGGGATCATGTAAGGCCAGAAGGAGATCGCCAAGGTTCCAAATGCGCTCAGAAATATCAAGGCGGTCATCAACAACGGCAGGGCATCCTTCCGGAGGCGAGGGCCTGCGACGAGTGCAAGAGAGGCGCAAGCGCCGATAATTGGAAAAACGACGAGATAGGGGCGCTGGAACCATCGCTCCATGATTTGGAAGTGGCGCGCTTCTGCGTAGATGAATGAGATCGCAAGAAAGCATAGGATATTGACCGTTAATGGAACGATCAAGCGATAGCCTCGCTCGCGGAGTTCCCCGTCGTCCTTCGCCACGAGCCAGCCGGCGCCAAGAAGGGAATAGCCGAGGCAAAGTCCAAGCCCAGAAAGGCAACTGAAACCACCGAACCAATCCCACATGCCACCCGCATAGTGGCCGTTACGCATCGGCAAACCTTCGACCAAGGAGCCGACGGTAGCCCCTTGGACGAAGCTCGCGAGCAAGGAGCCACCGGCGAAACCAAAATCCCAAAGCCAACGTGACGTTGTTGCTTTATAGCGAAATTCAAAGGCGACCCCCCGCAAAATAAGTGCGCCAAGCATCAATATGAGCGGCAGATAGAACGCGGAAAGCAACGTCGCGTAGATGATCGGAAAAGCACCGAAGAGGATAGCGGCCGTCAACACCAGCCAAGTCTCATTGCCATCCCAGACCGGTGAAATGGCCGCCAACATTGTCTGCCGTAATCTTTCGTTGCGGGTAAGGCCGAATAGAATGCCGACGCCAAGATCGAACCCATCGAGCAGAACGTAGAGTAACGTCGTCAGGGCGAGAGCGGATACCCAGAAGTATGTCATTGCCTAGCCTCCATGCGCTGCTGACCGATCGCAATCTGAGTGCCGGAAGAGTCGAGCGTCGGACTGCCGCCTGGCAGAGCAAGGGGCCGCTTCGGATTTGTGGCGGCAGAAAGCGCGCCTTCGGCAGGGCCAGCCCGCAACAAACGATAAATATAGAGAACCCCGAAGCTAAAAATGAGACTGTAGATCGCGCAGAAGAAAATGAGGGAGATCAGAGCGGAACTGGACGTCAAATGCGGCGTGACAGCATCCGATGTTCGCATCAGTCCATAGATCGTCCAGGGTTGCCGGCCGACCTCGGCGGTGAACCATCCGGTCAGTGTGGCGATGAAGGGGAGCGGGAAGCTGAGAAACGTTGCCCATAGCATCGGCCGGCTTGAATAGAGTGACCCTCTGATCACCAGGTAAAAGCCAAGCCACGCAATCAACATCATAAGCAAACCGCACGCTACCATGATGCGAAATGAGAAAAATGGGATAGCAACGGGTGGGCGTTCAGATCTGGGGAAATCCGTTAGACCCACCTCTTTTGAGTCGAAGTGCATTGATGCGATGAGGCTGCCGAGATAGGGAATCTTTAGCTCGAAGTGATTGCTCTCTTGCGTTGCATCGGGGAACGCGATGACTACTTCGGCGGCCGGTTGTTCGTCATGCCATCGACCTTCAATCGCCGCGAACTTCGCCGGCTGTCGAGCATGTACGTAATCCCCGTTGAGGTGCCCAAAGAATAATTGTACTGGAATCAACACAGCGGCGAGAAAAAGCCCCATGTTGAGCATTGTGCGGGCTTCACTGGCATATGTGCCTCGAAGGAGGTACCAAGCACCAGTCGCAGCGACACAGAAAGCGCCCGTTAGGTAGGCGGCAATGAGCATGTGCGGAAAGCGCACCCAAACGACCGAGCTAAAAATAATGGCGACCCAGTCGATGGGCGCATAAGCGCCGTTACGGAACTCATACCCGACAGGCGCCTGCATCCAGCTATTGTTCACCATGATCCAGAACGCACTGAAGGTGGTTCCGAGCGCCACCATGACGGTAGATAGGAAGTAGACAAACCGAGAGACGCGTGGCCTGCCAAAGATTAGAACGCCAAAGAACGAAGCTTCCAATGCGAAGGCGGTGAAACTTTCATATGACAAGAGTGGTCCTTGGATCGGGCCAGAGATCTCCGAGAGCCGACTCCAATTGGTTCCGAACTCGAACCCCAAGACAATGCCAGAGACGACGCCAAGGCCAAAAGCAATGCCGAATATCTTGAGCCAAAAATCGAACAGGCGCCGGAACACCTGTCGTCCGGTAATCAAGTGCAGTAGCTCAAGTACGACCAGCCAGGCAGCCAACCCGATCGTGAACGAGGGAAAAATTATATGAAACGAAACAGTAAACGCGAACTGAAGCCGGGATAGAAAGAGCGCGCTTAGATCCATGACCTTCACTTCCTTTCCACCAAACGTGCTTAGCGTTCTCCGCTGCAGCGGGAAACTTTTTTGCCTTTGCCGTCGAACTAACTGACTTTTCGGATCCAAACAGGAACCGATTTGTAACATGGCGTCCCGCTCGCTTTATCTTGATAGTCGAGTGGTACAAGGCAGTTGGCTTCGGGATAATAGGCGGCTACAGACCCCGCTGCGATGTCATGAGAAATTGCAGTTAAGCGCAGCTTTCGTACGGCGCCAGGCAGCGCCGTGGTTATCTCGACAAGATCGCCATGTTCAATCGAGCGTGCTGCTAGATCGCCTTCGTGTATGAAGAGAACATCCCGCCGACCGAATACACCGCGGTATCGGTCGTCTAGGCCATAAATCGTCGTGTTGTACTGATCGTGGCTGCGGATGGTGGCCAGCTTCAGGATCGTTGGATCCAAAAAGAGAGGATCTTCCTCCAACCCGCGAAATGGGATGAACTCAGCTTTTCCCGAGGAAGTATGCCAAACCCTGTCCACTGGGCCTAGCGGCAGACGGAAGCCACCAGGCCGGCGTATTCTCTCATTATAGTTTTCGAATTCCGGAAAGACGGCCTCTATCTTATCGCGAATGCGGTCATAGTCCTCAGTCAGGTTGAGCCAGCCGACCTTGCTGCCAGGGAGAGTAGCTGCAGCAATGCCGGCAACTATGGCAGGCTCGGAACGGAGATGTTCTGATGCAGGTTCGAGTTTACCGCGCGAGGCATGAACCATTGACATCGAGTCTTCAACCGTTATCGATTGTGGCCCCATCGCCTGTACGTCTCGTTCCGTTCGGCCGAGTACAGGAAGGATAATTGACTCCTTGCCGACGAGTAGATGTGACCGATTCAACTTCGTATTTAAGTGCACAGCCAATTCGAGATTTCGCATGCCTAGGTATGATTGTTGCGGATCCGGCAGAGCAATCGAGAAGTTTCCACCAAGACAGAGCAGCGCTTTTGATCGACCTTCAACGATTGCTTTCATGGCGGCCACGGCGTCATGACCGTGTTCTGGTGACGGTCTGAAACCAAAGGCACGTTGGATGCCATCTAGCATTGCAATCGGAGGCTTTTCCGTGATGCCGACAGTGCGATTTCCCTGTACGTTAGAATGGCCGCGCAGGGGGCAAATACCTGCTCCTGGCCTGCCAAAGTTGCCTTTTAGTAGAAGCAAGTTCGCAATTTGCTGGACATTTGACGTGCCGGTCTGATGCTGCGTAATCCCCATGCCATAGGTGACGATCGTGGCGTTGGATTTAACATACGCGGCGGCTACCCCTCTCAAGATATCGGGGCTGAGGCCGCTTACCGCCTCGATTTTGGGCCAAGCGGTTTGCCGAAGGTCGGCAGCAAATTCAGCGAATCCATGAGTGTGTGCCTTGATGAATTCGTGGTCGAGTACGTTATGGGCAGAGTCATCCATTTCAATGACTGCTTTCATAATGCCTTTAAGGGCGGCAGCATCGGCCCCGACCCTGACCTGAAAATAGGTCGAAGCAATCGGTGTTGCGTTGAATGTAGCCATCTCGATTGGATTCTGCGGATCGGTAAAGCGCTCTAGGGCGCGTTCGCGCAGTGGGTTGAATATTATAATGGGCACCCCGCGGCGCGCACATTCATGTAACGTTCCCATCATCCTTGGATGATTCGTGCCAGGGTTATGGCCCATAGCAATTATCAGCTCGCAATGCCCAAAGTCATCCAGAGAGACTGTGCCTTTACCGATCCCAATGGACTGCGGCAGCCCGACGCTGGTCGGCTCGTGACACATGTTTGAGCAATCGGGAAAATTGTTGCTCCCGTATTCCCGGGCAAAGATCTGAAATAGAAATGCAGCTTCGTTGGAAGCGCGTCCGGATGTATAGAATTCGACCATGCGGGGGTCGGGAAGAGACCTCAATATGTCGGCGATTCGTTGAAAGGCAGTCTCCCAGTCAATCGACCGATAAGTATCGCTTGCGTGATCATAGCTTAGAGGGTGTGTTAGCCGGCCTTCATTTTCGAGTTCGTAGTCGCTTCGCTGAAAAAGCTCTTTGACGGTATGTCTGGCGAAAAAGTCCGGTGTCACGCGTTTCTTTGTTGCTTCCCAGGTGACGGCTTTCGCGCCATTTTCGCAGAACTGAAAAGTAGAGGTATGGGCCTTATCCGCCCATGCACAGCCCGGACAATCGAAGCCGTCCGGCTTATTGGTATGCAGCAGCAGGAGGGGGGCTTCGAAGTTGTTCATTTGCTCGCGGACAGCCTTTGCCGTTGCCATGAGCGCTCCCCAGCCTCCAGCTGATTCATCGTAGTCTTCGATGCCAGGAACTTCGCGACGCTTCGTCATGATGCAACCCGGAACCTTTAAAAAATGGATGTGCTTATCGCCTCAGCAGTCGACTCTGGGCTGTTGTCGTAGCCAAGCCGTCATTGTCTTGGAATCTGGCGTGGCAAGCCGGCTGGGCAGTGTCAAATTGTCGGATGACCGTCTTCAGGCGACGGACACCAGCCGCCTACGTAGCTCTCAATGATCGTATCGGGTGATGACCTTGGTTGATCGTTAAAGGTGGTGAATTTCGGTGAATCAATTTCTTGGTAATCAGCAAAGCATTCTTAGGCCCAATTTATTGCGATCTGGCCATGTTCTAATTGCCAGGGCGCTCAATAGAGCGCCGAGGCGCCAGGCCTCGAATTCTGGATAAGAGAGCGTGGTATCGCGTAAGCGCCAGGTGCAGCACCGATTCGAGGAAACTTTGAACAACGACCAGGTACTCATACGCTGTTTTCTGGGTGGGACGGAACATTCGCCGCAGCAGAAATAGTTGGCGTTTGTAACTTTATTGGTTCAAAAGGGAATCGGCGGGGGATTGTGTCAAGACGCCAAATGCCACAATTGCAGCCTCGGCAACGGAAATATCCTGCTCAATGGTTCCGGCGCTCGCTCCTACTGCGCCGATTATGTTTCCTCCGGAGACAACCGGTAGGCCGCCGCCGAAAATTACGACTTTGCCGGCATTGCTCTCCTGAACGCCAAAGAGAGGCATTCCCGACCGTGCAAGGCCAGCCAAGTCGGAGGTCCGAATATCGAATATTCGGGCAGTAACCGCTTTGTCGATTGCGAGATCAATGCTACCGATGAGAGCGCCATCCTGGCGCACGAAACCCACTAGGTGACCGCCAGCGTCGACTACCGCTATATTATAAGCGATCCCTAAGCTCGCGGCCTTCGCTTCAGCCGCCGACAACATTCGCTTCGCATCTTCGAGCGTAAGGCTGTCATATGATCGCGGCATGTTGCCCTCGATATGATCGAAGAATTGCGGTAACCGCCTTTCAAAGATGCGCTTACTCTATTGAAATCACTTTGCCGCGGGCGCACTTGACGATACGCCCGGTTCGTCTTCGCCCAGCGCCGACAAACACCCTGGATATAGTTGGTGAGGGTAGATGTATCACAAGCACAGTGAGGTGGCAGGTAAAGAGAAGTAAAAAAAATGTCTCATATGGCTTGCAAGCCCTGCGAGCATCGAAGGATGGATATTTTCCTAGTTTTGCTGCCATCTCCGAAGGCAGGTGTATCAAAGCGTCCTATGCGGAAGAGGTGCACAGGCGGCAGGAGGGCATTGCTAGACAGAAGCTTGCGGCGGAACCCTAGGTCTCGCAGATCAGACAGTGCCGGTCGCCGGTCTGTATCCAGAGGCCCGACATACTCTATATCCCACCGCCCCGATTTTCTGCCTCCATGGTGCTAATTTCGGCTTTTTGCGCCGATCCATCACTTCGCCAAATTTAGCATTTTTATTTCACTTCCTTTAACCGTCACACCCGACCGAGATGGATTAAGCTGAATAGGACGGTGTCAGCTATTGAGGGACGGATGTGGACCAAGCTCCTGGCGTTGAGTCACATTTCGTTAGCATGCCAGCTATAAGCGGATTTTGTTGCGCAGTTTAGTGCGCACTCTGCAGTCGAAACCAGCATGGCTGCCGATCAATTCGCCGAGCACGAGAACCAGGGTGAGTTCTAAAGCCCGCCTTCGCGGGGACCGAAGCTAAGCCACGCGCGGCCCAGCTATGGCGCCGTCGAAGCCTTCAAAGTATTTGTCAATTGCGGTGAGGAGATGATTATGGCCGGGGCGTCTCTCTTTCAGCCATTTCGCGTGCGTAATCTCGAACTGATTAACCGGATCATTATTGCACCGATGTGCCAGTATTCCGCCGACAACGGATGCATGACTGACTGGCATCTCATTCATCTCGGTCAGCTTGCGCTGTCTGGAGCCGCCTTGCTCACCATCGAGGCAACAGCAGTACTGCCCGAGGGACGGATTACCTGGGCGGACGTCGGCCTTTGGAACGCCGAGACTGAAGCGGCGATGGGGAGGACGCTGGAGAGTATCCGCCGTTGGTCTGAAATGCCGATCGCGATTCAACTCAGCCATGCCGGACGTAAGGCCTCGACAGAAGTTCCTTGGCGAAAAGCGCGTCAGTTCTCTCCTCAGGACACGCATGGATGGCAAACTGAAGCGCCTTCTGCCATCCCGTTTGCCGAGGGACATTTGGCACCTGACGCTCTGGACCGTGAAGGACTGCAGCGCGTAAGGGAAGCCTTCGTTTCGGCAGCCCGTCGTGCTGCTAGTCTTGGAATCGATGTCGTTCAGTTGCACGCTGCGCATGGCTATCTCTTGCATCAGTTTCTTTCCCCAATCTCAAATCAGCGTTCTGACGGGTATGGAGGAAGTCTCAAAAACAGGATGCGCTTTCCGCTTGAAGTATTCGAGGCTGTACGAGAGGCATTTCCATCGGAAAGAGCGGTTACGATGCGGGTGTCGGGAACGGACTGGGTCCCCGATGGATGGGATCTCGAACAGACCATCGCTCTATCAAAAGAGCTTGAGGCCCGCGGTTGTGACGCCATACATGTATCGAGCGGGGGGCTGCATCCAGCGCAGACAATTCCGGTCGGGCCGAGTTACCAAGTGCCACTAGCCCGGGCAGTGAAGTCCTCTGTCGATATACCGGTGATCGCCGTTGGGCTAATTACGAGCTTTGAACAGGCGGAGGCAATCATCGGAACTGGTGACGCTGATTTGATCGCTCTAGCACGGGCGATGCTCTACGATCCGCGTTGGCCCTGGCATGCCGCCGCCGAATTGGGCGCCCAGGTTCGCGCGCCTCACCAGTATCTGCGCTGTCAACCACAACGTCTGAAGGATCTTTTCTACGCCGCATCACATGAATGACACGTCACCAGCCGCTGAGGAGGACTGTAAAAATGACAAAGAAGCACACAGGGCAGTGCGCATGCGGTGCTGCAAAATTCGAATTCGATACTGATCCAGCCTTCATTGCAGATCGCTATTGTAAAGATTGCCAAAAATCGTCCGGCGGTGCGATGATAACATTTTTCTGTGATACGCCGATCTACGCTCCGTTCTGTCCGTAGAGTTCGTCGACGAAGACGCGAAGATTCTCGGTATAATCCACGGGTGTACAGATCAGATGTATCCCTCCTTCCATGAAGGCGGCCTCAAGGGTCGGTGCGAGGTCATCCCCGCTTTTGATATGGTGGCCTTCAATCCCAAACGCTTCTGCATATACGGCGAAATCAGGATTATCGAATGTCATGCCGAAATCCGGGTAGCCACCGACGGCCTGCTTCCAACGTGTCATGCCATATCCGTTGTCCTGAAGAATGAGGATGACGAGATTTACACCGAGGCGAACGGCGGTTTCGATTTCCTGCGAGTTCGCCATGAAGCCGCCGTCGCCACATACTGACAAGACCCGTCGATTGGGGAATAAAAGAGCCGCCGTGATCCCAGAGGGAAGGGCAGCTCCCACCGTAGCAAGAGCATTGTCGACGAGGAATGTGTTTGCTATTCGCGTTCGGTAGTTTCTCGCGAACCAAATCTTAAACATACCGTTATCGACACATAGAACGCCATCTTCTGGCATAACCCGCTGTACGTCATGGACAACCCTTTGAGGTGTGATCGGGTAGCGGCTTTCATCCGCGCGATCATTAATTCGATCAAGGATATCGTCACGGAGGTCGAGGAGTGATCCGGCCTTCGTTATTCTACCGTCGAGGCGGTCTGCGAGAAGACGCAGGGCAGGCCCAACATCGCCAACTATTTCGGCATGAGGCCGATATACGTCGTCAACAGTTGCTGGCAGATAGTCTATATGAAGGACCGTCTGGCCCTGTGCATTTACTTGGAACGGCAACTTCTCGACGGTATCGTGTCCGACAGAGATTATAAGATCGGCACGGTCGATGGCCTTATGGATATAATCGCGAGCCGAGAGAGCGGTCGTTCCCAAATAGAGATCGAACCCACCGGATACGGCGCCTTTGCCCATTTGTGTGTTGAAGTATGGAATTCGTAACCGCCGTACAAATTCCGAAAGCGGATCCGCTAGTTTTGGCCGGCTTGCAGCTGCGCCAATCATAATAAGTGGACGCTCGGCCCTGCTTATTAATTCGACAGCCTTGTCAATCGATGTCCGCGGGGCGACAGGCATATCGACGTGATGAGATGCCACTATTGTGGGGCATCCTTCCTCTGTCATTGCACCAATGTCTTCGGGAAGTTCGAGATGAACAGGGCCTGGTCGCTCCTGTTCCGCAATTCTAAACGCTTCGGATACTATGGCTGGGATCGTCGATAGGCTAACGATTTGGCGCGACAACTTTGTCAGTGGCGTCATCGTCGAAATTGTATCGACATCTTGAAAGCGCCTCTGCCGTCGGTGAAGAATTCCTTTCTGGCCCGTGATCATGATCATGGGCATTGCACCTAAGAGTGCGTACGCAGCGCCGGTAGTTAGATTTAACGCGCCGGGACCGGCTGCCGAGAGACAGACACCAGGTCTATCAGTAAGGCGGCCTTGCGTTGCGGCCATGAAGGCCGCAGCCTGCTCATGTCGAGTCAAGATCAGTCGAATGCTTGACCGACGCAATGCCTCCATGAAATCGAGATTTTCTTCTCCAGGGACGCCGAAGATTTTTTGGACGCCCTCGTTTTCCAAGGCTGCTACCAGCAATTGGGCGCCGTTCATAGTAAGCCCTCTCCAATGCAACATTTCGCTCTGGAGTAGGAAAACATAGACCGCTTAGCCGGCACTAGGGATTAAACGTGGTTATTTGCGGTAAATCCGATGGCTAGGACTGATAGGGACGCCACTCGCTTGATAGCTTTCATGTGCGAAAGTGATGTGCAGATGTTCTGGCGAAGGCTTCAACGGAACTCTTGATGACGGCTCGATCCCAGGCCACAGAATTGCGGAGCCGGCAAGAAACCTCTGGCACCACGTTTCAGTTGCATGCCTATTTACCAGTTTTGACCACGCTTAACGGGCGCCTCGGGTTCGGTTCGACTAAGTAAGAGCGTCAACTTGTTTGTAGAGATCTTTGTATTGAGTGAGATGGCAGTAGACGCGGGTGCAGCAGTGACCTGAATTGAGGTTGGTGACGCTGGAGATGCAAGGCAGATAGGAGGCGCCTTCCCGTAATATGTGTTTCTGGGCTCAACTTGTGCGAAAGGAGGACACATTGGGCACGTCGGTAAAAGTGGTGGCGCTGCTCACGGCAAAAGAGGGTCATGGCGCTGAACTTGAAGAGCTTCTTCGGGGGATGGTCAAGCCATCTCGAGCCGAGCCGGGAAACCTCCGCTACGACCTTTGGCGCGATGTCGATCAGTCCAACAGATTTGTTCTCGATGAGATGTATCGAGATGCGGAAGCCGTCGCATCCCATCGAGCGACGGCGCACTTTCAAGCCTACCTATCACGCATAAACGCTCTTGCCGAGAGAACTGCGGCCGTGTTGCGTGCCGAAGATATTGCGTGAGAGTGACCTATGCGGGCAGTTATGGATTCGCTATTGCCGTCTCAACTTGCCAACGGCGTGAGTGGCCGACGTTGCCACTCTGGGGGTACGACCTCGATATCGCGGCATAGGAATCCGTGAGGTATGCCCTTGGACAAGCGTTACCAATTTTCCAGCTTGGTGAAAGGCAATGCTTTGCCCTGGGTCGTGGCCGTTGGTGGCATCGTTCTCGGGATCGCCGTGGCTTTTGCCGCGGTGGGCGGGTGGCTGACCCCTCATAAGCTAACACCAAGTCGCATCATCGACGCGTTTGAAGAAGTGAACGGGCTACACCCGGGATTTCGTCGTAACCATGCCAAAGGAGTTTGTATCACTGGCAGCTTCGCTAGTAACGGGCAGGGCGTGGCGCTTTCAAAGGCAGCGATTTTTCAAGCGGGGAGTGTTCCGGTGGTCGGTCGCGTGGCGTTAGCGGACGGTGTCCCTGACATACCGGATGGCCCGGCGAACGTGCGCAGCATGGGGCTTAGCTTCCGGTTGCCTAGTGGGGAGGAATGGCGTACCGGCATGGTTGATATTCCGATTTTTCCATTCCGGGACGCAGCAAGCTTCTATGGCCTGCTGAAGGCTTCGGCTCCGAATCTACAAACCGGTAAGCCAGACCCAGCTAAGAAGCAGGCCTATTTCGCACAACATCCGGAAACTGCCGCCGCGCTAAAAGTTATCATGGCGACGCCCTTTGCGTCGGGTTTTGCCAATACCAGCTTTAATAGTCTCGATGCCTTTCTCTTCGTTAACGCGGCGGAGGAGCCGACGCCAGTGCGTTGGTCGATGGTGGCGAGCGATTCATTTATTGCTGAGGCGTCTGGGCAGGTCGATACCAGCGATAGGAATTATCTATTTGACGCTTTCGCCGATCGGCTAAAACGTGGACCGGTCCAGTGGCACTTGGTGATAACGCTCGGACAGGCAGGCGACACCACTAGTGACGCTACCATCGCGTGGCCGGAGACCCGTCACAAGATCGACGTTGGCACGCTGACCATCGACCATATTGAGCCGGAGCGGCCAGGCAATTGCCGCGATATCAATTTCGATCCCCTGGTGCTGCCGGTTGGCATTGAGGGATCGGACGATCCGCTGCTGAGTGCGCGCTCGGCTACTTATGCGCAGTCCTTCAGGCGCCGAGCCGGCGAAGCCAAAACGCCGAGCGCGGTACAACTTGACCAACCCGGAAAAGTGCCATGAGCCAGCCGCGTCAAAGGTTCTCCCCCTTCGCTCGACTGCTCCACTGGCTGATGGCGGCGTTAATCCTCGCCATGCTGTTCATCGGCATCGGCATGATTGCCTCGCTCTCCGACTATCATTGGCTGCTGTCGATTCACCGATCGCTCGGTATTATCATCCTAGTCTTAGCAGTGGCGAGGCTATTCTATCGGCTATTCCATCCGGCACCCTCTTTGCCGGCCGGAATGCCGGGCTGGCAACGCATCTTGGCACGCGCCTCCCACGTCGTGCTTTATGCGCTGATGATTGCCTTACCGCTGGTCGGCTGGGCCATGCTATCGGCCGCCCGCGAGCCGGTGGTACTCTACGGCTCGCTATATTTGCCGCCAATCACGCCACAAGACGCGGCTCTTTATGGCGGCCTGCGTGAAACACACACGGTACTTGCTTTTCTGCTGTTTGCGACCTTCCTTGCTCATCTCGGTGCCGCGCTTCTGCACGCAATGGTGTTCCGAGATGGCGTTTTTCAAACCATGGCCCCCGGACAATGGCGGAGGAGGGATGACGCAGCTACGTTGGGATAGTGCGTCGGTCAGCATCGAATCGGGGCCCTGAATCGCTTTTGACGCAGTTTACACGTCTTGCTCACGCGGCCACCAGGAGACGGGCTCGCAGAAGGTAGAGCCGGGCGCGGTCATACATCTGGCTTTTGACCATCTTGAGCTTGGTGATCTAGCTTTCTGTTTGTCCGTTTGATCTAGGTCCGGTGATGCCCCTCAAAGGGCGTCTTGTTCGGAGGTTGCAGAAGGCTGGTTGGGATTGCACTCGCGAACAGCCGGGCGCAGCCCTCCCTAAGTATTAGGCTGGTGGAGCGGTTCGCGGCGCTCTATGGGCCGACTCATAATGTGAGACCCAAGCTGAGCTAAGTCATTGATTTTCAGACGCCAGATTCTCATAAGATGAGACTGACACACGCCATAAACCGAGATTTGACCGCATTTGCGTACCCATACAATGAGATTATTCTGTCATCACTTTCCCAGGTGGGAGCACTGTCTCCCTCCTCGGCGTCATGGCACTGATGGTTCGCTGACTTGCCTTTAGCGGCGCATCACACGATCGACGCAAGAAAATTGTCTATTGTGATGACCTCATGGCCAAAGGTCGGATAGGACAACTCCAAAGCCGCCTTGTGGGCCTCCTCCGTGAACTCTGCAACCGCATCCGTCAGGAAGGTTACATGGAAGCCGTCCTCCAAAGCGTGTCGTCCGGCGCTCTCGACGCAGGTATGGGAGGTGAGACCGGACAGCACGACCTTCTTGATGTTGTTGTCACGTAGCTTCTTCAGAAGATCGGTGTTGTGAAAACCGTCAAAGGTCCGGTGGCGGCTGATAACGACGTCACCTTCCCGCGGCGCGAATGCTTCATAGAAATCACCACCCCATTCACCTATCCAGAACAGTTTGTTATCCATACCCCACTGCCAACGCGGGTGAATGTGCTCGACGTCGTCGAAACTGTTCTCATGTAGGCCGTGCGGGACGAAAAAAAGCTTCACGCCCTTTGCCCTGGCGCCTTGGATCAAACGAGTCAGATTGGCCTTAAGGTTGGTCTTCTCGAGCATCGGCCCAATGCGCGGGGCAAGCTTGCCCTTTTCATCCAGGAAGTCGTTGAGGAGATCGACAAGCAGTAGCGCTGTGTCGTTGGTCGAATAGGAACTGGACATCATGAGGTTCCTTTATCAAATGCGATTGCGTCAACGGCGCTATCACGCCCTGGGAGAAACCCAGCGCTCGACGATATCGGTCGTTCGAACATACCGGTTTGGCCCCATCCGGCCGACGAGTTTCAACTTCTCCGTGTCGACCCAGCTCCGGGCTGCATCGATCACTGCCCTGTCTTCGATATGCATCATAGTGACTTCGCCCAAGACCAGCGAGCGCATATTGCCAAGGGGGATGATTTCCCGCAGGCGACATTCTAGCGCGACGCGGCTTTCCGCAATACGTGGCACCGCGACACGGATTGACGGCGCCGGCGTGAGGTTCGCTTCCGCGAATTCGTCAACCTCGGGCGGAAAATCGATTGCCGAGATCGCCATCGCATCAAGCGTTTCGTCGCTGACGAGATTGATAACGAATTCACCACGCCGGCGGATGTTGGCGCCAGTATCCTTCACATCCCTATCCGAGCGATGGAGGATCGAAAAGCCGACGACCGGCGGATCTTCTCCGAATACGTTGAAAAACGAAAATGGCGCGGCGTTCAGCTTGGCGTCCGCGTCCAACGACGAAACCCGGGCGATCGGGCGTGGAACGATGGTGGCCCCGAGCAGCTTGTAGCGTTGCTCGCGACTGATCTCAGTGAAATCGAATTGCATATAATACCTCTAAAAGCGGATCGCGGCCCTGGTCATCTGGCGCCGTAGGCCGTACTGAGGGAAAGGCTCTTGCTCTCATGCGGAGGAGCTCTCCGGTATTGCGGCGAGGCATTAACTTGCGCGCCGAGCTTGGCAATCGCAAGCTCGCGAAGCGGACGGCACTGTCCGAACAGTTCTGACGCAGCCGCACTTCTCCCGTCTTGTCATGCTGCCTATTTGTATTGGGAAATAGATAAAACAACTTCGCCTGCAACGCCGCCCTCCTTTTCGCGGCGGCGCCTATGGATCGGAGATACTCACGATGACCACTCGACGACGCGTACTCGTCACAGGCGCCACCGGCAATGTCGGCGGTGCCGTTCTCCGCAATCTAGCGAGCGATCCCACGCTCGAACTTGTCGCGGCAACGCGGAATCCCGACAAGGCCGGCGATCTCGGCGTCGCGACTGCTCTCTTCGATTTCGACAAACCGGAGACTTTCGTACCGGCGCTCAAAGGTACTGATTCTGTTTTTCTGATGACCGGCTATACGGTCGACATGCTGAACCAGTCGAAAATGATCGTCGATGCCGCAATAGAAGCCGGCGTTCGCTATATCCTCCATCTCGGCTCGCCAGGCAACGACGATACCCGCGTCGCCCACTATGGTTGGCAACAGCTGGTTGAACGGTATATCGAATGGTCGGGCATCCCCTATACCCATCTGCGTCCGCAGATCTTCATGCAGAACCTGCTCGGCTACGGCAATACGGGCATCGTCAAGGATGGCGTGCTGCGGCAATATGTTGGTGACGCAAAGCTGAGCTGGGTCGATTGCGAGGATGTCGGCCTGGTCGCCGCCGCCTGCCTACGTGATGTCGAGGCTCATCAGGGGCAGACCTATCGGCTCGGCTATGATCTCAAGGGCTACGCCGAGATCGCCAGTATCCTGACCGAGTTTGTCGGCCAGCCGTTCCGTTACGAGCCACTGCCGGCTCAACAATTCTACGAAAAGGCTTTGGCTGCCGGAGCGGAGCCGGTCTATATGAGCAGTGTCTATGAGAATTACCTCGACCTTGAGGCCGGCCGCGGCCCGGGGGTCCGCGAGCTCTTCGACAATTTCGAGCAGCTTACCGGCAACAAGCCACGGCTGCTGCGTGATTTCATCCGGGCAAATGCTGCACGGTTCGCATATTGAAAGGCGGCGAACACGCAGGGCTCTCCTTAGAGCGGAAACGCCGGCCTGGATTGAGTCCAGGCCGGCGTCACATCGATCATCGAGTGTAATCGATACTTTAGATCGTCACGACGACCTTCCCGATCTGTTCGTTGGATTCCATGTAGCGATGGGCTTCAACGATTTCCTCAAAGGAGAAGGTCCTTGCGATTTTCGGGCGCAAGGCGCCAGTCGCCAATCCTTTAACGACAAAGGCCGTCATCGCCGCCAGCTTGTCCGGATTGCGCATGACGCCGGATAGACCGAACCCACTGATGGTCAGCTGTTTGGACAGCACTTTCAACATCGGCAGCGGCGTCACCTCGGGGCTGAGCGCACCGTAAATCAGGATAATGCCGCCGAGCGCCGTTGCCTCGACGAGCTTGGGGAAAACGGGGCCGCCGACAGGATCGAAAATCACCCGCACACCTTTGCCATCGGTCAGGCGCATGACGGCGGCAACGATGTCTTCCTCGCCCATCACGATCACTTCCGCTGCCCCGGCTTCCTTCAGGCCGGGCACCTTGGCCCTGTTGCGCGTGACGGCGATTGGAGTGGCGCCGACATAGTTGGCGATCTGGACCGCCGCCAAGCCGACGCTGCTTGCCGCCGCCGGCAGCAGAACCTGATCGCCTTTGCCCAGCTTGGCA
>Ga0255336_101132_pt1 | contig 23352 bp, 33 predicted proteins | sample MeOH1_35cm_T3_17_FD_189102 | JGI IMG/M metagenome (GOLD analysis project Ga0255336, IMG submission 189102) | Sandy soil microbial communities from University of British Columbia, Vancouver, Canada - MeOH1_35cm_T3_179 | ecosystem: Engineered > Artificial ecosystem > Sand microcosm > Unclassified ...
TGGATGAGGACGAGAAGCCGATGCTGGCGCTCATCCGCGACCTGCGTGATGCCTACGTCAAGAGCAAGGGGGGAGTGGAGTGAGCCTAGAAAAGAAAGCCGCCGAGTTGCTGCTGCTGGAAGCCATCGCCGCCGTCGATAAATCAACGTTTCATGGTGGCCGCTTCGACGGCTGGCAAAGAAAGGGCGGCGTCCATAACGGCCCTGAAATCAGTAGGCGCGTCCGCGTGTACATCGTTGACATGCAGAAGGCACTTGCCCACTACGAGGAAGCACTGGCGTTCTACGAGGCAGCAAAGCCATGACCCAATCCGATAAAGACCTACTGACCGAACGCGTGCTGAAGCACATCCGCGAACGGCTGGCGAAGAACAAGAGTAAGAAGGACAAGCAGGTGTTCCTGTCCGATGAAGCGTGGGAACTTATCCTTGCCCGCCTTGCTGCCGGGGAGAGGGAGGAGGGCGCGGTGTACGGAATCATCGACCCTGACTACGGACGCATCTACACCATCGCCCGCCTGCTGGCGTGGTCGGAGGGCTACGCAATCACGCTGAATGGTTCGTTCACGCGCGACCTCGATCTGGTGGCCGTGCCGTGGACCAATACCGCATGTGAACCGGAGCATCTGGTGCGTCGTCTACTGTCATCGACGGACCTGTTGCGCGCGATTCATCGTGACGATAGCGAGCCGGGGCCGCCTAGCGAGAAGCCACACGGCAGATTGGTGTGGACGTTGGTGTTCGAGAAGTTTGGCGACCCGCGCTTCGTGGATTTCTCGGTACTCCGCCACCCCGCTCCCGCTCCCGCTCCCGCTCCCGCTCCCGCTCCCGCTCCCGCTCCCGGTGTAGTCGAGGAACTGGAGCGGAGGCTGTCCGAGGCCGAGAAACGAGCGGAGGGGTTGGAGCGACCGCCAAGCCTTGATGCCCTTATTAAGGCGATTCGCGAGGCACCAACAACGCTATCTAGGCCGAGTGATTTTACTCGTTATGGATGGAACGCCGCTCTCAATGCCATCTATGAGCTACGTAAACTGTCAGGAGAAAGCAAGTGAGCAAAGTCGTTTCGCTGGACAGCCATCGCACCAGCCCGCATCTCTGCGGCCTCGCGGTCTGCCTGTCGTGCAAACACGAATGGTCGGCAGTCGCGCCGGTCGGAACCGTCGTGGTGATCTGCCCGAAGTGCGATTGCGATGGAGCACTTAAAGGGTTTATCAGACATGACGGGGACAGTTGGGTCTGCACCTGCGGCTGCGACCTGTTCCGCTATGACCGCAAAGGAGCGTACTGCATCAAGTGCGGCGTCGAACCTATCTTCGGAGCTAAACCATGAGCAACGACCCAGAGCGCGAGGCGTTTGAGCAGTACGCAGCGACCTCAATCGCCTACGACTTCGATTTGCAGCGCCACCAGAACGGCCTGAGTTACGAGAACGATGCAACCGAGGCAGCATGGTGCGCGTGGGCCTATCGTGCCGCCCGCTCTCTCCCGCCAGTCCAGGACAAGGGGGAGGGGCCACTTGGGACAACTGATGGCGTCTGCAATTGGTGTGGGCGATGATTTCCGAATACCGAGGTCAGTGGCCGTGCCCAACGTGCGGCAATCCGGGAGGCGTGCTTGACCACGCCGGAAGATCTAACGCACCCGCAGAGCGTCCCGACGCGTGGCCAGTAGTGCTGACGGCGCATGGTGCGGAGGAATTGCTACGCATCCTGTCGCCTGAAAGCGATGACCTGAAACTTGTACGCGCCCTCCGCGCCCTCGCCTCCGGGCAAACGGTGTGCGTGCCTGCCGGTGGTGACGACGCGAGGGACGCGGCGCGGTACAGGTGGCTGCGCTCTGACGAGTCCACGTTCGCCGTGTTCATGCCGCGCAAGTACGGGCATATCGCGTTCCTAGAGGAAGGGCTTGACTCACACATCGACGAAGCGATGGATGCCGTCAACATCCCTACACCGGAGAAGCAGGAGTGATCGACGCAGATAAGTTCGTGGCCGCGCTGGAACGTTCACTGAAAGAGCGATACGACGTTTGCCAAGACTTCGCGGCAACGCCGTCAAGCATCTTGCTCGCCGTGCTGAACGCCGTAGCCGAGGCGAGGGTCGAGGCCGACGCCGCCCGCACCACTACACCGGAGAAGAAAGCGTGAACGACGTGCGCGACTTGCTGGCGAAACTACACGGTGCCCGTGAGCGCATCAACCCAAACCAGCACTACGACCACGACGGGCTGACCATGCGCGGTGAACAACTGCTGGAAGTGACCGACGCAGCTATCACGCTGCTCAAGGCTTTAGGTGATGACGCCATAGCAATGCCACGCCTCAAGCAACTACTCGAAGTTTTGGAGGACTTACCATGACCGTGGATGAGCGCGCAGCATTCGAGGCGGTAATGGCGTCGCTGGAATGGCCCACCGGCAACGGGGCTTGCCATGAAATGTGCTGGCGCGTGTGGCAAGCCGCCCGAGCCGCAGCACCGGCCACGGAGAGGGCGGAGCGCATTTTCATCGACTGCGAGTTCAACGGCGGGCGCGGCGCGCTGATTTCGATGGCGCTGGTATCTGACTACGGCGAGTTCTACGAGGTCGTGGAGTGCTCCGAGACGATTCAGCCGTGGGTTGCAGCTAACGTCATTCCGGTTCTCGGTAAGCCGCCGATTGCGATGGGCGAGTTCTACAACCGCCTGTTCAAGTTTCTCGACCTGCACAAGAATCCGGTCATCGTCGCCGACCATCCCGCAGACCTCGCGTACTTCGCCAATGCCGTCATCACGGATAACGTCGGCTCGCGCTACGCAAGAGATTGGCGGGCCGAGTGCGTGGCTGACCTGCCGTATAAGAGCCTAGTTCCGCACAACGCGCTGGAAGATGCTCGGGCCATCAAGCGCGCTGCGGAACCTGACATGCCATACGAAGGCCCTACGCTTGACGAACTCGCAGCCGCCCCCGCTCAGGCCGAGCAGCCGCGAGCAGTGCAGCAGGTTCCGGAGTTCTCCGAACGGCTGCGGCATTTGCTGAATGCCGCCAGCGCGGAGAACGCCAGCAACACGCCTGACTTCATCCTCGCGCAGTACGTCCAGTCCTGCCTCACCGCCTACAACGCGGCGGTGCTGAGCCGCGAGGCGTGGTACGGGCGGGTCAATGTAGGGCCGGGAGGCGGTTCCGGCGCAGCGCCCGCCCACGACAGCACGCTGACCACGACGGACACCAACGCCGCTACTGCGGGGGCAACCGAAACGAAGGGCGGTAGCGAGGTAACGAAATGAGCTTTCGAGGCAAGCCCCTGATCGTCGCCCCTCGCCCCTGGTGGCGGCATCGCATCTTTCCGTGGGGCTGGTATTCGCTCAGTCAGGACGCGCTGCCGACGTATGGCGAGATGAACGCAGACGGTCACTACTCGCCGAACGATGGTGGCGGCGGGCCTTTTGTATGGTCGCCGAACGCCCCTGATAACAGCGGGGGGATTATCAAGCCGAGCGGTGGCGACACAGCGGGGAAGGCGTGAGCGCAGCCCGCCCCCTGGCGCAGCTGCTGACGGTGCGCGAGTGCGCCGGACCGTTGCGCTGCTCACCCAAGCAAGTGCGCCGGCTGATCGACGGCGGCGAGCTCAAAGCCGTTAGACTCGGCATCGGGGCGAGGTCGGATCGGGTTCATCCGGACGATCTCGAGGACTACATCAACAGAAGCCGGAAGGCACACGCATGCCCATCGAGCGCCGCGGCGAAGCCTGGCAGGTCACGGTCAATTGGCACGGTCAGCGCCATCGTCGATCTTCTCGCTACTGGTCCCGCACTCAGGCGAGTGAAGTAGAACGCCAGCTCATCAACGAGCTGCACGCAAGCTCAGTCGGTCGGCAGCCCGATCGCACCTTCAATCAAGCCGTCGAAAAGTGGGTCGCGGAGGAACTCCCGGCCATCAGTGACCAAGCGCGCGAGAAGTCGCACCTGCGCGCGCTGGCGCCGTTCATGGAAGGCAAGTTGCTGACCGAGGCCCCGGAAGTCGCGGCCGCAGCGAAGAAGGCGTGGAGCGACCTGTCGGCCGGCACGGTCAATCGCAGGCTTGCAATCCTGCGTCGGCTCGCGAACCTCGCATGGAAGAAATGGGGCTGGCTCGATCAGCCCGTCGGCCAGCGCGTCAGCCTGCTGCCGAACAAGCACCAGCGGCATGCCTATGCGACGGCAGCGCAGGTCGAAGCACTGGCCCGCGAGATGCCGCGCGCCGGCGGCTACGTCCTTCTGGCTGCGTACACCGGGATCCGTCGCGGGCAATTGTTGCGACTCACGCGCGCCGACGTCGTGGACAACTGCTTGAACCTCGGCACCGAAGGCAAGACCGGCCAGCCGCAGCTGGTGCCGCTGCACCCGCGCGTGCGCGCGGTGGCGCGCCGCTTGCCCATCTGCACGGCGCAGATTCTGCGCGACGAATGGGACGACGCCAGGCGCACTGCAAAGCTCGGCAATCTGCGATTCCACGACCTGCGACACACCGCAGCTTCGTGGTTGTTGCAGAGCGGCGCGAGCCTTAAGCACGTCTCTGATTTGTTGGGACATTCGGACCTTCGAATGGCCCAGCGGTATGCGCACTTGCAGGTGGCGGACCTGCGTCGCGCGGTGGCACGGATGCCACAAACCCGCCACAGACGCAAAACGGCCTAGACCGCCATCTCCCTGATTCCTCGACCTAAAAGCTGGTGCCGGCGGAGGGATTCGAACCCCCGACCTACGCATTACGAATGCGCGCAGGCCGAAAGACTGGGGTGCTGTCCTGAGGAAGGAGGTGGCGTTTAAGGGCCTTTCTGGACCACTTTTCCGCCACCGGTGCCACAGACCTGCCACAGGACTTAGGCGCGCTCTCCGCTCATCCTGCGCAGCCCAGCGAGATTCTAGCCTAGGTCAGGTCCGTCACCGGCAGCGGGCCGTGATTCGATTAGATGCCCTATTCGAATCATCCAAATTTATCCCCGTTCGGGTATAACGCTGGTTTATCCCTGAGCGGGTATATCACACAACCTGCTCTACCGGATTCGACAGCGGCCCGAAGGTCTCCTCGACGTGCGGGTCGCGGGCGTCGGCGATGGTCCAGTGCTTCTGGTTCTTGTCCGCGTTTAGCCTGGCAACGTGCGCGACGATGCGCTCGGTGTAGTCCGAGGCGTAGGCTACGTCGCGGCCTTGGAGATATTCGGGGATGGAGATCAGGCGCATCAGGAATTCGTCTGTTGGCTTAAACATCAAACTGCCCGAAGGCACGGAGCGTCGAAGTGTTTGTGAAATTTGCTTCGCTCATATTTGCGTGGCTCGCCGCGCCGCCCTGTGCGAGGTTGAAATTTCCGTCGCCAGTGTTTGCTCTGCCCCCTATCGCGCCAGTGATAGTTGCTAAACTGTCGTAGTAGTAGACGTAAAGTCCGGAGACAGAAGAGCCGTTAAACGAAAACGGCAGGCCACCGATCTGCGCCGCGCCAGTCGAGCTACCTTTTGCGGTCAGAGTAATGCTCACTTCAAAAAACACGCGGTTCCCGACTCTGGTGTATCGACCAGTTTGCGTGCCGTAGGTCATGCCAGTGCTTGCGCCTCCGAATAGAAGTGTCGGAGTAAAAGTCGTGTACCTGAAATAGTCCAAGACATTCGCTTGGTTCAGAGCAGCATTTCCGAACTGTGCTCCATAAAGTTGAAGGCCCAAGCCCGCCCGCTGCCTATCAATCAGTGTCCCTGTCCCGCCGTCCGTTATCGGATTCGCTGTGCCGCCTGCATTTGATGGGTGCCACACCTCGTTATATAGGCCACCAACGATAGTCACGCCATTTGTGACGGTCGCATCAATGTAGGCTGGTGCAATTCTGTTGTCATTGCCGGTGATTAAGTAAGCATATGTCATGCTCTCGGCTGTTTCTTCGAGATAGCGATTGCCATCCCCGCCTAACTGTTGAACACCTGTCGTTCCGCCCGTGCGCTTGTTGTCCCTCCATACGTTCGCATTAACGGCGGCACCATTACCGACCTTGGTGTGAGTGGTGTTGTTCTCAAAGAGGCAATGTTCAGTTTTGTTGAAATAGGCATCAGACGTGGCGCCAACGCCCATTTGCTGCCCAATGAAAAACCCTTTTATCCACGCTCGAAGAACGCTACCGAACTCACTTAAATTTTGGTTGATTCCAATGGAAGCTCCAGCCGCTCCGCTCTTTGAGAGTTTGATGTCCGTGAGAACGGGACAAAACAAACTTCCCGGAGTTACAGGGCCAATGGCCGTTCCCGTTCCGGTGTACTGGAGTTCGCATGTGCCCCAACCGTCCCCCACTAATCCTGCCGGAAGTTTGGTTCCGACCTGATAGAGCAGAGTTGAATCAAACGAATAGGGCGCAGATGCAGCAGGTATGCGAATAATTCTCTGCGCTGCTAGCGCGGCATTTATCGCCGCTGAGTTGGTAGCGGCGGACTGCGTTGGGCTTGCCCCAAACTCCAAGATGGTCAATCTAGCACTAACCTCTTTCAGCCACCTTCCTGCCCCACTAACTGCCGTGGGCTTGATGACCGTGCCGCCGTTGTCAGTGGCTACGCTTGAGGCGGACCAGTAGAACTGACCTCCGCCGCCGTCTCCTGCGGAGTAGTAGCCGAGCAGGTTGGCGTCTTGGTGGTCGTACCCGCCGATTATTCCTCGCAACGCCGCAAGATTCACGAACTGGAGACCGCCAACAGCGATGCGATCTTTGGGACCTTCGATGCTGGCGAGATTCTGGTCCTTGAGCTGATAGGAATAGTTCTGCTCGGCGATGTAGATGTCGTTCACCGGCCTGCCGAGGCTGTCCGTGCGCTGCGGATTCGCGATCGGAATCGTCAATCCGACGTCGGAGAATAAGTTCAGAGGATTGGCGACCGGATCCTGCCCGTAGGAGCCAATGTAGATGTAGCCGTTCAGTACCGGCTTGCCAGAGCTGCTGATGATCTGCTCGATCTGGCGGAGTGCGATGGTCATTTTTCTGAGCCCTCAAAAAGAAAGCCCCGCCTGGGCGGGGCTCGTGTGCTGGATTGGTTTACTTCGCGCCGCTCTGCAGTGCTTCCGGCAGCACGCCGGCGCCAGCACCGAGGCCGGCACCTTCGAGTGCGGGGATTAGGTTCGGCGCGATGGCGGCGCTCGTGGCGGCCTTCACCGGCGCATTCGTCACGGCAACCGAGAGCGGCTCCGTGAGCATGCCGCCGACGCCAGGCACGAGACGACCGAGCGAGCTGATGATCTTGCCAAGCGCATCGGTCGCACGAGCGCCTCCGAGCAGGCCGTTCTTTCGGATGCCTGGCGGGCCCTGCAGCAGCTGCCCGGCCTTGCCGATCTTCGTGAGCATGTCGACCTCGCTCGGCGAGAACAGCACGTCGAGCTTGCCGGACTGCTGAAGCGAGCGCAGGCCCTTGTTGTAGGCGTCCTGAAGGAAGATGTCGCCGCGGCCCTTCGTCGCCTGCTCGCGCAGACCGTAAAGCACCTGCCCGCGGATCTGATTCCACGCACCCGGGTCGGCATGCGTGAGGAAATCGCGCAGCTCCGTGACTTCGGAGACCTTCGCCTGCGGGCCGATCACGAACTTGCGCAGGAAGTCGTCCGGTGCCGTCTCGCTGCCCTGCACGCGCACGTCCTCGAGCGCCGGGATGGCGTTCTCGAGCACGCGGCGGGCCTTGGAGGCAGCGCGCGCCTGGCGGAAGAACTCGGCGCCGCGCATTTCGTTGGAGCCCGTGACGGTGTCGAGCACGCCCTCAAGCTCGCCACGCACGACGCCGAGCGCCTTGTTCGTGGAGCCTGCGCCAGCTGCGATCGGGTTCTCGCGCGCGTCGTTGAGCGCGTTCTTCAGGTTCTCGGCGACGTCGAGCGTCAGCCCACCCTGACCGTCACGCATATTTGCAAGACGGTTTCGTACTCCGTCAGGCAGGGCCTCGAATAGGTTCTTGTCCTCGAGGGTGTTGATGACGCCGCGAGCGAACAGGCGACCGTTACCGATGGGCGTGTCGCGTCCAAGCTGATCGCGGGCAATTCCCCAGAGCGCGTTCTCGTAGGTGTCGCCACGACGAGCGGCATCGGAGAGGGCCTGCATGACGCGCGCGCCGGCCTCCGGATTGTTGAGAGGCGCAGGCATGTGGCCGCCCATTGCAGCCAGGCGCTGATTGAGCGCGCCCACGGCGTCCTTGTATTGCGAAGCGAGTGCTGCACCGGCGTCACGATGGCGGAGCCACTCCTCGAGGCCTGACTGATTCGGGTCCTGCGTGATCTGGCCGAGCGTCGGGTTATCGACGCCCGCATCTTTCAGCGTGGCGAGGTTGCCGAGGAATCCCTCGGGAATCTCGCCACCCTTGCGGAGGGCCTTGCCGACCTGATCCGTGAGGTATTGCTGAGTGTCTTGGCTGAGCGCGTTCCAGTCAATGCCCTGCTGCTTCAATGTGGCCTGCAGCTGGATCTGGATGTCCTGCGGTTTCGAGGTGATGTTCTTCAGCGCGCGCACGACACCGGCGCCCGCATCGATCAACTTCTGACTGGCAGCGCCGACCGCAGCGCCTGCAGCAGCACCGCCCGCGACCTGCATGCCCTTGTCGCCCCAATAATTCTTGTCGGCGGCGACCGGCTGCGCGGCGCCGGAGGCCGCACCAGCGGCGGCACCACCAGCGGCGGCAGCCGTGAGGCGCCCTGCGCCAGCAGCGATCGCGGCCTTGCTGGCTGCAACGCCGCCGCCGCCCGCGGCGAGGTTCACCGGCGACACGACGTTGCCGATGATGCGTGCGACGTCCCAGCCTTCCGGCGGGTGGTAGTCGGCTTCGCGCGCCTTCACGTAATCGCTGACGGACTGCGCAAGGCCGGTGTCGCCAGCAAAGCCTGGGAGATTCGCGGCTGCGCCGGCCCTGGTGATGAGCTGCGCGGCGCCGAACATCGGGTCGGTGATGCCGGTGCCAATGCGCGAGGCGACGCTGTCGGCCTGCTGTTTGGCCTGCGGTGGCGGCAGGTTCGCGAAAATCTGCTCGAGCTCCTGCTCGGTCGGCGGTGAGTCGCCCTCGAGGACGACTTGCCGCCCGCTCTGCTGGTCCTGGACCGTGTAGCGCGGCATCAGTGGGCCACCACGACGAAGCGGCCGACCTGTTGCGGCTGTGTTTGCGCGCTCTGCGCGACGCCGCGGGCCAATGGCTTGCCGCCGGCCTTGAGGCTCACGCCGCTGAAAAAGTTGCGCACTTTCTCCAGCTCATGCTCCAGAGATTTGTCGTCCTGCAATGGGTCGAGGTTCGCAATCGAATTCGCAAGTGCCGCCAGCTCTCGTTCGCTCGTTGAGCCGAGGCCAGACGCGCCAGTCGGCGACGACCGCTTCATGTCCATCAACTTGTCCAGGGTGAGCATGGATTTCAGCGTGTCGATAGCGCGAACCTTCGCGGCCGTATCACCGGTGTTATCCAAGGACGCGAGCCTTCCGAAAATCGGGCCCGTAACGCCCTTAGGCACCGCTTTCAGAACTTGATCGATCTGTTCATTGACCATGCCGGCCGATTCAATCGTCTGCTGGTTCGCATCCGCCATCGCCTTCGCCTTCTCGGAGACCTTAGCGTTCTCTTCCTGAGTTTTCCGACCTTCATCGGCGTTCTTGCGCGCATCCTCGCGCCGCGCGAGCTCCATCTGCTGCGCGGTCTGCATGATCTTGAGACGCTTGTCCTGCACCTCGAGGCCCTTCAGCACGGCCTCGTTCTGCTGCGCGAGCAGGTCCTTCATGTCGCCGGCCATGATGATCCGCGAGCGCGCGCGCAGCGTCTGCTCGTCGGGCGAGAGGCCGATCATTTCGCGCAGCTTCGTGGTGTCCTGGCCCTGCCCATCTTTCTCACGGATCGTCGAGGCGAGGAAGCGATTGCGCTCGGCGGGGTCCTTGATATCGAGCAGCGCCTGGTAGGTGCGCGAGGCGTCCTCGGACTGCTTCGACATCGTGCTGAGCGCGCTCTGGTCGCGGATGTTCGCGATGTTGACGGCGAACTTCGCCGCCTCCGGGTCGAGCCGGTTCAGCCTCATCAGCGTCTTCAGGTTCTCGGGCTGCGTGAGGATGTTCAGTCCGCCGCTGGTGTTCGCCACCTGGTCCGTGAGGCCTGCGGCCTCGAGCTGCTGCTGTTTCTGCTCGTGCTGTTGAGCGATGCCGAGCGCAAGGCGCAGCGAGCCGGAGAGGTCCGGCACCAGTGAGGCGCCGTTATAGTCAGGAATGGGCATAGCGCTCCTTCAGCTCGTCGGTGAGCGAGGGGTAATCGATCGCGAGGAAGCCGGCGACGCGCGCCGTGTGCTGCGGGAAGTGCCGCTCGACTTCCTCGGCGTTGAAGCCGATCGACATCTTGCCGATCTTGTCGGAGAGGCCGTCGATCCAGTCCCACTCATAGAGCGTTAGTGGCCCGATCTTGCCGATGGGCTCCATGTTCTGCTTGAGCCGCGGGTCGGAGAAGAAGATCGCGGCGGCCGCGAGTCCGGTCTGGATCAACTGCTGCGTGCCAGCCGCCTGCGCCTGCTGCCCGCCGATGACGCCCTGCGCCAATGCGGAGCCCTGCTGGGTCAGCAGGTTGCCGATGTTCGCGCCGGTGCTGGCACCGAAGGCGCCCTGGTTCACCGCGGCGTTCTGCCCGGAGTTCGCGAGGTCGCGCGTGCGCCCGAACAGCTGGTTTTCGATCGCCATGGCGAGATCGGTCGGCACGTTTGCCGCCTCGCGCAGCGCAAGGCCCGAGCGCGTGAGGCCGCCGGCGGCGAGTTGCTGCTGAACGGTCTTCATGCGCTGGTCGACGAGCGGCTGCAGCGCTCCGCCGGGGCTCAGCAGCGCCTTGATGCGGTCGGCGAAGCCCTCCGGAGAGGCGCCAGAGACTTCGCCAGGCAGCGCATTGGTGCCGGCCTGGATGAAGGGAGCGAGTGCCGCACGGATGGCGTCGAACTGCCGACGCTGTTCAGCGATCGCCGAGCCAGCGGATGACGCCTGGGCGTTCGCCGCGGCTTCGGCCGCATCCTGACCGCCTTTTCCGCTGTCGAGCAGTCCGGGGCCCAGAACCTTGTGCAGATCACCCATTGCGCACCTCGTAGACGTTCAATTCGCCCATGGATAGCTCCTCGTTCTTGCGCATCCCGAGCGCGCGGCACATAGCCGAGGCTCGCCGATGCTCTTTTGAATGCGCGGTCCTGATCAGCTTCACGCCGCTGGCAAACAGGTACGCGAAATGCTCGCGTACCAAAGTTAATGAGCCCTTGCCGACGTCGCCTGGCAGCAGGCAGCCATGCATCTCGGTCAGGTGCTGGCGTACCAAGTACGCGATGAAACCGCGGCCGAGTTTCAGGTAGTGCGCCGCATCGCCACAGGGCGGAACGAAGTCCGGCTTCTGCGCGCGCTCGAAATATGGCGCAACGGCCGGATGCCGCATCACCTCGAGCACTCGTCGAAGTGAGGTCTCGCGCTCGATCATCCGAGGGTCAGTTCGTCACCGAAGAGCGTGAGGTTCAGCGCATTCGCGGCGCTGCCGAACGCCTGGAAGATTTCAGCGGCATCCATGACCCAGTAGCCATAGAGGTCGATGTAGTCGTTGGCCGGCACGGCCTTGGCCGTCGCGATCTCCGTGCCAGCGGCATCGGCGCCGATGGATCCGGTGAAGCCGGCCGCAGCGTTCGTCACATTGGCCACGTGGATCTGCCGGATGATCGTCTTCGTGCCGGCCGGGACGGTGTATTTCGTCGCGGCCGCGCCGGACAGCAGCCCTGGTCCCGCGAGTCGCTTTGCGGTCTTCGCCATGTCGGTACTTCTCCTTGATTAACGGACCACGAACATGGGCTCGACCTGATCCTCGTCGCCGCAATCCATGTGCAGGTGATTGGTGATCTGCACCGTGGTATGCACCACGGTCACTGGCGGCATCAGCGCCTCGACGTCGTTGTCATCCGAGCTTTCGCCCTCTACCAGCTGCTGCTGGTTGGTGACGGACGTGATGCTGGCCGCGTTGGTGCCGATCTGCGCGATCAGGTCGTCGATGAACTTCTCCCACATTTCCGACAGCCGCACGCGGCCATCCTTGCCGACGACGCCGATCGGCTCGCCATAAGTCGGGCGCGAGTTGATCGTCATTGCGCGGTGATCGAATCAGCGGCGATCTCGACGTCGGTCGTCGTGTACCACAGCAGGCCGGCGTAGCCGTCGAAGCGGCCCAGCCCGCCGATCGGCTGCCAGCGCAGACGCTGGTCGTAGTTGCCGACCACGCTCATCGAGCGATAGCTCGGGTTCGACCACAGCTTGCCGTTGCGCGATAGCGACAGGCCGACCGTGCCGGCGCCCACGCCCTGCGCGACGCCCAGCTCGACATAGGCCAGTGTAAAGACGGCCTCTTCGCCGGAGCGCGCGTAGGTCAGTATCTTGCGGGCGAACTTGCCGGCCGTATCGGCGCTGGCATCGTCGAGCGTGTTCAGCGAGTCGGTGCCCTGCACGTACCAAGTGCCATCGAACAGCAGCGCGTTGAAGAAGTCCCACGTGCCGCGCTCGAGCAGCGTCCGCAGGCCGTTGTCGACGAAGCTCCACTCGCCGCCCTGCAGCAGCAGCGTCAGGTTCGGCAGACCGAATACGTAGCAGTCGGCTCCGCGCCAGTTGAAGCGCTGCGCGGTGATGGCCGCGAGCTCGGCGGGCGTGTAGTCGCGGTTCAGCAGTTCGTTGATGACATCAGGCGATACGAGCTGGGCCGTGCCCTCGCTGAACAGGAAGATGCCGTAGCCGTTGCCCTTGTCCTTGCCGACGAAGAGCAGAGAATCCTTCGTCTTGATCTTGGCGCCGACGTAGCCGACCTCGATCTGCGCGTTGTTCACGCGCTGGAACGGCGCCGTGTCAGGCCCGACGTCGCGGAAGCGCTCGATGGAGTCGGCGCCCAGGGCGAAGATGTCGTTGCGGATGTTCTCAATGGCCTTATTGAGGTCCGGCAGGCTCTCGGCGTCGAAGAACGACAGCGAGCCGATGGCGCCGGCATCGCCGACGTCGCTATAAATCAGCGGGCCTCCGTCCGCGGGCACGAACACGAAGCGGCCGTCGATCTCCGTCACGTCGATGCAGGCCGGCAGGTCAGGGTCTGCGATCGCCGTCAGCACGCCGGCAGTCGTCAGCGTGTAGTTGCCGCCAGCGACGCCGGTGACGATGGCCATCTGCGTGAAGCCGGCGGCGAAGCGCACGAGGTCTGCGCCGAGGATGGTGCCGACTTCCGTGAGGACCGCGCCGGCGCGCGAGTAGAGCTTCGTGCCCCAGATCGCGTAGTGCGTGCCGTTGAACTCGAACTGCCCGCGCGGCGCGCCGAGCGTGGACACGAGCTGCGTCACCGCCGGACGGCTGATGATGCGGCCGCCGACGTTCATCAGGTTGTGCAGGTACTCCGTCTGCTTCGGGACAACCTTCGAGCCGCGGATGCCCTTAGGAAGAGGAATCTGCATCGAGGTCCTCTCCGCCGAAGAAGGTCTGCGCCTGCTGCCCGCGAGTTGATCCGGCGCCGCGTGGCAGCAACTTCGAAGGCACCAGGCTCGGGATGCTCACGCTCTGGTAGCGCGCGCGCAGGCGCTCGCCGGTCTTGGTGGCGAGCATCTTCACGTCGTCCGGTACTGGCACGCGGCACAGCGGGCCCATCTGGACGGCGAGAATCGCCGCGAGTGCGGTGGTAGCGCCGCGCTGTTCCTGAAGATCGTCGCCGGCCTCATCGGGTATCAGCGTGCAGGTGATGCCGTGCTCGCCGTCTGATTCGGTGGCAGGGCTGTCCTGCGATGCGTTCAACGCATAAGTGAAGCTGTCGGCGCCCGGTACGGTGGCAATCGTGACGCGCCCGTTGTAGGCTGACTGGCTGGCGCCGGCGATCACGACCGTCTGGCCGGCGGTGAAGCCGTGTGCGGTCAGCGTCACCGTGGCGACGAGGCCCGAGCTCGTGACGCTGATCAGCGAGCCGAAAAAGACCTCATCCGAGACGAGGCCCTCAATCAGTCCGACCAGCTCATCGAAGCCGACCTCGAACAGCTCCGGGTCGGCCGGATTCACCTCGCTGTGCGCGCCGACGAGGTTCAGCGCGCGCGCGACGATCTTCGTGCAATCCGTCATGGGCTACTCCGCTCGCCTACTTGCGCTTCCGGCCTTCGGCTTTGGCGGGAACCGGCGTCGGCGCGGGCTCAACTGGAACCGACTGCGGCTCGACCTTGGCGACCGCCTTGATCGACGCCCGAAAGCCCTTGGCCTCGAGCGCTTCGTGCTCGGCGGGATCCTTCACGACGACGTAGAACAGGGCCTTGCCGTGCACCGGCAACGCGCCATGCTTGGCGTCGTCGCGATAAAGCATCTTCGGGTAATCCTTCGATTCGGCCACGAAGCTCTCCTGAAATTGGGGTGTGAAAAGAGGAAGGGCCCCGAGATGGGGCCCTTTCCTCCGTTACCGCTTTGCTGCTTCCGGCTTTAGCCGAACGCCGTCGCCTGGTTGGGCAGGTAGATGCCCGCCATCTGCGGCTCGAGCACGTTCGCCGACACCCAGCACGTGAGACGGTACTTCGCGCTCAGGTCATCGATGCTGCCCTGACGCGCGAAGATGATCTCGATGCCGGAGTCGGTGACTTCGCGAGTCACCGCAACCGTGGGTCCCAGATCGTCGATCGCGAACTTGCCCTGGAAGAGCGTCACCGCACGCTTCACCCAGAAGATCGACGGCGACTTCGTCGCGCTGTTGAGGCGCGTGATGGCTGCCGTGTCCGCCGGGGTGGTCGTGACGTTGCCGTACTTCTTGAACGCCGACGCCGCCTGGTCGACCGGGATGATCGCCGGGCTGATGACCAGCGCACCGGTGCCGCCGCCCGAGATGACGCGGAACGTCTGGAGACGGCCCGTGTCCTTCTTCGAGATCATGCCGACCGAGTTGACGCCCGCGATCGTGAAGCAGTCGCCGTTGGCCATCAGGTTGTCCGACACGTTCAGCGTCATGTAGCGGTTGTCCGCTGCCGAGCTGTTGGTGCCATCGAACACCGTCGGGGTCTTGCGCTGGTTGGCGCCGAACACCGCCGTCACGGGATCCGCCGCGCCGGTGAGGCTGGTGATCACGTTCGACTGCAGCGTCTCGAAGCCCGCCACCGAAGGCAGGATCGACCGCTCGTAGGCGTTCATGACGACGTCCGTGCCGCCCGGAGTGCGGGCAGCCAGGGCATTCGCCATCATGCGAGCCATCGACGGATTCAGCGCCAGGGCGCGCTCTTCGCTGACGTTCACCTCGCGCTCGGCAAGCGCGGTTGCGCCCTTCGCCAGGTGCGAGTAGTCCGTGAAGTCGCTCGTCTCGGTGCAGACCAGCGAGCCGTACAGCGACACCTTGTCGCTGACCAGCGAGTCGATCTTCGTCGAGAGCGCCTGCGCCGCTGCGACCGCCGCCTTGTCACGCCGGCGCGAGTCGTTGAGCTCCTGCGCGTTCAGTGTGAAGGGGTGGTTGAGCACGTCGCCGTCCGCCAGGGTCATCGGAACCGTGAGTTCCGTGATGTCCTTGTAGGTGCCGGTGACGTCGCGACCGGTCGTCACTTCGCCGATCATCGGGACCGGGCGCCGGATCGTGAGACCCGAGTGCTCGACATCCTCCATGCTCGGCGTGAAGACGTCGCAGTTGCGAGCCGTGAGGTTCGCGTTGTTGAAGCCCTCGATGACCTTCTCGAAGAAGATCATCTGGGATTTGGAAAATCCGTTTGCCATTGGTCAGGTTCCTTGTATCAGTTGAGGGAGATGCCCTTGCGCCGGCACTCCTCCTTGAACGCAATCACGTCCTTCATCGGCCGCTTGTTCGCGTGGACCTCCTCGCGCATGCGCTCGAGGGCCTTCTGCGGGTCGGTGGTCGATGAGGTTGGGCGTGCGTCGGAGGCGCTGTCGGGCTGGGGCGCTTTGCCACGGGGCTTGAGCGTCAGCTTCGATGCGTACTCGGTGAGGTTCTTGATCGCGCGGACCGGGGTCTTCTTCAGGTCGCTGGCAATCTCCGCCAATTTCTTGGGGTTCTTGCCGAGCGCATACATGACGACCTCGGAGTTATCGAACAGGCTGATGATGTGCTGAGCGGCATCGCGGCCAATGGCCGTGATGACCTCGTTCTCCGCCGCCTCGAAGTCCGGCGCTTTCAACTTCGCCGCACGTCCGTAGTAGGCATCGAGTGCCGTATCGTCCTGCTCGACGTCGGCCTGGGCCTGCGCCGGTACCGTCTTGCGGATCGTCTCCGCCGCGGTCACCTGCACCTGCTCGGCCACCCAGCCACGCATCGCTGCTTCGTGCGCCGCGTCGTCCGCGAAGTTCTCCCGCTTGGGGAGTGGCTTCGGTCCGGCGTCGGCCCGGTTCCGCTGCTCGAGCTGCATTCGCAGCAGCTCGTTCTCGGCGGTCAGGGCCTCGGCGCTCTTCACAGCTTCGCGCTGCCTGGCTTTCCACTTCTGCTTTGCCTTGATGTGCGCAGACACGCTCATCAGGCCGCGATCAGAGCCGGCGGGAGCTCCTTCCTCAACGACCTCGAAGCCTTCCTCACCTTCGGCCTGCTGCGCTTGCTGCTGTTCGCCTTCGGCTGCCGCGCCCTGCTGCTGCGCTTTGCCCTCGGTCGACTGCTGCTCCTGCTGCTGGCCTTCGATGATCTGCTCTTCGGTCTTTTCCGCCACTTCATTGCCCATGGTTTTCCCTCGTTTGGTTCGAGTACGCCTGAAATCGTCAGGACGACAGCCTTTCTCCCGGGGCTGAGCCGGGCCTTCCGATTACCAGCGGAGGGCTACTGTGCTGAGACCAAGCGCAAGCGCGGGCGCGGTGGCGCCTCGGGCTTGTCCTGCTGAATCTGGGGCTGCAACTGCTGATGCGTGGACATCGCGGTCTCGCGCGCCTTCGCCATGTTGAGCGCGGCCGTCGCAAGGTTCGCCTGGGTGCGGCTGTCCTTCTCGTGGATCGTCGACACGCGCTCGGCGGCCTGCATGCGCTGGTTCTGCGCCATCGACTGCATGAGCTGGTCCTGCGAGTTCGGCTGCCCCTGCTGGGCCTGGGCCTTCTGCAATACCTGCATGTCCTCCGGGGTCTCCGGCTTGCGCACGCCCTGCAGCAGCATCTGCTGCCGGATGTAGTCCTTGATGTCGTCCATGCCCTGCGTGGGCAGGAGCTCGATGATGCGCATCATCACCACGCGCTGCAGCGGATCGGTCGGATCCATGCTGCGCACGATGTCCTTGAGCGCCTCGACCGACTGCTCGCGCTGCGTGTGATAGCTAGGGCCGGTGTCCGGCACCACCTCGAAGCGGCCCTTGCTCGGGTCGTTCGAGTACGTGATCTGGCCCTGCTTCACGCCGACCTGCAGCAGTTGGCGGCGCTGCATGTCGCCGGCCTGCGTGACGACGTTGATCGAGCGCGTGCGCTCGGCATACACCTCGGCGGCGATCCAGCGGAATACCTCGCCGGCATGCCGCATCGCCGTCTTCACGTTGTCGAAGATCGGCTGCGTGTTCATGTCGACGCGCTTCAGCACGGCGTTGATCGCCTTACCGCTTGCCTGCGGGTCCGCGATGTCCTGCGGCGCGCCGCCAGTGCCCTGCTGGATCAGCTCGCGCACGGTGTTGAGCAGCTGCTGCGCCGAAGCCGCCTGGCTCGCGCCTGGCAAGAAGCCCAGCGGGCCGGCCTGCTCAAGCTGCCCGGTCTCCGGGTGGCGCAGCGCGCGCGCAAGCAGGTACGGATGCTGATGGCGATCCTGCGACCATACCTGCTTCACGCCCTCGACCTGCGCCGGGTCGAAGATCGGCTTGTCCTCGGTCGCGCTCGCTGCGGATTCGGCCATCAGCGAGGCAGCCATGTTCAGCAGGCGCTGGCCGTCCATCTTCTTGCGGATCACGCCATGCCAGTGGTCGACGCCGTCAATGTGCGCGACGTAGCCGTACACCGGAATCACCGGAATGTATCGTCCCGCGATACGGCGCTCATCCTCGAGCACCTCGCCGCCGCAGAAGATCGTGCGGTAGACGTTGCGCTTGCGGATCTTCTTCTTCGACAACTGCACATAGCCGGCGGCCTTGAGCTCGCCTTCCTCGTTCTTCAGATCCTTGGCGCTGACCTTGACGATGTCTTCGGTCTCCGGATGGCCGAAGGTGTAGAGCACGTCATCCTCGACGCGCACCTCGTAGCGGATCGCCTCGTAGACCAACTTCGGCGCGGTCCAGTTGAAAATGCGCCGGTCGGTCGGCCGCATCGACGAATCGTTCTTCGCATCCGGGTACTTCGTCTTGAAGCCTTCCGGCGAGTGCGGGATCAGAATCGTGCAGCGCTGCGCGTCCGACTTGTCGCGCTTGCGCGCCGACGAATCCCAGATCACCGTCGCGTAGGCATTGGCGAGCTCGCTGAAGCAGACGCACTGGTCCTCGTTGTCCGGATCCTCTTCGTCCTCATACTCGGTCGCCAGGTGGAAGGCGCCGACGCCGCAGGCCATGGCTTCGAATACCGCCTGGTCGATCGATGTCTGCCCATTGCGTCGCCGCAAGTCGCGGCGGAACAGGCCTTCGAGCAGCTCGGCGTCATCGTCGGTGCTGTCATCGTCGTCCGGCACGTACGTCACGCCGATGCGGTTCTCGGTCCACTGCGCGTACGTGCGGTATAGATACTCGGCTGTCTGGTCGAGCTCGATGCGCGCGCGGTTCTCGAAGGTCGGCTCGAGGAAGCCTTCCCACTGGCCGCCGGTGACCATGGCGAAGCGGATTTCCTCGTTGCTCTTGTCGCGCTGCTCCACCGTCGCGTTGAAGTCCTGGTAGAAGTCCTGCTTGTAGCCCTCCAGCTTCGATGCCTGCTCGTCCGTATCGGCCATGAATCACCTTCGCATCGAGTTGGAACGGAAAGCGTTGAACGCAGCAGGGACGCTGTAGTCGACCGGCTTGGGCGCCTGCACGCGGCGCACGCCTTCGAGGGCATAGCGCAGCGCATCGATTACGTGGTTGTCCTTGTCCTCGAGGATCGGCAGGACTTCCTGCGTCTTCGGGTCGACCTTGTAGCGGTACAACGTGAGCTCATCTATCAGGTGCCGGCAGCGCGGGTGCACGACGATGTCGAATGAGCGCAGGAACTCGATGCCTTCCTCGACCGACTTCGCGCCCTTCACGGCCGCGTTGATCCGCGGGAAGCCGTGCTTGCGCATGTAGCTGATCGTCTCCGGCCGGCTGCTGTCGGCGGTGATGAACCACTTGTCCGACTCCGGTACGCGCGCAAACAGGTCAGGCAGCATGTCGATCTCGCAGCCAACCATGTAGGCCTCGTGGTCGATGTAGAGCGTGCGGCCCTGCTGGTAGCAGCGCACCAGCACGCTCGGGTCGACGGCGAAGCCCCAGTCGGCGCCGAGGCGGAACTGCGCGCCAGGCGCCGTCTCGAATTCTTCGATGCGCCAGTTGCGGAACACGCGCGCCTCGCTGCGCTGTTCGTATCCGCCCAGCCACACGTGCGCGTATTTCTCCGGGTCGCGCGAGCGGTCGAACTCCATCTCCGCGCGCAGCACCTCGGGAAACCACGGGTTGTCCTCGAAGTTGGCCTCGACCACGATCGCGTCCGGCGGCCGGCTAGGCCCGCGGAGCAACACGTCGACCGGATCCGTCGCGTCGCCAGGGTTCCAGCTGAACCACAGCTCCGAATTCGGCAGGCGAATCGTCGGCCGGATCAGATCGAGGCTGCGCTGCGACAGGCTCTGCGCTTCCTCGCCCCAGAGGATGCGGAAGCCTTCCAGCGACTTGATGCTCTCGCTGGTGTGGTCCTGCATGCCCTGAAAGATGATCTGACCGCCAGCATTGTCGCCGGTCATCACGCGAATCAACGTCTGCTGCACGTCGAAGTAGTAGCCGACGTTCAGATCCTGAATCTTGTGCTCGAGCAGCTTCTTGACCGACTGCGTCAGCGACTTCTGCACCTCGCGCACGCAGACTGCATCTGTGCCGGGGACGATGATCGTCTCCTGCAGCAGGTGCTCAGCGAAGAAGTGCGACTTGCCGGAACCGCGGCCGCCGTGGGCGCCCTTGTAGCGCGACGGAACCAGCAGGGGCTGGAAGGCGCGCGCGACCTTACGATCCAGCTCGCGGGTCGACAATCGTCACCTTGACTGCGCCGACCAGCTGCACCGGGCCGCCATCAGCTCCGGTGATCGACTGCGCCGGCTTGCCCTCGATGCGGTCCGCGATCTCGCGCACGGCCCACTGCTGGCCTTTCATGCCGGCGCTCACCAGCTTGGCCGCGACCTTCTCGAGGCCCTTCTCCGCGGTGCCTGCGCCCTTGGCGCGGGCAAGCGCGCGACGCAGTGCCTGCGTGAACATCTTGCCCTTCGCGGCGTTGTCGTTGTCGGGCTGACCGCCACGCGAACGAGCCATTCGATTTTTCCCCTAAATCCCTGATTCCGCTGATGCCGCTGATGCCTGGTCGTTGCGCAGATGGCCGCTGCTGGTATGTGCAGCGGCCTCCGGATTCACCATCAGCTCGGTCTGCGCATACAGCAGCAGCGCTACGATCGCAGTGGCGATGACCTGCATGGACGCAAGCGCGAGCAGCGCCCATGCCATGCGACGGTCAGCCTTGCGCGCCATGGCTCAGCTGTGCGGCGAAACGTCCGGGCCCTGCGACGCTGGCTGCACCAGCGGACCCCTAGCCGTCACGCGGCCCCAGAGCGCGATCAGCAGACCGACCACCTGCACGAGGTCATCGGCGAAGCCGCCGGCGTCGATCGAGATGCCATGCTTCGCGAGTAGCGGCGCGACGACAGCGATGAGCAGGCCCCAGATGGTCTTGCTCGTGAGAATCGACTTACTGTCCATCGTGGTACTCCTCAATTGGCCGGCGAGATGCCGGTGACTGGATGAACCTCCCAGGCGGTTGCGCGCCAGAGCCGCTTCGCGTGGCCCGTGTGCACGGCGTTGTCCCAGTGCTCTTCGTCGAAGAACATCCAGCCGTCGACGGTGACGCGCTTGCCCTTGAGCTTGCGCAGCTGCGCGACCGTGCCGACGCTCGGCTGGAAGGCCGGCGTGACCTCGACGATCAGCCCGTTCTTCGGGTCGTCCTTCGGATGCAGCCCCAGAACGATGTGCACGTCGCGCGCGGACGCCGAGTGGCAGTTCGCCGTCTCGAGGCCGCCGCGCTTCACGAGCAGCACGTAGCCGGTGAGGTGCGCGCCCTGGCTGTCCTTCCAGCGCTCACGGTCATTGCCTGGCGCGAGGATCGCCTCGAGCGTGATGCTGGAATCGATGCCAGGCGCGAGCGTGCGGTTCTTCATCTCGTCGAGCGCCCATAGCCGCTGATCCGGCGAGTCGCCGTGCGGAGGGCACACAGCCGCCGCGGCGAGCAGCGGCAGCGCCAGCAGGATCGCCGCTATGCGCGCTTGCATAGACGGAACGCTGCGCTGGGAGCCACGGTGGAGCGCTCCGTGGCCGGAGGCGTGATCGTGTTCGCGCCCGCAACGAGCGTCGTGCCGCTGATGGCCGTTGCTCCTGGCGCTGTGCCGGCCGTCGTCACGAGGTTCGTTCCGGTCACGCTGTACGTCGGACCGGCTGCATCGGTCGTGTTCGTCGCGCGCCCGGTGCCGAGCGTTGCGCCGGCGGTGCCGCTCGCTGCCTGCGCCCAGAGCGAGTAACCCTGATAGGTCGTGACCTCGGTCCAGCCGGAAGGACATGTGGTCTTGTACGACAGCATCAGGATGTTGGCCGGGATCCCGACGTTGGTGGCGCCCGTGTAGGCCTGCGGATACGCCGAAGCGCAGAACAGCAACGCGAAGGCGCAAAGCATGGCGTTCTTCATCAGAGGGCTCCCCAATAGAAGGTGGCGTGAACCGAGGCCGTCTTCGTGAGGCAGCCCGTCGAGCTGTAGACGACGGTGATGCCGGTCGAGAACGCCACGGGGAACTGCAGCCAGTTGAACGGATTGCCCGAGCTCGCCGCGATCGGCACGCAATACGCCGGCGTGACCGCGCCGTCTCCTGGTGCGCTGGTCGCGTTGAAGACCATCAGGAATCCGGCGTTCGTGTCGCTGGTGACAGTGAGCCAGAACAGGTTCCCTGCGCTGGCCTTGATCACGTGACTCGATTCGAGCGCAGTCGAGTTGCCTGGCGCGACGCCTTGGGCCGTCGGCGAGCCGCTCTTGATATTGATGTCGAGCGCGTTGCTCGTGACCGTGACGTCCTGCTTCGTGTTCGTCGTGCCGGTCGAGCGGCCCCAGAGGGTGCCATCGCCGACGCGCGGGAAACCGTCGTTGACCTGGTCGAACGCATAGCTCGCGCCGAAGAACGCCGGGAACGCCAGAACGACGCCCAGCAGCAAGGCCGCGATGCGGCCGCGATTGTTTTTCATTTGGCAATACCTTCCCGCCGGTGTCTCACCGGGATTTCAGAAATGGGGTTACGTCAGGTCCGTCTGCGGAGCGCTATCCAACACTAGCTGCTGCTGTTGTATAGCGCGCGATGCTTCGATTTCTTTCTGCAGGTTCGCGAGGGCGCGCCAGGCGACCTTCGTCGAGTGGCGCACGTTGTCTGAGTCAATGGTTCCGGCGTCCAGCAGGTGGCGCGTCAGCGCGTCGAGCTCGTCACCGGATTTGCTGCGGTCCCAGTGAAGCGGCTTGCCCGGGTTGTGCTGGTCGTTCCCGATGCGCGAGAGCTCGGCGACCGCCACCAGCGCATCCGGGAAATAGCGCAGCACGCCACTGAATAGCGGCAGCGCCTTGCGCTCCTTCGCATCCGTCGGCAGCGCGACTACCTGTTCGCCCATTGCCACTTGATCCGATTGAAGATCCGCCGCAGCACATACGAGCGCACGAGCGAGATCGCGGTGAAGACGAGGCCGATGTTGAAGGCCACGCGCGCGGTGAGCGCATCGAAGCCGAATATCGGCAGGATGAGCATGTTGGCCATCCAGTTGATGCTGAAGCCGACGACGATATTCGCCACGGCCTCCATCACCGAGCCGAGCTTCGACTGGCCGCTCATACCGTCACCGCCTGGTTGCAGTAGTCGATCGTGTCCTGATCGAGCACGCTGACCAGCTGCGGCCACAGCAGGCGACCGCGGACGAAACGCAGCACCACAAACCCGCTGCGCCAGTTGCGCGGGTTGTCCTCCATGTAGTTCAGGAACTGCGGGCCGTTGGGCTCCGCCAGCGTTCCGGTATCGACGCCCCAGCGCGTGCCGTTGTAATCGTCAAACGGCGTGACCTTGAGGCTGTGTAGGTGCCCGGTGACCGTGGTCTTGCCGGAGTTCACCGTGTTGTTGTGCGTCGCGTGAATCCCGCCCTTGTAGCGGTGCTTCACCACGACTTCGTCATTGATCCAGACCGACCAGCACGGGCGCCAGCGCGGGAAATGATCCTTCAGGTGCACGCCGTGCATCTGCGCGTACTCGGGCGCCACC
>Ga0255336_101134_pt1 | contig 23287 bp, 16 predicted proteins | sample MeOH1_35cm_T3_17_FD_189102 | JGI IMG/M metagenome (GOLD analysis project Ga0255336, IMG submission 189102) | Sandy soil microbial communities from University of British Columbia, Vancouver, Canada - MeOH1_35cm_T3_179 | ecosystem: Engineered > Artificial ecosystem > Sand microcosm > Unclassified ...
CCGTGGACCATCGCCGCGCGCGCCGGCGTCAACGTGTGCCTGCGCAAGTTCGAGCCCAAGCTGGTGTTCGACCTGATGCGCGACGAGGGCGTGACCCACTACTGCGCCGCGCCCATCGTGCACACCGCGCTGGTCAACGCGCCGCCGGCCTGGCGCGAGGGCCTGCGCGGCCCGGTGCGCGGCATGGTGGCCGGCGCGCCGCCGCCGGCCGCGGTGCTGGCGCAGATGGAGGCGATGGGCTTCGAGCTGACCCACGTCTACGGCCTGACCGAAACCTACGGCCCGGCCGCCGTGTGCGCCGAGCAGGACGACTGGGCCGCGCTGTCGCAGGAAGAGCGCGCCACCAAGAAGGCCCGGCAGGGCGTGCGCTACCACCTGCAGGCCGACGTCGCCGTGCTCGACCCGGACACCATGCAGCCGGTGGCCGCCGACGGCGAGGAAATCGGCGAGATCATGTTCCGTGGCAACATCTGCATGAAGGGCTACCTCAAGAACGAGCGCGCCACGCGCGAAGCCTTCGCCGGCGGCTGGTTCCATACCGGCGACCTGGGCGTGCGCACGGCGGACGGCTACGTCAAGATCAAGGACCGCAGCAAGGACATCATCATCTCCGGCGGCGAGAACATCTCCAGCGTGGAGGTGGAAGACGCGCTCTACCGCCACCCGGCCGTGCTGGCCGTGGCGGTGGTGGCCCAGCCGGACGCCAAGTGGGGCGAGACGCCGTGCGCGTTCGTCGAGCTCAAGGACGGCGCCAGTGCCACCGCCGAGGAGCTGATCGCGCACTGCCGCACGCTGCTGGCCGGCTTCAAGGTGCCCAAGGCGGTCTATTTCGGCCCGCTGCCCAAGACCTCGACCGGCAAGATCCAGAAGTTCGAGCTGCGCCGCAAGGTCAAGTCGGATACGGCGATCGACGTCTGACGATGTTTTCCGAGCCGCGGCGCGTTCGGTAGCGCCCGGCGGACTCGGCAGGGCTTGCCCGGAGCATTTCGGGAATGGGGGCTGATTTGGTCATGGAGCAGGAATTCGCTGGACTTGGCGTGCTGTTCGTTGCCGGTTTCGGTCCGATCACCAAGGATTCGGAGAGCAGTCGCGCCCTTTACGTGGATACGCTTGGCTTGCCCCTCAAGCCTTATGGCGACAACAAGGACTACTTGCTGTCCGAGGCGGGCGCCTTGGAGGGAGTCAAGCATTTCGCGCTGTGGCCGTTGGCGCAAGCGGCCCGGTCCTGTTTCGGCTGCGAGACCTGGCCTGCCGATTTGCCGACGCCGCAGGCCTGGCTGGAGTTTGACGTCGAGAATATCGCCGTTGCCACCGAAGGATTAATGGCCAAGGGCTACCATTTGCTGATCTCCAACCGGGAAGAACCCTGGGGCCAGAAGGTGACGCGCTTCCTGAGCCCGGAGGGACTGCTGGTTGCGGTGAGTGAAACGCCGTGGCTGCGAACTTCCTGACCGCCCCGGTGAGGCTCGCGGTGAACGGATAAGTCCGGCCTGCTGCCGCGCGCCCGGCGCGCGGCAGCGATGGCGCCGGCTGGCCGGTGGCGTCAGTGCGCCGCGGGCCGCGCCGCGGCCGGCGCCAGCGTGGCGGGCCGCGGCGCGCCCGCCGGCAGTTCGCCGGTGAAGGCGAAGTCCACCTCCGGCACGCGCCCGCTCACGATGTCCGCGATGGCGCGGCCCGAGCCGCAGCCGTGCGTCCAGCCCAGCGTGCCATGCCCGGTGTTGAGGTACAGCCCGCGCACGGCGGAGGCGCCGATGTACGGCACGTTGCCCGGCGTGGCCGGGCGCAGGCCGGTCCAGAACTGCGCCAGCTCGGGCCGGCTCATGCCTGGGAACACCTCCAGCGTGCGCCGCACGATGGCCTCGCAGCGCACCGGGTTGAGATCCATCGCATAGCCGTTGAGCTCCGCCGTGCCGGCGATGCGCAGGCGGTCGCCGAAGCGCGAGAACACCAGTTTGTACTCGTCGTCGGTCAGGCTCACGCTGGGCGCGCGCGTGGCATCGAGCACCGGCAGCGTGGCCGAGTAGCCCTTGGCCGGGTAGATGTCGAGCTTCACGCCGAGCGGGCGCGCCAGCATCGGGCTGAAGCTGCCCAGCGCCAGCACGTAGGCGTCGGCGCTCTCGATGCGGTAGGCGCCGGTCTCGTCGGCGATCTCCACGCCGCGCATGGCGCCGCCCTCGGCATGCAGGCGCTGCACCCGCACGCCGTAGCGAAAGCGCACGCCGAGCGCCTCGCAGCGCGCCGCCAGCGCGGTGGTGAAGCGGTGCACGTCGCCCGATTCGTCCTCGCTGGTATAGGTGGCGCCGGCCAGGCGCGGCGCGATGTGCGCCAGCGCCGGCTCCAGCCGCACCACCTCGTCCGGGCCGATCACGCGGCGCTCGCAGCCCAGCTCGCGCATGATGCGCGCCGGCTCGATGGCCGCGTCGAACTCTTTCTGGCTGGTGTAGAAGTGCAGGATGCCGCGCGTCAGGTGGTCGTACTCGATGCCGGTTTCGGCGCGCAGCGCCTGCAGGCTGGCGCGGCTGTAGGTGCCCAGGTTGAGCAACTGGACCATGTTGTGGGTGGAGCGCCGCGCCGAGCACTCGCGCAGGAACTTCAGGCCCCACGACCACTGCGCCGGATCGGCGCGCAGGCGGAACAGCAGCGGCGCGTCCTCGCGCCCCAGCCAGCGCAGCATCTTCAGCGGCGCGCCCGGGTTGGCCCACGGCTCGGCATGGCTGACGGAGATCTGCCCGCCGTTGCCGAAGCTGGTTTCGCGGGCCGCGCCCGCATTGCGCTCCAGCACCACCACCTCATGCCCGGCGCGCGCCAGGTACCACGCCGAGGCGACGCCGATCACGCCGGCTCCCATCACGATGACTTTCATTTCTCAGGCTCCGGATAGCAAAAAGGGACAGCCAGGCCATCCGGCCTGTCTGTCCCCACTGTCCTTTTACCTGAGAGATTCGCCGCACCCGGCATGGGTGGCGGCTTGCCCCTTCGGCGGCCGCGTGCCGCTCACCTTGTCGGTGCGGCCCGGCGCTCTCCAGTTCGTTCGGTTTCCAGTCTTTTGCACCTGAGCGTTTCAGGGGTACGCCTTCGGTAGAGGGGCTTTCCCATGCGTGGTGAAGGCGCCTCGTTCTCCTGGAAGGCGCACGGTAACACGGCTCGATCGGCGCCGGCAAGCGCCGCCCGCGCGGGTGTTGCGGCTTACGCGTCGAGCACCGTCGCCCAGAGCACCATCGCCCCGACGTTCAGCAGGACCGTGGCCCAGAAGGTGGCCTGGAACGACGCCTTGCGGTTCTTGTGCCGCAGCAGGTGCTGGGCCGCCAGCGCGCCCGGCCAGCCGCCGCACAGCGCGAGCAGGTGCAGCTCGTTCTCCGGAATGCGCTGTTCGCTGCGCATGGCGCGCCGCTTGTCGACGGCATAGCGCGCGAAGGCCGCCACGCTCAGCCCGAGGCTGGCCAGCGCCACGCCGCGCGGCAGACGGCCGGCGAGCGAAGCCGCGAAGATCGCCAGCAGCGCGAACGCCGCCACCAGCGCCGGCAGCAGGTTAGCCCGTCCGGCCGGCCCGGCCTGCCCGGGCGCGCCCGCGATCGAGACCTGGCTCGCCTGCGGGCGGCCGTCCTTGCCCGCCGACAATTCGAACGACACGCGGTCGCCGACCTTGGGCGCGACGGCGCGGCCCTGCAGCGCGCTGATATGGAAAAAAACGTCTTTCGACTGGGCGTGGATCTCGATGAACCCATAGCCCTTGTCGGCATGCCATGCCTTGATCCGTCCGCCTTTTCTCATCCCCGTGCCTGCATTCTTGTCGACAGAGAAGTGTAGCGGATGCGGCGGGTCGGCAGCGCCGCGCACGGCCCGCCGGAGCAGGCCATGCGCCGGTGCCCTGGTCAGCCGCCGATGCCCAGCAGCTCGACCTCGAAGTTCAGCGTCGCGTTGGGCGGGATCGTGCCGGGCACGCCGCGCGAGCCGTAGGCGGTCGGGCCCGGGCAGACCAGCTTGGCCTTGCCGCCGACCTGCATCTTCTGCACGCCCTCGGTCCAGCACGGGATCACGCGGTTGAGCGGGAACGAGATCGGCTGGCCGCGCTTGTACGAGCTGTCGAACTCGGTGCCGTCGGTGAGCGTGCCGCGGTAGTGGACCTTGACCGTGTCGGACGCCTTGGGCGACGGGCCGGTGCCCTTGACGAGGTGCTGGATGGTCATGCCCGAGGGCAGCGTCTCGGCCGGGCCCGCGGGCGCGGCGGCGTGGACGGCGCCGGCGGTGGCGAGGGCGGCGAGGAACAGGGTGATCTTCTTCATCGTTGGCTTGGCTGGGTGGAAAAATCGGGTTCCGGCCATGGCCGGAAAGCCGCATCTTAAACCGGGACGCGGGCCGCCCCGGCGTTTTCCTCCCGCGCGGGTCCCCGCGCCATCGATCCGTCAGGGCATCACGGGCGGACGATAGGGCAGCGTGGTCGCGAAGGCCCACAGCATGAACAGCACCAGCGGCGCGTGGACCAGCAGCTGGGTGAAGGTGAAGCCCACCACGTCCTTGGCGCGGATGCCGAGCACGCCCAGCAGCGGCAGCATCCAGAACGGGTTGATGAGGTTGGGCAGCGCCTCCGCGGCGTTGTACACCTGCACGGCCCAGCCGAGGTGGACCTGCAGCTGGTTGGCGGCCTGCATCACGTAGGGCGCCTCGATGACCCACTTGCCGCCGCCGGAGGGCACGAAGAAGCCCAGCACCGCCGAATAGACGCCCATCACCGCGGAGAACGATTCGCGGGTGGCCACCGAGACGAAGGCCGAGGCCAGGTGGTGCGACAGGCTCGCGCCGTCCACGCCGGTGGCCTTGGTCAGCATGAACGCGATGCCGCCGTACAGCGGGAACTGGATCAGCACGCCGGCCGTGGACGGCACGGAGCGCGCGACCGCGCGCAGGAAGCGCCTGGGCCGCCAGTTCAGCAGCATCCCCAGCATCAGGAACAGGAAGTTGTAGGTGTTGAGGTTGGAGATCGCCAGGATGGGGTCCTTGCTGGTGAATTCGTGCACCAGCCAGCCGGCGCCGAGCGCGACGATGACCACGGTCAGCAGCGGGCTGTATTCGAGCCATTCGCCGGGACGCGTGGGGCGCGCGGTCACGTCGGCAGCATCGTCGAGGTCCACGCCCATGTCCTGCGCGGTGCGCGCGCGGTCGCCGGCGGGCGCGGAGAAATAGGCCACCAGCAGCGAGGCGGCGATCAGTACGGCGGTCATCGCCATCGACTGCCACAGGAAGATGGTCTCGGCGAACGGGATCACGCCGGTGATGTCGAGCAGCGACTTTGGCAGGCTGGCCGGGTTCGCCTGCAACTGCGCCGCCGACGAGCTCAGGCCGAGCGCCCAGGTGGCGCCCATGCCCAGGTAGGCGGCCGCGCTGGCGGCCCGGTAATCCACGCGCAGCCCGCTGCGGCGGGCGATGGCGCGCACCAGCAGGCCGCTGAAGATCAGGCTGATCGCCCAGTTCAGCAGCGAGGTCAGCAGGCTCACCAGCGCCACGAAGGCGACCGCGCCGCGCGCCGTCCTGGGCAGCGCGGCGAGCCGCGCGATCAGCAGCGACGCCGGCGGCGACGCCGCCACCACGTAGCCGGAGATGGCCACCACCGCCATCTGCATGGTGAACGGGATCAGGCTCCAGAAGCCGTCGCCGAAGGCCTGCGCCACGCTCTGCGTGGAGGCGCCGATGCCGAGCGCGCCGAGCGCGACCACCACCACCGCGATCGCGGCGAAGATGTAGGAATCGGGGAACCAGCGCTCGGACCAGTCGGTGACCTTGACGGCCAGGCGTTCCAGCCCGCCGCGGCTCGGGGGATCTTCGCTTTCCAGCGACAGGGGTGTGCTCGTCATTGCTCTCTCCTTACTTTGCCAGGGATATGGCGCGCGGCGCGGTGCCGCGCGGGTCTTCGAATCCTTCGTAGGCCATGACGGCCGCGGCCAGGTCTTCCAGCGCGGTGCCGACTGCCTTGAACACGGTGATTTCGCGCTCGTCCGCGCGTCCCGCATGGGCCTGCCGGCACAGCTCGGCGAGCGTGGCGCGGATGTCGGCGGCGCGCAGCACGCCCTGCCCGATGGGGTGGAGCAGGTCGCCCGCCTTGAGGATGGCTTCGCCGGTGTCGACGAACACCGAGGTGCCGCCGAAGCAGGCGTCGTCGGCCTCGCGCATCTCGGGCGTGAAGCCGCCGATCAGGTCCAGGTGCGTGCCGGCGCCGAGGAAGGCGCGCCGCACCAGCGGCACGGTGGCCAGCGTGGCCGAGGTCACGATGTCGGCGCCATCGCAGCCCGCCTCCACGGACGCCGCCACGCGCGCGTCGAAGCCGTCGGCGCACAGCCGGGCGGCCAGCGCGGCGGCCTGCCCGGCGTCGATGTCCCATACCGCGACGCGCGCCACCGGCCGTACCGCGCGGTAGGCGTGGGGCAGCAGGCTCGCCACCCGCCCCGCGCCGATCACCAGCATGGACGACGCCCCGGGCCGGCTCAGGTACGAGGCGGCCAGCGCCGACGCGGCGGCGGTGCGGCGCGAGGTGATCTCGTTGCCGTCGATCATCGCCAGTGGCCGGCCGGTGCGCGCGTCGTGCAGCAGGTAGGTCGAGTACAGGCCGGGCAGCCCGGCCTGCGTGTTGCCGGGATAGATGGTGACGGTCTTCACGCCGAGATAGGCGCCGGTCTGCCAGGCGGGCATCAGCAGCACCGTGCCCGTGCTCGTACCCTGGCCGGGCGCGCCGATGGCGTGGCTGTGCCGCTGCGGGACCTCGCAGCCTCGGATGAAGGCCTCGCGCAGGGCGGGGATGAGCGCGTCGAACGGCAGCAGCGCCCGGGTGGTGTCGGAGTCCAGTGTCAGCATGGTCGCGTGATGAAGTGAGAAGGGAGGAAACGGTCGCTGGCGGCGGCTGGCATGGCGCGCCGCGCTCAGGCGTCGAGCACGAGGTCGCTGGCGGGGATGGCCTGGCACGCAAGGCACATGCCGGGGTCCTCGGGATCTTCGCCGTGCAGGTGGCGCACCTGGCCGGAGGCGACCGGCACCGCGCAGCTCTCGCACTGCCCGACGCGGCAGCCGCTGGGCAGCGCCACGCCCAGCCGCTCGGCGAAGCTCAGCAGCGGCCCGTGCGCCGAATGCCAGGTGCCGGCCATGCCGGACCTGGCGAACACCACGCGGAACTGCTGCGCGGGGCCGGCCGGCGCGCGCCCGGGCGCGCGGAAGACCTCGCGGAAGATGTCCGAGCGGTGCACGCCGAGCGCCGCCAGCCCGTCGGCAAACGCGGTCATCATCGGCGCCGGCCCGCACATGTAGACCAGCGGGCGCGCGGCCAGCCACGGCGCGGGCACGTGGCCGGCGCCGACGCGCCCGGCCACGTCGTAGTCGGTGCCGGGCCGGTCGTGGGGGTCCGGGCAGTCGTAGAAATCGATGATTTCCAGGCCGCGGATCTGCCGGCGCAGCGCGCGCAGGCGCGCCCGGAACGCGTGGGCCTGCCCGTTGCGGTTGGCGTACAGCAGCAGGATCCGGGGCGGGTCGTCGACGCCTTCCAGCGATTCGAGCAGCGAGAGGAACGGCGTGATGCCGATGCCGCCGGCCAGCAGCACCAGCGGGCGCCGCGTGCGCACCGGCATCACGAAGGTGCCGGACGGCGCCCGCAGCGCGACCGTGTCGCCCACCGCGAGGCGCTGGTTGATGTGGGAGGACACCAGCCCGGGCACGGCGCCGCCGGCGCGGCGCACCGAAATCGAATAGCCGCGCCGCCCCGGCACCGTGGCCGGGCCGGTGAGCGAATACGAGCGCACCGCGTCCTCGCCGCCGGGCTGCGCGGCGAGCTGGATCGTCACGTGCTGGCCGGGCAGGAAATCGGGCAGGCCGCCGCCGTCGGCGGGCTCCAGGAAGACCGACGTGACCTCGTGCGCCTCCTTGCGCAGGCCGGCCACGCGGAACGCGCGATAGCCCTCCCACGCGCGCCGCGCCACGTCCAGCCCCGGCTCGCGCTCGACGTTGCAGCGGAACGCGCGCAGCGGCACGGAGCCGCTCAGCGGGTCGATGCTGTCGGTGCCGATCAGCCCGTTGTAGTTGCTGTTGCCCGGCCCGGCCACCGGCAGCGGCGCCTGGGCCAGCGCGTCGCAGCGCTGCCACCAGCCGAACTCGCCGATCACCACGCGCGGATGCAGTCCTTCCCTGACCCGGGCGGTGAAAGTGGCGCTGCCGGCGGACGTGCTCACGCGGATGGCGTCGCCGCTGGCGATGCCGCGCGCGGCGGCCAGCGCGGTGGAGATCTCCGCCTCCGGGCGCGGCGCCTTGCGCCTGAGCGACGGCAGGCCGCGATGCTGGCTGTGGCAGTAGTAGCCGCTCTTGGCCGAGGTCAGCATGAACGGGAACGGCTCCAGGGCCGCGCCGGGCGCGCTGCTCGCCGCGGGCGAATGCTCCGTGGGCGACGACGGGCGTGGCAGCGCCGGGTAGCCGTGGCGCAGCAGCAGCTCGGAGTACAGCTCCACCACGCCGGTCTGCGTGTCGAACGCGCGCCCGCGCGGCTTGGCCGCGTATTTCCTTTCCACGTCGGCCACCGGCACGCGGATGCCTTCGGGGTGCTGGCGCAGCTGGCTCACCGTCAGGCCGCTGGGCGCCAGCATGTGGTTCCAGCCGGCTTCCAGGCTGCCGCCGAAGAACGCGTCCGACATGCCCAGCCTGAGCGCGAGGTCGAACACGATGTCGTTGTCCGAGCGCGATTCGCCGCGCGGCGAGACCATGCGCTGGCGCAACTGCACCAGTTGCTCGGCTTCCGCGCTGATCTCGAAGCCGATGCGCAGGCCCTCGCGCTCCCACGGCGTGTTGACCGGCAGCAGGATGTCGGCGTAGCGCGCGCTGGGTGTCTCGAACAGGTCGCAGTGCGCGTAGAAGTCCAGGCTGCGCAGCGCGCGCGCGCCGTCCTCCACGTCGGCCTGCGACAGCAGCGGGTTGGTGCCGAATGCCACCAGCGCGCGCACGCGGTACGGCTGCGCATGGAGGATGGCGCGGTAGAGGTCGCGCGCGGTGATCCAGCCCTGCGCGGGCGGGCCCAGCGGCCGCTCGCCGTAGCCGAGCGCCTTGGCCTTCTGCTCCGGCGGCAGCAGGCCGAAGCCGCTGACCGGGTTGTAGGGCGGCTTCTGGTAGACGCGGTTGCCGCCGGCGCGGTCGAAGCTGCCGGTCAGCGCGTACAGGCAGGCGATGGCGCGGTCGGTCTGGGTCGCGTTGTCGTGCTGGCCCACGCCGGACCAGGCGTGATAGGCCACCGGCCCGGCGCTGGCGAACAGGCCGGCGGCCTGGCGGATGTCGCCCTCGGGTACCCAGGTCAGCTCGGCGGCCAGCGCCGCGGGGTAGCGCGCGCATTCCTCGGCATACAGGTCGAAGGCGGGCCGGCACGCGATCGCGGGCAGGCCGGGGGCGCCGGCGTCGCCCACGCTGAACGTGCCGCGCAGCGCGACGTGGGGGAAATCGGCGGGCCGCAGCCCGGACCAGGGCTGCGCCCGCGCGGCGCGCGCGTTCCACGCCAGGTAGGCGTCGCCGTCGGCCAGGCCGACGTCGCGCCCGCGCAGGAAGCGCCCGTTGTCGCTGCGCACCAGCAGCGGCCCGTTGGTCCACTGGCGCACGAAGTCCAGGTCGAAGGCGTTGGCCTCGATCAGCAGGTTGGCGATGGCCAGCGCCAGCGTGGCGTCGGTGCCGGGGCACACGCGCAGCCACTGGTCGGCCTGCGCGGCCAGCGCGGTCTCGCGCGGATCGACCACCAGCAGCCTGGCGCCGGCCTTCCTGCCCGCGCCGATGGCGTCGGCCTGCGACAGCCAGGTATTGGCCGGGTTGTGCCCCCACAGCACGATGAGCCCGGCCTGGCGGTAGTCCGCGGTCGGCATGCCGCAGCCGAAGGTGAAGGCGTGGGCGTAGTCCTTGTGCCAGTTGCAGATTTCGGTGGCGTAGCAGGTGTTGGGGCTGCCGAAGAGCCGGATGAAGCGCTCGATCCAGTCGATGCTGTCGCTCAGCGGCGTGCCGCTCGGCGTGGTGACGGCGAACGCCACCGATTCGGCGCCGCTCTCGCGCCGGGCCTGCAGCATGCGGGCGGCGATCTCGGCCAGCGCCTCGTCCCACGAGATGCGCTGCCAGCCGGGGTCCGGATCGGTCTTGGGGTTGGTGCGCCGCATCGGGTGGAGGATGCGCTCGGCGCTGTGCACCAGCTCGGGCGCGGACTTGCCTTTCAGGCACATGGCCTTGCCGGTCGGGTGGGCCGGGTCGGGCCGCACCGACAGCAGCGTGTCGTTCTCCACCACGTTGACCGTGCCGCAGCGCGAGCGGCACAGCGTGCAGTAGCCGTGTTTTTCCATCTTGCCCGGGGTGCTTCCCGGTACGTCGTGCGGTTCGTCGTTCATTGCCGGCCCATGCGTCTTGTCTCCAGGGCGGATGCTAGCTAGCATGGCCGGGTATTTCTAATTCTTAATTTTGAAGAAGCAATATCGGAAAAATCGATGCTCCCCACTTTGAAGCAGGTACAGCATTTCCTCGCGGTGGCCGAGTGCGGGCAGGTGTCGCGCGCGGCGCTTCGCTGCCATGTCTCGCAGTCGTCGATGACGGCGTCGCTCAAGGGGCTGGAGGAGGCGCTCGGGGCGCAGCTGTTCACGCGGCACGCCAGCGGCATCCGCCTGACCGACGCCGGCGCGCGTTTCCTGCGGCATGCGCAGCGTATCGAGGATTCGGTGCTGGACGCGGTGGAGGCCGTCGGCGTGTCTCCGGTGGAGATCAGCGGCACGGTGCGCCTGGGCGTGACCGAGACCATCACGGCCTACGTGCTGCCCGGCCTGCTGCCGTTAATCGAGCGGAAGTTTCCGATGCTGCGGCTCGAAGTGCTGGAGCGCGAGCGGCACGACCTGGAAAGCGGCATCCTGGAGGGCCGGATCGACATGGCGCTGCTGCTGGTGTCGAACCTGCCGGGCCTGGGCCATGTCACCTGCGAGACACTGCTGCGCTCGCCGCGGCAGTTGTGGGGGCACCCGGAGCACCCGCTGATGACGGCCGAGCGCGTCGGGCTGGCCGACGTGGCGCGGCACGACTACATCCTGCTGGACATGGACGAGCACATCTCCACGGTCGGCAAATACTGGGGCCAGTACGGACTGGCGCCCGCGGTGCGCTACCAGAGCTGCTCGATCGAGGCGGTGCGCAGCCTGGTGGCGGCCGGGCGCGGCGTGGCCATCCTGTCCGACCTGGTCTACCGGCCGTGGTCGCTGGAGGGCCAGCGCATCACGCGGCGCGGGCTGGCCGACAAGGTGCCGTCGATGGACGTGGGCCTGGTGTGGAAGCGCGAGCCGGCCACGCCCGGCAACGTGGTGGCGATGGCCGACTTCCTGCGCGGCGCGGTGCGCGAGAAGGCCAGGTTCTAGCCGGCGCGAGCGGGGCCATGCCGGCGCGGCATCCGGGCCGTCCGGGCCGCTTCAGTCGATGCGCGCGCCGCTGGCCTTGACGATCGGCTGCCAGGCCTGGTACTCGGCCACCACGAACTTGCCGAACGATTCGGGCGTGTAGGTCATCGGCTCGGCGCCCTGCATCACGAACTTCTTGCGGATGTCGGGGCGGTTGACCGCCTCGGCCACCGCCTTGTTGAGCCTGGCCACGATCTCCGGCGGCGTGCCCTTGGGCGCGAACAGGCCGAACCACGCGCCGGTCACGAGGTTCTTCACGCCGGCTTCGGCCATCGTCGGGGTGTCGGGCAGGGCTTCGGCGCGCTTCGCGCTGGTCACGGCCAGCGGGCGCAACTGGCCCGCGCGGATATGGCTCATCACCGACGGGATGGTGGCGAACATGAACTGCACGCGCCCGGCCAGCAGGTCGTTGAGCGCATCGGCGCCCTTGTACGGCACGTGCACGGCGTTGGCGCCGGTGCGCTCGTTGAACAGCGCGCCAGACAGGTGGGCCGCGGTGCCCACGCCGGTGGACGCGAAGTTCATCTTGCCGGGATGGGCCTTGGCGTAGGCCACCAGCTGGCTCACGTCGGCGGCAGGCACGCCCGGGTGCACCACCAGCACGTTCGGCACGTCGGCGATCGGCGCGACGGCGGCCAGCGTGGTCTGCGGATTGACCTTCAGGTTGGGATAGAGCGTGGGGTTGATGGCGATCGGGCCGACCGAGGTGGCCAGCAGCGTGTAGCCGTCCGGCGCGCTCTTGGCCACGAATTCGGTGCCGATGTTGCCGCCCGCGCCGGGCCGGTTTTCCACCACCACGGTCTGCTTGAGGGTCTGCCCGAGCTGGTTGGCCACTTCGCGCGCCAGGATGTCGGTGGTGCCGCCGGCCGAGAACGACACGATCATGCGGATGGGTTTGTTGGGATAGCTGTCGGTGCCGGCGATGGCAGCGGTGCTGGTGAGAGCGCTGGCGGCGCCGGCCAGCAATAGCAATGCGGCGGCGTGCAGCCGCTTTGTCGGATTCATGTCTCGCTCCACGGTTCGAGGTGGTTTCGGCCCGCGCTGCATTGGCGCGGACCGTTGGAGACATCGTAGGGGCCTGGCGCGGCCCAGCGTTGATCAAAGAGAAACGCTGCTTTCTTTGCGCATGATGGCTGGCTGCGCCGCCGCGCAACGACGCCAGGATCCTTTTGAAACGACTTCTCAGCGCGCGCGCTGGTAGTGCCGCTCCATGCTGGCGCACTGGCCCAGGTAGTCCAGCAGGCGCGCCGTGCCGGCCGGCAGCGACTGGCGGTCGCGCACGCACACGTAGAAATTGCGCGCGGCCCAGGCGTCGGTCAGCGTCAGCAGGCTCAGCCCCATCATGCCCAGGTAGTTCCTGGCGATGCCCTCCGGCACCACGGCGATGCCCAGCCCCTCGCGCACCATGCGGCAGCGCGCCTCGAAGTTCGAGACCTGCGTCTTCACCGTGAGCGGGCGCGAGATGGTGCTGCTCACCAGCTGCAGGAACGCATCGAACGTGTGGCGCGGGAAATAGCCGAGGAAATCGTAGTCCAGCGCGTCTTCGAGCCGCAGCGAGCCGCGCGCCTCCAGCGGGTGGCCGCGCGGCACCACCAGGCCGACGCGGTCCGAGCGGTAGGGCAGCGAGAACACGCCGGGGCTGGGCGCCTCGGCGTGATAGATGCCGATGTCGGCGTCGCCGTTGGAGACCATGCGCGGGATGTCGAAGCTGAACGACTCGATCAGGTCGATGCGGCTGTCGGGCGCGCTTTGCTGGAAGCCGCTGATGTCGGTGGGCAGGAACTGCAGGATGGTGGACGGGTTGGCCGCCAGCCGGATCTTGGCGGTGCCGTCGGTGGAGTACACGGTCAGCGCTTCCTCGGCCAGCCGGATGCTGCGCACGATGGCCTTGGCGCGCTGGTAGAGCATGGCGCCGGCCGGCGTGGGCTCCACGCCGCGGCCATGCCGCACCAGCAGCGCGGTGCCCGCCTGGCGCTCCATCTCGGAGACGCGCTTGCTGGCGGCCGAGGTGACGAGGTTCTCGCGCTCGGCTGCGCGGGACAGGCTTTTTTCCTCGACGGCGGCGATGAGGATTTCCAGGGAGGCGATGTCCATGCGGGTTAGGGAATGCGTGAGGAAAGACGGTGAGGAAAGACGGCAAGAAAACGAACAGGGCGAACAGGGGACGCGGGCGGGCGCCGCATCCGTTGCGCAGCAATGCTATGCATGCGCGCCGCCGCCGTCAAACCGGATTTTCCCGGGCGTGACGGCAACGCCGCCGCAGGCCCTCCGCCGGCGGCCTGGCGGGCCCGCGCACGCGTCGCTTCACGTGCCTGCTCACGAGCTTTCACCAAATTTCAAGTCTCGGCGCCGCGCGCTCCCTAACATTGGGCACCTGGACAGACACGCCGCGCAAGGCGGAAGAACGACAAGAGACAAGGAGCGACGCAGCATGGTGATCGAAGAACTGGCCGAGTATGTCGGCGCGCAGGGCCGGCGCGCGTTGCCGCCCGAGGTGGTGCACTACGGCAAGCGTGCCGTGATCGACTGGTTTGCCGCGCTGTTCCCGGGCACGCGCATGTCGCCCGGCACGAACCTCGTGCAGGCGCACCGCGCGGAGCTGGGCGTGGGCGCGGCCTCGGTGGTGGCGCACGGCACCACGGCATTCCCGGCCACGGCGGCGTGGATCAACGGCAGCGCGTCCCACGCGGCCGAGTTCGACGACATCTTCCGCGATGCCGTCTACCATCCCGGCTGCCCGACCATCGCCGCGGCGCTGGCGCTGGCCGAGTCGCGCGACGCCTCGGGCGAGGACTTCCTGCGCGCGGTGGTGGCGGGCTACGAGGTCTCCACGCGCATCGGCGCGGCGATCCAGCCCGCGCACTACCGCTATTTCCACACCACCGGCACGGTGGGCTGCTTCGGCAGCGCCGCGGCCGGCGCGCTGCTGGTGTCGCCCGGCGACGCCACCGTGGCGGCCGACGCGCTGGCCACCGCCGCCACCTTCGCCTCGGGCCTGCAGCAGGCCTTCCGCTCCGACGCCATGACCAAGGCGCTGCACGCCGGCCACGCCGCCCAGGTGGGCGTGCAGGCCGCGCAGGCCGCGGCCGCCGGCGTCAACGGCGTGCACGACATCCTCGAAGGCGCGGCCGGCTTCGGCGCGGCGCTGTGCGGCAGCCCCGACTGGACGGCCGTCACGCAGGGGCTGGGCACGGACTACAACGTGCTGCGCATCACGCAGAAGAACCACGGCTGCTGCGGCCATACGTTCGCGGCCATCGACGCGGCCATCGCGCTGGTGCGCGAGCACGGCATTGCCGCCGAGGCGATCGAGTCGGTCACGGTCGACACTTACCAGACCGCGCTCGACGTGACCGGCAACGCCACGCCGCGCACCGCGTTCGAGGCGCGCTTCAGCCTGCCCTACGTGGTCGCGCACGGCATCCTGCACGGCGCGGTGCGGCTCGATGCGTTCTCCGACGCGCGCCTGGCCGACGCGGGCATCCGCCAGTTGATGCGCGCGGTCGTGCTGCGGGCCGATCCCGGGCTGACCGCGGCGTTTCCGCGCCAGCGCGCGGCGCGCGTGGAAATCCTGCTCAAGGACGGCACGCGCCACGCGCATTTCGCGCCGTACCGCAAGGGCGACCCCGAAGCCCCGCTCGACGACGCCACGCTGGCGGACAAGTTCACCGAGCTGGCCGCGCCCGTGATCGGCGGCGACGCCGCGCGCGCGCTGCTGGCCGCGCTGTGGCAGCTCGATGCCGGCAGCGTGCGCGCGCTGCGGCTGGCGGAACTGGGACGGGCCTGAAACGATGAGAAACGACATGAAAGAAGTGATCGAAACCGCCGCGCAGACGGGCGGCGCCGCCGGCGTGGAAGCTGGCAATAGCGTGGGCAATAACGCTGGCAATAGCGTCGGTGGCAAGCAGTCCGACACCACGCGCCCGGCGACCGGCGCCGCGCTGGCCGCCGCGCTGTTCGCGCCGCGCTCGGTGGCGCTGATCGGGGCCTCCAGCGATATCGCCAAGAACACCGCCCGGCCCATGCGTTTCATGCGCAAGCACGGCTACGGCGGTAGCCTCTACCCGATCAACGCCACGCGCGCCGAGGTGCTCGGCGAGAAGGCCTATCCGTCGCTGGCGGCCGTGCCGGGGCCGGTGGACCACGCCTTCGTCATGGTGCCGGGCAGCCAGGTCGAGGCCGCGCTGGCGCAATGCGCGGCCAGCGGCGTGAAGGTGGTCACGGTGTTCTCCGACGGCTTCGCCGAGACCGGCGAGGCCGGCATGGCCGCGCAGCAGGCGCTGGTGCGCAAGGCCGCGGAGGCGGGCGTGCGGCTGGTCGGGCCCAACAGCATCGGCGTGGTCAACGTGGCGGCCGGCGCGGTGCTGTCCGTCAACGCGGTGTTCGAGATGGACGAGCTCCATGCCGGCCCCATCAGCCTGGTCTCGCAAAGCGGCTCGATGCTCGGCGCGCTGCTGTCGCGCGGTGCGGCGCGCGGGCTGGGCTTCGCCAAGCTGGCGTCGGTCGGCAACGAGAGCGACGTCGGCGTGGGCGAGCTGGTCGACCTGCTGGTCGACGATGCCGAGACCGGCGTCATCCTGCTGTTCCTGGAAACCATCCGCGACGCCGCCGTGCTTGGCCCGGCGCTGCGCCGCGCGCGCGCCGCGGGCAAGCCGGTGATCACCTACAAGCTGGGCCGCTCGGCGCAGGGCGAGGCGCTGGCGCAGTCGCACACCGGCGCGCTGGCCGGCAACGACGCCGCGGTCGACGCGTTCCTGCGCAAGCACGGCGTGATGCGCGTGGAAATGCTGGAAACGCTGTTCGAGGCCGCGCCGCTGGCGCAGCGCTACGGCAGCCGCGTGCCCGCGCTGGCGCGCCCGCCGCGCGTGGCGGTGGTCACCACCACGGGCGGCGGCGCGGCCACCGTGGTCGACCGCCTGGGACTGTCCGGCATCGAGGCGGTGGCGCCGCCCGACGCCTTCATCGCCCACATGGCGGCGCGCGGCGTGCGCATCCGCCAGACCCCCATCATCGACCTGACGCTGGCCGCGACCAGCGCGCAGTACAAGGACCTGGTCGAGCAACTGCTGCAGAGCGACTGGTGCGACGCCGTGCTGTGCGTGGCCGGATCGTCGGCGCAGTTCCATCCCGAGCTGGCCGTGCGTCCCATCGTCGAGGCCGCCGGCAGCGGCGCCGGCAAGCCGCTGCTGGCCTTCCTCGCGCCGGAGGCGGCGGCATCGCTGCGCGTGCTCCAGGCCGCGGGCGTGGCCGCGTTCCGCACGCCGGAGGCCTGTGCCGACGCGCTGGCGCAACTGTTCCAGGCGGCGCGCGCGCCGGCCGGCAGCGGCGACGCGCCCGCGCCGCAGGCATGGCCGCGCGGCCTGCCGCTGGCCGGCGACCTGTCCGAATACGAAGCCGCCCAGGTGTTCGCGGCGCTGGGCGTGCCGATCGCGCCGCTGGCGCTGGTGCCGGCCGGCGAGGCCCATCACGGCATTCCCTATCCGGTGGTCGCCAAGATCTGCTCGCGCGACATCCTGCACAAGACCGACGTGGGCGGCGTGCGCGTGGGCGTGCGCGACACCCGCGAGCTGGAGCAGGCCGGCGCGGCGATCCTGGCCAGCGTGGCGCGCGCCGCGCCCGCCGCGCGCCTCGACGGCATCCTCGTGCAGCGCATGGAGGACAAGCTGCTGGAACTGATGCTGGGCTACCGCGACGACCCGCTGGTCGGGCCCGTCGTCATGCTCGGCGCGGGCGGCATCGCCGCCGAGCTGCACGCCGACGTGAGCCTGCGGCCCGCGCCGGTGACGCGCGAAGAGGCCGTGGAGATGATCGGCGAGGTGCGCAGCACGGCGCTGGTGCGCGGCTTCCGCGGCCTGCCGCGCGGCGACATGGATGCGCTGGCCGACGCCATCGTGCGCTTCTCGCGCCTGGCGGCGCTGCACGAGGTGCGCGTGCGCGAGGCCGAGATCAACCCGCTGTTCGTGCGCGCCGACGGCGTGGTCGGCGTGGACTGCGTGGTGCGGCTGGCGGAAGCGGGCGCGCAGGACGCCCAGGACGCGCGGCATTGAGCCGCGGCATGGACAGGATTCACCGAAACAGCAAACGGAGACAACGATGGATTTCAAGCTGACCCCGGAGCAGGCCGAGTTCGAGCAGGCCGTGACCCGCTTCGCGCAGAAGGAGCTGCTGCCCGGCGCGGTGGCCCGCGCGCACACCGACGACTATCCCTGGGACGTGGCCCGCAAGATGAGCGCGCAGGGGCTGCTCGGCATCACCGTGGCCGAGGCCGACGGCGGCCAGGGCGGCAGCCTGATGGACGCCATCATCGCCATCCAGGCGGTGGCGGCGGTGTGCCCGCGCAGCGCCGACGTGATCCAGGCCGGCAATTTCGGCGCCATCCGCGTGCTGGCGGAGTACGGCTCGCCGGCGCAGAAGGACAAATGGCTCAGCCGCCTGCTGGCCGGCGAGGCGCTGATCTCGGTCGGCATGACCGAGCCCGAGGCCGGCTCCGCCGTGACCGAGCTGCGTACCACCGCCACGCCCGACGGCGACGATTTCATCATCAACGGCACCAAGGTCTTCACCACGCACGGCCCGCACGCCGACGTGATCCTGGCCTACGTGCGCTTCGGCCCCGGCGTGGGCGGCATCGGCTCGGTGCTGATCGACACCCGCCTGCCGGGCGTGCGCATCGGCCAGCGCTCGCGCTTCATGTCGGGCGAGGAGTGGGCGCAGATCTACTTCGAGGACGTGCGCATCCCCGCCACCGACGTGCTGCTCGGCGAGGGCGGCTTCAAGAAGCAGATCGCCGGCTTCAACGTGGAACGCATGGGCAACACCGCGCGCTCGCTGGCGCTCGGCCGCTACGCCTACCAGGTGGCGCGCGAGTGGGCCATGCAGCGCCGCCAGTTCGGCCGCCTGCTGTGCGAGTTCCAGGGCCTGCAGTGGAAGTTCGCCGAGATGAAGATCAAGCTCGACGCCGGCCAGTTGCTGCTGTACCGCGCCGCCGCCAACGCCGACAGCGGCTTCCCGTCGGCCGAGGAGACCGCCATCGCCAAGGCCTTCTGCAACCAGGCCGGCTTCGACGTGGCCAACGAAGCGCTGCAGGTGATGGGCGGCATGGGCTACAGCCAGGAAGCGCTGGTGGAATACTGCCTGCGCCGCTGCCGCGGCTGGATGATCGCGGGCGGCTCGATCGAGATCCTCAAGAACCGCATCGCCGAGTCGGTGTTCGAGCGGACCTTCTCCCAGCGGCCGGAAAAGCCGAAGGCGGCGTAGCCATCCCGGCAGCTTGGATCGCCCGGGCGGCGGGCAGGGCATCGCCGCCGCCCGGGGTGCCTTCCTGTGTACAACGGAAGGCGCATGCTGGCAAGCGTGCGGCGCGCGGCCGCGCGCGCGGTGTGGCGCGCCGGGGCATTGCGCCCGGTAGCGCACGCCGCGCCGCCCCCGCGGCGCGAACTTGCGCTAGAGTGGGAACCCCCGCACAGCTTGCGTTACCGATGAGGATGCCCATGGAAGCCCAGCGCCTGCAGTTTCCCGGAAGCGATGGCGAGCAGCTCGCCGCGCGGCTGGATCTACCGGCCGGCCCGGTCCGGGCCTTTGCCCTGTTCGCCCATTGCTTCACCTGCGGCAAGGACGTGCTTGCCGCCACGCGCATCGCGCAGGCGCTCACCGAGCACGGCATCGGCGTGCTGCGCTTCGATTTCACCGGCCTTGGCGGCAGCGGCGGCGACTTCGCCAACACCAATTTCTCGTCCAACGTGGCCGACCTGCTGGCGGCGGCCGACTACCTGCGGCAGCACTACCGCGCGCCCGCGCTGCTGATCGGCCACAGCCTCGGCGGCGCGGCCGTGCTGGCCGCCGCGGAAGGCGTGCCCGAAGCCAGGGCCGTCGTGACCATCGCCGCGCCCAGCGATCCCGGCCACGTGGTCGGCCTGTTCGGCGAAGAAGCCGCGCGCATCGCGGCCGAGGGCGAAGCCGAAGTGCAGCTTGCCGGCCGGCCGTTCCGCATCAAGCGCCAGTTCCTCGAGGACGTGGGCGAGCAGAAACTGCTCGAGCGCGTGTCCCGGCTGCGCCGCGCGCTGCTGGTCATGCACGCGCCGCAGGACACCACCGTGGGCATCGACAACGCCACCCAGATCTTCATCGCCGCCAAGCACCCGAAAAGCTTCGTCTCGCTGGACCGCGCCGACCACCTGCTCACGCGCAAGGAAGACGCCATCTACGTGGCCAACACCATCGCCGCCTGGAGCCAGCGCTACCTCGGCACCGAGACGCTCGACATGCCGCCCGCGGTGGCCGAGGAAGGTTTCGTGCGGGTGGAAGAGGCGCACATCGGCAAGTACCAGCAGCGCATCGCCGCCGGCCCGCACCGGCTGGTGGCCGACGAGCCGGTCTCGTTCGGCGGCCTCAACGGCGGCCCGGCGCCCTACGACCTGCTGCTGGCCGGGCTCGGCGCCTGCACCTCGATGACCATGCGCATGTACGCGGACCGCAAGGGCTGGCCGCTCGAACACGTGGCCGTGTCGCTGCGCCACGAGAAGATCCACGCGGCCGACTGCTCGGACTGCGCCACCACCGAAGGCAAGATCGACTGGATCGAGCGCGAGATCACCATGCAAGGCCCGCTCGACGACGCGCAGCGCGCCGCCCTGCTGGAGATCGCCGACAAATGCCCGGTGCACCGCACCCTGCATTCCGAGGTGGTGATCCGTACCCATGCGGCGGAGGCTGGGGCGAAGTAGGTTTCTTTGCTGGTAGTCGGTCGTTGGTTTTCCCCCTCTCCCGCTCGCGGGAGGGAGAGGGGGAGAGGGTCAGCGCGATTTGCGCCTGGGTTGCATCCACAGTGTCATTGCGCGAATGGCAGGCCATCGTCCAACCGTTGTCAGAGCGCTTTCACCAGACGCCATGTCACGGGCTTGCCATCCACCTCGGGCAGGGGCACGCCGTATATGAAGGTCTGCTTGCCCAGGCGAGGGGCTTCCTCGCAGACCCACACCCCCGGCCAGGGGCAGGGCACGCCAGAAGGGACGCGCAGGAATTGGGCAGGCTCGCCGGTGGCCCGGGCCGAGCCGTCGATGACGGCCTTGATTTCCGGCGGTGCATCGAAGCGGTGCAGCCACAGGTTGCTGGTGCGCGGGTTGAAGCGCACCTCGCCGGCGATGGAGCCGTAGTGCAGCGAGCCGATGTCGGCCACGCGCAGCGGCTTGATGGCCTCGTTGACCTTGACGTAAAGCTCGGGACGCGGGTCCACGTCGGCCTTGCCCAATGCGGGCCAGTCGCCGGCGCGGATCATGCTGCCCCATGAATAGGGGAGGATTGCAATGCGGTCGTCGTCCAGTCGCGCGCGGAGTTCTTCGGGCGCCCCCAGTTTCTTTAACCAGTGGTGGGCGAGGAAGGTGTACCAATTGAGGTTGGAATAACCGTCGCGCCAGGATTTGTTGGACATTGGAGTGCAGACGTCCACGCCTCGATAGGCCCAGGCGACTTCATATTCCGTTGGCTGGAAATCTTCCCATTCGTGGCACTCCTGTATGCCAAGACCGGCTGCTCCATGCAATGGCCGAAGGGAGTCACAGCATGCGAGCAAAAGCTGTTCCACATGCGCTTTCCCCTCACCTCGCAATTCCTCTATCGGCAAATAGAAACGAACAGTGGTCAGTGTCTTATGAACCTGCTCATACCAACCCTCTGGTGAGAAGACGCCGAACATGTAATCGCTGGCCTGCTGCAGACTAGGACGGGACATCCATTTGAACTCCACTGCCTCCATAGGACTCACCGTCGTGATGTTGTCTCGGCAGGCACCGAACTCCGCACGCGAATATGGGCGGATGGCCATGCCCAAGTCCTCGCGATACCCGCCCCTGAGTTTGTCGCCGTAATACTGGTCGTACAGCGCAAAAGCCTCGGCGATACCTTTGCGGCGTACTGGCAGATATGCGTCAATCAAATGGAACACCGCTACCAGCCCCACCTTTTGCACGGGCACGCTAGTGTCCTTTTCATCCATAAAAGTGAAGTGCCAGCGCTGAGCATCGAATTCATCGAAAAAATCGGTCATCACTTGGTCTCCGGCGCATCGGGCCAGAATAGGTAGTATTGTTCACTGCGCGGCCTGTAACTCTGCTGCACGGCCCACACTTGGTATGCCTCCCACATGCGTCGATCTTCCGGCGAGAGGTTGGGTGGAGCCGCAGGTATGTCAGTTGGCTGCGCTGCCAGCTTGCTGGCGGCCGTAGCGGCGCCAGTTGTCGCACCAGCCACTCGAGCTGCCCGAGCGGCCCCCAGGTAGCGATCGAACTGAATGACTTTGGCGCCGGCGTTCGCGATCACAGTGGTTTCCGTGGCCACGCTGCCGCCACCAACCAGGTATGCCCCGCCAGCGGCCAGTGGAATGGCAGCAGCCACAGCGAAGGGAGCGGCCAAGGTCATTTCCATCTGCGCCTGGGCACGGCGGTTCCGCTCGGCGATGGCGCGTACGTCTGGCGCCGCCGTCATGATGGGGGTACCGAGTGGCGGAGGCCTTACCTCCAGTTCGCGGCGTGCAGCCTCGTGCTCGGCGTCGATCATGCCAACAAACACTGCGTAGGGATCGGCCGCGGCGCGCGTGCGCAGGCTCATCGCCTCTCCCACCGGCACATATACTGGCTCTTTTTTGGCCGCGTCCATCCAGTCACGGCGCAGCTTCTTGTTGTCGGGCGACTCGCATCGCGAAGTCATCAATAGGCGGAGATTGAGCGGGTCTCCAGCGATGTCCGTGTATGCGGTCTGCTGTCGGTCGGATAGCGAATCGCCGGGGAACTTCATTTCTATCACGCAGGCGAGATTGGGTTGGCTGTACTGACTCTTGCCGCGCTGGGTGAAGCTGCGTAGCCGTAGCACATCGGGAATGCGCAATAGACCGCGCACCCCACCCTGGACATCGAGCCAGATACCTTTCTCAATAGTGCCGGGTAGAGGTAGGGCGATCTGTTGTTCCAATTCGTCCTTGCTCAGCAAGTCTAAGTTGACTTCGAGCGTGTTGTACTGAGGCAGGATCTGACTGCTGATTTTCTTGTAGTGTGACAAGGGGAAGCGGCTGGGGCGGTAGTTTTCTTTCTTGCTCATCAACGGTTCGGGTGGGGACTTGGTCATGTCAAAGCCGACCTCACCGCAGTAAGGGAAACGGTACTTGAATAATTCATTGTCCGCGCGAATCAGTTGAGTAACTGCGCGCTGGTACATCGGCCGAAGGTCGCGCGCTCGGCGATAGGGGTTGAGCTTGGCGTAGCGTGCTTTCTCGCACAAGTACCAGAGGTCCAGCGGATTAACCACAGGCAGCACGGTACCGGTGGCCTCGGTTTTCGTCTGTGTCTTGGCACTACCGCTTGGGTGGCGCGATGCGGTACGCGGTGGTTTGCCAGCCATGGTTCAGTGGTCCTCCGGTTTGGGATTGCGCAGGAAGTCGAGTTCGAAGTCGCCGGGGGTGTCCCAGTAGCTTGCCGCCAGCTTTTCCAGGTCGTTCGGGTCTGGGAGGGCCGAGGCTTCCAGCGGTTCTCTTTGGTCGCTGGAAACGATTTGTGTGCGGCCTTGGCTGTCGGTCCGGCCCCTGAGAATGTCGCCGCTTCCTCGCACGATCTCGTACTCACGATTGGGCAAGATCTCATCCGTATCGGCGTTTCGCAGGACGAAGTACTCTTCGAATGGGCCGGGCAGACCGGAGAATTGGCCGAGCGTGGGCACCGCTGTAGCCGGTCCAATCAAGCTGTGCTTGCTGGCTTTTGCAGTGAACTCCCCTGGCATGCCCATCTCGATATTCCCGCCCTGCATCTTGATATAGGCACCGCCGCACAACAGCGTGATGTGCTCATCCGCACTGATCAGTACGTGCTCATCGCTCGCGG
>Ga0255336_101135_pt1 | contig 23265 bp, 20 predicted proteins | sample MeOH1_35cm_T3_17_FD_189102 | JGI IMG/M metagenome (GOLD analysis project Ga0255336, IMG submission 189102) | Sandy soil microbial communities from University of British Columbia, Vancouver, Canada - MeOH1_35cm_T3_179 | ecosystem: Engineered > Artificial ecosystem > Sand microcosm > Unclassified ...
CGTGGATCCTTCAGGCCATCGAGATTTTTGGCCCTGCGCGCAGTATGTTCGCGAGTCACATGCCAATCTGCAAGCTCGCTTGCAGCTTTCAACATCTCTATGGTGCGTATCTTGAGGTGATAGCGGACTTCAGCTTGTCGGAAAAGCGCCAGGTGCTACACGACACGGCTGCCGGGATCTACAAGATCGCGTGAGAAATGTTGGCAGGAGTCGCGGACGGAGCTCACGCGCGGCATGTCGCGAGCCCTGCGCGCAGACGCCCGAATTGGCGGCGGCTCGCGAATGACCGGGATTGGCGGGCCCGGCCAGACGAGCGATTCGCCGTTTGAGCCGCATATGGCTCAAGTCGCCTCCTTTCCGCCCTCCAAAGATCGCTACGGAGCGTCTCAACCGAGTCGGAAAACGCCTATGCCGGACCACCAGATCCACGATCGGACGCTTTCCTGCTGGCGGATCGCCAACGGTGATGCGTCGTCCTCGATCGAGTGACGGGAATATCACTGGTCAAGCAATCAGACCGCTACTCGATCCTTGTCGTGGAACTGCTGCATCCAGTAAGGATATGGCAGGTGCGGCTGCGAAACCTGATTCAGACGTTCGGTCTGCGCTGTGTTCAAGGCGATTTGCTGAGCGTCGAGGTTAGCGGTCAGTTGGTCAGGCGTGCGCGCGCCTACAATGACGGAACAGACTTCACGGCGCTCCAGAATCCAGGCCAATGCCACCTGAGCCGGCGACGCGTTCAATTCCGTAGCGATGTCGCGCAATACGCGCACGATAGGATCCGCCTTTGCGGGATCGATCGGCGGAAAATTCAGCCTGGTTCGACGCCCGGTTTCGCCGCTGCTTCCCTGCGTGTACTTACCGCTCAGGTACCCGCCCGCGAGCGGACTCCACACCAGAAGCGCAACATCATTCGCCTTTCCCACGGGCGCGATCTCATGCTCGACGTCGCGGCTCGTCAGCGCATAGTGAACCTGATTGCTGACGATGCGGGCCCAGTGAGTGCGGGCGGTAATTCCCTGTGCACGCTCCAGGTCGCCCGCGCTGAAATTGCACACGCCGATGTGCCTCACCTTTCCCTGCGTGACAAGATCATCCAGCGCGCGAAGCGTTTCTTCCAGCGGAACAAGTTCGTCGCGGTCGTGCAACTGAAATAGGTCGATATGATCCCGGCCGATACGCCGAAGACTCGTTTCCACCGACCGCACGATGTGCGAGCGGCCGAGCCCGACGTCGTTGTGGCCGACTCCTGTGCGCAACCGAACTTTGGTCGCGACCAGCATGCGCGATTCGTCGAGTCCAAGGTCAGCCAACGCCTGACCGACGACCGTTTCCGAGTGCCCTTGCGAATAGGCGTCAGCCGTATCGATCAGGTTGATACCGCGCTCGACGGCCATCGCGACAAGCCGTGTGGCCTGGGCACGGTCGAGGCCGGCAATTTCGCCCCAGATTCCGGTACCGGCTCCAAAGGTCATGGCGCCAAGACAAAGACGGGAAATGCGCAGCCCTGAGCTGCCGAGTGTGCTGTATTCCATAGCGAATCCCTTGATATGAATCCCTTGATGAACGATGAGCGGATAGCACCCGGCAACGCGTCTCCGGGTGCGCCCGCGTTAGTCCGCCTGCGAGACGAGGTCTCGCAGAACGGTTTCCAGTTCCACTTCGCCCTTGACGATGTCGGCTTCCTCGCCTTCGAAGGCGAGGAAGCCTTCATTGAACCCGTCGAGCATGCGCATACGCGGCAACGGTTCCTTCATACCTTGGGACCGGAACAGCGCCTCCCAGGTGTCACGCTGAACGACTTGCGCGACTACTGCGTGGCCAAGAATTCTGGCAAACGTGTGCGCGATGTCGATTGGAGTTACACGTTGCGGCCCCTCCAGCTCGACGACACGCACACCACGCCAGACCTCCAGAAGCAGTTGTGCGGCGACGCGGCCGACGTCTGCCGTGGCGACCATCGGTACGGGCTTGTCGAGCGGTTGCAAAAAGCTGGGAATAGTCCCCGTATCGCGGGCTGGCGCCACATCCCACGCTGCGTTCTCCATGAACCAGCCTGGTCGCAGAAACGTGACCGGCATGGGCAGCGTGCTCAGAGCCTGCTCCATCAGCGTACGTTGCGTGAGCAGATTGGTCTCGGTGGCCTGCGCGCCGATCGTCGACAAGCAGACCACCTTGCCAGGTGCCCCCGACTGAAGCGCCCCGCGCACGGCATCAATGACAGCACGTGCCTCGGGAAAGCCCGGCGACGGATCGAACTCGGACGGCGGCAGAATGAAGACGCCTTGCGTGCCCTCGAAAGCGGCGGTAAGGGTCGCGGCGTCGTCCATGTCGGCTGTCATCACTTCACACCCGCGCTCAGCCCATGAACGTGCCCGAGCGGCATCGCGTACAACCGCGCGTACCGGCTGGCCCGCTGCGAGCAACGTGTGCGCCACCGCACCGCCGACCTTTCCTGTTATCCCTGTGATTGCATACATTGCAGTTGCTCCTTGGCGTAGATAGATGTGTCCCGATCAGTGGCCGGCGCTCAGGCGTGCTGCAGGCCGTGATACAGCCGCTGCTCGAACTGTCCGTACAGGTCCACCACACGAGGGTCGTAGAACGGCAGGATCTGCGTGAACAGGGTGCCGGCCACCTTCCTGACCGGGTCCACCCAGAAATAGCTGTTCAGCAGCCCCGCCCAACTGATGCTGCCCGCGCTGCGCCCGTGCGGTCCCGGCTGTGTGTTGATGTCAAAGGACAGCCCCCATTTGTGAGGCATCCCAGGGAATTGATCGAAGCTGTTAGACCACGCCGGCTGTGCCGTCTTCATCTCGGTGACCTCTAGTTCTCCGATGTGATTCTGGAACATCGCCGCAACGGTGTCGGCACGCAGGACCCGCTCGCCGCGGTACGTCCCACCGTTCACAAGCATCTGCAGAAACGCCATGTAATCGCGCGGCGTGCTAAATGCACCGCCGCCACCCATAAAGAACTCGGGCCGCTGGTTGATTTCAAACGGAGCTGGCTTGAGCGATCCGTCGGGTTGCCGGTTGTGCATTGTTGCCACTCGCCGCTTCTGCGCACCGCTGATCAGAAAGCCCGAATTGCTCATGCCGAGCGGCGTAAAAATGTGCTCCCGGAAGTAGACCTCTAGTGACTGATCGGTCACCGCCTCAACAAGCTTGCCCACCCAGTCCATCCCGATGCCGTACTGCCAGCGCTCGCCAGGTTCGAACTCCAGCGGCGCCTTGAATGCGCCATTCATCGAGTAGCCAATATCCGGCATGCCGGTCACCTTTTCGTACTGGCCGATGTTCTCGCTCCAGATGCTGTAGGTGAAGCCCGACGTGTGAGTCAGCAGATGACGCACCGTGATCGTGTTTCGTGCGGGACGCAGTTTCGGCTGTCCGGATGCATCGAAGCCCTCCAGCACCTGTGGCGACTTCAGTTCCGGGAGAATGTCGCCCGCGGGTTGATCGAGTGAGAGCTTGCCTTGCTCGATGAGTTGCATACAGGCCGTTGCAGTGATCGCCTTGGTCATCGATAGCAGCCAGAACACCGTGTCGGGCGTCATCGCCGTACCGGTCTGGGGATTGGCATGGCCAAATGCGCCCTCGTAGATGAGCCCGCGCTGCGCAGCGCCCATCGCCACCACACCGGCTACGGTGCCGTTGTCGACGGCCTGCCGCAGGGAAAGGTCAATCGTGGCAAAGGCAGGGTTGCGGACCAGAAGGCGATCACGCTCCTGATGCACCTCCGCGGCATCTGTTTCGATGCTAGTCAATCCTCCGACTGCGGCGACGGCCAAGAGGCCGGATGCTCGCTTCAACAGGTCGCGGCGGGTGAGTTGAACGGTCATCTCCTACTCCTTGGAAATTGGAATGAACAATGATTGGTGTGACGTGCCAATCAGCGATCAGCGATGTGCGTAAAGCGAGTCGAACGGTGCATTGGCGGTGACGCGGTTGCCCGAAGCGGACGAACCGCTGCGCGCACCGCCCACGCCGCTGCCGACGTTCGACTCGGCGCCCTTCTGCGAGGCCACAGCCGCTTCGGCTGCCTGAATGTCGGCGGGGTAGTGCGGATCGTTGGCGCGGCCGGGCCGGTAGCCCACGCTTTCCAGTTGTACGAGCTCTGCGCGCAGCTGCGCACGAGTGACAGTCGAGCTGGATTCCTGAGCGTATCCAGCGACAGGAAAGGCGATGGCGGCGGCGATGGCAAGTGCGAGATGACGGGTACTCATGGCAATGCTCCTTGGGGTCGTTGAGGTTGAAACGTACTGTTGGGATGCATTGTGGGTAAGCGCGATGAGAAACTAAATGACATGAATGACACTTGTGAAATGACTAATAGTTACTAATGAGTCATAGTGCGGTTTTGACGCACTGTGCAGAGCCAGCCAATAACGGCCCTGGCGCGGTACTGAATCGAGTGTTCGGGATCGGCGGCGAGCCGGAGTCGTCCTGCGTGCTATGTTGGCGTTCGACTGAACGTCTTCCGACCATTAAATGACCAGAATGCAGCGTCTATGAGATCGTCCAGCGAGAATCTCTCTAGCGGTATCAGCGTATTTGCTGCCGTCGTCGATGCGGGGACGTTCGCAGCCGCGTCCGAATTGATGGATATGTCGCCACCCGGGGTTAGCCGGGCAATCGCTCGACTCGAAAGGCGGCTGAAAATACGGCTCTTCAATCGGACGACCCGCGCCGTTTCGCTTACTGAAGAGGGCCGACGGTTCTACGAGCAGGTCATGCCGCACTTAAGGGGAATGGAGGAAGCGGCCGCAGCCGCGGCAGGAGGCGCCGCGACAGTGCGCGGGAAGCTGCGAATCAATCTTGATCCGGTTTTTTCGCGAGTCATTCTGGGCCCGAAGCTCGACGAATTCATGGATGTGCATCCTGAACTTGAACTCGAGTTCATTGCGAGAGATCAGCTCGGCGACCTCATCATGGACGGCTTCGATCTGGCCTTGCGATTTGGCGAACCTCGCTCATCCAGCCTGATTGCACGAAAGCTGCTTGACACCGCGGTTGTCACTGTCGCATCGCCCTTGTACCTCGCTCGCCGGGGGCGGCCAGCGGAGCCTCAAGAGCTGAGTCGCGGGGTGCACAGGTGTCTCGAGTTCCGGAACCCGGAAACCGGAAAGCCGTATCCGTGGGAGTTTCATCGCAAGCGCAAAAAGCTTGTTGTCGAAACGAATGGACGGCTTACGGTGAATGATCCGAGCGCACTCCTCAACGCGTGTCTGGCTGGCTCCGGCGTCGCGCAGATGCTTCTGCTCGGAGCCGAGCACCTGATCCGGGAGGGACGGCTCGTCAACCTGTTCCCAGACTGGCCGGATGAGCGCTTCCCGCTCTATGCGTACCATCCATCGCGGCACCACACGCCGGCCAAGACAAGGGTATTTCTTGACTTTATCGTCGCTTTGACGAGTACGAGTTAGCAAGTCGAAATAGGCCAGTTGTCGAGATTCCGTGCGAATCTAGAACGATGCTGACGTCGACTGTCGCGAGTCGAACTTAAATCTGCGGTCTAGCACTCTGCGATGCGAGGATCCTATCGATCCGGCGCAGCGTCAAAGCGCTGCCCGGCCGTCCCGCGCCGTTGCGCCAGACACAAGATTTGTTTATTGCCGGCCAACACAATTAGTCGTTGGACGCGACAAATTGGCCTTCGAATACTGAGCCTTATCCGCAGCCCGTGTTGACCGCACAAGCACACGCCTGTTTTCCGCTCACCCTCGACACCGAAGGATCCGCTCGTGACCTCCTCTTCCCGCACGCTTCGTCTCTCGCTTCCCGCTTGCTCGGCCCTGACCGCCGCGGTTCTCCTGACGATAAGCGCACGCAGCTTCGCCGCCGATCCCGCCGTGGTCCTGATCGGCCACGCCGCACCGCTGACCGGGCAGCTTTCCCACATGGGCAAGGACAGCGAGAATGCGGCCCGGCTGGCTATCGACGAGATCAACGCCCAGCATCCCGTGATCGGCGGAAAGCCAGTCAGGTTCCAGCTCGACTCCCAGGACGACGCCGCCGATCCACGCACCGGCACGCAGGTCGCGCAGAAGCTCGTTGACGACGGCGTGGTGGCCGTCGTGGGCGACATCAATTCGGGCGTCTCCATTCCTGCATCGAAGATCTATAGCGAAGCGGGCATCGTGCAGATTTCGCAAGGGTCGACCAACCCCGCGTACACCCTGCAGGGATACAAGACCGCGTTTCGCGTAGTCGCTACCGACGCGCTGCAGGGACCGGCGCTCGCCCATTACGCGCTCGACTCGCTGCATGCGAAGCGGATTGCGATCGTCGACGATTCCACGGCCTACGGTCAGGGACTCGCCGATGAATTCGAAAAAGCCGCGAAGGCGAAGGGCAGCACGATCGTCACGCGGGAAGCGACCAACGACAAGGCAACTGACTTTCGCGCGATCCTGACGAAGATCAAGGGTCTGCGTCCCGACGTCATCATGTACGGCGGCTCGGACGCAACTGCGGGACCTCTGGCCAAGCAAGCGGGAAATCTCGGGATAACCGCGAAGGTGCTGGGTGGCGATGGCGCTTGCACGGACAAGATGATCGATCTGGCCGGCGATGCTATCGGCAATGTGACGTGTTCGGAAGCAGGCCTGGCGCTCTCGAAGATGCCTAAGGGACAGGACTTCGAAAAACGTTATATGGCTCGTTTCAAGACGCCTATCGACGCCTACGCGCCGTTCACCTACGACGCCGTCTACGTCATCTACAACGCGATGAAACGCGCGGACTCGACCGAGCGGACCAAGATTCTTGCCGCGATGCCATCGACTCAGTACGACGGCGTAATCGGCCGCATCGCCTTCGATCCGCATGGCGATTTGAAGGACGCAGCCATCACGATTTACGAATTCAAGGACAAGAAGAAAACGGTGATGGACGTCATCAAGATGTGAGGTTTGCGCCGTGAGCCGAGGTTGACCGTGTTCCCGGGCGAACCGCCGTTACCCGGGAACACTTCACACTCAGAACTTGTGCCGTATCGCGAGCCGCACGACAACCTGCTTCGACGTAGACGACGCATCCGCCGCACCCGGAACGTAGGCCTGATCCAGCGCGGTCCCGGTTTTGTCTCCGCCGACCGACTGGAACGCAGCCTGAGCGTAGAAATCGGTACGCTTGGACAGCAGGTAGTCGGCCATCAACCCCACCGATTGATAGTTCGGATGGCTGGTGCCAGTGCTCGCGTTATCGGTAGCGCGTGTATAGACATACTGTGCGCCGACAAAAAACGCCGGGGTGAATTGATACTTGCCGTTGATCTCGAAGTTATTAAACTTGAGCGACGATATGGACCCGCCCACCGGCACGATCGATCCCGAGATGTAGGCGGTGGAAGTCGGATCGGACAGGTTCGTGTTGGTGTATGCAAAGCCGACCGTGGCGTTGCCCATGGTGTAATTGATGCCCGCCCCGAAGATGCGCAGACGCTGCGCGAGAAAATTCTGGTCGGTCGTCGGGATGGCGCCGTTCGCCGTGCCCGAGGGATTGTCCGAGTTCAAATACGCGGCCGCGATCAGCAAACCGCCGTAGGTGTATTGCGCGCCCACACTCATTAAACGATTGTTGGCGAAACCTCCGGCCACGTTACTGAATCCATACATACCGCCGAATTGAAAACCGGCCCAAGTCGGACTCGTGTATTTCACCGTGTTATTCACGCGGAATGAATTGTCGGTATTGTCGTTATCGTACGGATGTGCGAACAGATAACCTGCCCAATTTCCGTTAGCCGTTGTCTGCGCGAGAAAGTCGACTACTGAATCGTATTGGCGGCCCAGCGTGACCGCTCCGTAAGTGGCGTCGCTCAGGCCCACAAATGCTTGCCGGCCAAACTCCAGCCCGCCCTGGCCCAGCCGTCCGTTGTTCACGTTGAAACCATTTTCGAGTGTGAAGATCGCCTTGACGCCACCGCCCAGATCTTCCGCTCCCTTTAATCCCCAGCGGCTGCCCTGCGCGTAACCGCTCTGCAACTCATAATCCTTTTTACCGTTGACGTTATTCGTATAGTCGAACCCCTCGTCGATTACGCCATAGAGCGTCACGCCGTTTTGAGCATGCGCGCCCGCGACGAACAGGCACGACAAAGTCATGCAGATTGCTTGTTTTTTCATTGATGGCTCCGAAACCGTAAACCCGGCGTGTCGCCGGTGTGAACCTGCTTTTTTTATGACGCTTTTATTGATGCTTTTTATTCATCGCCCGGTATGGGCGTGTGTATCCAGGACCCGTGATACGGGCCCTGTCCTGCTCTCAGTCAAACCTGCTAACTGACCTGGTTACGCGACGCGTTCGGCACGTCGCTCGACGAAACGGCGGACATAGTCGTTCGCGGGGAAACGCACGATGTCCTCGGGCGTGCCTTGCTGCACCAGTTCGCCATCGCGCAGGATCGCGATCTGCGTGCCCAGCCGCAATGCTTCGTCCAGGTCGTGCGTGATGAAGACAATCGTCTTGTTCAACGTCCTCTGCAACTCGAGCAACTGATCCTGCATTTCGGTTCGGATCAGCGGATCGAGTGCCGAGAATGCTTCGTCCATCAGCAGCACTTCCGTGTCCGCCGCGAGCGCACGGGCGAGCCCCACGCGCTGACGCATCCCGCCCGATAGCTCGTCTGGAAACTTGTCGGCGTAACCGTCCAGGCCCACTTTGCCGAGCCAGGTACGGGCCTTCTCGTTCGCTGCATCGTGACGCTCACCGCGTACACGCAGTGCATATGCCGCGTTCTCCAGCACCGTCGCATGAGGCAGCAGCCCGAAGTTCTGGAACACCATGCTGACCCGATGACGCCGAAACTCGCGCAGCCCTGCCGCGTTGAGCGACAGGATGTTCTTCCCGTCGATCACGATCTCGCCCGCGCTTGGATCGATCAGCCGGTTGAAGTGGCGCACCAGCGTGGACTTGCCCGAACCGGACAAACCCATGATCACGAAGATCTGCCCCGCTTCAATATTCAGGTTGATGTTATTGAGGCCGACGTTGCAGCCGTTGTCGGCGAGCACGTCCGCCTTCGACGCGCCGTGGCGGAGCATGTCGATGACACGTGCATGGGTCATCGACGGCCCGAAGATCTTGTAGACATTGCTGACTCGGATAGCTGTCATGTTCGCGCTCCACGCAAGAAGATTGGGCTGATGGTCAGACGTGGCGCGATGCTGCTTCGCCCGCTGCCTCGGGATCGCCAAGATCGGCGCTGCGCGCGCTCTGGCGAGCCTGCACGCGCGCCCTTCTATTCGCGCTAAGCGCCATCCGCGCGCGCCGCTCCTGACCGTAACCTTGCGAGATCCGGTCGATCACGATCGCCAGGATCACGATTGCTATGCCCGCCTGCATGCCCTTGCCGACATCGAGCGTCTGGATGCCGGCCAGCACGTCTTCGCCCAGGCCGCGCGAACCGATCATCGATGCGATCACGACCATGGAGAGCGACATCATGGTGGTCTGGTTGATGCCGGCCATGATGCTCGGCCGCGCCAGCGGCAACTGCACGCCTATCAGCATCTGCCAGCGTGTCGTGCCAAAGGAGCGCGCGGCCTCCACCACGTCGCCGTCCACCTGACGAATGCCGAGGTCCGTGAGCCGGATCAGCGGCGGCAGCGAATAGATCACCGTCGCGAAGATGGCCGGCACCTTGCCGAGTCCGAAGAGCATCAGCACCGGTATCAGATAGACAAAGCTGGGCAGCGTCTGCATCACGTCGAGCACGGGCAACAGCGTGCGGCGCACCCAGCGGTTTTGCGAGCACAGGATGCCGAGCGGCACACCCAGTATGATCGACAGCACGGTCGCCACGAGCATCAGCGCGAGCGTCTGCATCAGCTTGTCCCAGAGCCCGAATGCGCCGATCGCGTAGAGCAGCAGCACGAACAATGCGGCCACCGAAAGCCTGCGGGTGGCGTGCCATGCAAGCACGCCGGCGAAGACCAGCAGCAGCCACGGCGGCGTGATCCGCAAGCCGCTTTCCAGCGGCACCAGCAGATATTTCAATACAACCAGACTGAACGAGTGGAAGGCATCGCCATAGTTCTGGACCAGCAATGCGACCTTGTCGTTAATCGGGTCGGCAAGCGATAGATGCGGAAAGATGGACGTCATGGCTCACTCGTCTAGAGAAGGGTCGCGTGGGGTTCCCGTTTTCAACTGCCCAGCTTGGCCTGCACCTTGGCCGCGACATCGGCCGGCACCCAGGTCTTCCACATCTCGGGGTGCGTGCGCAGGAACGTGGTGGCCATGGCCGAGCCATCGAGTTTCTTCGAACTCATTTCAAGGATCGTGTTGTTCAGGAAGTCCATCGGGAAGCTGACTTTCGAGAACAGCGCCATGGCTTGCGGTTCGGCTTCGCTGAACGGCGTCGACACACCCACCGTCACGTGCGACACCATGTACGACGATGCACATTGCTGCGTGCTGCTTTCGTCGCGCAAGGTCTTCCAGCAAGCGTCGTTATACGGCGGCATCTTGAGTTCGACGAACTTGTATTTGGCCATCAGCGCAGCCGGGCCCCAGTAATAAAACACCAGCGGCTTACCGCGCTGATACGCCGATTCGATCGAGGCATCCAGCGCCGCGCCGGTGCCCGGATGGAAGTTGGTATAGGACGCGTCGAGGCCAAGCACCTTGAGCAAGCGCGTGTTTACGCGTTCGCAGTCCCAGCCGGTCGGGCAGTTCAGGAAACGGCCCTTCTCCGGTTCTTCGTCATCGGCGAACAGGGACTTGTATTTGGGCAGGTCCGTGACGGAAACAAGGCCCGGCGCGCTCGCCTTGATGTTGCGCGAAGTGTCGCCCTTGATCACGTATTCAGGCACGAACCAGCCCTCCTTCGTGCCGCCCGGCAGCGTGTCGCCCACCAGTTTGACCTTGCCCGCGGCGACCGCCTTGGAGGTGATCTCGCTGCGGCCGGTCCATTGTTCGGCCCAGACCTGAACGTCGTTGCTGGCCAGCGCGGTCTCGGTGGCGGCCGTGCTGCCGGGCACGACGTCAGTGGTGCAGCCGTAGCCCTTTTCAAGTATCTGGCGCAGCACTTCAGTTGCGAATGCGCCGCTCTCCCACGTAATGCCCGCAAAGTGCACGGTCTTTCCCGAGCTGCAGAAGGTTCCAGCGGCGTGCGCAGTGCCGGCGGTGGCCGCAACCACGACCAGCGCAGACAGGCTTGCTTTGAAGAATCGTTTGAGCATCGTCTTGCACCTATGGGGAGTTGGTTTGTTGTTGATGTTTACGACGCGCGACTAGCCGATCGTATCGGATTCAGGCCAGCAGCCGCGCTTCGAACGGATAATCGGAGAGCAGTTCCACCCGGCCGTCGTCGCGAATGTAGACCTGCTCTTCAAGCTTCACGCCTTCGCCGCCGGCCTCGTGTCCAATATAACTTTCGATGCACAACGTCATGCCCGGCTCGATCACGCCGTCGTAACCCTTGACCTCGTTGTCCTCTCGATGCACGATGTACGGATACTCGCCGGTCATGCCAACGCCATGTGCAAGCGCAAAATAACGGCGTGCGCGATACGGCTCGGGAATCTTCCACGCCTTCGCGATGAATTCCTGGAAAGTCGTGCCGGCGCGCACGTTCTCCATGTTCGAATGAATCTGCTCATAGGCGAGCCGATAGAGATTCTTTTGCGCGTCGGTCGCCGGCACATCGCCGCAAAGGAACGTGCGTGAAAAATCCGCGTAGTAACCAAAGCGGCCGACCACGTCCGTGTCGAGTCCGACCAGTTCACCCGACTGGATCTTGCGCGGGCTGCTTTCCTGGAACCACGGATTCGTGCGCGGCCCTGAACTGATCAGGCGCGTCTCAATGTAGTCGCCATCGGTCGCAATGATGTGCTGATGAAGATGCGACCACAGCTCGTTCTCGCTGATACCCGGTACGAGCGCCGCTTCCAGCTTGTGCACGCCTTCTTCGGCCGCGCGCAGCGACGCGCGGATCATCTTGATCTCGTTCGGCACCTTGATGGCGCGTGCGCGTTCGAGCGGCTCCTGTGCATCGAAGACCTGATAACCGCGCGCCTGCAACGCGAACGCCGCAGCGGACGTCGCACTTTCGATCGCGATGCGCTTGCCGCCGCCGCTTTGTTTCACCAGCTCATCAATCTCGTCAGCCCAGCGCTCGGTGACCTGGCGAAGCATGTCGTCGCAAAAGTAATAGGAAATCGCCGTGGCGGGGCGGATTTCATCGACGGTGTCCAGTCCTTCAGCCAGGAAATCGCAGCCCGCGTATTCGAACAGCACGACCTTGCCTTCGGCCGGCACGAACGCGTAGCGCGCGGGGTTGCGCATCGAATAAACCTGCATGTTGCGCGAGCCGGTCGCGTAGCGCATATGCGTCGGGTCGAACAAAACAGCCGCGGTGAAATCGCGTCTTTTCAACTCGCGACGCACGGCGGCAAGGCGGTCGCGTTGGATCTGCGCAATTTCTACCTGCGTGGGTTCACAATCTTCAGGGACATGGGTGGGGCGAATAATCGACATGTGGGGTTCTTTTCTTATGGAGTTAATCGACCAGGCTATCGGCGCGAACCAGACGTTGCTCGGCTTCCAGATGAGCTTCCGAAACACGGCCGTATAACTGGCGCGTGCGTTCGAGCCGTCCAATCACGCCAGGCTTTTGCGAGTACGCGAAGATCGCCGTGTGACGCTCGACTTCACCCGCCACCTGCGTGACGCGGTGCAGCGAAAAACGGCCCTTGAACAACTGCAGGTCACCCGGACGCAAGGTGATGACGTTGATGGCTTCGCGTGTCTCGCCGCGCACCACGCGGCCAACGCCTTCGTAGTTTTCGCCCTGCGGCGAGCGGATGTTCGGGCAGTATTCGAAGTCACCGCCTGCGGTGGGCTGCTGCGTCATCATCGAAACAATGAATTCGTTCGTGTCGTAGTGCCACGGCTGCTCGGTGCCGGGCGGCATCACGTTCTGCACCAGGCCCGCGTACGGATCGGCGTATTCCCATACCCGTGTTTCCCCCAGGCAGGCCGCGACGAAGCGTTTCATCGCCTGGGCGACGTAGATGCGGTGCACGATGGCATCCGCCGGAATCAGGTCACGTGTCACAAAGCCGCTGGTGCGGTCCATGAAGATGCGGCGCGGGTCGGTTTGGGACAGCGCGGGGTCGTCGGCGGTAAAGTAAGCGTTGACCTTACGAGTTGAAAAGTAGGTTTTAGCGGCAAGGGCGCGACCCTCGTTGCGGGCCCGCTCCAGTGCCTCCGGGCGCAGGAAGTCGTGCAGCACCGCGCTGCCGCTCGCTGCCAGCTCCGCGCGGCACGCCGCCACCAGATCGTTCAGGCGGAGGCTGTCCGGGTCGTGCAGGGGATAGCGGTCGGTGTTGACGATATCGCTGAGATCAAGGCATTCAGCATCGGCAAGTGAAACGGAGAGAACCACGGCAGGCTCCAAATCGATATTTTGGCGAGTGGATTTACGAGTCGACTTCAACAACAATCTGCGAACGACGGCCCGATCTTTTGGCGGCCAATTTCTTTTGGAAAGCGAGTATTTCCGATGGATTCCATTAGCGAACCCGATTGGTCGAAGATCGCTTCACTCGATGCAGAACTGGTGCGCGCGTTTGTCGTCGTGGCTGAAAGCGGGGGTTTTACCGCGGCGGCACGGCAGCTTCATCGCACGCAATCGACCATCAGCCTGCGTATCCGGACGCTCGAAGAACGGCTGGGCGCGCATCTCTTCATGCGAAATAGCCGTCATTTCGCGCTCTCCAGCGACGGCGAGAATTTCCTGATTCACGCGCGGCGGATATTGCAGGTGCAAAACGAGGCGATCGCCGCGCTGACGCGAGGCAGCCGCGGCAACGTGATTCGATTCGGGCTGCCGGAGGATTATGCGGAGCTGTGGCTGCCGGAATTGTTGCGGGCGTTTTATGCGTTACGCCCGGGCGCTCGGCCGCATATTCATTGCCGGACGTCGCTGGAATTGCTGGAACGGCTGGGGGCGGGGGAACTCGATCTGGCGCTGGTGGTGCGGCACGGCGAGCGTGCCGGGGGAAAACCCTTAGCGCGTCAGGAACTGGTGTGGGCGGCGCATCGCGATTTTGTATTGCCGGTGGATGCGCCCGTGCCGCTCGCGCTCTTCGATGAAAGTTGTACGTACCGGCAACGTGGGTTGCAGGCGCTGACTGCGATCGGGCGCGATTATCAGCTTGTGTACACGAGCCAGAGCCCGACGGGCATCCGCATTGCGGTGAATCATGCTGCGGCGGTAACGATTATTGATCGCCGTACGTTGCCCGCATGCTGGCGCACATTCGACGAGACGCACGGGCTGCCGGCCTTGCCACCCGCGGAACTGGAGCTGCATGTGGCGCCGACCATGCGCAATGAGGCAACGCGCGATCTGAGCGCGTTGATCGAGATGCTGGTGTCGGAGCATAGCGGTGTGATGGCTTGAGCGTCGGGCCTGGACCAACGTTGCGAGCATCACCCCGACCTTCGTCAAAACCGCATTTGCCGCAGGGTCCGAAACGCTGCACGGAACGACAACTTCGGAGTGCTGAATCATTTAACTTCTGGCGTTAGCTAGCCGGTTGCCGTGCCTCATTCCATCGAATCACCTCTGCGCATCAATCCAGCGAAACTGCTCGCGACTGCTTTATTGGCGGTCGAAACTACGAGACGGCGAATTTTCGCCGCATCGAAACCCGCTCACCGTTGCAAAGGACCACTCAATGCAACTTCGCACGCTACGTTACTTTCAGGAACTCGCCCACAGTTCGTCGTTACGCAAGGCATCCGAGCGGCTGCACGTCGCGCCGAGCGCGATCAGCCGGCAGATCGAACAACTCGAGCACTACTTCGGAGTCGCGCTGCTGGAACGCGGACCACGCGGTATCAGCCTGACGATCGAAGGGGAGTTTCTCGCGGAACGTGTGGAGTTCATGCTGCGGGAGTTCGATCAGGTACGCACGCTGATTGCCGACCGGCACAAGCTCGAAGTCGGCTCGGTGTCGGTGTATGCATCGGAGGGCGTGGTGTCGGGGTTGCTCGCGCCCGTGCTTGCGGAGTTCGCGCGCCACTACCCCAAGATCCGCTTCAATATCGTCATCGCGAGTGCGCAACGCACACTGGAAGCGCTATGCAGCGGTGAGGCCGACATCGGTCTCGGTTTCTATCTGCCCAAACGCGCCGACGTCGAGGTGCATGCGCACTGCGAGCTTTGGCATCGCGTGCTGGTGTCGCCGCATCATGCGTTCAGCCAGCGCGAGAGTGTCACGCTCGCCGATCTCGTCGACCAGCCCCTCGCGATTCCCGACTCCGCGTTTGGCGTGCGGCAAGCACTCGATCGCGTGGCGAAAGCGAGCGGGATCACGTTGAATCCGTCCTTCACCACCTGCTCGCTGGAGACGCAAAAAGCGCTCGCGCGACAAGGCGCGGCGCTCCTGATCCTGCCGCAATTCGCTCTCGACGAAACCGGCTGCGAAGACGGCCTGCACGCCGTCACCATCACCGATCCCGACCTACGCCAGATCCGCGTCGAATTGTGCGTGTACCGCTACCGTCCCACATCGATTGCTGTACGCAAGTGCCTCGACATGCTGCAAACAGCGATGGCGCGATACACGTCCGCGGTCCATCCCACGGCCGAAGCTGCGCCATCGCCGTAAGCGAAACGTGACTCAGAACCGGACGATCAGGCCCGTTCCCAGGGCCAGTTGAGTCTGGCCGGGCGCGGTGGTCGTATAGTTGTTGACGCCGAAATCGCTGCCGCCGCCGTTGATCATGTAACCGCCGGTGAGGTAGACGGTCGTGCGTTTCGACAGCCAGTAAAGCGCGGTGGCGTTGAAAAGCGTCGGACGTCCCGCCTCGTGCTGGTAGTAATAACGCCCACCTTCGAGCACGAGCTTGAACGCAGGGTTCGGCATGTAGGAAGCGGCGAGCCAGTAGAGGTTGCCGTCCGGCGATGCCTGCAACGAACCGCGCACCGCCACCGCGCCGCCCGAGACCACGACCGTGTTGAAGCCGTAGCGCGCCACCGCGCTCGCCCGTCGATCAACGAGGTTCGACTGGTCGGCGGTTGCGGTCACCGTGCCGCGGACCTCTTCATACCCTACACGCGCCGAGAAATTGCCGATCACATATTCCGTTGCCGCGCCCCAGTAACGCCCCGCTGCCGAGTTGCCCGCGATCTGCTGGCCGAAGCTGTACATCGCCTCGACGTTCAGTCCGCTCATGTCCGGCGACAGGTACTTGACCGAGTTGTTGAGCCGCACTGTCGCCGAGGGAATCATGTTCAGCGAGAAGATGGAGTAGTTGTTGAAGAGCGTCGGCTCATAGAACACCGTCTTGTCGTACTGCACGCTGTATTGGCGCCCGGCCGTGAACGTACCGTAACGCCCATTGAGCCCGACCAGCGCAATCCGGTTGAACAACGTATCGGACGACGCCAGCGTCCCGTTGCTCAGCGAAAACCCGTTCTCCAGGTTGAAGATCGCATGCCAGCCGCCACCCAGATCCTCACTGCCGCGCAGCCCGAAGCGCGACGGATAGGACGTGCCCGCGTTAGTCGAAGTGACCGTCGAATCGCCCGCTGCATTCGCGTGCGTCTTGTACTGCAGGCCGGCGTCCAGCAGCCCGTACAGCGTCACGGAACTCTGCGCGTGCACAGCCCCGCTGCCAAGTCCGCCAGCCAGCGCGGCGAGTCCCAGACGCGTGAATTTCCCCTTGCGTTTCAGTTTCATGTCGATGCCTTAGCGTGTGGTGATGTAACCGTTATTGCCCGGCGCGAGCCGGTTTCGTCTCGGCGGCCATGAAACCCGCGCCGATGCAGATAGCGTTCGCCGCGAGCAGATACGCGACAGGAGACATGGGGTTCCCGGTGGTCCCGATAAGCCAGGTGATGATCAGTTGCGCCGTGCCGCCGAACACCGACACCGCGACGGCATAGACGATCGAGAAACCGGTGGAGCGCACGCGCGAAGGGAAGCTCTCGACGATCAACACGATCAGCGCCGCGCCGCTCATGCCGTGCAGCGCCGAGAGGACCGTGATGGTGCTGAGGAAAACCAGCGGCGTCGGATGAGACACGATCAGGTTGAGCGCAGGAAAGATCAGCGCGAGCAGCAGGACGCGCGGCCAGATCAGCACGGCGCGACGGCCCAAGCGGTCGCACAGCCGTCCTCCGATGACGGCGAACACCGCGAGTGCAGCGCCGGTGACAAGCGTCGCGAGCATCGCCACGCGACCCGGCAGATGCAGCTCGGTGAGCGCGAAGGTCGTCATGTAGTTGAGGAAGTACTGCGTGATCGTGCTGCCGAGCAGGATTAGCAAGCCGATGACAATCGGCCGCCGGTGCGACGTGTTGAGTTCGCGGAGAATCTCGCGCGTGGAGGTGGGCGCGTCGTGTTCCTGGATCGTGTCGGCGAGCCGCCTGCGGATATAGATGCCGACCGGCAGGACCAGCAGGCCGAACACGAAGGGCACGCGCCAGCCCCACGCGTTGAGCGCCTGCTCGGGCAGCGCTACGGCGAGCCCGTAACCCGTCAGACCGGCTGCCACTGCCGCGAAACCTTGTGTCGCGACTTGCCAGCACGCATAGGAGCCACGTCGGTCCAGCGGCGCGGACTCGAGGATGTAGGTGGTCGCGGGACCGGCCTCGCCGCCCCACGCGAGCCCCTGCACCAGCCGCGTCACGACCAGCAGGATGGGCGCGGCGATCCCAAGCGTTTCATAACCCGGCAACACCGCGATCGCACCGGTGCCTACCGCCATCAGTACGAGCGTGAGCATCATCGCGGGCTTGCGTCCCGCGCGGTCGGCATAAGCGCCGATCAGCACGGCACCGAGCGGCCTGACGACAAATCCAAGCCCGAACACCGACACCGAAAGCAGCAGGCTGACGAACGGGCTCTTCGCCGGAAAGAACGTGTGGCCGATCATTACGGCGAAGGTCGCATAAGTGCCGAAGTCGAAGAACTCGACCGCGTTGCCCAGCGCAACCGCCACCACATTGCGGCGTGCGCTCGCGGCATCGGGGCGCGCACCGACAGGGCTGACCTCGTCGCCGGTATAGGTTGTCTGGATCGAATCTGACATGACATGTCCTTCGTTAAAAACAAACATGGCCAGCCGGCCGCACGCAGCGAAGCGCTGCGGCCGGAGGGGCGCATCGGGCGAACATCGAAACGGAATGCGAGGTGCTTTTTACAGGGCGCTGCGTGAGCCCATCAAGAGCGCGTCAATGGGGCGGTGCGGGCCAGTGCGGCGCGGCGGGCCGCCAGCCCTCATAGGCCTTGCCAAGCTGAAGCACGCGGAGATCGGAAAAGCGCGGGCCGACAATCTGCAAACCGATCGGCATGCCGCCCGCCGTGAAGCCGCAATTGACCGACAACGCCGGCTGCTCGCCCATGTTCCAGGGGACCGTGAACGCGATGTGTTCGAACGGACGGCGCGGGTCGTTGGTGGGGCTTGCCCACTCGGCGAAATAACCGCCAATAGGATTGACGGGCGATAACACCGCGTCGACGTGCTGGAACAGCCGCGCGGTCGTCGCGCGCATCTCGAAGGTCTGGCCGAAACCGCGCACCGCCTCCACGCCCGACACGTTCACACCCTGCCCCGCCCATTCGACGATATAAGGCAGCACGCGCGCGCGCTCGGTCTCGGTCAGGCGCTCCAGTTCGCCCCAGAGCCGCGCTTGCCAGAAGCGGTCGAGGCCATCGAGCATCGCGCGGTCGAGCACCGGGGCCACCGGCACGATCTCCGCACCGTGCGCCGCGAACAGATCCGCTGCCGCGCGCACCGCCGCCGCGATCTCGGGCTCAGGGTCGAGGCCGCAACCGGCATCGAGCATCAGGCCGATGCGCAAGCCACGCACATCGGCGGGCTCGATCGTCCAGTCGACGGGCTCGGGCGGCAGGCTCGTCGCGTCACGCCAGTCGGGCAGCGAGAGGAATTGCATGAGAAGCGCGGCGTCGTCGACGGTGCGCGTCATCGGACCGGCGCAGCGGCCGGTGTAATACGGATCGATCGGAATGCGTCCATGCGATGGTTTGAATCCCGCCAGCCCGCACCAGCCGGCCGGCAGCCGCACCGATCCGCCGATGTCCGTGCCGACGTGCAGCGGCCCGTAGCCGGCCGCTGCTGCGGCCGCAGCACCGCAACTCGAGCCGCCCGGATTCATCGCGAGTTGCCACGGATTGCGGGTGACGCCGTGCAAGCTCGACAGTCCCGACGACAACATGCCGAAATCCGGCGCCGTGGTCTTACCCAGGATTACTGCGCCGGCCTCGCGCATGCGTGCGGCGACCGGCGAATCGGCGCTGGCCGGCTGCGGCCTCGATCCCGCGGAACCCTGCGGCACGAGGTCGCCTTCGGTCGCGATCATTTCCTTGAGCGTCACCGGCACGCCGTCGATTGTGCTGAGCGGGGCGCTCTCGGCCCAGCGCCGTGTGGAGGCTTGCGCCTGACGGCGCGCTGCATCGGGATTGAACGCGTAGAGCGCATTCACATGCGGCTCCCAGCGGGCAACGTGCGCCAGTACATCCTCGATGTAGTCCACCGGCGTGAGGGTTTTAGCGGCGAAGCGCGCGGCAACTTCCCGCGCACTGAGATCGTGCAACTCTGTCATGGTCGTCTGGCTCGTCGTAGTTCGAAGTGCTGGTTCTATCGGCGCCCGATGGCGCTGACCGAACCGTTGCAGCGACAGTAACCGCGCAAAAATTTCGACTGATAGCGCGATTTGTGCCGAACGGTGAGCACTTTTTTAGAACACTGACGATGCACGACTCCCAGGTTCGCTGCCTGCATTCGCACTTTGCCGCCCCGATCCGAGCGGTTATATTCCTTGTTCCCTTCAGGCTTCCCTTCAGGCAGCGCCGTGAACGGCGTACCCTGTTCTTCCCATGCTCTTGTGCTTTGACCATGCCCGAATCCGCTCCGGTTTTAGAAACCGAACGCCTTGTCCTCCGTCCTCCGCAATGCAGCGACTTCGACGACATCTTCACCATGTGGTCCGACATCAAGGTCGTGCGCCACGTCACCGGTAACGCCTTCACGAAGGAAGAAGCGTGGGCGCGCCTGCTTCGAAGCGTGGGGCATTGGACGTTGATGGGATTCGGCTACTGGGTGGTCAGCGAGAAGCACAGCGGGAAGTTCCTGGGCGAAGTCGGCTTCGGGCAATACAAGCGCGGTATCGACCCGGCATTCGATGAAGCGCCGGAGATCGGCTGGATGCTGACAGTGTCGTCGCAAGGACAGGGTTACGCGACTGAAGCCGTACGCGCTGCGTTGCAGTGGGCAGATACACGCTGGCCCGAAGCCGAGGTGGTCTGCATCATCTCGCCGGAGAACGCCGCCTCGCTTGCGCTAGCCAGGAAATGCGCTTTCGCGCAAAGCCGTACGACGTCTTACAAAGGCAAGCCAACGGTAGTGTTCGAGCGCAAGGCACACTCGGCGCCTTAACGTTAAAGCCCTTCCAGGAAGTCTTTTTTGATCGACTTGGAGTAGGCCGAACACGCAACGTGGGCGGCATTGGCCGCGGCGTTCACCATCACGCTGGCATCGACCGGCTTGCAAAGCGACACGATGATCGGCGGCGGAACAGGTTTCAGCGGCAGCTCGACAAACTCGCCGCTTTGCAGTTCCTTGGCGACGAAAAGACTGGGAATACCCGCGACGCCATACCCGTCGCGCACCAGTTGAACGATCGCCGCCACCGACGGCGAGCATGTAATGCGCGTCTGTTCCGGCCGCATGTTCTCCTGCCGCGCAAGCGTATGCACAATGCTCTCCAGTGCTACTTGGGGTGCCGTGCCACGGCCGAACGTAACAATAGGCCGCTGCAAAACGCGCAGCGCAAGTCCTGCCGCGCGTCGTGACAACAGCCCGCGTCGCGCGATCCAGCGCACCGGATAACTCGCAATCGCACTCGATGCGATCTTGGTGCTGTCGATCCCTTCCACGCGGATGACGAGATCGAGCTCGCCGCTCAGCAAACGGCGCTGCAGCACCGAACTCGAATCGACGGTGAGATCGACATCGAGCTTCGGATAGTTCGCGTTGAGATATGTGATGTAGTGCGAAAGCCAGCTATGGACAACCGTTTCGATCACTCCCAGCCGCAGCTTGCCGCCCACCACCACTTCCTGACCCGCCGCCTCGCGCAACGCACGGGCGGCGTCCACCACGTTCCTCGCGAGCCCGAGCAGGCTCTGCCCCGCCGTCGTCAAGCGGAAGGCCGTTGAAGAACGATCGACCAGCTCGGTCTTCAACTCGTCCTCGAGCGACTTGATGCGTAGCGAGATCGTCGCGGGCGTGGCGTGCAGGACACGCGCTGTCGCCCGAAAACTTTCGAGCTCGGCCAGCGTCACGAAGGTCTCGAGGAAGCGTGTATTCATGCAGGCGTCAGCCGGAATGACTGCATGGCCTCGCCAAGACGAAGCGCCTGGTCGTTCATCGAACTCGCCGCGGCGGCCGCTTGCTCCACCAGCGCCGCGTTCTGTTGCGTGGTGCCGTCCATCTGCGCGATGGCCCGGTTGACCTCTTCAATGCCCACGCTCTGCTGGTTCGACGCCGTTGCAATGTCTTCGACAATCGTCGTCACGCGTTTGACCGCCGTAACGATATCGGCCATTGCCTTGCCTGCGTTTTCGGCGAGCCCCGCGCCGTTTTCGATCTGCGTCAGCGAGGCATCGACCAGCACGCGGATCTCTTTTGCCGCGGCCGCGCTGCGTTGCGCGAGGCTGCGCACTTCGCCTGCCACCACGGCAAAACCACGGCCGTTTTCACCGGCGCGCGCCGCTTCCACTGCGGCGTTCAGCGCGAGAATATTTGTCTGGAACGCGATCCCGTCGATAACCGATGTGATCTCCGCGACCTGCTTCGAACTCGTTGCGATGGCGCGCACGTTCTCGACCACATCACCCACCACGCTACCGCCCCGCACGGCTTGCGCCGATGCGCTTGCCGCCACCTGACTCGCTTGCGACGCGTTCTCGGCATTCGCCTTCACGGTGGAGGTGATCTCGTCCATCGCGGCCGCGGTCTCTTGAAGTGAGGCCGCCTGCTGCTCGGTGCGGCTCGACAGATCCGCGTTGCCGGTGGCAATTTCCGCTGCAGCGAGCTTGATGGCGTCGGCGGCATCCTTCACGCGCGATACCGTGCCCGCCAGACTGTCGCGTGTATATGCAATGGCCGAGATGACGCTCTCCGTATCGCCGGCCGTCACGTCGATGCGCCCCGTCAGATCGCCCGATGCAATCTGCCGCGCCAGTTCCGCAGCGGCGGCAGGTTCACCGCCGAGCGAGCGGCGCACGCTCTTGATCGCCAGCGACGCGAACAGCGAAATCGCCGCGCCGAGCGCGAACAGCATCAGAAACGAATGCCAGAGCGTGCGGTAGAACGCGGCCTGGATATCGTCCTGGTACGTGCCGGCAATCAGGTCCCAGTTCCACGGCTGATAGCGCTTCGTATAACCCAGCTTTGAGCTCGGTTCGGTCTCGCCCGGCTTAGGCCACCAATACTCGAGAAAGCCCCCGCCTTCCGGCGAACCGCCGGCCGCGGCGATGGCCTTGTAGAGCGCGTTGCCCTTCGCATCCTTCCAGTCCGACATGTCCTTGCCATTCAGCTTCGGGCTGATGGGATGCGTGACCATGACCGAATTCGCCCCGACGATGGTCACATAACCGCCGCCGTCATACCGCAGGTCGCCGATCCGCGCGATCGCTTCCTGCTTCGCGGCGTCGGCGGACATCTTGCCGCTTTGCGCGAGTTTGTCGAGGCCGGCAGCAATGGAATACGACATCGCAACAATATCGCCCAGGTCGCGGTGACGCTCGGACAATTGCAAATCGCGCGTCTGGTAAGCGTGCCAGACAGTCAGCGTCAGAAGGCCGAGCCACGAAAGAATCAGCGGCATCCATAACTTCTGGCGCAAGGACAGACGGTTCATTTTTGTTTTCCAATTGAAAGGATCTGCGAACGAGAGAGGCGCAGGAGAACGAGCCCGCGGTTTCGCTTATCGGCAGCCTGGAGGAATTATTAACTCCGCCAAAAAAACACGTCTGCGCAATCGATCCTTTTTGCAGGGTGTTTGTGAGCGGCCAATGCATTCTGGTTCGTCTGCATTTGCGCGGTAAAACACCATGGACAAAGGCATATAGCCTTGCCTGGCGTTCATTCACCAAGCCAGTCGCGCTAGGCCGACTACGTGAAAACCCCCACGAATCTGTTAAGAAAACCTTAACGCATGCGAGCGGAATAACTCGCTGGCGCAGCTATTTTTGCACCCCTAACCTGCATC
>Ga0255336_101136_pt1 | contig 23163 bp, 21 predicted proteins | sample MeOH1_35cm_T3_17_FD_189102 | JGI IMG/M metagenome (GOLD analysis project Ga0255336, IMG submission 189102) | Sandy soil microbial communities from University of British Columbia, Vancouver, Canada - MeOH1_35cm_T3_179 | ecosystem: Engineered > Artificial ecosystem > Sand microcosm > Unclassified ...
GAACTGCTGAATGAAGATCCCAACTTCGCGCAATGGTGCCGCGCAAAGGGCTTCGATACTTTCAGTTGCATCGGACCCGCGATCCAGCGCGATTTCGACTGGCGCAACGCTCACGTCGTGACGCGGCTCGATGACGTCGAACGGCAGAACTATCCGCTCGCGGACATGATCTTTTCGCCAGCGGAACAGGTAAGCCTGATTTCGCAAGACATGACGCTGATGCCCGGCGATGTGATCGCGTGCGGCACATCGATAGGCATCGGTTCGATCAAGGACGGTTCGACGGTCGAGGTGTCCATCGAAGGAATTGGCGTGCTGTCGAACACTTTGTCTAACGGGGCCTGACATGGCGATGACCATTGCGGTGCCGCGCGAAATCCGCGCGGGGGAACGACGCGTTGCAGCGACGCCCGAAACTGTCGGTCAATTGTTGAAGCTCGGCTTCGCGGTGAATGTGGAAGCAGAAGCGGGGCTGCGCGCATCGTTCGATGACGACGCGTATCGCGCAGCAGGCGCACAAGTCATCAGCGACACGCGCGCGTTATGGGCCGATGCCGACATCGTGGTCAAGGTGCGCGCACCCGAGTTTCATTCTGCGCTGGGCGCTGATGAAGCCACGTTGCTGAAAAAAGGCGCAACGCTGATCAGCTTTATCTGGCCCGCGCAGAATGCGGCGCTGCTCGACCTACTCGCGGCCGGCGGCACGAACGTCATGGCGATGGATTGCGTGCCGCGCATCTCGCGCGCGCAGAAGCTAGATGCGCTGAGCTCGATGGCGAACATGGCCGGGTATCGCGCGGTGATTGAAGCGGCGCAGTACTTCGGACGCGTGTTCACCGGGCAGATCACCGCCGCCGGCAAGATGCCGCCCGCGAAAGTGATGGTGATCGGCGCGGGCGTGGCGGGCCTCGCGGCTATCGGCGCGGCGCGTGGTTTGGGCGCGATCGTGCGCGCCTTCGATACCCGTCCCGAGGTCGAGCAGCAGGTAGAAAGCATGGGCGCGGAGTTCCTCAAACTGGACATTGAGGAAGAAGGCAGCGGGGGCGGCGGCTACGCAAAGCAGATGAGCGCGGAGTTCATCGCGGCAGAGATGGCGCTGTTCGCGGCGCAGGCGAAGGACGTCGACATCATCATCACGACCGCACTGATTCCGGGCAAGCCCGCGCCGAAGTTGATCACGGCGGCGATGGTCGCCGAGATGCGGGCGGGCAGCGTGATCGTCGACATGGCCGCTGAGCAGGGCGGCAATTGCGAACTGACGCAGCCCGGCGAGGTGGTGTTGGTCAAGGGCGTGTCGATAGTCGGCTACACCGACCTGCCGAGCCGGATGGCGACGCAGTCGAGTCAGCTCTACGGGACGAATGTCCGCCATCTGCTCACGGATCTGACGCCGCAGAAAGACGGCGTGGCGCGCATTGATATGGATGACGATGTCATGCGCGGCGCGACAGTCGTGTACGAAGGCGCTGTGAGCTGGCCGCCACCGCCCCCGAAACAAGCCGCAATCGCTGCCCATCGGCCGGCGCCCGCGAAGCCTGCTGCAACACCGGTCGATTTAGACAGACAAGCCGCTGCGGCGCGTCGATCGAGGTTCACATCGGTCGTGCTGCTGGCCGTCGCCGCGTTGGCGCTGCTCGCACTCGGCGCGGTCGCGCCGCCTGCGTTCGTCGCGCATCTGACCGTTTTCGTGCTGGCGGTGTTCGTCGGTTATCAGGTGGTCTGGAACGTGACGCCGGCTTTGCACACGCCGCTTATGAGCGTGACCAATGCCATCAGCGGGATCATCGTGATCGGCGCGCTGCTGCAACTCGGCACACCCGACGCACTGGTGACGGTGCTGGGCGGAATCGCGTTGCTGGTTGCCACGATCAACATCGCAGGCGGGTTCCTCGTGACCCAACGCATGTTGAAAATGTTTCAGCGCAATTAAGGAGAACCCATGCTGAACGGAATTGGCAACATCGCGTATTTAGGCGCGGCCACGCTGTTTATCCTGAGCTTGCGCGGACTGAGTCATCCGAGCACCGCGCGTCTCGGCAATCTGTATGGCGTGGCCGGCATGCTGATCGCGGTCGTGGCGACGCTGCTCATCGCGCAAGGCGCAGGGCTCGCAGTCGTGCTGGCCGCAGCGGTTGTCGGCGCCGCGGTGGGCGCCGTGCTTGCACGACGCGTCGAGATGACACAGATGCCGCAACTGGTCGCTATCCTGCATAGCTTTGTCGGACTGGCGGCAGTGCTGATCGGTTTCACCAACTATCTGATGCCGGCCGGCGGTCTCGCCGGCGCGGAGCGGGTGATCCATCTATCCGAGATTTATCTCGGTGTCTTTATCGGCACGATCACGTTCACGGGGTCGATCGTCGCGTTCCTGAAGCTCCAAGGCACGATCAGCGGCAAGCCGCTGGTGATACCCGCTCGGCACATGCTGAACCTTGCCGTGCTGCTGTTATGCGTTGCGATTGCTTACCGCTTCCTCAACGCAACGGCCAGTGCCGATGGCATTACCGCGTTGCTCGTCATGATCGTGCTCGCGGCGGTGCTCGGTGTGCATCTGGTGATGGCTATCGGCGGCGCGGACATGCCGGTCGTTGTGTCGATGCTGAACAGCTACTCCGGGTGGGCGGCCGCTGCCACGGGTTTCATGTTGAGCAACGACCTGTTGATCACGACCGGCGCGCTTGTCGGATCAAGCGGCGCGATTCTCAGCTACATCATGTGCCGCGCGATGAACCGGAGTTTCGTGTCGGTGATTCTGGGCGGCTTCGGTGCGGCAAGCGGGACGAGTTCGGCGGACGTGAGCGGGGAGGTGGTGGCGACCAGCGTAGATGAAGTCTGCACGATTTTGCGCGATGCGTCCGAGGTCATCATTGTGCCGGGTTATGGCATGGCCGTGGCTCAGGCGCAGACGACCATCAGCGAAATCACGCGCAAGCTCGAGGGCTTGGGAGTACGGGTTCGATTCGGCATTCATCCGGTCGCCGGACGCTTGCCGGGACACATGAACGTGCTGCTCGCCGAAGCGAAAGTGCCCTACGACATCGTGCTCGAAATGGATGAGATCAACGAAGATTTCCACACCACGGACGTGGTGCTCGTGATCGGTGCAAACGACATCGTGAACCCGGGCGCGCTCGAAGATCCGGGCAGTCCGATTGCCGGCATGCCGGTGCTCGAAGTGTGGAAAGCGCGTACGGTTGTCGTATCCAAGCGCAGCATGGCGACCGGCTATGCGGGCGTGGACAACCCGCTTTTCTACAAGGACAACACCCGGATGCTGTTCGGCGATGCGAAGGGCAGCGTCGATGCATTGCTCCGGCAGCTCTCCGCTGCGGCTTAGGCCGTCCGCCATCCCTTTACACGACCGATTACTCATGATCCGCCCACGCAAAGCAAAGATCGTCGCGACCCTCGGCCCCGCGACTTCCGATCTCGATACGATCACGCAACTCTTCAACGCCGGCGCCGATGTGTTCCGGCTGAACTTCAGCCATGGATCGCACGAGGATCACAAGCGGCGATATGACATGGTGCGCGAGGTGGAACGTGCCTCAGGCCGCCCCATTTCGATACTCGCCGATATGCAGGGACCGAAGCTGCGCGTCGGTCCGTTCGCCGCCGGCAAGGCGATGCTTGCCGAAGGCGCCGAGTTTTCACTCGACAAAAACCCCGAGCCCGGCGATGTCGATCGCGTCTACTTGCCGCATCCGGAGCTGTTCGAAGTGGTCGCGGCGGGCCAGTCGCTGCTGCTCGATGACGGCAAGCTGCGCCTCGAAGTGCTCGAGAACAACGGCGAGCGCATTCGCACTCGCGTGATGCATGGCGGAGTTTTATCGGATCGAAAAGGGGTGAATGTTCCAGACACGATCCTGCCGATTCCCGTGCTGACCCAGAAGGACAGGATCGATCTGGAATTCGCGTTGTCGCTCGGTGCCGACTGGATTGCGCTGTCATTCGTGCAGCGTCCCGAGGATCTGATCGATGCACGCGCGCTCATCGGCGATCGCGCCGGGCTTATGGTCAAGCTCGAAAAGCCTGCGGCGCTCGACCGGCTCGATGAGATCGTGCAGGCATCCGACTCCGTGATGGTCGCGCGCGGTGACTTGGGCGTCGAGCTGCCGCCCGAGCGAGTGCCGGGCGTGCAGAAACGGATCCTCCGGTCATGCCGCAGCCATGGCAAGCCGGTGATCATCGCGACTCAGATGCTTGAATCGATGATCTCCGCGCCCGTACCCACGCGCGCCGAGGCGTCGGACGTGGCGACCGCGATTTACGATGGCGCCGACGCCGTCATGCTCTCCGCGGAATCGGCCAGCGGCGCTTTCCCCGCGCAGGCCGTGGCGATGATGGATCGGATCATCAAGGAGGTGGAACATGATCCGCTGTATCGGAGCCTGATCGATGCCCAGCATGAACTGCCGCTGAACACACCGGGCGACGCAATCTGCGCCGCGCTGCGCGATGTGGCGCAGACCATCGCGGCGGTTGTGACGGTTACCTACACCACTTCAGGACATACCAGCTTGCGGGCCGCCCGCCAGCGTCCGGTCGCGCCGATTCTCAGCATCACGCCGAAGCTCTCGACGGCGCGGCGTCTCGCGCTAGTTTGGGGCGTGCATTCCACGGTCAGCCCCGACATTGAATCCGTTGATGAGATGGTGAGCGCCGCGTGCGGCATTGCCGCGCGACAGGGCTTTGCCAATCCGGGCGATCAGGTGGCGATCGCTGCAGGTATGCCGTTCGGCGAGTCGGGTACGACCAATTTGCTGCGAATTGCAAGAGTCTGAGACTTGGAAGCTGTACGCAAGCATTCTGCCCGACAGTACGAGCGCGGTTTTACATGTCGCAATAAGGAGGCCCTGTTATGCAGTGAGCAGTGTGCGTCAGCTTGTGGATAACCGATAGCTAATACGACTCATTAAAAAGTTTAACTATTGCTAATGGCTCAGGCTGCCCATCATGACTCCGGGCCCCGACTTGTAGTCCACGGCTGAACATTTGGAAAACGAGAGTATGGAACCAGGCAACCCATCGATCGTTATTTGAACCAGCACCCACTGTCGGTGTTCGGGGCATGGCACCTAATGGTTTTAATGCTTTCCATTCGCAAAGGTTTTGACGCATGCGGACGCATCCTGAAGTCTTGAAACCGGCTGCGCAGACCGTGGCCAGCGGGCTAGAGACGTTGCTTAAGGCAGCCGGGGGCTTCGAGCCGGGCGCCATTGAGTGCGCCGACACGTTGTCTGCTGTCCGCGAAGCGCATTCCCACACGAGCTCACCGGCAACCGGTTTCAAGCGCCGTGAGTGTGCCGCGTAGTAGGCAAACGTTTTTATCAGGCAAACAACAAGTCAATAAACGGAGACAGAACACGTGGCACGGACTGACACATCCTTCAGCGGCTACACGGCAAGGCGGCATAACCGCTGGGTTCAACTAGCGGCCGGCATCGTCTGCATGGGCCTGATCGCCAACCTTCAATACGCGTGGACCCTCTTTGTCGTGCCGATGGACGCCAAACATCACTGGGGGCAAGCCGCCATCCAGTTGGCCTTTTCGATTTTCATCATCACCGAGACCTGGCTGGTGCCCGTCGAAGGCTGGCTGGTCGACAAATTCGGTCCTCGCCCGGTCGTGATCGGCGGCTCGGCCTGCGCAGCGTTGGGCTGGGTCCTCGACGCCTACGCGCCCAGTCTGCCGGTGCTCTACGTCGCCGCAGTGATTGCCGGTATCGGAGCAGGATGCGTGTACGGCACCTGTGTGGGCACGGCACTCAAGTGGTTCCCCGACAAACGCGGACTGGCCGCCGGCCTGACTGCGGCGGGTTTCGGCGCGGGCGCCGCGCTCACGGTGATCCCGATCTCCAACATGATCCAGAGATCTGGCTACCAGCATGCGTTTGTATTTTTCGGTCTGTTCCAGGGCGCTTGTATCCTGCTGCTCGCGACTTTGCTGGTACGGCCGAAACCACCGGCACATGCGGCCGGAGCGAAGCGGATCGTCGCGACCAAGACCGATTACACAACGAAGCAGATGGTCCGCACGCCACTTTTTTGGGTGATGTACGCCATGTTCGTGTGCGTCGCGGCCGGCGGCATCATTGCCACGGCGCAGATCGGTCCGATCGCGAAAGAGTATGGCTTTGCGGCGATGCCAGTCAGTGTGCTGAGCGTGACGTTGCCGCTGCTGACAATGACGCTGTCGATCAACAATATATGCAACGGCTTCACGCGCCCGCTATGCGGTTTCATCTCCGACCGGATCGGCCGCGAGAACACCATGTTCATGACGTTTCTGGGCGAAGGCCTGGCGCTGTTGGGGTTGATGCACTTCGGTCATAACCCCTACCTGTTCATGATGTTTTCCGGGCTTGTGTTCATGTGCTACGGCGATATCTTCTCGAACTTTCCGGCAACCTGCGCCGACACATTCGGTGGCAAATATGCAGCGGGCAACGCAGGTACGCTTTATACCGCCAAAGGGACCGCCGCCATGATGGTGCCGGTAGCTTCGCTGCTGTCCGCGCACGGCGGATGGAACACGGTTTTCGTGTTCGTCGCGTGCACTTCGATGATGGCTGGCGTAGCGGCGAAGTTAATCCTGGCGCCGATGCGACGCCGCTGGATTCTCAACTCCGCCAGGCAAAGCGCGATCGTGGACTCCGGCAGTCAATCGTCGCCTGTCGTCTCGCATGATTGAGCGCCGCGCAATGAGGACCTGTTTGGACTTGGTAAGCCCGCAATGCGATAGCTGACAAGACGCGAAAACATTCTGGGCGGTCATGCCGGCACTAAACGGGACAAGAAAGCATCGCGCCTTTGAAGCCGGCCGGCTTTTCGCTTCAGGCCGGCTTCAGGAATTCAACCGCACACCCACTGCACCGGTCACTGAAGTCCCAGCGCTGCACGCAATTCGTCGCGCGCGGCGGTCATATCTGCATTGAATTTCGGATTACGCATCAGCGCTGCTGCCACCACCGTTCCGTCGAGCCGGCCCGCTTCGGTATCGGTCGGGTAATGAACGCCGTCGACAATGCGGTTTTCGCCGTATTGCCGGCCGCGCGCAAATAGCTCGGCACGCTTCTCGGGCACCATGCTTGCAAGCAGGATCGCGTCCAGGTATCCCATCGTCGCGTGACCGCTGGGGTACGCGCGATAGTAGGCCTTCTGCTTCGTCGGAACGGTCGGATGCACTTCACTCGAGACAACGAACGGACGCGCACGCCTGAAGTGCGTTTTAGCGTTCGACGCAATCATCTCGGCGTCCAGATTGGCCGCCTTGAACAACCTCGCCGTCTTTGGAAGATTCTCGTCTTTGAAGCGCGGCCCGAGTACATCGCCGAAGCGGAAAACGGACTCGTCGAGATCGGCGATGCCGGCAGCCACTTCCTGAGGGGTTCGTTCACGTTGCACCCTGAGCACCTCGGCCAGATCGCGCTGCTGGTCGGCCGACTGTGGCGCCGGCGGCGGTGCGAGAAGTACGCTCAGATCGACGTCTTCAGACGACAAGTACGCGCCCTGCTCCGCGCGAGCAAACAAACTCGTCGTGCCAAGCGAAACAGCGGATACAGCGATGAAGGCGCGCACTGCCATTTGACTGATTGTCATTTTTAGCTTTTCTTCCATGGAGAGAATGAAGTGGTGATGCCGACACCCAAGACGGGTCAGTCGGCGTTTGAGAAATCGAATGTCTGTTCGACCGTCACAGCGTCATCGCCGTTTGTGCGGCATTGGTACCGGAGCATCGCGCGCCGTACCGATTCATCGAATACGCGCGGGGGCTGGGACTGAACAATGTCCACGTTGACCACGCGACCAGCGCGAATGGTCGCGCGTGCAACGACGCGGCCAACGATGCCTTCGGCCACCGCCTTCGGAGGAACCTCTGGCTTCGTTTGCACCGGGCACTCGATCGCGACGTCCGCGGGAGCGGAAGAGCCGTGTGCCGCCGGCCCCAGCGACGGTGCCGGGCTTGGCGACACGGCCGTCGTCTGCGTGGGTGCTGGTGCAGGTGCGGCCACGACTGGGGCTGCATCCGTGTGTGGCATCGCTTGCCGCACCGGGGGCGGCGCGACGCGTGGAGGCGCAGGCTTGGGCGGCGTGCGCGGCATCAGGTGCTTGACGATCTTGTTGATGACCGGTGGCGGCGGGGGAGGCGGCGGAGGTTTTGGGGCAACGATGCTCGCCTCCATGACCGGTCGCGGTTTTTCCGGTTGCGGTTGCGTTCGCGGCGCGTGCAGCGCCGCAGCAATAATCACCGCCTCGATCGCCAGCCCGGCAATCAACGCTATCGTCAAGGACTTGTAGTCGTTGTCCGATGCCTGCGCGTGAGCGCGCCTGACTCCAGCCGGCGTACGCGATTCAATTTGGCTCACTGTGTTTACCATCGCCGATCAGGATGCGTTTGCCGACAGACCCACCGCGCTGATTCCAACGGAACGAGCAACGTCCATTGCCTTGACGATGGCCTGGTACGGCGTCCCCTGGTCGCCCGTGATGGTGACCGAGACCTTCTTGTGTTGTTCGAGCGCGCCGAGTTGGACCGCGAGCTCCTGCGCGGAAATCAACTGGTCCTGATAGTGCAATTGCCCATCCTTGCTCACGGCGACGGTCACGTCGGCGGCCTCGAGCGCAGCGGTTGTCGAAGAATCCGGCAGATGCAGCTTGAGCCCCGTTGCCATCACCATTTTCAGCATGACGAGCATGAAAAAGACCAGCAGGAACATCGTGATGTCGATCATCGGAATGATCTCGATCCGGGCGCCTTCTTCGCGGCCAAGATAGTGGGAGTGGTGATTTCGCATGATTCCGTCCTGTGTATCGATAACGTTACTTAAGTTACTTAAGCCACTTAAGCCGCGAGGTGTCTGACGAGCATCGACTTGATCAATTCCATTTGCAGCAATGCATTGCGCACGCGTTTGTTCAGGTAGTTCAGCAATGCCACGCCGACGATGGCGATCGTCAGGCCAGCCGCGGTCGCGATGAGCGCATGAGCGATGCCGCCCGACACTGCCATCGGGTTTCCGGTGCCGGAGGATCCAAGCACGTCGAACGAACTGATCATTCCCACGATCGTGCCGAACAAGCCCAGCAGCGGACCCAGCGTGACAGCCGTGTCCAGGACCCAGAGGCGTTTGTCGAGTCTGGGCATTTGCAACATGATCTCTTCATCGACCTCGCGCTCAAGCGCCGGCTCCGGCTTTCCGCGCGACGCGATCGCACGCTTCACCAGCGCACCATGGAGCGAACCATCGTACTGCGCAGCAAGTCTTTTCATCGCTTCGGGCGTGTTTAGCGCCAGGCCGTTGAGGTCATGCACGAGATGCCTGCCGACACGCACTGAGCGGACAAAGAACATCATCCGCTCGAGAATCACCATAATCGCGGCAAGAAACACGAGTGCCATCAAGGGAAGGAGTCCGAGAGACTGGACGGACAAGCTAACAAGGGTTTGCATCGTATCCCGCTATATATCAAAGATGAAACGTCATGGGACCAATGCAGCAATTGATGCCGCATTGATATCGAGAGTTGCGAATATGCCGTCGTGTCATACCTGCTCGAAGCGGCTTGCCGGCAAACCTATGGATTAGTCGAACCGTCCGGTCAATCCAATGAGCAAGGTCTTGCCGTAGGTTTCGCGCGTAAGAATGCGGTTACTCGATCCCTCGGTAATCGTCAGCGGGGTATCCAGCAGGTTCTTGGCCGCCACATACACGGAAAGGTTCTTGGTTACGGCGTACGACGCACCGAGGTCGAGCGTGAAACGCCGCTCGGTATATTGGTCGGTCGCAGCGCTATTGCCGACCAGCAGCAGGCTTCGGCCGACATAGTAGCCACCCAGGCGCACCGTGAAACGATTATTTTCCCAGTACAACTGAGCGTTGAAGGTATTGCGAGCGGTCGACGGAAGTGCGGAGGATTCTCCAGGACGAATCTGTCCGCTGGAACTGACATAGGTCCAGTTGAAGCTGGTGCCCAAGCCGCTCAAAATTCCCGGCAGCATGGTGTAGTGCTGGTCGTAGTCGAACTCGACACCGCGAGCCCGCGCCTTCGCGATGTTGGAGTAGCTGACAACCTGGGTAGGTGACCCCGCCAGTGCACCGAAAAGCGGGTCGTTTGCGGAAAATACCGTGGTGCGCGTATTGCCAACGATGTAGTTCGACAGCTCCTTATCGAACACGCCGAGCGACACAATGCCGCCATCGTTGAGATATTGCTCGATCGACAGATCGAAGTTCTGCGACACCGTAGGTTTCAGACTCGGATTTCCCTGCGTGACGGCAAAGAGACTCGTATCGATGGTCGCAGAAGGATTTGCCTGATTGAATCCCGGCCGCGCGATCGTGCTTGAATAGCTGGCACGTCCAATCAAGCTGGACGTGAATTCGTAGCGAGCCTGCAATGACGGGAAGAGGTTGGTGTAGTTGTTGCCGATCGAAATCGGGGTCGCCTTGGTCAGGTTGGCATCGGTTGCATAGCCGCTATATCTGGCGCGTGTTGCTTCCACGCGCAAGCCACCCAGCAGACTTAGCCTGCCGAAAGTCATCTGTTCCTGGGCGTAAGCGGCAAAGACGTTTTCGGTGTTTTGGCTCTGAGACGCAAGCGCTGAAAGCGGGTCGGTCGGGTTTTGCGTGAATCCAGCACCCGTGCCGTTGGCGAACAGGTTCGAGATGTAGCTTTGGCTGATGTTGTAGCCGTTCTGGTATTGGTTGTTGTAGAAACCGATCGGCGAACCTTCGATTGCCTGGCTCATATTGACGCCGGGCACAGTGGCTGAGTTATACGGACTGATCGTATGGGTGTTCGTGCGGAACCGTGCGTAGGCGCCAAACTTCAGCTCTTCTTCCGACGCGCCCGTGAGATGCGTCGGCAACGTGACGTTCGCGCCGCCAGACCACTCCTTCGTGAGGTAGGTCTGCGTGTTGTTTGTCAGTGAACTCAGCTTGTACAGGTTCGGGTCGAGCTGGTTCGCACCGCTTATCGAGTATCCGGGATACGCCAGGTTCTGCTGGTTGTTGTAGGTAATGGTTGCGCCTGGGGGCTTGGCCGAATACGTGGCCAACGTGTCGTATGGACGATAATCCTTACCCTGCGTGTACGCGACGTTATAGTCGATTTTTGCGCCGCCGCCCAGCGCGTTCTCGCCGCCCAATTGGAAGACATCGAGGCTGACCTGCTCCTGCATAAATCGAGCGGTCTTTTGGAAGCTCACCCCGGAGGTGATGCTGCCGTCTGCGTTTTGTGTCGGTGTTCCGGACATCTTGAAAACCTGCTGCTGGCGGTTGACGTCTTCGGTATAGCCGGAATGCAGATATCGGGCATACCAGCGGTCGTCCGCATCCGGCTGGTAAGCGAGTTCTGCCCCCGCACCGAACGTCACACGGTGGAAGCGATAGTAGGACTGCTTCATCTGCGATACAGAAGTATTGGGGAAGCCATTCTTGTCGAAAAACGAGGCGCCCCGGTTATCGGTACCGCTGCCATCCTGGAAATACGTCAACGAACCGACGAACGAAAACGGCTTGTCGCTGTAGGAGGAAATGCCCGATTTGTCATCCGGTGCGGGGTTGTGAAAGCCAAAGCGCGTACCGGCGGTTATGGCCAGATCCGCGACGCCCGTTCCCCGGGCATTGCGACGTCCCGTCCCAAGGCGGAATTCAACAAAGTGATCCCTCCCCACCGGAATCTCCTTGGGCGTGATCTCGATCGTGCCGCCCAGCGCCTCTGCATCCTGTTCCGGCTTGTTGGTCTTGGTGACCGTCACCGAACCGATCATGCCGGTCGGAAATGTATCGAACGCAAACGCCCGGCCGCCGCCCTGCGGCGTCACGGGATTGGTCGGCGGCAAGTGAATGCCGGCGTAGGTGGTGCTTGTCAGGTCCGCGTCGAGGCCGCGGATATTAACGAAGCGCCCCTGCCCCGTATCGACTTCCAACGAAACCCCAGGCAGACGAGCCGCAGCCTCTCCTGCATTGAAGTCGGGGAGCTTGCGGATCTCTTCTTCGCTGGTGGTGTTGATGATATTGGGCGCGACCTCCTGCTTGGCGCGCGAGACGACGGCGGCGTTGGGACGTCGTGCGGACTGGACCGTGACGCGGTCCAGAGAAGTAATTTTATTTTTCTTTGCTTTACTTGATGACTTCGCGTCTTCGCCTTTAGGACTGGTACTGTCTGAAGGCGCGTTGCCAACAGCATGCGTGTCCGTCGTGTCCGCGGCAAACGCGGAGTTCATCGCGAAGGCAATCAGCGAAAGAGCAAACGTAGCCGGGAGTGCTGGACACCGGCTACCACTGCTACGTCTATCTAACCTCTGCATTTTGACCCCTCTACCTAATGAAACGGACCTATAGGAAAGTGGCCAAGTCTAGGTAGTCCTAATGTCATGACGGTTACTGATTCTTACAGGGGAGAGACGTCTCACCTACGTCTGAAAACCTGCTGAGACATGCTGTACCGAAGACCTACAGCTCATGGGTTACATGGCGCATCCCCAACTGATAGAGAGCAATTCTGAATTGCAGGAAACTCGTAGCGCCGACTTATCGATCCCTCGCGAACGGATGACGTGATCTGGTGAGCGTCATGCAATCGATACGCGCAGAACATCGACCTCTTATTGGCCTGAAGTCCCATTACAAAACGGTAATCACATGGATGGGGGTCCGGTAAGGTGCGGCGCGATACAAGCATTCCTGTCGTCGTTGCGATAGGCAGCGATCCACACTGCGCGAGAAGGAGCGTGATGCAAGTACTGCTGATCGGGGGCGAGCCGACCGTTTCCATGAACGTCTTAGGTACGCTGCGCGCGGCGGGCTATTCAGCGGACTGGGCGAGCGATCTCAGCGAGGGTCGAGTTGCACTCAGCAGTGACTTCTACGATCTGGTTCTTCTTGATCTTGACGTTCCCAATGAAGGCGGTTTGCTCCTGCTTACTGAACATCGCCAGGACCTCCACTCTGCATGGGTGATGGTGCTGACCGACGGCGATCGGCTGAGCGACGAAACGGTCGGTCTTGAATCAGGCGTTGACGATTTTCTAGTCAAGCCCCTTGATTTCGACGAACTTCTCTCGCGGATAAGCGGGCTCGCGTATAGGCACTCATCGCGCTCGCAATACCAGCACGGTGATCTGCGGCTCGACTGCGTGGCGCATAGAGCCTTTAGGGGCGATGCGACATTGCCCCTGCTGCCGCGCGAGTTCGATTTGCTCAAAGCCTTGATTCAGGAGCCAAACCGCGTGTTCGCGCGCTCAGAACTTGCCGAGCGGTTGCCAGGACGAGGCTCAACACTCAGCGACAACGCAATCGATGTACATATCCATCGCCTGAGGGGAAAAATTGGAAGGGATCGAATTTTAACGCTGCGTGGGTATGGCTATCGACTGGCCAGGGTCAGATGATCTCAACGCGCTGATCGCGTTCTTTCAGCAGCGGTATTTGCTGCAGGCTTTAGCGGAGAAAGTCTCGACCGATAACGGCGAAGCGCGCTGGAATCGCGTTGCTTTTAGTGCTCGATGAGATGGAAGTCAGCCACGGCAAGAGAGTCGAGCGAGACGCGCTGCGAGATGCGGTGCTCATGACTGGTAGCTAATGACTGGTAGCTAATGAGAATCGGGAGAGCTTCGTCCTCACTTTGCTGCGTGCAGCAACACGCCGGAACGGGTCATGGCAGATTGGCCAACGCGAACCCTTCAAGCAGTACGGCGAGCTGCGCGGACGACATCTCCGCGTTGCTGAGATTCGCTCCTGATTCGAGTGCTATTTTCGATAGTGACTCTGGCATCTGCTCGCTCGCACCTCCCCCGCCACCGGACGATGCGATGGCCTGAGCGATAGAAATTAGACCAATCAGTGTAGTGCCGACCAGGATGGTGGCGGTAGTGATGTAGCGCGACATGTTCGACCTCCATTTGACAGTGTGACAGTGCTGGAAAACGAATCCGGGCGACGCGATGACTTGACTACCGCGGATCATGAAGCCGGCATGCCGCGGAGTCGGACTGCTGTGGGAGCGAAGCCGCAGGATGAAGGACTTTATTCATCAGAGAGCGTCGCATGGACTCGTGAATAAAACCGCCTGCGAAATATGATCGATCGCTCAGTCCGCTCTGCCACGCATTTGCCTACGATGAAATCATTTGACCATCTTGATCAGAATTTGGTAACTGTCAGCATAGACAGGTTAGTTGTAAGGAACATCTGGATTTATGTTATCGGCGTACGTTACGTCGAGCGCCGGCCCATGAAACCCGATATGCCTTTGTTTTCATCACAATCTGGAGGGCATTTCTTAAGAAACGTTAAAGATTGGGAGAATGGGGTAAGGCGAGTGGGCGATGAGAAAATGGAACGTTCTTTTGGGAAATTCTTGGATTTCGGTCTAACAATCGCCCCTATCCTGGGTCAATTAAGCCCAACAAACAGGCTTTTACCACTGCCTGGACTTTATTTGTGGAATTCAATTTTGCCAACACGTTGTTAATGTGGAAATTAACCGTTCGCTCCGAAATATTCAGGATGTCACCTATGCTATGTGCGGTCTTTCCTTCACCAGTCCATCGCATTACTTCGCGTTCGCGGGGCGTGAGACTGATCTGAACTCCAGGTAGAAGTTTTGGTTCCAACAACCGGCACATCAACGCGTGAAATAAATTGGTCACCACAAGAACTCGCTTACCGAGTTGCGACACTTCCGATATCGAAAGAGGTTCGTTGCTCCGCGCTAAGGTCAGCAAACCGAACATCCCGTGCGCGGCCCAAGATGCCTGAGCTACGCCAACCGATAACCCGAAGTCGCGGGCATCCATCCAAAGACGCGGCGCGGAGGCAAAAGTCTGGTCTGACCAAACGATAAGGTCCGGGCTACGTTCGCCGAGCCGTACCGTTGGATCGATCGTCAGGAAGTCATTTTCGCGATAGTGAGTCATCCAGCCTGGCGGATACGAGTCGAATATTCGTACCGATGGATTCGAAATCGGCAGCGGCGCGCGAATCCCGTAAGAACAGTAGTCAAACCCGAATTGCTGTACGCTTTCGGCAAATCGCAGAAATAACTGATTCTCATCACTGATCTGGCACAGATCGGAGTAAACATCCTCCCAACCGCCGCACAGGTTGTTTTCGCTGGTCAATGCTGTCATTTGTGCCATCCGCTCGTGCGCAACGACTACGATAAGTTTCGATCGTGAAACAAGGGTGCCAGAATCCGGTTCGATCAGGAACAGACGATTATGTGCGCATGACCGAATTCTCTCAGCCTGCACTCCTTCGAAAGCAATTCTAGCGAATCGTTTCCCGCTATCTCAATTAATTGTAATTGAAATAAAAACAAAGTTTTTCGTTCGCGATGCGTCGGGACAGGACAATGGCACGACGACATGCTAGTCGACTCGTACGGCGTGGATGTTCAATGTAGCTCGAAAATCGTTAATGAATATTTTTCAGGTTCCCTCCGCCAGGTTATCAATGGGAAAACTCTGTAACTTTTTTCATTAAAATTTAATATTGATTTTTTGTTTTGAATAACCCTGTCAATCTTGACAGTTACTTCGATCAGACGCCAACGCTCTAATCATTCCTAAAACAGCGTGAGGTAGAGATGCAGATCTTGGTGCATATGGGCGGGGATCTGCCTGCGGACCTAGCAGTCAGTCTTGCGCGATATCGATACGAGATATTCGTCAAACAGCTGGGCTGGGAATTGCCGTCGCAGGAAAATTCCGGCGAGCGTGACCAGTACGATAGGAGCGACACGGCCTACGTTGTCGCACGGGACGACTTTAACGCGATCTGCGGGTGCGCGAGGCTGCTACCGACAACGCGCCCATACCTGCTGCAGGAGGTGTTTGCTGGACTCCTTCCTGAGGACACGCCACCGCCCGTTTCCCCCGAAGTTTGGGAGTTATCCCGTTTCGCGGCGAGCGTCTTCAGTGGCCCCGATGCAAGGTATAGCTGGGCAGTCCAGCCGCTGCTTGCCGCCGTGACGCAAACCGCGATGCGCTTGGGTGCTCGCCGGCTGATTGGCGTTACCTTCTTAAGCATGGAACGACTGTTTCGCAGGATTGGCATTCATGCGCACCGCGCCGGTCATCCCGTTCTTGTTGATGGAAAGCTGGTCTTTGCGTGCTGGATCGATATTGACCATCAGACCCTCTCAGCACTCGGCATTGATTCGGCACTGCACGTAGCCTGATCTACATCTGCGTCGTACCTTTCCGACCTGCATTACCTCGCCGGAATCAACACTGTTTGACGGCGAAACGGCTCGTAGTTGATCGAATTACCATACAATTTTCACAACGGAGAAATTCCTGTAAATCATAAGGATTCCAAATTTCCTTCGACATGCCGCAAAGACCTCGACTCAAGACCTAAACGGAACTTCGCCTGAATTGCCTCGCGCAACGAGGATCTGCATGCGCTGCATTCGGTCGATTCATTACTACAAACTCGCATCGCCTGCGGCTACGCGCGGATCTGCAAAGCACGAGCGCCGCGCATCAGTTCGAACTGCACTACCAGCCACAACTGGACCCGGACACGGGCCGTATCTACGGCGCCGAGGCACTTCTGCGATGGAACCATCCCCAACTGGGCCTGCTCATGCCGGCCCACTTCCTCGACGTGCTGCTTGAATCGCCGGCCTACGAGGCGACGGGCGAATGGCTAATTCGCCTCGCGTTCCGCCACGCGGCGCAATGACAGGCGACGGACCGCATGCCGTTCAAGATCGCCGTCAATCTCTCGGCCACGATGATCCAGAACTGCGATCTCGCCGCACTGGTTTCGGAGGCGGCCGAGGCGTCGGGCGTCTGCGCTTCCGTACTCGACATCGAAGTGACGGAGACTGTCGTCATGAGCGATTTCGTCGCCGCGTCGCGCTCGCTTTTGGCCGTGCGAAGCCTCGGCGTGACCGTCTCGCTCGACGACTTCGGCACCGGCTATTCGAGCCTCGCGTACCTCACACAGCTGCCCGTCGATCGCATCAAGATCGACAAGTCGTTCGTGCAGGGGCTCACCGTTGAGGAGACCTGTCACCAGGCACGCGCGATGGTCGAAGCGATGGTGGCGCTCGCGCGCGCGCTGGGCATGGGAACGGTCGCGGAAGGCATCGAGACCGAAACGCAACTCCTTCTCGTCAGGGAACTCGGGTGCGATGCCGCGCAGGGATACTTCATCGGCAAGCCGGTATCGGCAGTGCGCATCGAACCTTATGCCGAGACGCGGTTTGGCACGGCGCCGACTGCGCTTTCGTCGTCGCAGGGCGCACGAAGTGGATCGCACTAGCGGTCAACTCGTAGTCGCCCGGTTCGCATTGCTTCTGGTTACGCCCGGTGAGCCGGCATCGGCCTCCGCGCCTTCGCGCGTGCGAAAGCCAGCAACCCGATATCTAACGGCGATGCGCTGCAACCGAAGCGGCCCAATTTCTTTCAGAAGGGTTTTCGGCGGCTCCGCATCGGCGTCCAAACAAACTGATTGCCTGGCTGCGGATAAATCGGCCGGCGAACTGCCGATAGCGAAGCTCCCGAGCAGCGGCGACGCCCGCGATTGCCGAACGCGACGCAACAAGAAAGAAACATCATCAGGTTCTGGAAGCGCGGCATCGTTTCTGAGTGACGGCGACTTCGCCCCTGCTCCGAAACCCTTTTAATTGCATCGGTGCTGCAAGGAATTGGATGATCAAAAAAATTTATTCAACACGAGACAACGACTTCCTCCGACCATTGCGCAACTGCGTCGCTTCCGAGCATCGGTTCGCCCGAGATCGGCCACGGAGCGACGGTCGAGGGTCGCCGACGAATGACGGCTCGTGCGGTAATATCGACCGGCCGCCCGCGCGCAGGTTGATGGGCTCTTAGACCTGCATCAATCCAATCTGCGAACCAACGGGATTGCCCGATTGCAGCAAGTAAAAGGCAGCGATACCGGTTTGCCAACATGTGCGTCGAAGCCGGCTTGCAGTGCTTCGGTCACGTCTTTTCCGCGTCCAAATCCGGTTAACGCGATTGCTGGCGTGGTTGCCGTCTGAGATAGCTTCCCGAGCTCGGTAATGAGTTCGTAGCCGCTCATTCTCGGCATGCCGATATCCCACAGGATCAGATCAAATCTGGCTCCGGCTGCTGCGGCGAGCGCTGCCTTCCCGTTAAGTTCGGCACGGACTTTCGCGCCTTCCATTTCCAGCACCGTGCGGAAGGCGTCAAGTGTGTCGACAGAATCATCGACCAGCGATACGCGCAAGTCCTTCAACACGCTCGCATTCGCGAGACATGAAGACGGGAATGACATAGAGCCCCGCGACTTTGGCGCAGCCTACCACGGCGAACGTCACGGCCATCTGAATGACGGCTTCGGAGAGGGCCGAGCCGTCAGTCGCTACTAGCAGATGCGTGAGCATACGTTTCCCCCCTCGGCCAGGCGGGCGCGCGTCGACCTCCTGCTGGTGGCCCGGCGCTCAAGTCGGGCACACCTGAGTCAAGCCGACCTGTCAATATAGTCATCCGCGGAAGGCTTTGGCGGGCAAGTCCGTACCCGGGCCAAACGCGATCCGCGTCTGGCCGGCCGTGGATACGAAGCACGCCGGTGATTGCCCCTCCTGCGGCATGTTGAGGGCGCCTTCTTCAAGCTGGAACACCGCCACGGCGGTGCGTAGCTTGCCGGCCTGGTCTTCGAGCGATTGAGCCGCTGCAGCCGCCTCTTCCACCAGCGCCGCGTTCTGCTGCGTCACTTCGTCCATCTGCGAGACCGCACGCGCCACCTGGTCGATACCGTTGCTCTGCTCCTCGGAGGCCGCGGCGATCTCGCCCATGATGCCGGTGACGCGCTGCACCGCACTGATGATTTCCGTCATCGTGCGGCCCGCTTGGTCGACCAGCGCCGAGCCGGACTGCACCCGCTCCACCGAGGTATCGATCAATACCTTGATTTCCTTGGCCGCCGCCGACGAGCGCTGCGCGAGACTGCGCACCTCTGCCGCCACCACCGCGAAACCACGGCCCTCTTCGCCAGCGCGGGCCGCTTCGACCGCGGCATTGAGCGCCAGAATGTTGGTCTGGAAGGCAATCCCCTCGATGATCGTAATGATGTCGGCGATCTTCGCGGAGCTCTGATTGATGTCGCCCATCATCGCGACCACCTGCCCGACCACCGCGTTGCCGCGGTTGGCGATCTCCGACGCATTCGCGGCCAGCGAACTTGCCTGGCGAGCGCTTTCGGCGTTGTGCTTCACGGTGCCGGTCAACTGTTCCATGCTCGATGCGGTTTCCTGCAAGGCCGACGCCTGCTCTTCCGTGCGGGACGACAGGTCGAGGTTACCCGCGGCGATCTGGCGCGTGGCCGTCGCGATCGATTCGCTGCCGACGCGCACGGAGCGCACCGTTTCGGTCAGGCTACGCTGCATCTTTGCGATACCCGAGAGCAGGAGGCCCATTTCGTCACGCGAGCGCACCTCAACGGGGCGGCGCAGATCACCCGCCGCGATCGCGTCAAAATGCTCAAGCGCATCGGCCAGCGGTTGGGTAATCGCCCGGCGCAGCGTCACATACGAGAACAGCGCCGCTGCCAGTCCCAACACGAGCTCACCGATGCTAACGAAGCGGAATGCTCCGAAAGCGCTTTGCGCCGCGCGGTACCCCTCGTGGGCCCCGGTAAACTGAAACTTGCGCAACCCGTCGTCGGCCGCCGTCATATCGCTATAGGCGGCTTGCACCTGTCCCACGCCGTCTCCGAGCTTCGGTTTGTCGTTCGCCAAGACGCTGGACGCGAACGCATCCATCGACCGATGCAACGCATCGCGTTTGCTCACGACGTCCTGCGCGAGCCGATCTTCGTCCGCGCTGCGCGGAAGATCGAGATACTTCTTCCACCACATGTCCGACGTGGCGCGCATCGCGCGTGCCCGTTCGAGCACGGTGGCCACGTCTGGGGTCCCGCTCAGGATGGCTCCCTGATCGAGCGCGAAACGTTCGTGCGCCGCGAAAATCTCGGCGTTGGCGATGGCGACGGCGCTTGGCATCTGAGTGGTCAACGTCTCGTTATAGGCGGCATTCGAGCGACTCATGCCGAGCAGACCGAGAACACTGGTGACCAACAGCAGCGCTGCAAGAAACGCCATCGTCAGGCCGATCCGTGCTTTTATCGTGATGCCTTTGTTCAGCATACTTGCTCCTGTGACTTATCTGGCGGGCGGTGATTGGGTTCGATGTCGTCGTCGCCAAACTGGTGCGCTAGCACGCACCATGCGAGCTGGCGCAAGCCGGTAGGCTCAAAAGAAATGGTGCACACCCACGCGAAACGCAGTCTGGTTCGGCCCGTTCGCGGCCGCCAGAAGTGGCATCGCTGCATTGCCCGCGCCGTCCGCACGCTGATACGTGACCTGGGCGTAGATTATTGTGCGCTTGGAAAGCGAATACACGTCTCCTACGCCCACTTCGTCATACCGTGTGTCCCCGAGCCACGATACATATCCGCCCATCGTCACGGTATTCGCGAAGTTGGTGTTGTAGTCAGCACCCAGTTCGACCGTGCGCATTCGCACGGAGTCGGCCGCGGTCGCGAGGTTCACCTGCGTGAGCACGCCATGAACCTGGAGCTTGTCCGTCGCCTTGTATAACGCAGAAAGACCCGCGATGTCCTGACGCTGCGCGGTAAAGAGTGCAGCGTTGGCAAGTGATTCGCCAAGGAAACTTGTTTCGCCCAGACCAGAGACGAGATTGATCACATGGTTTCGCCAACTGCTATACACCGCGGACGCGCGGAACGGCCCCCTGGAATAGACAAGGTCCGCGCTGTAGACCCTGCCGGGCTGTGTACTCGAATCGTCGAAGCCGTAAATGCCGCTCGCGTTGAACCCGTCAATCGTCGGCGTCGTGTATTTCACCGAGTTGTTGATCGAATCGCCGGTGATGCCCAGATTGTCGAGATTGGCGGGATGAAAGAGATAAAAACTGTATTGCACACTCCCGTTCGAATTGACCCGCAGCGCATCGGTCGCCAGATCAAGTTGGCGACCGAGCGTGAGCGTCCCGTAATGAGGACTTGATAGCCCGACCCACGCGAACTGGCTGAATGCATCGCCGGCAATCGTCCCCTGGCCAGTGTTGGATTTAAAGCCATTTTGCAGGGCAAAGACGGCGCTCAACTGATTGCCGAGGTCTTCCGTCCCGCGAAAGCCATAGAAGTCAGGCACAGCAACCGGCCCCACCGTCGCGGTTCCACTGCCTTTTGCGTTCGAGTTGTAGGTGATGCCTTCGTCAATGCTTCCGTATAGCGTGACGCTGCTTTGCGCATGGGCTCCGGTAGTCAAAGTCGCAAGCAGAAGTGCCCGCAGCGTTTTTCTCATTTGGTTGGTCTCCTCGTTATTTAGATTCGGATTGCGTGTCGGCGTGTTGGCATGTTCGTGTGCAAGGCCAGATGAGATATTCTTTTTATTTCGTTTACCTAATTTATTTATTTAATCTGTCGCCCGTCTGCAGGCTGGCGATTTACTTATTGCGCGGCGCTGGAAGGTCTCGAAACGCTTCGCAAGAAGACACCGCCATTTCCGCAATCCGGCCGGTCAATGCATCCGGTAGGCCGCGAAGGCGGCGATCACTACGACCAGTCCGATTGCAACATGCCATATGCGACTGCCGCTCGCGGTCCCCTTTGCAACGGGCCGCCGCGCTGGCTCCGTGCGCGGCCGCGTTTCGACGGACGTGTCCATTGACGCCGAGTCGGGTTGCACGTCAGCCGGTCCCGTAATCGCCACGGTGAAATGACGGAAGAAGTCTTCGGCCATCTTTCTCGCGACGCCATCGATCAAACGCGCCCCTACCTGCGCGAGCCGGCCACCCACCTGAGCGTGTGCACGATAAACTAGCCGCGTACCGTCGCCCTCGGCCTGGAGATTCACATGCGCGCCTCCTTTGCCAAACCCCGCCGCGCCGCCGGAACCTTCGAAAGTCAACGAATACGACTCGGGAGCCTGCAGATCCGTCAACGTCAGTTTACCGTTGAAACGCGCCTTCACGGGGCCGACCGCCGCCGCCATCACCACCTTGTAGTGGTTCTCTTCGACACGCTCCAGCGACTCGCATCCCGGCACGCAGACGCGCAGTATTTCTGGATCGTTCAGCGCATCCCATACGCGTTCACGCGGCAACTGCAAGATTTGTTCGCCCGTCAATTCCATGCTGGTCTCCTTTTGCTACGGACAACGCGCGCGGCTTGCTCGCCAGGGGCGACATCAGCGCTGCGGTTGAGCCGTGAGTTGGGTGCCGTCTCGCCCGGACCGCTTCCTGTACTTCCAAACTGCGCTAGGGAAGCCAGGAGCGTCGTCGAGACGACTGGTTGGCTGCGTTCGTGCTTGCCAAGCATCGATGCGGAACAATGACGCACCGGAAAATTGCCCGCAAGCGATGCTCTTTCATGCGCAGGATGAGTTTCTTTCATGCCCGCCCGGGAAACCGTTGGCGCACATGCGTCAGGTCCTCGAGCGTGCGTACTTGAACGTGCCTTGAGCCGTCGCGATCAGTATCCTGTCGTCTATCCACGCCTCGCCGCGGGCGAAGAAAACCGACCTGCCTTTGCGCTCCAGAAAGCCTTTGGCGGTAGCGGTATGGCCGAGGCCCTTGTCGAGGAAATTCAGCGTCAGCGAGAGCGTGACGCCGTGGACCGGCCGGTCCCGCTCCGCGCTATATAGGCCGGAATAGCCGCACGCGGCATCGAGCAGCGTGGCAATCACGCCGCCCTGCAACACTTCCTGCCGGTTCAGCAGCCCGGGCTTTACCTGCACCCGGAACTCGGCATAGCCCTCGTGCCACGCGGTGCGCACAACACCCAGCGTTTCGAGGAACGGATTGTCAACTACGTCGCTATCCAAGATCGTTCTCCGAGCGAACCATCGTCTCGAGTGGGGGGCCGCTGACGGCGCGTTCGCTGCGCCGCATCACGTCAGCCGGGATTTCAGGTTCGCCGCCGCACGCCGCACGAATGCCTCGGCACTCACCGACGGATGAGCCGCGCCGATCAACGACGCCAGATCGCACGTCATCGTGCCTGCCTCGATCAGGTCGACGCAGGTCCGCTCGAGCACAACTGCAAAATTCATTGCATCGGGGGTACCGTCGAGCCGGCCCCGATGCCAGAGCGCTCGCGTCCAGGCAAAGATGGTGGCAAGCGGATTCGT